>Ga0302154_10003444_pt1 | contig 11580 bp, 8 predicted proteins | sample I_Bog_N2_3_FD_193507 | JGI IMG/M metagenome (GOLD analysis project Ga0302154, IMG submission 193507) | Peat permafrost microbial communities from Stordalen Mire near Abisko, Sweden - I_Bog_N2_3 | ecosystem: Environmental > Terrestrial > Soil > Wetlands > Peat | place: Sweden: Abisko, Stordalen...
AGTTTCCGCTGTCGTCCTACCTGCGCCTGCTGGAACACCCGGAACGGCCCTACGTGGCGGTGCCGGTGTTTCCGTCCCGGCATTTCCGGTTCTCCAATGTGTTCGTCAACGCCACCAAGGCGATCGCTGTGCCGGCCGACCTCGCCGGCCGGCGCATCGGCGTTCCCGTGTTCGACATGGCCGCCGCGGTCTGGCTGCGCGGGATTTTTCAGGACCATTACGGATTGCCGCGCACCGCGCCGATCTACGTTTCGGGCGGCCTAGAAGCGGCCCGTCGCGGCGACGAGCACCCGCAACGCTACCCCGGCCAATTCCGGCATGAGGAGAGAAGCGACACCAGCCTCGCCGCCCTGCTCGCCAACGGCGAAATCGACGCGCTGTATACGGCACGCGCGCCGAGCAGCTGGCCGTCTTCTGCCGTGCGCCGCCTGTTCGACCATCCGATGCAGGCAGAACAGGATTATTTTTCCAGGACCGGGATCTTTCCGCCCATGCACATCATCGCGATCAAGCGCCGGATCGCCGAAGCCAATCCAGGCCTGACGCTTGCCATCTTCGAGGCCTTCGCCGCGGCGCAGCGGATCGCCAGGGACAGATTGTTCGATTCGGCGGCGCTGTGCACGATGCTGCCATGGCAGCTCGAAAGCCTGCTTGAAACAGAAAACAAGCTCGGCCGCAACTATTGGCCGGTCGGACTGAAGAACAACCGTGCGACGCTTCAGGTGATGATCCGCTACATGCGCGAGGACGGCCTGATCGCGACCGATTTCGCACCGGAAGATCTGTTTTCCGACGCGGATATGCTGCGAACTTAGGTGAGCTTTTCCCTGAAATGGATCTGTAGGATGGTTGAGCGTAGCGAAACCCATCACCACAGCATCCTTCGCTGATGGGTTTCGCTACGCTCAACCCATCCTACGGCCGCGGCATGATATGATACGTGGGCACAAATATTGCTTCCAATCTACGAATGTATAGACCGTCCGAGGAGATGCCCATGAGCGATATTCCGATCATTGACGTGGCCCCGCTGTTGACGGGTTCACTGGCAGACGCACAGGCGGTCGCCGCCGATCTCGGCCGTGCCTGCCGCGACGTCGGTTTCTTCTACATCACCGGACACGGCATTCCCGAGAGTCTGATGGCTCGGGTATTTGAGCGCTCTGCGGCGTTCTTCACCGGACCGGCCGCGGTCCGTGATGCCGCTTCCTTCGCCGGCGCCGGCAGCAACCGCGGCTATATCCGGCTCGGTGGCGAGGCGCTCGATCCCGGCAAGCCGGCCGACGTCAAGGAGGCCTTCAATATCGGCCTTGAAATGGCGCCCGATGATCCCGAACTGCTGGCCCGCGCGCCGTTCCGATCCGCCAATCTTTGGCCGGAAACCGCAGGCTTTCGCGACACCATGCTGGACTATTTCAACCGGGTCTGGCGGCTCGGACGTGACCTGCATCGCGGCTTTGCGCTCGACCTCGGGCTCGAGCCCGATTACTTCGAGAGCCGGCTCGACAAGCCGATCGCCACCTTGCGCCTGCTGCATTATCCGCCGGTCCGAGGGCCGCTCAGCGACGGCCAGCTCGGCGCCGGCGTCCATACCGACTATGGCAATGTCACCTTGCTCGCCACTGATGCGGTGGGCGGCCTGATGGTGCAGAATCGCTCCGGCCACTGGCTCGATGCCCCCGTGGTGCCCAACGCCTTTGTCTGCAACATCGGTGATTGCCTGATGCGCTGGTCGAACGACGTCTATGTCTCGACGCCGCACAAGGTCGTCAGCCCGCCCGGCAAGGACCGCTATTCGGTGGCCTTCTTCCTCGATCCCAATCCGGACGCGGTGGTGGCTTGCTTGCCGACCTGCACCACAGCTGAACGGCCGGCCAAATACGCGCCGATCACGGGTGGCGACTTTCTGCTGTCCCGCCTCGAGCCGACCTATGCGGGCCAAAAGGCCTGAGCCCGGCCAGACGACATTACGCCGCCGCCGCGGCCTGCCCCCTCGAGTCGAGCGCGGCAAAATCCAGATCGGAGACTGGGACCGGCCTGGCAAACAGGTAGCCCTGCATCTGATGCACGCCTGCGGCGCGCAACAGCTGGAATTGCTGCTTGGTTTCGACGCCTTCGGCGGTCACGACCATGTCGAGATGGCGCGCCAGCGTCAAAACCGACGCGATGCTGGCCGCGCAACCTATGTTATCGGACAACCCTTGCGTAAACGACTTGTCGATCTTGATCTTGTTGAACGGCAGCTTGGTCAGGTAGCTGAGCGAGGAATAGCCGGTCCCGAAATCATCGAGCGCGATCGAAACCCCAATGTCTTTCAGCTGCTGAAAGATGATCCCGTTGCGCTCGACATTCTGCATCAGCACGGATTCGGTGATTTCCAGTTCGAGACGTTCGGGCGGAAGTCCGGACTGCAGCAGCGCGCCCGACACATAATCGATCAGTGCCCCCGTACGCAGCTGAATAGTCGAGAGGTTGACGGCGATCTTGATGTGATCGGGCCAGGTCGCGGCATCCCGGCAGGCCTGATCCAGAACCCATTCACCCAGTTGCACCATCAGGCCGGTTTCCTCGGCCAGCGGAATGAAGCGGTCGGGCGGCACGAGACCGAGCACTGGATGCCGCCAGCGCACCAGCGCCTCGGCACCACAGACCTGGCAGGTCTTGGCGTCCAGCACCGGCTGGTAGAACACCTCGAACTCGTTGCGGGTCAAGGCCCCGCGGAGATCACTGAGAAGCTGCAGGCGCTCGACGGAAGCCTTGCTCATCTCGGCGTCGAAGAAGCAGAAATTGTTGCTGCCCTCGGCCTTGACGCGGTGTAGCGCGATGTCGGCCCGCTGCAGCAGCATGCCGGCGTCGGTGCCGTCCTTCGGCGCCACGGCGATGCCGATGCTGGTTCCGATGGTTAGTTCGCGCTCGTCGATCTGCAGCGGCTGGTTGACGACTTTCAGGATCCGCAGCGCGAGGGCAATCGCGCCTTCGCGCTGGTCTTTCTGGCCGCTTTGGATGATCGCGAATTCATCGCCGCCCAGTCGCGCCAGAAAATCGGTTTCCCGCAGCGTATCGCTCAGGCGCTGCACCAGTTCCTTGAGCATCAAATCACCGGCGGCATGACCAAGCGTATCATTGATCAGCTTGAAGCCATCGATATCGAGAATGAAGACACTGAAGGGTTCCTGGCTGCGGCGCAGTCGCGCCAGAGCGTCCTCCAGCCGTTCGAGCAGAACCGTGCGGTTGGCAATCCCCGTCAATGGATCGTTACGCGCCAGATCGGCCAGCTCGGACGTCCGCGCTGCGACTCGGCCCTCCAGCTCGGCGTTCAACTTCAGCAGCTGCTGCTGGACTGCCTTGAACTGCTGCACCGACAGGTTGGTCCGTCGTCGCAACAGACCCATCATCGCAGCCATCGATGGTGCGACAACAACGATCACCAGCAAGCGCGCCAGATTTTCGGCGTCATACTGGAACAGATGACCAGGCTGCGAGAAGAAAATCGCGGTGTAGCCGACATGCAGCACAGCGGCCGCAAGACCGATGCCGAGGCCGCCGCGATAAGCGCTATAGGCGAGCGGCAATAGCAGCGCCGGCGGCACATTCGGAATTTTATAACCCCACAGCTCCGCCTGCATGACCACTGCGATCGCCAACGGCATCGCAGCGATCGTCCAGAACAGGTCGAGGCCGGACCGCCATCGCCGCCATTGTGTGCCGTCGAGCTCCATGCCGCGTCTCACGATCCCAGTTGTTTCCCTCACAATGGAAACCGAAACCGCTACCATACGATGAAGAGCGCGGACCGTACTACTACCCGGCGGCTAAGCACTTGCTTTGTATGGAAAAATGACGTCGTTGCAGATTGCGGCGGTACCGTGTGGTTGACGGTAGCCCGGTTGGAATCTCGGGCTGACATCGCAGCCGTTGACCGGCGACGATCGGCGCCGAGCCGCAGGCCATGGTGGATCCAGGCGTTCCGTAACCCGCATTGCGATAGGGGTTTTCCTGACACCTTTCAAACAGTTGATTTAAAGAGGTAATTCTGGCTGGGGCGGGAGGGATCGAACCTCCGAATGGTGGAATCAAAATCCACTGCCTTACCACTTGGCGACGCCCCAACAGACGGTCTGGAAACGGCGGGGACGATAGCCACGCGGTCGCCTTCTGACAACGACGGTCTATAGACTGCAGGGCGCCATTTCAACCGCCTCCAACTGCAAGGCATTCCGGGCTCATGACATGAGGAGTTGGCTGACAATATGCTCGGCCAATCGATGGCATTGCGCCCGGATATCGGGGACCGCGATGATCTCCCAGATGGCGGCGCGGGTCAAAGGTCCAATCGCGAAGATTTTCTCAGAGGCCTGACCAGACGCATCAACCAGCGCGCAGGCGTCGGTGGAATCGAGGCCGATCCCGAGCGCATCGATTCTGGCCAGGCCACGGTCGAACAGGCTGCGCAGCACCGGATTACGGGTGCTGTGCGGAATCGGATTAATTCCCGTACACTCCACGATACGGCAGGCCTCAAGCGTCACCGTCGTGGCACTGCCGCGCGGCCTGAAGGCGATCCGCGCGGCGCCGTCGCGGGCCTCGACTGATTGAACCTTTCCGGCCCTGATCGTCAGCTGGCCGGACGCCAGCGCACGGGCAATGAGTTGTTCGACCTCCGGCGCCATGCGATGGCGATGAACGTCCCACCAGGTCCGCGCATGTCGCAGGAAGCGCCGCCGCGCCGGAAGGCTGAGACGTTGCCAGAGTTCCTGGGTGAACGGCCTGATGCCATCGACGACGCTGCGCCAATCGCCGCCCCGCTGTTGAGCCTGGCGCGTCATCCGGCGAAACCAGCGTAATAGTTCCGCCGTGTCGCATCCGAAAGGCACATCGGTCCGGTCGATGGCGAAGGCTGTCACCGGCCGGTGCGGCTTTGGCAGAAGCCCGTGGCGGGAGATCGCCGTGATCGGTCCGCGGTGTCCGCTATGCAGCAGCGATTGGGCATAATCGATCATCGTCAGTCCGGTGCCCAGGATCAGGACATGACCATCCCTCGGCAGCCCGGCCTCGGCCGGATCCTCCCATGGGCTCGCATATAAATCATCATCCGCCGCGCGCGTCTGGCAGGTCTCGTTTCCCGTCGCCAGGATAGCGATATCGGCGGACAGGCTGGCGCCGTCCTCGAAGCTGGCCGCAACGCCGGACACGGTCTCGGCGATCGCGATACATTCGCCCTGCACAATGCTCAGGTTGCGGGCGCTTCCGACCAGAAATTCCTGGAGCAGCCCTTCGATATAGCGCCCATAGATCTGACGTGAGACAAAGCAAAATTGATCTGAATCGGCGGCCGCCAGCTGGTTCTTCTGCAACCACCGCCAGAAATGACCGGGATCATCCGCGAACGCGCTCATATTCGCGGCGCGGACGTTGAGCAGATGGGCCGGATTGGCCGTGCCGTAGGCGATGCCACGACCGATCGTGGGATTTCTCTCGATCAGCGTGACCGCGATCTTTTCGCCGCCGTTCCTGAGCAGATGGCAGGCGAGCAGGACGCCGCTCGCCCCTCCGCCAACAATGAGAATTCGGGTGCGGTTGCTCACGCCTGAACCTGATCCAATGGGCCGACTAATGACGATACCGGTCGATTGCGCCGACACTTCGAACGACACCATGGCCCGCGACGACAAAATCGCGTTGCCCATGGCCAGGCTGCCGAAGCTTCAACTCCCTGAATTGCTGCACTGCAAGATGCTATGCGCGTTCCGGCAGAAATAGATTTCAAAATACTTGGCCTATACGGAAAATTTTGCTGTCAGCGATGAGCCACCCGACCCACTTGCCATCGGGCTCCGAGCACGATGAGGGATGGGTTCCGGGCTCGCGCGTCCAACACGCTCTGAGCCCGTCGGACGCGCGCCCCGGGAACGACTGCAGCGGCACCTAAGGCAACAGATGCGGGGTGGTATTTGGCGGCAAGGCCTGCTCGGCTTCGCTGTCGATCGGCAGCACCTCATCATGAATCGGGAGCGGTGTTCCGATCCAGAAGGGATCAACGACATGATCGCGCCGCGGATTAGTAGTATTGGGGTGCACCAGAATGCTCAAACCGCCATGGTTGAGCATCAGCCAGGGCACCAGGGTCGCGAACAGATCGCTGGCAAATGCCACCTGGTACATGGCCGCGTCGTGCGGCCCCACCCGCACCTCGTGCCAGCGGCCAAGCGTCACCGAAAACCGTTCAGCGATCCAGGAGCGGAGCTGCTCGGCGACCGCCCGCGTGCCGGCTGGATCGTAATAGATGTGGGCATGATAGCTGGCGATTTCCCGGATCGATCGTGGCGCTGTCGCGTCCTCACTCATGGCCATGCCTCGCTTGCGGCTGATCGCGCTGAACGGTGCCCGTGCGACCTTCCTGACCGCGCCACAGAAAAACCTGTTCGGATCGAATTTTCAAGACTCCCCCAGCCAACCCTTGCTGATGGCATAGTTGACCAGTTCAACCCGGCTCTGGAAGCCGAGCTTGGTCATATAGCGTGTCTTATAGGTTTCGACACTCTTTACACCAACCTGCAGCTTCAGGGCGATCGTCTTGGTGCTATGGCCCGCCGCGGTCAGCCGCGCCACCTCGATTTCGCGCGGACTGAGTTCGATCGTGCCGTGGGTTTCCATGTGAGCCCTTTTTGTCCTGGCCGATAGACCTGTCGGATGACTGGCGATGGCCGGATCGAGGTACACGTTGCCCCCCGCCACGGTGTGGATACCCCGGCTCAATTCCTCCGTCGCCGACCGTTTCAGCAGGTAGCCGAGGACACCGATGTCCAGAACCTGTCTGAGATAGGCCGCATCCTCATGAACGGTCAGCACCAGCACCCGGCAATGCGGGCAGCCCTCGATCAGCTTGCGCGCCACCTCGATCCCATTCATTCCAGGCATGGAAATATCGAGCACGGCGACGTCCGGCTGGAGGTCCATCGAACGCCGCAGCGCGGTCGGTCCGTCCACGGCATCGCCGACCAGTTCGAGCTTCTCATCGGCGGCAATCAGGGCCTTCATCCCGTCAAGCACGATGGGGTGATCGTCGGCCAGGAACACGCGCAATCGCAGGGATGGCTGGAGGTCGGTCATCTTAGATGGGAATCCGGATAAACAGCGTCGCGCCCTGGCCGGGCGAAGATTCGATCTCGAGCGTGCCGCCAACCAGGGCCAGCCGCTCCCGGATACCGAGCAGGCCGAGACGGCGGGCTGGCGTGCGCTCGATGTCCGGACCATGGGCATCAAAGCCGCGGCCGTCGTCCTCGACAATCATCGTCGCGACCTCCTCGGAGATGTTCAGAATCACGCCAACCTTATGCGCCTCGGCGTGCCGCACCACATTGGTCAAGGTTTCCTGCAAAACCCGGTAGAGCGTGGTCTCGACCGCCTTCGGAAGCCGCATTTCCCGAGGCGATTCCTCGGGCGACAGATGCAGCTCATATTTCACCAATGAGATTTCGCTCCAGCTGTCGAGCAGGCTTTCAATCGCCGCCTGAATGCCGAGATCGTCGATCGCGGTCGGACGGATCTCCCAGGCCAGCCGGCTGACATCGCGTCCGAGATTGGCCGCGAGGTCCTTTATCCCGATCAGCCGCTGCCGCAGCCGGTCATCGGCGGACACCTCCTGGCCCATGGCCTGCAGCCCGAGTTGCAGCATGGTCAGCGATTGACCCAAGGTATCATGCAGTTCACGGGCAATGCGCTGCCGCTCGACTTCCTGGTCCGTCACGGTCCGGCGCAACACCTCGGAAAGCTCATTTTCCACCACCGCCCGAAGCTCACTCTCCTTTCTGAGCGCCTGCGTCAGGCGTTCAGACAGCGCCAGCCGATCGTTGAGCTCCGCGGTCATCCGCTGCTGACGGCTGCTGGCGGCCTCGCGCTCGCGCGCGGACTGATCGATCCGTCTCAGTACGATTTCGAGCAGCGACAGCCGCAGCCGATGCGCGGCCTCGACTTCCGGTTCAAGCCAGGGTGACGCATGCAGCCGAACCCGTTCCTGCCATAAAGCAAAACTCTTGCGCGGCGTCAGCGCTCCGCCATCATCGGCGGTCTTGCCCGGCCTGCCGGCCCAATTGACCGTTCTGACCAACTCGGGGCGAAACCATAGCAGATAGTCGCGCGGATTGCGCGAGACCGAAAGCGCCAGCAGCCCGCTCGCGGTGTCGGCAAAGCTTTCCGCCGGCGGATAGAGCAGCGGCAAACCATCGGATTGAAAGACGCCGTCATTCGCCGTCGCATTGAGCCAACCGACCATGGCCTCGATCTCGTGCGGTGGCGGCGTCGCGCCGAGGCTGCTGAACTGTCCGTCGATCCACAGACCGACGCCGCCGGCCGGAACAAGGTCCAGGAGATTGGGCCGAAACCGGATCAGGCCCGCAGCCAGCACCGGCTCCTCGCTCATGCGGCGCAGCAATTCCTCGTGAACTCGCGCGCTGCGCTGCTGGGCCCGGAAACTCTCGCCGGCCACCCGGCCTTCCAATTGGGAGGACACCATCTCGGCCAACAGCTCGCAGGCTTCGCGCAGGCTATAGGGCAGATGACGCGGCGAGCCGTGATGACAGGCGATCAGGCCCCACAGCCGGCCGCGGATGATGATCGACATCGACATCGAAGCCACCACGCCCATATTGGCGAGATATTGCCGATGCACCGGCGAGACGCTGCGGATCGCGCCGCGGCTGAGATCGAGCAGGGTTCCGGGCGGCGCGTCGGGCAGCGAGAGGATCGGTGCCGGAGCGTAGCGCGCATCCGGGATCACGCGGATCCAATTGGTCCGGTAAAGTTCGCGCGCCTGTTTGGGGATATCCGATTCAGGATAGTGCAGGCCGAGGAAGGATTCGACCTGGTCGCCCAACGCCTCCGCGATGACCGCGCCACTGCCGTCGTCCAGGAATCGATAGAACATCACGCGGTCGAAACCGATCACGCGACGGACCTCGCTGACGACCGCCTCGCAGAAGGCCTGCGCCGTCTCCGCCTGCTGAATGTTGCGGAGCACGGTATGGATCACCGCGAGCGGATTGTCGGGCGCCGGCTCGCGTCGCGGTTCAAACTCGGTCACCAGCCATTCGCCGCTGCGATAGGCGATCGCATCGGCGGTTACCGAGCGATCGTCGGCACAGGCGAGGCTGAACAGGTGGACCGCGCGCAACGGCGCGCCGGCCGCGTCAGCAAAACCGCGCCACCGCACCACCTGCTCCGCGGTGAAGAGCCGGGCGGCGTCTTCGCCGAGCAGGAACTGCGGCGCGGCGCCCAGCAGAGCAGCCGTGTCACCGCCGACGTGGACAATCTGAAGCGCCCGGGGCTCGAGCGCCAGCAGCGCGCCGTGCGGTTGGATCGCACCAGGCGTATCGATCGGCTCGCGGTCGCAAAGCGTCAGTACCGCCTGATCGACGGCCGAAACCGGAAAATCTGCCGCACGGTCCAGAACAGGATCCATGGTGTCACGCCGAACCCAGTTTCAGGTGCCTAGCCCGCATCGCGATTTCCAGCCTGACCGCCTAGCCAGGTTTTTGCAGGTCGTGGCCCCGTAGGGGTTTACACGGACAGGAATATCCGTCAATTTTAATTGACAATGCAAGGTGTAATGATGAGTTTACAACTCAAGTTGCGGTTTCATGAGGCTTGGGCCGACGGGTCGCAACCCGGCTTGACGACAATCCGCTCACTCGTTGGGGAAGGCGGCCTGTTCATCGGGCCGCTTCAAAAATGCGTTTAATCAAGGGGCTAACGAGTCTGCGTTTGCCTCGGAACTCAAAACCCGGTGCGGTTCAGCACCAGTTGATCGGATTCGTAGGGAGGTGACGAGATGGCGGACGATCCAAACAGAGTATGGCCGACAGGCCTGACAATCGCGGAATCAGAGGAATTGCATAAGCATGTCATCGACGGCGCTCGCGTGTTTTTCGTGATCGCCGTGGTGGCGCACCTGCTCGCCTATATCTATTCGCCGTGGCTGCATTGAGGGGTCTGACATGAACCAAGGTAGAATCTGGTGTGTGGTCAGCCCCACCGTGGGCTTGCCGCTGTTTCTGGGCAGCATCGCGATCACCTCGTTGATCGTGCACTATTCGATCCTGTCCAACACAACCTGGATGGCGAGTTATTGGGCCGGAAAATCCAAAGCCGCCAAGGCCGAGATCGAGAGCACGGTCTCGCCGGTTGCCCTGAGCAGCAAGGCCGGCCCGGGTTTTGTGATCTCGGTGGCTCCCGCCGCGACGAACTCCCAATTGGGAACCTCGTTCGTCGTGACGGTCGCGCCCACTGCGGCGACCGCCGAAAACACCGCCGACGCCTCATCGGCTCGTCCATCTGACACTGTTGCGCTCGCCACGCTCTCTGCGTCGGACGCAAAATAGCGGATCGGCGCTTCGCCATGTTGAAAACGGACCGGGATCCAAGGGTCCCGGCCATTTTCGCAAGTCAAGTCCGAGCACCACCGCGAAAGTCGTGGAACGTCCGAGAGATGAACAGTGTCAGCCAGCGCTTGATGAGGACCTGGGTCGGCCTGGGTACGCGATTCCTGCCGTTCGCGGATGCCGCGACGCCTGAACTGCCGCTTGCAAAGCTGTTGCGGCTGTCGCTGTTTCAGGTCTCGGTCGGCATGTCGCTGGTGCTGCTGATCGGTACGCTGAACCGGGTGATGATTGTCGAACTTGACGTGCCGGCCTCGCTGGTCGGAATCATGATCTCGCTGCCGCTGGTTTTCGCCCCGTTCCGGGCCGTAATCGGATTCCGCTCCGACACCCATCGCTCCGAGCTGGGCTGGAAACGGGTGCCCTTCATCTACAAGGGCACCATGCTGCAGTTCGGTGGCCTCGCCATCATGCCCTTCGCACTCCTGGTGCTGTCCGGCGGCGGCAATGCCGCCCAGGCGCCGGCCTGGGTCGGCCAGCTCGGCGCTGGTCTGGCCTTTCTGCTGGTCGGCATCGGCTTGCATACGACGCAAACGGTGGGTCTCGCGCTGGCCACCGATCTTGCGCCGGAGGACTCGCAGCCGAAAGTCGTCGGCCTGATGTATGTCATGCTGCTGTTCGGAACGATCGCCAGCGCATTGTTGTTCGGCGCGCTCCTGGCCAATTTCAGCCCCGCCCGCCTGGTCCAGGTGATCCAGGGATGTGCGGTCACCACCATCGTTCTCAACGCGATCGCGCTGTGGAAAATGGAGGCGCGCGGGCGATCCTCGATCAGGCCTGCGAAGCAGCCGCAGTCAACCTTCCAGCAATCCTGGGCGAGCTACGTCAGTGGCGGACAGGCGATCCGGCGGCTGGTCGCCGTCGGCCTGGGAACCATGGCCTTCAGCATGGAAGACGTTCTGCTCGAACCCTATGGCGGGCAGATTCTACACCTCACGGTCGGCGATACCACCAAGCTGACCGCGACCCTGGCGGTCGGCGGCCTGTTTGGTTTCGGACTGGCCTCGCGCGTGCTCAGCCGCGGCTTCGATCCGGTCCGGATGGCCGGTTATGGCGCCAGCATCGGCATCCCGGCCTTCCTGGCGGTGATCTTTGCCGCGCCGGTGGCCTCCGCGGTGATGTTCGCCGCGGGCACCTTCCTGATCGG
>Ga0302154_10003445_pt1 | contig 11579 bp, 11 predicted proteins | sample I_Bog_N2_3_FD_193507 | JGI IMG/M metagenome (GOLD analysis project Ga0302154, IMG submission 193507) | Peat permafrost microbial communities from Stordalen Mire near Abisko, Sweden - I_Bog_N2_3 | ecosystem: Environmental > Terrestrial > Soil > Wetlands > Peat | place: Sweden: Abisko, Stordalen...
GCGCCGCGAAGGCGTGGATGACAAGTTTGCCTGATGTGGCAGGGTGCCGGGCGGGTTGGAGGCCTCACTTCTCCCGGAACGCGCGCATCAGCTGGTCGTGCAGCGGCTTGATCAGATAGGACAGCAGAGTGCGGTCGCCGGTCTGCACGAAGGCCTCGACCGGCATGCCGGGGATCAGCTTGACCTCGCCAAGCCGGGCGACCTCGGCCGGCGGCATCGAGACCCGGATCGTATAATAGCTCTGTCCGGTGCGCTGGTCGGTGGTGACGTCGGGCGAAACCCGGGTGACGAGGCCATTCAGTTCCGGCGTGGTGCGCTGGTTGAAGGCCGACAGCCGCAGCAGGGTCTGCTGGCCGACCTGCAGCTTGTCGATATCCTGCGGATTGACCTTGGCCTCGACCTGCAGATCGTCGGCCTGCGGCACGATCAGCATGATGGCGTCGCCGGCGCTGATCACGCCGCCGACGGTATGCACCGTCGACTGCTCGACGATGCCATCCTGCGGCGCGCGGATATCGACGCGGCGCAGCTGATCCTCGGCGGTGACCTTGCGCTCGACGAACTCGCCGATCTTGTCGTTGGTCTCGCGCAGGTCCTTGGAAACCTCGCTGACCATGTCCTTGTCGATCTGGATGATCTGCAGCTCGGTTTCGGTGATCTTGCCCTTGGTCTGCGCCCGCGCGGCGACGTATTGCGCGCGCTCGCCATTGAGCCGCGCCGCGTCGCGCTCCAGCGTCGTCAGCCGCGCGATCTGCACCAGATGCTGGTCATAGAGGCTGCGCACCCCGGCCAGTTCCTTTTCGACCAGCGCGATTTCCTGGTCCTTGGCCTGCTCCTGCGCATTCAGCCCGGTGATTTCCTCGTTCAGCTGGGTGATCCGCTCGCGCAATTGCGCCTTCTGTCCGGCCCGGCTGGTGACCCGTACCTCGAACAATTTGCTCTCGCTGGCGATGATGTTGGCGAGATCCGGATCATCGGTGCGATCCGGCGGCCATGACGGAAACACGATCGCGTTGAGACCCCGTTGTTCGGCCTGCAGCCGCGCCGCGCGCGCCTGCAACCCGTCCAGGGTCTTCACCACGATCGCCAGGCTCGCCTTGGTGACGGTGTCGTCGAGCCGCACCACCACCTGGCCGGCGCTGACCACGTCGCCATCGTGCGCCAGCACGTCGCCGACCACGCCGCCGGTCGGATGCTGCACTTTCTTGACATTGGATTCGACGACGATCGCGCCCGGCGCGATCAGCGCGCCCGAGATCTGCGCGGTCGAGGCCCAGCCGCCAAAGCCGCCGGCCAGCACCATCACCACCGCGAGACCTGTGATCAGATGCAGCCGGATCGAACGCCGTGCGCCCTGCAGCGGGTTGCCGCTCATGATTTGGCCATGCCCCCCTCGCTGACGATCTTGATCGGGCTCGGCGGCGCGACCCGCTGCAGCACCTGACCCAGCACGCTGTCCTTGGGCCCGAACGCCTGCATGCGGCCATCCCGGAGCACCAGCAGCTGATCGACCGCCTCGATGCCGATCGGCCGGTGCGCGACCACGACCACAATGGCGCCGCGCTCGCGCGCCGAACGGATCGCCCGGGTCAGCGCCTCATCGCCCTCGGTATCGAGGTTGGAGTTCGGCTCGTCCAGCACGATCAGGAACGGATCGCCATAGAGCGCGCGCGCCAGCGCCACCCGCTGGGCCTGACCGGCCGACAGCGCATGGCCCAGGTCGCCGATCTCGGTGTCGTAGCCGTCGCGCATCCTGGTGATCATGTCATGGACGCCCGCCTGTTTGGCGGCCGCGATGATGTCATCGGCCTTGGCTTCGGCATCGAACCGGCAAATGTTCTGGGCGACGCTTCCGGCGAACAGCTCGACATCCTGCGGCAGATAGCCGATATGGCAACCCAGCAGGTCGGATGACCACTGGTCGAGCGCCGCGCCATCGAGCCGCACCTTGCCGCGGACCGGCTGCCACACCCCGACCAGCGCCCGGATCAGCGATGACTTGCCCGACCCGCTCGGCCCGATCACGCCGAGGCCGCTGCCGGCTTCGAGCGCGAAGCTGACATCCTGCACGATCAGCTTCTGATCGCCGGGCGCGACGATGCTGACGGCCTCGACCGACAGCCGGCTTGACGGGCTCTGCAGCTGCATCTGCGGCGGCTGCGCCGGCAAGGTTTGCAATAAATGATTGAGACGGCGCCAGCTTTGCCGCGCGGCCACAAAGCCTTTCCAGTGCGCGATCGCCAGATCGACCGGCGCCAGCGCCCGGGCGCTCAGGATCGAGCCGGCGATGATGATGCCCGCGGTCGCTTCCTGGTGAATCACCAGATAGGCGCCGACGCCGAGCACCGCCGATTGCAGCGTCATCCGCAGCACCTTGGCGATGGCGCCGAGGCCGCCGGTGACGTCGCTGGCGCGCTGATGGCCGGCGAGATAATTCTGGTTGACTTGATTCCAGCGCCGGTTCAGGCGTCCGGCCATCCCCATCGCCACCAGCACTTCGGCGTTGCGCCGGCTTGAGGCGGCGAGATCCTGGCGCCGGGCCGCCAGTCCGACGGCCTCCCCCGCCGGGGCGCGCGACATCAGTTCGGTGACGATGGTGAGCGTCACCAGAATCACCGCGCCGACCAGAGCGGTCAGACCGATCAGGACGTGAAAAGCAAAGCAGATCGCCAGATAGAACGGCAGCCAGGGCAGATCAAAGAACGCGCCCATGCCCATGCCGGACAGGAAGGAGCGAATATGGTCAAGGTCGCGCAGTGGCTGCAGACCCGCATTGCGGCTGCCCACCATCAACGGCAAGCGGACAATGCTGTCGAACACGCGGGCATTGAGGGCTTCATCGAGCGCGGTGCCGACCCGCCCCAGGATACGCCCGCGGATCAGGTCGAGCACCCCCTGCGCGGTGTATAATCCGCCGGCCAGGATCGCCAGTCCGACCAGCGTCGGCACGCTCCGGCTCGGCAGCACCCGGTCGTAGACTTCCAGCATGAACAGCGAGCCGGTGAGATATAACAGGTTGATCATGCAGCTCATAATTCCGACGCCCAGGAACGCGCCGCGACAGGCGCGAAGCGCATCGCCGAGTTCGGAACGCCGGACACCGTGAACGGCTGCCATCAATCCTGATCTCAATTTAGCCCGTTTGCTGATTTAACCTCGAATTGATTCGTTCGTCCAATCAATGGCCCTAACGGGGCCATTGATTGGCATCGACACGCGATCCGATTCCTGCAGAATCCTGCGGGGTCGCTGACCCTCATCATGCACCTTGACCAAGGAGTTAGAAACTTTTCATGATCCGCAAACTGATTGGAATTGCCGCCCTTGCCGCCACCATCGCCCTTCCCATCGCCGCGCAGGCCCAGGGTGTTCCCGGCGGTATCGAGAGGGGCTCGCGCGAAGGCGAACGGGAGGCCGGACCGCTGGGCGCCGTGGTCGGCGGGGTCATCGGGGGCGTGGTTGGCGGTGTCGATGGCGTGCTGGGCATCGATGATCGGCCGCGCTTTCACCGCTATGTCGAGGAGCGGCGTCCGCCGTCCTATCGCTATGAGCAGGATGTCCGGGTCGGCGCCGTGCTCCCCGAGGATGGCGTCACCTATTATGACGTGCCGGCAGAATATCGCGCGCGCGATTATCGCTATACCGTCGTCAACGGCCGCACCGTGCTGGTCGACCCGCGCACCCACCGGATTGTCGAAATCGTCGAATGAGCTGAGCTCGACCGGTTGAAAGGAAGATCTTCGCAACGGTGAAGATCTTCCTGCCGTTGGTAGCACCAAACGGAACACGCCCGCCAGAGCCTTACAACCCGCGCCGAATCAGCCGAAAGATCAGCAACTGCACGATGGTGCCTCTCGCGGAGGACAAGATCTCCGCGAGAGGCCGAAGCCGAGATGGATGTCAAGCGCCGGAAACAGCGCCGCCGGCGCGCCAGCGATGCCAACCAGAATGATGAACAGTGCTCCGACGGTTCTGGCGATTTGATCTCGGCATTGCCAACCTCAATGGCTGATCTTGCCGTTGCCCGCAGCTTATCTCGCGGTGCGCAAGCCGGCCGCCGATAACATCCCACTCGACCCGTCGCAGCTGATCCTCGGCGTGTGGCGTCGCCGTTGCAAATCCATGGCCGGGGCCGGTTGGCGGCGCGATCCGATTCCGGCAGGAACCCGCGGGGCCGCTGCCCGTTGTCATGCACCTTAACCAAAGAGTGAGAGATTTTCATGATCCGCAAACTGATTGGAATTGCCGCCCTCGCCGCCACCATCGCCCTTCCCATTGCCGCGCAAGCCCAGGGTGTCCCCGGCGGCATCGACAGGGGCTCGCGCGAGGGCGAGCGGGATGCCGGACCGGTTGGCGCTGTTGTCGGCGGGGTCGTCGGTGGCGTGGTTGGCGGCGTCAATGGCGTGCTCGGCATTGATGATCGGCCGCGCTTCCACCGCTATGTCGAGGAGCGGCGCCCGCCGTCCTATCGCTACGACGAGGACGTCCGGGTCGGCGCGGTGCTGCCCGAGGCCGGCGTCACCTATTACGAGGTGCCCGCGGAATATGGCGCGCGCGACTATCGATACACCGTTGTCAACGGTCGCACCGTGCTCGTCGACCCGCGCACGCACAGGGTCGTCGAAATCGTCGAATGAGCTGAGAATTATCGCTGAAATGGAGATCTTCGCTGCCAGCGAAGATCTCCTATTTGAAGATCTTTTGTTTATCATTGGACCAGCTGGAGCACGCCCGACCAGAGCTCTACAACCCGCGTCGAACCAGCCGAACGATCAGCAGCAGCACAATGGCGCCGATCGCAGAAGAAAGGATCTCGGCCAACAGACCGACGCCGAGATGAATGTGCAGCGCCGGAAACAACAAACCGGCCACCAGCGCGCCGGCGATGCCGACCAGAATATCGCCGAGGATGCCGAAGCCGGTGCCGCGCACGATTTTGCCGGCGAGCCAACCGGCCACCAGGCCGACAAATAAAATAACGAGTATACTTTCAGTCGAGAGTTGCATCACAACGGCTTTCCACATTTATGCGCGATGTCGCGGGCGTGTTCGAATGGGTCCGAACCCGCGGGGACGTGACGACCGCAATGTGGAAACTTTGAGTTCAACCCAGCGCCGGCAAGCGCCATTTGCAATCATGCTTACCGGCCGGATTTCCGGAAGCCTGCTTGGCCGCCAGCGCTTAGGGTGGGCAAAGGCGCGCTCTGCGCCGTGCCCACCATGAACGCAAATAGATGGTGGGCACGCCATCGGCCCGCGCGCTCGCGCGGCCCGATGGCTTTGCCCACCCTACGATTCACCGTTGATCGCGCTGCGAACCGCTAGGCGGTGGCTGGCGGCGCGGCGCCTTGCGCATCGCGCTCGTCGAAGAGGCGCGCCAATCGTTGCAGCGCCAGCGAATAGCCCTGGGTCCCGAAGCCGGCAATGACGCCGTCAGCGCGGCTGGAGACGTAGGAATGATGCCGGAACGCCTCGCGCTTGTGGACATTCGAAATATGGACTTCCAGCACGGCGCCATCGAACGCGTTGAGCGCGTCGAGAATGGCGACCGAGGTATGACTGAAGCCGGCCGGATTGATGACGATGCCGGCGGCGGTGTCCCGCGCCTGGTGGATCCAGTCGATGATTTCGTATTCCCGATTGCTCTGGTGGAAGGCGAGCTGCAATCGATGTTCTGACGCGACCAGCCGGCAGGCGGCTTCCACGTCGGCGAGCGTCTCATGGCCGTAGATATCAGGCTGTCGCCGCCCGAGCAAATTGAGGTTCGGTCCGTTGATGACGTAGACAAGCCGGTTCATGACAAGAGCCCATGGCGCACGACTGAGGTACCGCCTGCCCCAAGCCGGCGCAAGGGCCTGCTCAGGCCAGATTTGAACCCTTTGCCTCAGCGCGGGACCAGCTCCCGCTCCGCAAGGACGCATCGGGCGATCCGATCGGGACCGACCTGGACATTGGGCGGCCGGCGCTCGGCGCAGCCGGGTTCGGCTAAGCCGCAGCGTGGCGCGAAGGAACAGGCGGCGGGCGGCTTGTCGAGCGAGGGCGGCGTGCCCGGAATGGTTTCCAGCCGCTCCCCGCGTTTGGCGCCGTGCACGGTTGCGGCCAACAGTCCCCGCGCATAGGGATGGATCGGCGCGCGTACGATGTCGCGGAGCCGGCCCTGTTCGACGATCTCCCCCGCATACATCACCGCGACGCGGTCGCAGATCTCGATCGCCACGCCGATATCATGAGTGACAAAGATCACCGACATGCCGAATTCGCGCTGCAGCTCGCGCAGCAACAGCAGAATCTGGATCTGCACGGTGGCATCGAGCGCGGTGGTCGGCTCGTCGGCGAGCAGGATCTTGGGCCGGCAGGCCAGCGCCAGCGCGATCATCGCGCGCTGCCGCATGCCGCCGGACATTTCGTGCGGATAGGCATCGAGCCTGCGCCTGGCCGAGGGAATCCGCACCACGTCGAGCATCTGCAGCGCCCGAGCCATCGCCTCCTCGAGGCTCTTGCCCTCGTGGCGCATCACGGTTTCGGCGATCTGCCGGCCGATGCTGTAGACCGGATCGAGCGCCAGCGCCGGCTCCTGGAAGATCATCGAGACGGTCCGGCCGCGAAACGCCGACAGCGCTTCATCATCGAGCGCCAGTACGTCCTGGCCGAGCACCCGCACGCTGCCGGAGATCACGGTCCGCTTCCGCGGCAACAGCCGCATCAGGGCGCGCAGCGTGACGCTCTTGCCCGATCCGGATTCGCCGAGCAGGCCAAGCACCTCGCCATCGCCAAGCGACAGGCTGAGGTCGTTCACCGCGTGCACCATGCGCTCGCCGGTGAAGCGGATGTTGAGGCCCTTGATCTCGACCAGCTCCGTCATTTCAGTTCCGGAAGCTGCGCGTGAAAATCGGTGGCGCGCTGGAAGCCGGCGCCGATCCGCAGGATCATGGCTTCATCGAACGGGCGGCCGATCAGTTGCAGGCCGATGGGCAGGCCCTGGCGGGTGAAGCCGGCGGGAATCGCAAGTGACGGCAGCCCGAGATAATTGATCGGCCGGGTAAAGCGGGTCAGCCGCTGGATCATCGCCTCGGCGCCGGGCGCATTGCCGACGTCGCTCTCGGCCAGGGTCGGCGCCGCGAACGGCGCCACCGGTGCGAGCACGGCATCGACGCCTTCGACCGCCGCCAGGTGGGCTGCCAGCGCCGGGCCGCGCCAGCGCAGCGCTTCGAGATAGGTCACGCCGGGGATCGAAAGCCCGTTCTGCAGCCGCATCAGGATCTGCGGACTGTAATCCTGCGGACGCTCGATCAGCCAGCGCTTGTGAAAGCTCGCGGCTTCGACCGCCAGCACCAGCTGGCACGCCGCCGAGAGCTGCGACTGGTCCGGCAGATCAACCCGGACGATGCGGGCGCCCTCCCCGGTCAGGACCGCGAGGGTCGCTTCCAGCACCCGCGCCACCTCGGGATCGAGATCATCGACATAGAAGGCCTGGGGCACGCCGATCCGCAGGCCTGCGATCGGCTGCCGCGTCGCGCCCAGATAATCAGGCAGCGGGCCTGCCACCGTGGTGGGATCCGCGGGATCGGCGCCTGCGATCAGGCCGAGCAGCAGGGCGCAATCCTCGACGCTGCGCGCCAGCGGGCCGACCGTATCCAGCGATTGCGACAGCGGCATCGCGCCGGCCCGGCTGACCAGCCCGACCGTCGTCTTCAATCCGGTGACGCCGCAGAAATTCGCCGGCCCGCGGATCGAGCCGCCGGTGTCCGAGCCCAAGGCCGCGAAGCTCAGCCGCGCCGCCACCGCGGCGCCCGATCCGGACGACGAGCCGCCGGTGACGTGGTCGACATTCCAGGGATTATGCACCGCGCCGAAATGCGTGTTGTGGCCGGTCGGCCCGAGGGCGAATTCCGCCATCTGCAATGTCCCGAGGCGGACCGTGCCTTGCTGCTTGATCCGAGCCAAGGCCGTCGAAGTGGTGGTGGCGATGAAGTCGCGGCGGATCCTGGAGCCGCAGGTGGCGACCTTGCCGGCCTCGTAATACATGTCCTTGTGCGCCAGCGGCACGCCATGCAGCCGGCCGCGCGCGCTGCCCCGCGGCGGCGCGGCATCGGCGGCGTCGGCGGCCGCCAAAGCCTCCTCAGGCTCGATCGCAATGAAGGCATTGATCGAGGGCTGCCAGTCCGCGATGCGGTCGAGACAGGCTTGCGTCACTTCCCGCGACGAACAGCGCCGCTCGGCGATCGCCTGCGCGACCGCAGCCAGCGACATCAGGGCCAACTCGCCGCTCATGGGATGGCCTTGCCAATTGCCGCCGCGGCCTGCACGACGGCGAAGGTTGCGGGCTCGAGATCGAACGGCAGCGTGCCGGCGATCTTGGCAAAGCCGTCGAACGCCGGGCCGATCGAAGCGGCGATGCGCTCAGCCTCCTCGGCATCGACCTGCACACCCGCGACATCGGCGATCGCCCTGATCTCCTTCGGACCTGGTCTTGTCATGCGGCATCTCTCCCTGGTGCCGGCGCACGGCTGTGGCCTGAGCCGGGGATCGCCATATAGCACGCCGCCTGGTGTCCCAGTCGATCGACGGCGGTCAGTTTTGGCGTGGCCTTGGCGCACAGCGGCTCGGCGAACGGGCAGCGGGTGTGAAACCGGCAGCCCGGGGGCGGATCGATCGGATTGGGCGGGTCGCCGGAAATCGGCGGTGTCTCGGTGCGCTGGTCGGGATCGGACGAGGGCATCGCCGCCAATAGCGCCCTGGTATAGGGATGGGCGGGCGCCTCCCAGACCCGATCCACCGGGCCGAGTTCGACCACCTCGCCGAGATACATCACCAGAACCCGGTCGGAAATGTAGCGCACTACGTTGAGATCGTGGCTGATGAACAGATAGGTCAGCCCGAATTCGCGCTTCAGATCGACCAGCAGGTTGAGCACCTGGGCCTCGACCGATTTGTCGAGCGCCGACACCGCCTCGTCGAGGATGACAAGCCGCGGCGACAGCGCCAGCGCGCGGGCGATGTTGACGCGCTGCCGCTGGCCGCCGGAGATCTCGTGCGGATAGCGATTGGCGAAGTTTTCCGGCCGCAAGCCGACCTTGCCGAGCAGATCGCGCGCCAGGGCGCGCGCGGCGGCCTTGGCCATGCCGTGAACCCGGGGGCCGAAGGCGATCGATTGCTCGATGGTCAGGCGCGGATTGAGCGAGGCATAGCTGTCCTGGAACACCATCTGCATGCCGCGGCGCAATTCGCGCAGCGACAGCGCGTGGCCGACCTGCATGCCGTCATAGATGATCTCGCCGGCGTCCCGCGGCATCAGGTGCATCAACAGCCGCGCGGTGGTCGACTTGCCGCAGCCGGATTCGCCGACAATGCCGACCGTCTCGCCCTTGGCAATGGCGAACGACACCGCGTCGACGGCGCGCACGGTCTTGCGCTTGCTGAACAGGTCGCCGCGCACCGGGAAATGCTTGGTCAATCCATTGACCTGGAGCAGCGGCTGGGCGGCGCCGCCACGGTCCTCGATCGTCTCCAGCCGGTCCACCGCGCGGGTCTCGCTCATCGTGTCAATTCCGGATGTCCATGGCGCTGCGCAGACCGTCGCTGAGCAGGTTGAAGCCGATCGACACCGCGAAGATCATCGCCCCGGGCAGTGCCGCCACCCATGGATTGACATAGATCGCGGTGCGCAGCGTGTTCAGCATCAGGCCCCATTCCGGCTCCGGCGGCTTGGTGCCAAGCCCGAGGAAGGACAGTCCCGCCGCCAGGATCATCGATACCGAAATCAGCCCGGTGGCATAGACGAAGATCGCCCCCAGTACATTGCCAAGCATGTGCACGCGCATGATGGTGAAAGGCCTGGCGCCCGAGGCCCGCGCCGCCTCGACGAAATCCATGCCGCGCACGCCCGTGGTGACGCTCTCGGCCACCCGGGTGATCTGCGGCACAAAGACGATGGTCAGCGACACGATCGAATTGACGATGCCGGCGCCGAGCGCGCCGGAAATCGCGATCGCCAACAGCACCGAGGGAAACGCATAGAACACGTCGATGGTGCGCATGATCGCGGTGTTGACCTTGCCGCCGACATAACCCGCGACGAGGCCGAGCGAGGTGCCGATCATGAAGGCCAGAAGCACCGGCAGAATGCCGATCAACAGCGACAGCCGGCCGCCATAGATCAGCCGGGCCAACATGTCGCGACCCAGTTCGTCGGTGCCGAGCGGATAACCCGGGGTGCCGATGTGGCGCAGCCGTCGGATCATCGAGCCCTGATAGGGATCGGCCAGGCCCAGCCAGGGCGCCAGCACGGCGGAGAGAAAGATCAGAACCAAAATCAACAGGCAGGCCATGCTGACCTTGTCGCGCAGGATCCGGCGCCCCACGGTCGCCCAGTAACCGCGCGCCCTGGCGGCGGGCCCGGTCGGCAGGACCTTTTCCGACATCGCCTGGTTCGGGATCACACTCACGGGATGCTAGGCCCGCTTGATGCGCGGATCAATCGCGGCCTGCGCGATATCGACCAGCAGATTGAGCAGTACGAAGAACAGCGCCAGCACCAGAATGGTGCCCTGCAAGAGCGGCAGGTCGCGCTGGAAAATCGCTGAATTGAGCAACAGCCCGGAGCCCGGCCAGGAGAACACGGTCTCGATCAGGATCGAGCCGCCCAGCATATAGCCGAGCTGCAGTCCCATCACCGCCATCGCGGTCGGCGCGGCGTTCTTGATGACATGGCGAAACACCGCGGTCTCGCGCAGCCCCTTGGCGCGCAGCGCTTCGACGAAATCCTGGCTCAGGATGTCGCCGGTCAGCGCCCGCACCGTGCGGGTGACGATGCCCATCGGGATGACCGCTGTCGTGACCGCCGGCAGGATCAGATAGCGGATGTGTTCCCAGTCCCAGCCCCAGGCGCCGGAGCCGCCGGGGCCGGCGCCGACCGCGGGCAGCCAGTTCAGCTGCACCGAGAAGATGATCACCAGCACCATGCCGAGCCAGTAATGCGGCACCGAGACGCCGGCGATCGCAATTCCCGTCGCGACCTTGTCGATCCAGCTGTCGCGGAAATAGCCGGCGATCAGGCCGAAAAACAAACCGAGCGTAAATCCGATCAGCGCCGCGGCGATCGCCAGCGTCACGGTGTTGCCGACCGCGCGCAGCACTTCCGTCAGCACCGGGCGTCCGGTGGCGATGGAATGGCCGAGATCGCCATTGACCGCCCTCCAGAGCCAGAGCCCGAACTGCACCGGCAGCGGCCGATCGAAGCCATAGGCCGCGCGCAATTGCTGCGCGAGTTCCTGCGAGGCATCGGCCGGCAGGATAGCGACCAGGGGATCGCCGGGCGTGATGTGCACCAGGAGAAAGCACACCAGCGCCACGCTGAGCACGATCGGGATCACATAGACGATGCGACGGGCGATATAGAGGAACACGCTAGGGCCTGTCTTCAGTTGAGCAGGAGGTTGCAAATCGCGCGCCGCACACCTCGCCCCGCTTGCGGGGAGAGGTCGAAATTCGCGCCAGCGAATTTCGGGTGAGGGGGAGCCTCAGCAGGCGCGGTGCCGATGCGCCTGACTCGGCCGTGCCACACAGTGGCTGGCGGAATG
>Ga0302154_10003446_pt1 | contig 11579 bp, 10 predicted proteins | sample I_Bog_N2_3_FD_193507 | JGI IMG/M metagenome (GOLD analysis project Ga0302154, IMG submission 193507) | Peat permafrost microbial communities from Stordalen Mire near Abisko, Sweden - I_Bog_N2_3 | ecosystem: Environmental > Terrestrial > Soil > Wetlands > Peat | place: Sweden: Abisko, Stordalen...
ACCACGCTCGCCGGCGAGCAGGTGATCCTCGATGAGAACGAAGAGGCCGGTGACAGCGACTACTTCTCGGTCGGGGTTCTCGCCCTGAGCCCCGATGACGACTGGGTGTGCGTCGGAACGGACTTCGACGGCGACGAACTCCACCACGTCACGGTGCGTCCGCTCGCCGGACAGCCGTCCGTCGACGACGAACTCGACGACGTTCATTACGGCTTCGCGTGGGCCATGGACAGTCGTCACTTCTTTTACACGCGCGTCGACGACGCCAAGCGACCGTTCCAACTCTGGCGCCACGAACTCAGAACCGATACCAGCACCGACGTACTCATCTTTCAAGAGGACGACGCGCAGTTCAACTTAGCGGTCGGTCGAAGTCGCGACGACGCCATCATCTACGTGCACCTCGGCTCGTCCATGACGACCGAAGTGCACTACCTCGACGCCCACGATCCGACCGGTGAATTGAAACTGCTCGAGGCGCGTCGACACGGCGTCGAGTACGGCGTCGAACACTTCGTGGACGAGCGCGGCGTCGCGTGGTGGCTGAAGGTCACCAACGAAGGAGCGAGGGACTTTCGTCTCCTCGTGCGCGAAGTCGACGCGGGTGAGTGGCGCGAAGTAATCCCCGAGCGTCCCGGATCTCGACTTGACGGCGTCGACGCCTTCAAGTCCTTTCTCGCGATCAGCGAACGACACGATGGTGGTGCGGCCGTTCGACTCGTGTCCACGCTGAGCGGCGCCGACCCCTTCGGTGATGACTTGCTGGAACGCTCGCGCCTGGTTGAAGGACCGGCGAGTCCGAGCACGGTCTCACTCTCGGCGAATCCGAATTTCGATACCACGCAATTGCGCGTGTCGGTCACCTCACTCGTCACTCCGCGTTTGGTCGGCGATATCGTGATCGCGACCGGGGAGATGATCGTTCGCAAGCAACAGATCGTTCTCGGCGGCTACGACGCGCGCCAGTTCGCGACGGGACGATTGTGGGTGACGGCCAGCGACGGCGTGCGAATTCCGGTCTCGGTCGTGGCGCGCGCCGACCTTGTGGAAATGGGTATCGACGGCGAGCTCCGGGCTCTGGCGCCCTCCCCGTTCGTGCTCTACGGCTACGGCAGCTACGAGATCTCGATCGATCCGTCGTTCTCGTCGCTCCGGCTTTCGTTACTCGAACGAGGCGTCATCTTCGCGATCGCCCACGTCAGGGGCGGTGGCGAGATGGGTCGCACCTGGTACGAGACGGGGAAACTGGCCCAGAAGCCCACGACCTTCAGCGACTTCGTCGCGGTCGCGCGAGATCTGATTCGCCGTGGCTGGACGACGAGCGAACATCTCGCGATTCGCGGCGGGTCGGCCGGTGGACTTCTCATGGGGGCCGTCATGAACCTGGCGCCCGACCTCTTTCGTTGCGTGGTGGCCGACGTGCCCTTCGTGGACGCCCTCACGACGATGCTCGACGCGACCCTCCCGCTCACCGTTGGTGAGTGGGAGGAGTGGGGCAACCCCGACGCGAGCGCGACGGCCTATCGCACGATGAAGGGTTACTCCCCCTACGACAACGTCGTCGCCACGAACCCCGACGGCACGCCACGCGTGTACCCGCACCTCTTCGCGTCGGGTGGGCTGAACGACCCGCGCGTGGGATTTTGGGAACCGACCAAGTGGGTGCTCAAGATTCGTGACGCCAACGCCGAGAACGTCGCGTACTTGAAGACCGAGATGGGCGCGGGACACGGTGGTCCCTCCGGGCGCTACGACGCGTGGCGCGACGAAGCCCAAGTACTGGCGTGGACGCTGAAGGAGATCGGCGCCTTATGACGAGACGAAAGAGAGCACCAGCGTCGAAGGTAGTGGCGAGGGGAAGACAACGGCCTTTCCCTCGAGCGTGACGCTCGCGCTCTTGGGCGCACCGATCGTGATCTGCGAATCCCCAATCATCTGAAGTGACTCGACGGTTCCTTGACGGACCGTACCCTGCCATTCGAGTGTGCTGTGCGGTCCCATCTTGTAGACGGCCCACGTCGGACCGAGCGCACCGTGCACGACGACGAGGTAGTTCTTGAGCGGCACTCGATAGGTCGCGGTCTCACCACTCGTGGACTCAGCGACGAATGACGATGGCAAGTTCGCGGCGCTCGTCGTCGTGGTCGTCGAATGTGGTCTCGTCGTCGTGGTCGTCGTCGTGGTCGTCGTCGTGGTCGCGACGTTCTTCGAGTGAAGATGCTGAAGATAGAGGCCGAGGCCGCCGATGATGATGACCACGATCAGCGCGATGACGGCGACACGCAGTCCGGTGAACGACGCCGAACGTCGCGCCGACTTCGACAACGCCCACTGCTCATTGTGTCGAAGGTGTGTCGGGACCACCTCGCCATCACCGGGCATTTGCGTCTCACTGAAGACGTACTCGCGATCTGTTTCGAGTCGGGGCCGAAGGGGCTCGGGTCGGCGCGTCGCGTCAAGCGGGCCGTCGAGCAAACGAAATCCCTTCGACGGCGCATACGGTGACGGTGGTGGCGACATCAGGCGACGCTCGACCGGCCGAGAGAGTTCGCGGATCTCATCTCGCCGGAGTTTGCGGATCCGCAAAGCGGCGACCCCCACCACCAGAATGACCACGACGATGATGATGATTTTTACGGCGAGCGCCATCAAGTCCTCGTTCGAACACCAACGGGACTGACGAGTGTCATCACGCAACGAAGCGTAGTGAAGAGTTCAATCAGACGAGGCCGCTGAAGCCGCCGCGGTAGAAAACGAGCGGCGCACCGAGGTGACTGACGACGTATTCGGCGGCCACGACGACGATGTCGTGGTCTCCTTGGGTCGTGACGAACTCGATTCGGCCCTCCAAATGCGCGAGCGCCCCGTCAATCAGCGGCGCGCCGCCGGGACCGGGCGACCATCCGATACCGGCAAACTTGGCACTCCCGGGCTTACCGAAGACTCGGGCAATCGCCTCTTGTTCGGAGGAGAGAATGTTGACGCCCACCACGCCAACTTCGCGAGCCCGCGGCCACGAATGGCTCGCCGACACGGCGGAAAATGAAATCAGGGACGGCTCCAGCGAGAGCGCGCCGAAGGTCTGACAGGTAAAGCCGACCGGTTCCTCGGGCGTGGCCGCGGTGACGACGGCAACTCCCGTGACGAAGTGTCCGAGGACCTCCTTGAAACGCGCGACGTCGATGGAACTCACGAATTCGAGATTATCGAGGGCTTCACGTGCCTCGAGCGGGTCGCGCTGGTTGCACGTCGCCACTCAGGCGCACGAGTTGGCCTCGCTGCTCGACGAGACCGTCAGCAATCAATCCGGCGATCAGCGTCGTGCCCCGACGTACGTCAACGTCGTCAACGCACGCCAGGAGGTGTCGCACCGAGTGGGGGCGCTCCCGCAACGCGGCGAGGACTCGACCCCGAGCCTGGCGATCCGAACCTTGGAATTTCGACTGGGGTCTCGACACGCCCGCGCTTCGTGGGGCGGGGTCCGGTCCGCCCTCCACGTGCCACCGGCACACACGGGCCATCGGACAGGGATCACAGCGCGGCGTCGAAGTGCAGAATTGCGCGCCGAGGTCCAGCAGGGCCTGGTTGAACGCCGCGGCGTTCGATCGTGGCAAGAGCTCATTGGCGACGACGCGCGCGTCACGAACACTCAGCGTCCGATTGGCGACGGCGCGCGCGAGCACTCGACCAACGTTGGTATCCACGACGGCGACACACTCGCCGAAGGCGAAGGAGGCCACGGCGTTCGCCGTGTACTCACCGACCCCGGGCAGTCGTCGCAGGTCCGCGACCGCGTTGGGCACCGCACCGTCGAACTCGTCGCGGATCATTATCGCCGCGTCGTGGAGCGCTTTCGCCCGACGGTGATAGCCGAGTCCACCCCAGAGTCGCAGCACCTCCGACAACGGTGCGTCGGCGCACGACGTCGGCGTCGAGAAGGCTTCGACGAACTTCGTCCACGGTGTTATGACTCGCGACGTCTGGGTCTGTTGGAGCATGACCTCGCTCACCAGCACCGGCCAAGGATCAGTGTCGATCCACGGCAGGTCTCGCGCGAGTCCTGGCGCGCTTCGACGTAGCACTCGTCGAAACGCGGTGTGGTCGTTACGCCCAGACGTCGCCACTGTACGGACGTTGTCGTTCCGGGGCGAACTCTCGCTTCCAGACCATCACCTTGCGTCGGAAGTAGCAGACTTCGAGACCGTCTTGGTTGAAACCCTTGGTTTCGACCGTGACGATACCCCGATCATCCTTGGACTTAGAAGGGGTCTTCTCGAGCACGCGCGTCTCGGCGTAAATGGTGTCACCGTGAAAGGTCGGGTTGCGATGGATCAGCGTCTCGACCTCGAGATTCGCGATCGCCGAACCGGAGACGTCGGGCACGCTCATGCCCAGGACCAGGGAATAGACCAGGTTGCCCACGACCACGTTCTTGTGGTGGACGGTCTCGTGTTCGGCGAACCAGGCGTTGGTGTGCAGCGGATGATGGTTCATCGTGATCATGCAAAAGAGATGGTCGTCGGCCTCGGTGATCGTCTTGCCGGGCCAGTGCTTATAGACGTCGCCGACTTCGAACTCCTCGAAGTAGCGTCCGAAGGGACGTTCAAATGAACTCATCTGTCCATTCTCTCGCACAGCTGACCGTGTCGACTCACTCTTCGACGGCGACGGGAATCGCCGGGCGCGTGGTGAACGACACCGTGCCACCCGGCAACGAGTCACCGTCGATCACCAGGCGCCACGTGAACCTGGAGCCGTCCTGCAAGGGAATCGGCCCGAAGTTGACCGCGATGGGCACGTCCACCGGGGTACCGACCGGCACGCCATCAGGCGCGACCGCCGAGAAATCGCCCCGTACTTCAATGGGCTGTGGTCCGTCGGGCGTGTCGAAGCACACGGGCTGTCCATCGGCGTCTTCGAGGAACAGTTCCCAGTGATGACTCGAGTTGAACTCGTGCCAGTCGACCATTACCTTTATCGCGACGGCCGACGGCGTGGGATCCGGTCCGGTGACCGACCATCCTCCACCCAGGATGTAGAGCTTTCCGTCGGCCACTTGGGCCGAATCGGCGAGGAGCATTGTCACATTCACGCTTAAAGCCTAGGTCTCGCTGTCGTATCGCCCCCACCCGTTAAATTTTGCGTATGACTGCTCCCCCTCTCGATCTCGTCAACGCGTCCGAACTGGTGGCGCGTGCGCAGTCGGTGATCGACGGAGCACTGGCCAACTTAGAGCGCGGTGGTGGCGTCGACGCCCATCAGAGCCTCGCCTACGACGTCGCGCACGCCGCGAGCGCGCTCGCCACGGCGCGGGCCTCGCTCGCCTACGCCGCGAAGGGCGAGGTCGAATCGCGACTCGTCGCCGCGTTCCTCGCGATTGCGCTGAGTGACCTCGCGGCGCGAGTGCTCGGACGCGAATCTTTCTGGGCCGTCGAAGACGAGTGGTACCGTCCGTTCGCGGCCTTCGTGACCACGTACCGCGATCCGCAATTCGTCGCGGGTCTCGCCGAGAACGCCGGTCCCCGTCACCTCGGTGAAGACTTCGAGATGGTCGCTGACACCTTTCATCGATTCGCCCTCGAACAGGTTCGCCCGCACGCCGAACACGTGCACCGGGCCAACGCCGATATTCCCGAGTCGGTAATCTCCGGACTCGCCGAGCTCGGCGGATTCGGTCTCTCGGTACCCGAAGAGTTCGGCGGCTTCGCGTCCGGTGGCGAATCGGAGTACCTCGGGATGGTCGTGGCGACCGAGGAGCTGTCGTGGGGCGCCCTCGGCGTCGGTGGATCGTTGATCACTCGTCCGGAGATACTGACTCGCGCGCTGGTGAAAGGCGGAACCGAGGAGCAGAAGCAACGATGGCTGCCACGACTCGCCTCCGGCGAAGTCCTCGCCGCGGTGGCGGTGACCGAACCGGACTTCGGTAGTGACGTTGCGGGCGTGACGACGAGCGCGACGAAGACCGACGGCGGCTGGCTCATCAACGGCACCAAGACGTGGTGCACGTTCGCGGCGCGCGCCGACGTCCTGATGCTGCTCGCGCGCACCGACACCGACCGCAGCACCACGCACCGGGGACTGTCCCTATTCCTCGTCGAAAAGCAACAGGCCGAGAGTGAGGGCTTCGTGCTCACCCAGGGGGCGCACGTGGGACCGGGCCACGGTCAAGGTCGCCTCGAGGGACGTCCCATCGACACGATCGGCTATCGCGGCATGCACTCCTACGAGCTGGCCTTCGACCACTGGTTCGTGCCCGACGCCGACCTCGTCGGGGGCGAGGCGGGACTCGGACGCGGCTTCTACTTCCAAATGGCCGGCTTCGAGAACGGACGACTCCAGACGACGGCGCGCGCCGTTGGGGTCATGCAGGCCGCCTACGAAGCGGCGCTCGCCTACGCCCAGAACCGCGTCGTGTTCGGCGAGGCGATCATCGACTTCGAATTAACCCGAGTGAAACTCGGCACCATGGCCACGATCATCCAGTGTGCGCGCCAGTTCTCACTGGAGGTCGCGCGAGAGATGGCGCGCGGCGGCGGCACTCTCGAGGCGTCGATGGCCAAGGCCTACGTCTGTCGCGCGGCCGAATGGGTCACGCGCGAAGCGATGCAGATCCACGGCGGGATGGGTTACGCCGAGGAGTACCCGGTGAGCCGCTACTTCGTCGACGCGCGCGTCCTGTCGATCTTTGAAGGGGCCGACGAGACCCTCTGTCTCAAGGTCATTGCCCGCCGCCTCTTGCAGGACCTTCCGGCCTGAGGAGTTAGTCGGCAGCGAAACCGAAGGCCGGTCCGACGGCGTCGTCGCGAGGCTCGTCGTCACCCAGGCACCGTTCGGCGCCCTCCAGAATCGCGACCTCGGTTTGGCGAAGGCTCGAGCCCCACTTCTCCTCGATATGGCCGTAACGCCAGATCAAGGCCGCGCCCAAAAATGTCACGACGAACATGCCCACCATGATGAAGCCGGCCGTGTTGAGGTCGAAACCCGACATGTAATGCCAGAACGCGCCGTGCCAGTGCAGCTCGTGGGGCAACAGTCCGAGCACTTCGATGGCACCGATCAAGAAACAGATCGCCACCGATAGTCCCGTGATCGCGAGGTTGTAGAAGATCTTGCGCACCGGATTGTAGAAAGCCCAGCCGTAGGCGACGTTCATGAAGAGACAGTCGATCGTGTCCATAAGAACCATGCCCGCGGTGAAGAGAATCGGGAGGCACATGATCGTGTACCACGGCAAGTGTTCGGAGGCGAGTAGTGCCGTCGACGCGAGCAGCGCCACTTCGGTCGCGGTGTCAAACCCCATACCAAAAACGACGCCGACCGGGTAGAGCTTCCACTCTTTGTCGATAGAGCGCATCCACTTACCGAAGTAGCGGTACATCAGACCGCGGTTCTGCAGCTGCGCTTCGAGTTCGGCCTCGTCGTAGGTGCCGTCGCGCATCGAGCGAAAGACCTTGTAGATCCCGGCGAGGATCACGATGTTCATAAGTCCGATCAAGAAAAGGAACGACGCCGAGACCAGCGTCCCGAAGACGCCGCCGAACTGCTCGAGCCCGGAGTTACTGTGCGATACGGCGTGAAAGACCGCCCGCTCGGCAAAGACCATTCCAATACCAATCGCTACGACGATGGTCGAGTGGCCTAGTGAGAAGTAGTAGCCGAGTGTGAGCGGGCGGCTCGTTCCTTCAACGCCGTGCCGTTCGTTGAGCAGCTTGCGGGTGGTGTTGTCGATCGCCGAGATGTGGTCAGCGTCGAACGCGTGTCGCATGCCTAGCGTGTAGGCGATCGCCCCGAGTCCGATGCCGAAATTCTTGTAGTGCCCGGGCACCACGAAGGCGATGAGGATGAAGAAGCCGAGCACGTGCAACGCCACGATCGAGACCATCATGGCGTTGATCTTTCGCCACTCGCGGGGACTGAACGACCGCTTCAGTGCTTGGTAGCGACCACGAGGAGCCGTCAATTCAATTATTGCCATGCGCTCGGAATTCCTTTATCACTCGCCCGGTGTTCGAAATATCCTTGTTGCGAATCTCTCCTAATAAGGAATCTAGCGCCGGGAAGCGTCAAAAGATAGTGCGGAATTCTTTAAATCTGTGTGAACTCAAGGGCGCGGACGTGTTATTTCGGTGTGCGCTTCATCCCTGATCGCTCGCCGCGAACCACGAAGGAATTGGCAATCTTGGCGGAAGCTTCGTCAATCATCTCGTCGCCAAACATGACCGCCCCGGTGTGGTCTTTGTCCGTGGCGACGCGATAGGCGTCCAGAATGTCCAACGATTTGTCAAACATTGTCTGACTGGGCGAATAGACCTCGTTGAGCACAATCGCCTGGTCGGGGGTGAGCGCCCACTTGCCGTCGAAACCGTACGAAGCCGAGATCCCAGCCGCGAAGCGCAACGCGTCGAGGTCGCGAACCTTGAGGAAAGGCCCGTCGATCACGTGGAGACCGTTGGCGCGCCCGGCCATCAAAATCTTGGCGAAGACGTAGATGAAGGGATTCGACGGAGTGTCGTGGATCGTCTCGTCAATCGTCGTCACGGGCATGCCGATCGAAGCCGCGAAGTCAGCCGGACCGAAGACGATCGACTCCAGCCGAGGCGACGCCGCGCATATCTCTTCAACGTTGATGAGACCCCGGGCCGTCTCAATCTGGGCCTCGATGCCGATATGGCCAGGCGCCAGGCCGGCGTTGCGTTCGACCTGGGTGAGGAGAAGGTCGAGCGCCACGATGTCCGAGGCCTGTTGCACCTTGGGGAGCATCACCTCGTCGAGGCGAGGGCCAGATTCGGTCACGACGTCGATCACGTCGCCGTAGGTCCACGGTGTGTCCCACGCGTTCACCCGAACACACAGCACGCGCTCATCCCAGTCAAGCGTGCGGATCGCCTGGGCGACTTTGGCGCGCGAGGCGACCTTCTCGTTCGGCGCGACGGAGTCCTCGAGGTCGAGGAACGAGAAGTCGGTCGTCGCGGTCGGCGCCTTGGCGAGGAAGCGCTCGGAAGAGCCGGGTGTCGAGAGACAGGAACGACGGGGCAGCGCGCGAGAACGATTCGACATGCGCCGAGCCTATTCTCGGACGCCAAACTGTCCGAACACGCGTCAGAATTACGGCCAATATTTCGACGGTTCATGGCCGTTGGTCAGGTCTTTCGGAACTTCTCAATCACTCGAGCCTGCACGGGAACGCGCACAACCAGTAGCCTTAACCCGTGACTGACGTCGTGCGCATTGCGCCTCCGACGCTACGGCCAGCAAGGGAACTCAGGCGCTTCCGGTGGATGTTTTCCATTTTGGCTGTGGTCGCAGTGTGTCTTGGCACTGTGACCTTCTCCTCGCGTCTCGCGTCGGCTTCGACGCTCGGCACCGACCGCGCGAGGGCGAACCAACTCCTCAAGCAGATCAATCGGATCAGCGCGCACGTCGACTACCTCGGGCAAAAGTACGACCTGGCCAAGATCAAGCTGGACAGGATCGCCAGCGAGATCACGAACACCAAGGCCGACGTCGCGGTGATCAAGACGAACGTCGCTCGGGGCGACCGCCAATTGCGCGCCGAGGCCATCTTCGCCTACGTGACCAACGGGGCGGCCGCCAGCAACAACCCCCTCTTCTCGAACAGCGCCTCGAAGATCGGCGCGACCAACGTGTACAACCAGTTGGCCCAGGGCAACGTCGCCGCGACCCTCTCGAACCTCAAGAACTACAAGATCGAGTTGACCCAGGAACGCAACATCCTGGCCAGCGAGGTCGGTCGCGCGGCCAGTCTCACCCGGGCCGCGGCGAAGTCATTCCACTCCGCGGACGTCTTTCAGGCGTCGCTCAACCACGCACTGGCTCAGGTGAAGGGCAATATCGCCACCTTCATCGCCCAAGCCCAGGCGGCCGCGTCGGCGAAGGACGTGACGTCCTTCAACGCACAAAGTCTCGCCGACGGCATCACGAATCCCCCACCAGACTCGCGCGCGAACATCGCGATCAACGAGGCCATGAAGTACCTCGGCACTCCGTACGTCTGGGGCGGCGCCAGTCACTCCGGCGTCGACTGTTCGGGACTGATCATGCTCGCCTATGAGGCCGCGGGAATCGACTTCCCGCATTACTCCGGAGCGCAGTACCAAGACACCATGCGCGTACCCCTCGTCGACATCGAGCCCGGTGACCTCCTCTTCTACGGTTACGACGGCGACGAGCACGTGGCGATGTACGTCGGCGACGGCAAGATGATTGAGGCCGAGATGACCGGTACGCTCGTGCACGTCGTTCCAGTTCGCCTCGGCTACGGATTCTTTGGTCTCGGTCGCCCGCGGGGCTAGCCGTGTCCGGGGTCCCTACTTCGTTTCACCTCGGTCCGCTGGTCTTTCACACCTACGGCTTCGGTCTCGCGATCGCGGCCTACGTCTGCTACCTCTACGCTCGGCGACGACTCTCGAAGGTTGACTTCAGCGTCGAACCCTTCGGCAAGTTCACGTTGTCCCTGATCGTGGCCGGTCTTCTCGGCGCCCGACTCGCCAACATCGCAACCAATTGGGGCTACTACTCCGGTCACCCCGCGCGGTGGATCGCCGTATGGCAGGGCGGTCTCGCGAGTTTCGGGGGCATCGCCCTGGCCCTACCCGTCGGTCTCTACTTCCAGCGTCGATGGTGGCCCGAGAGTTCACTGGCCGGATTCACCGACGCGCTCGTGCCGGCCCTGATCGCCGGTTGGGCGCTCGGACGGGTGCTCGGACCCCAGTTTATGGTGAACGGTGGCGGCCACCTGACGCACCAATGGTTCGGTCTCCATTACGCGGGTGAAGTGGGCAAGCGAGTGCCCGTCCCGCTCATCCAAGGCATCGAGGACTCCATCTTGTGGCTCGCGCTGCTCGGCCTCGAACACCTTCGTCCGCTCCGTCGAGTCGGCGTCATCACCGGGGTCGCGATGATCGTCTGGGGCCTCGTGCGTTCACTCGACGAACGACTGCTCCTCGGTCAAGAGTCGCACAGCGGTTCGATCGGCGTTCAGATCGCGGGCCTCGTCTTGGCACTCGCCGGCGCGGTCCTACTCGTTCGCCAACTCAGAGTTGGCTGTTCCACTCCTGATCCGTCAGTCGACCCACACGCCCCAGTGACTCGCTCGGAGCGACGCTAAGAGCCACCCGGGTGTCATCGACGTAACAGACGTGATCGAGCCCGAGTCGACGCCACGCCTGAAAGACGTTCCTCGTCGGGGCGTTCGCGGAATAGATCGGACGAACCAGCAGCGAGTCGGCACTCGCGGCCACGACAAGCGCGGGGCGTTCCTTGGATTTCTGTTCGGGAGCCGAGGGATCGGTGGCGTCGAACGGCACCTCGACAATGACGACGGTGCCCACCATCGCGTGCTCGGGATCAAAGCGTTCGAGCTCCGCTGGCGTGAAGATCATTGGTCGTCGACGCTCGCCCGATTCCTCAACAGCGCCTCGCGGCTCATTCGACGTCGCGCGCGCTTTCGGTGCCGGCTTGGCTTTGGAGGGACGAAGGGGACGCTGCGAGGTCGGTCCTCGTTTGCGTTTCTTCTCGTCCTCGCGGCGGCGCCGTCGCTGCTCTTTGATCTCTGGATC
>Ga0302154_10003449_pt1 | contig 11574 bp, 10 predicted proteins | sample I_Bog_N2_3_FD_193507 | JGI IMG/M metagenome (GOLD analysis project Ga0302154, IMG submission 193507) | Peat permafrost microbial communities from Stordalen Mire near Abisko, Sweden - I_Bog_N2_3 | ecosystem: Environmental > Terrestrial > Soil > Wetlands > Peat | place: Sweden: Abisko, Stordalen...
TCGCGAACAATCGCGCCGACATCGCGACCTTCCTCGCCGAGGACGTGCGAGGCAAATATCTGCCGGACTTTCTGCTCGCGATCGCCGGTCAGATCAAGGGCAATGCGCAGAATCTCGACAGCGAACTCGGCCAGATCGAGGCGTTCATTCATCATCTGCGCGATGTGATCACCGCGCAGCAATCGCTCATTCCGATGGGCGGCACGATCGAGCCGACCGATCTTCGCGACCTCGTCGAAGTCGCACTGCTCGTGCAGGCGCCGGACTTCGCCCGCATCGACGTCGTGCGCGAATACCAAGACTTGCCTCTGATGTTGACGGACCGCCACAAGCTGCTGCAAATCGTCGTCTGTTTCGTGAGCAATGCGCGCGATGCGCTGCTGATGGGCGGCCTGGCGCCGCCGCGGGTGGTCGTGCGCGTGTTCCGCGACGCGGACGATGCGGTGTTTGCGATCGAGGATTCCGGTCCCGGCATGTCGAGCGACACGCTGTCCCATTTGTGGGAGTTCGGCTTCACGACCAAGCGCAACGGTCACGGCTTCGGTTTGCATGCGAGCGCTCTTGCGGCGCGCGAGATCGGTGCACGCGTGTTCGCCGAGAGCGACGGACCGGGACGCGGGGCGCGCTTCACCGTGCGCCTGCCCTTGGGCGGGGCGCCGCGGGTCAACTGACCGAGCGCCTGGCGCTCAGGTATAAAATCGGATCAGCAAGCCGGCGATGCAGGCCGGTTTGATCTCGTTCTCGCGTTCGACCGTCACCGACCATTCCACGTGGGCCCCCGCGGCAGTGGCCTTGAATTCGGCGAGGCTGATCCGCGCGCGCACGCGGGAGCCCGCCTTGACCGCAGCGGGGAAGCGAACGGCGGTCAAGCCGTGGTTGACGACCAGGCGCAAGCCCTCGAAACGCATCGCCCGATCGAGCAGGAACGGCAGCAGCGACAGGGTCAAAAAGCCATGCGCGATCGTTGATTTGAACGGCGACTCGGCCTGGGCCCGTTCGACATCGACATGGATCCACTGTTGATCGTTGGTCGCGTCGGCAAATCCGTTGATGCGCTGCTGATCGACTTCAAACCAGTCCCCGACGGCCACCTCCTGGCCGACGAGTCCGCTCAAGTCATCGAGTTTTGGAAAAATCCGCATGCAAGAACTCCGTGTCTCGGGACAGTCTAACCGAGAACCGCCGCAGCGCGGTCCAAGACGGGTCTCGAACGTGCGCCTGCAAGGAATTCCGGGCGTTTCCGCCGCTCTTGGTTGAAAATAGGGGGGGATGCGGGCTTTGGGGAGCGCAGTCGTGACGGGCGCGACGCTCACCTCGGGGGGATATCACGATGTTCGGCCTCATGCAGGATTGGCCGCTGACGGTCGATCGGTTTCTCTCGCATGCCGCGCGCGCGCACGGCCACCGGCACGTCGTGTCGCGCCGCGAGGACGGCCGCATCGAGCGCAAAACCTATGCGGAGATTCACGCCTGCGCCAAGCGCGTCTCGAACGCGCTCCGCGCCGACGGCATCGCTCGCGGCGACCGTGTCGCGACCCTGGCGTTCAATAGCGCGGCGCATTTGGAGGCCTGGTACGCGATCGCCGGCATCGGCGCCGTCTGCCACACACTGAATCCGCGCATGTCGGTTGAGCAGCTCGGATTCATGGTACAGCATGCGACCGACCGGCTATTGTTTGCCGATGCGGCGCTCGCACCGCTGGCCGCGGAACTCGCGCGGCGCTCGCCGGCGCTGGAGCGCGTCGTGTTCCTCGATGCGTTGCCGGAGTTCGCCGCAGATTGCGCCGCGGAGTGCGTCTGGGGGGATTTCGACGAACGCAGCGCGGCGGGCCTGTGCTACACGTCGGGCACGACGGGCGATCCGAAGGGCGTGCTCTACTCGCATCGGTCGAATTTCCTGCACACCCTGATGATCCTGCAACCCGACGTGATCGGCGTGAGTGTCAATGACACGGTGCTCCCAGTCGTGCCGATGTATCACGCCAATGCCTGGGCACTCGCGTTCGCGGCGCCTGCGGTCGGTGCCCGGCTCGTGATGCCCGGTGCGAAACTCGACGGTGCGTCGGTCTACGAACTCATCGAAGGCGAGGGCGTCACCCTCACGGCGGGCGTTCCCACCGTGTGGCTCGGGCTGCTGCAATATATGGGTGCCGCGGGCAAGCGCTTCTCGACGCTGCGGCGCCTGCTGGTCGGTGGCTCCGCCTGCCCCGAACGCTTGATTCGGGAATTCGCGGATCTCGGCGTCGAGGTGATCCACGCCTGGGGCATGACCGAGATGTCCCCGATCGGCAGCGTCGGCACCCTGACACCGGAAATCGCGGAACGAGCGTTCGAGGATCAAATGCCCTGGCGCATCAAACAGGGCCGCGCGCCGTTCAGCGTCGAATGGAAGCTCGTCGACGATGCGGGAGGGCCGCTGCCGCACGACGGCGTGGCGGTCGGCAAGCTGCGCGTGCGCGGCCCGGCGGTCGTCGCCGGCTATTTTCGCGATTCGAGCAAGATTCTCGACGATGACGGCTATTTCGATACCGGCGACATCGCGAGCATCGATCCCGACGGTTTTATGTTGGTCACGGACCGGTCCAAGGACGTCATCAAGTCGGGCGGCGAGTGGATCAGTTCACTCGCGATCGAAAATGCGGCCCTGATGCACCCGGCGCTTGCGGGGGCGAGCGTCGTCGCGATCGCCGATGCCAAATGGGGCGAGCGGCCCGTGCTGCTGGCGATCTTGAAGCCGGGATGCGTCGCAACCGCGACGGAATTATGCGAGTTTCTCGCCGCGCGGCTCGCGAAGTGGCACGTTCCCGATCGGGTGTCGTTCTTGACGGAGTTTCCGCTGGGCCCGACGGGTAAGGTCGACAAGCGCCGCCTGCGGGACCAGGTGGCGGCCGGCGCATTCGGCTGAGTGGGGGCGCGCCGGCGTTGCAGGATTGTTGCGTCGCGAGTGCTGCATCGGCGGTGCTGCATCGCGAGTGCTGCGTCGCAAAAGGCCGACGCTCCGGACATCTGTTGCATCGAATCATCCCCGGAGAGCATGATCGGGTCCCAATGGCGTCGTATCTCAACGGCGGGGTCGTGAGGCGTGCATGGAATGCCCCGAGCAATGAGCGAAATTCTGCGTGCCCTGGATGACTCCCCGCGATTCGCGCCGGTGCCCGGCGACTTCGACTCCCAGGTTCTCGCGGCCCATTCCTCGCTCGCTGCAATTCTGGACGATGCCGGGATCATTCGCGCCGTAAACGCGGCGTGGACCGCCGCGGCGGCGAGGAACGGCGCCGATGGGCGGAGCTGCGGGGTTGGCGCCGACTACCTGGGCGTCTGCCGCCGCGCATGGAGTCTCGGTGTCCCCGGAACCGACCAAGTCATTGCAGCAATCGAGCGTGCCGCGGCCGGCACCCACGAATCCTTCGAATTCACGTACGCCTGTCCGACCGGTGCCGAGACACGCTGGTTTCTGGGCCGCGTCGTATCGTTCCGGCTCGGCCACCGCAGGGGCGTGCTGATCACGCACGACGATGTGACGGCCATCGAGTCGGTACAGCAAGCCATCGCCGATGCGGCGCGGCGTGAGCGCGAGCGCCTTGCATTCGATTTGCACGACGGCCTTGGGCAGGACCTCGCGGGCGCTTCCCTGTTGTTGAGTGGCGTGCTCGCCTCGCATGCCGGCGCAGAGCCGGTTCTGTGCAAAGAGTTGCAACAAGTCGTCGCGATCCTCCGTGAATCCATTGCAAGCTGCCGCTCACTGGCGGCAGTGACGTCCCCTGCCGCCACTGCGCGCGGCGGACTTGCGGCCGCGCTCGCGGCATTGTGCGCGCGCCTGGCCCGCCAATATGGAATCTCGATTCGACCCCATCTGCGCGTCGAGAGCCTGCCGATCGGCGATTTTGTGGCGGATCACCTTTACCGCATTTCTCAAGAGGCCATCACCAACGCGATCAAACACGCCGGCGCTCGTAAGATCGGGATGCTCATGCGGGTTCGACTGCGGCGTCTATCGATCTGCGTCACCGACGATGGGGTCGGATTCGCCGTCGACCGGCCTCACGCGGGAATGGGGCTCAAGATCATGCGCTACCGGGCGGCCGTCATCGGCGCATCCTTGCACGTTTCACGACAGAAAGAGCGCGGGACGCGCGTGCACTTGAACCTCTCCTTGCCGATGGATTCCTGAGCCGCAAACGGCGCCTACCTCAGCCGCAGCTTCTCTCCATACCCCGTCAATTCCAGGTAGCCACGACCGGCGGGTTTGCCATGCTCCGTGGCCCGCACCGCTCCCTCCCAGTAAATCGCGCCGGTCGACATGCGCGTATCGTTTTCCTGGTCGTCCATGAGCGGCTCGAGATCGAACGCGCGCGCGCCTGCGCGCACTTGCCACACGACGGGGTAGCGGATGCCGCTGCGCGGCGAGGTCCACGCGCGGCCGGGCACGAAGCGCACGTCCGCCGGATTCAAGATCTCCACATGACCGTCGGCGCCGCGCAGGCTGCCGCCGCTCCAACGCGCGGCACCGTCGCGATCGCGAATCCGAAACGCCATGAGCGCACCGCCGTCGTCGAGGTTCACGCCGATCCAGTCCCAGCCGACGGCGTCGGGATCGAGGTATTCACTCGACCATTCGTGATCGAGCCATGCCGTGCCCGTCACGCCGTCGGTGCGGCCGCCGCGTTGGACGCGTCCGGATACCGCGAGATGCGGCAGGCTATAGTAATAGCTCGCCGCCGCCGCCTCGGGTCCCTTGCGGCTCACGCCGGCATCGCCGTTGCGCATCGGCGCTTGGGTGTTACCGAACTGCAGGTCGAGCGAAAAATCTTCGCCGGTGACGCTCGTGGTATAGCTCTCGTCTTTGCGCTCGAGGCGCCAGTGCCCGACCCACACCCGGGTGTCGTCGGTCGCCGCCTCGGCGAGACCGAAGCCCGCGCGTTCGATGCGCTGGTCCTGCCACAGCCGGCCGCGTTGCGGATCGCTGATCGCAGCGTGTGCGATGATCAACTGGCGCGGGGTGAAGGCGCTCGGATTGCCCTCGGGAACCGCGGGTCGCGTGCGGAAGAACGTGACTTGGAATCCGAGCGGCTGACCGCCGGTGGTCGTGAGCCAGCCCGTCACATACCACCACTCCGTGCGAAACGCCGGGTGACTGCCGAAGTCTGCCGGGAACTCGATGCCGCGCTCGTGCGTGACCTCGGCGTAGGGCGCCGTGTCGCCCGTGGCCCCGGCGAGCGCGAGGCCGGCGAAAACGTCCAGCATGACCGCCATCGCGAGGAGGAGGGGAGGCGAGCGGCCGCGGGTCCGCCCGGCCGTTGGCCATGGGCGCTTGCGGTGCACGCTACTCACCAGTCCTCCCGCACGGCGCGCACCGCGTCTTCGCTCATCGCGGCGCGCCCGCTCCAGATCGCCGTGACCGCCGCGGCGGCGATCAGTACGACACTGATCGCGCCGAGCTGCCAAAGCGGTATGGCGAGATCGATGCTCCAGTTGAACGATTGCCGGTTGATGACGTAGACCAGTACGAGACTCAAGATGCCGCCGAGCAGCAGGCCGTAAACGACGCCGAACACGCTGAGCAGGAGCCCTTCGTCGGCGAGCAGTCCGACCACCTGCGCGCGCCGCATGCCGAGATGGCGCAACATGCCGAACTCCGCCCGGCGCGCGAGCGCGGTCGAACTCGCTGCGAAACTCACGCCGGTGAGGCCGATGAGCACCGCGATCGCCTCGAGGGCGTAGGTGATCGCGAAGGCGCGGTCGAAGATTTGCAGTGAACGTTCGTGTACCACCGTGCTGGTCATCAGTTCGAACGCGTCCGGTCTCGGGAAGATGCGCCTCACGGCGGTCTCGGCGGCTGCCGTATCGCCGCCGGCCTCGAGCCAGATCGACGCTTCGTTCGCGTCGCGATCGCCGCTCGCGGCGACGTAGGTGTTGCGGTCGATCACGATGGCCCCGGTGCTGCGCGCGTAGTCGCGCCAGATACCGGCGATCACGAAGTCGCGCGTCTGCCCGCCGACTGCGGATGCGGCGGACCCGCCCAGCGTGAGCGCGAGGTGCCCGCCGAGTTGCAGGCCATAGAGATCCTGGACCGCCTCTGAGATCCAGGCAGGATTGTCGGGCAGCGGCGGCGGCAGCGTGCGGAGCAAGGGCAATTGTTCGCCGATCTTCGAGGGCCGCAGATCGCGTGCGATCAAGGTCACGGGAGGGCGCGCGGGATCGAGCAGCAGCGCCTTCGTACGCCGGAATTCGGCGCGCGCGACGCCGGCCACCGCACCGATGCGCGCCTGATCCTCCGGCGTCAGGAACGCCGTATCGCTGCCGAACGGCGCACGCACCTGGAGGTCGGCCGGCAGCACTTTGTCGAGCCAGTGATCGAAGGACACGCGAAATGAATAGACCATGATCGCCATCGCCACCATGAGACTGAAGCTCACGATGATCGATGCGAGGCTCAAGGTCGAATGACCGACGTTTTCGCGCAATTGCGCCACGGCCGTGTCGAATACCACCCGGCCGGTGCGTGGCGCGGCACGCAGAATCCCGACCGTGAGCGCGGGCACGAGCAGGATCGCGCCGAACAACAGGGCACCGACGGCGGCGTAGCCGAAGACCGGCAAGCCCGCGATCGGCGGCAGCCAGGCGAGACCGGCGCCCACGACGAGCAGGATCACGCCCGCCGAAATTGCGGACTTGGCCACAGCGGCATAGGCGTCGTCACCCCCCTTCAGCGCACGGGCTGGAGGCTCTCGCGCCGCGCTGCGCGCCGGCAGCCACGCGCCGATCGCCGCGACCAGCGTGCCCATCGCGAAGAACAGCAGCAAAGACCAAGGCGCGGCCCGCAGTGTCGCGCCGAGTACGTGCAGCTGGCCGTTGCCCAAGTCGCCGGCCACCAAGCGCAGCATCGCCGCCGCGAGCAGCGTTCCGCCGGCGATGCCGAGCACGGCGCCGACCGCCCCGAGGGCCGCCCCCTCGCCGATCAATGCGCGCTCGAGCTGCCCTCGCGTCAAGCCCAGCGCGCGCAGCAGCGCGAGCGATTTACGCCGCCGCAGTACCGACAGGGATTGGGTCGAGAAGACGAGAAAGGCGCCGGTCCACAGCGCCACCAGCGCGAGCATATTGAGATTCACGCGGTAGGCGCGCGTGACGGTGACCGCCCGATCGCGTTCGACATCCGGCGCGATCGCGAGTATGCCGGCCGGCAGATGAGCGGCCAGTTCGTGCTGCGCGCCGCCGACATCGCCGCCCGGAGGCAGGCGCAGGTCGACGCGATTGATGCGACCGACCCGCCCGAAGACCCACTGCGCGGCCGCGATGTCCATGAGGCCGAGCGGTTGCGCATAGGTGTCGGGTGACAAGAGGCCCTGCACCGGCAGCGTCTCGACGGTATTGCCGACCGTGACCTGCAGCGTGTCGCCGGCATGCAGGCCGAGCGACTGCGCAGCGGGCGCGCTCAAGTAGATACCGCGTCCCGCAAACAGCCGCAGCAGATCGGCGCCGATATCCCCGATCAGCGCCGGCTGCAGCTCCCCGGCGCGAAACGGATCGAGCCCGATGATGTGCAGCGCTTCGCGCCGACCGGGGATCGCGGCGTCGATCTCGAGCACGGGACTCGCGAGACTCACGCGCGGATCGCTTGCGAGCGCGACGAACAGCGACTCGGGGAAGCCGTCGCGCGGCCCGCGCACGACGATGTCCGCTTCGCCGACGAGCCGCTTCGTCGCCTGCGAGAACTCCGCCAAGGCGGCGGTGTTGACCAGATGGACGGCGGAAGCCAGCGCTACACCGAGTGCGATCGCGATGATCGTCACGGCGAGGCGCGCGGGCTGCTCGCGCAGTTGCGACAGCAGCAGCATGCGCCAGATCCGTGCCGCGCCGGCATGGCGAGCGGGGTTGCCGGCGTCACGTCGCGGGCCCGACATGTCAGCGGGGCGCGATTGGATTGAGGCCGCCCGCGTCGAGCACGAGGATGCGGTCCGCCGTTTCGGCGGCCGTGCGCGAATGCGTGATCAAAATGCCTGCGCCGGCATTCGCCTTGATTTGCGTGCGCAGCAGTTCCAGCGTCTGGGCGGCGCTGCGCGGATCCAAGTTCCCGGTCGGTTCGTCGGCGAGCACCAGACGCGGTTTGTGGACGAGCGCGCGCGCAATCGCGATGCGCTGCACTTCGCCGCCCGACATCTCACGCGGAAAGCGTGCCGCGAGCGCACCGATGCCGACCGCCTCGAGCATCTCGGCCGTGCGGCGGTCTCTCTCGCCTGCGGCAACCCCGAGCAGCTCGAGCGGCAGGGCGACGTTTTGGGCGACGCTCAGATAAGGCAGCACGTGAAAGGCTTGGAAAACGAAACCCACGGCGCGGCGGCGCAACAAGGTGGTGGCGTCATCGTCGAGTGAACCCAAGTCCGTGCCCTCGAGCAGCACGCGGCCGGAATCGGCCCGGTCGAGGCCGGCGAGCAGGTTGAGCAGCGTGGACTTGCCGACGCCGGATTCACCCATGATGGCGAGATACTCTCCGGCCCTGAGTTCGAGTGAGATGCCGTCGAGGACCGGCGGACGATCCGCGCGATAACGCTTGCTCAATCCCTCGAGGCGCAGTACCTCGGGCTGGGGAGCCGCGGAATCCGTCACCGGGTTCCGCGGCTCCCGCCCGGCGCCACCGTCCTCAAGCAGCGTCCACGCCGATGACGGCCTTGACCTCGAGAAAGTCGCGCAGGCCGTGTTCGCCATACTCGCGGCCGTTGCCCGACATCTTGAAACCGCCGAACGGCGTACGCATGTCGCCCGACGCCCCGTTGAGGGCAACCTGTCCCGCGCGAATGCGTGCGCCGACGCGGCGTGCATGCACGTTGTCCTTCGACCAGACGTAGGCCGCGAGGCCATAGGGCGTGTCGTTCGCGATCTGAATCGCCTGTTCCTCGGTGTCGTAGGGCAAAATACAGAGCACGGGTCCGAAGATCTCCTCGCGCGCGATCGTCATCTGATTGTTGACGTCGGAGAAGATCGTGGGTTTGACGAAGTAGCCCTTCTCGAGTCCTTGCGGCCGGCCGGGGCCGCCGCACACGAGACGCGCGCCTTCCGCGATGCCCTTCTCAATGTAGCCCTCGACGCGCTCGAATTGCAATTTCGAGACGACGGGTCCGACGTTGGTCTTGTCCGAGGCCGGATCGCCGACGACGACATTGGCCGCGACGCGCTTCGCGATTGCCTCGACCTCGGCGAGTTTTGCGGCCGGCACCAGCATGCGCGTCGGCGCGTTGCAGGATTGACCCGAATTCTGAAACACGTGCAGCACGCTCTTGGTGACGGCCTTCTCCAGGTCCGCGTCTTCGAGCAACAGGTTAGGCGACTTGCCGCCGAGTTCCTGATGCACGCGCTTGACCGAGACGGCGGCGGCCTTTGCGACTTCGGTACCGGCGCGTGTCGAACCCGTGAACGACACCATGTCGATGCCCGGATGCGAGGAGAGCGGCGCGCCGACGCCGGGACCGTCGCCGTTCACGAGGTTGAACACCCCCGCAGGTACGCCCGCTTCCTGCATCACCTTGGCCCACAGGATCGCGCTGAACGGCGAGAATTCGGAGGGCTTCAAGACCATCGTGCAGCCGGCCGCGAGCGCGGGCACGACCTTGGCGGCCACTTGATTCATGGGCCAGTTCCAGGGGGTGATCAGCGCACAGACGCCGACGGGTTCCTGTACGAGGCGCGTGCTGCCGTGGGTCTCTTCGAACTTGAAGGTCTTGAGAACCTCGATCATCGCAGTGATGTGACCGACGCCGATCCGAGTTTGGGAACCCCTGGCGAGCGTGATCGGGGCGCCCATCTCGGTCGAGATCGCCGCCGCGATCTCATCGTAGTGGGCGTTGTACGCGACGAGGATTCGCTCCATCAGCGCGAGGCGTTCGGCGGGGGTGGTGCGCGAATAGCTGTCGAAGGCGCGGCGCGCGGCGGCAACCGCGATGTCGACGTCCTTCGCGCTGCCCATCGATATCACGCCCGAGACGGTCTCGGTCGCCGGGTTGACGACCTCGAATTCCCTGGGTACGACCGGGTTCACCCATTGGCCGTCGATAAAGAATTGCCGATCCTGGTACTTCATTGCAAAATTCCTCACAGAAAGCGTACGGTCGCGGCGGGTATTCTACGCGTTGGCGCCCACCGGCGCTGGGTCGTGGGTGTCCGCGAGCCGGTTGCCGCAGGATACATCGATCTTCCGCTTTCTGGTCTTGCGTCCCCGCGTCTGCGTGGCCCTCCTCGCCGGTCTTCTCATTGGTGTCGTGGCCTTGGGCGCCCCGGCCGCCGAATGGAATCCGGTGCGCCGGGCACCGCCATCCTTGGGCCCCGAAGCCGACCGGATCATCGTCGGCTTCAAGCCGACGCCGGAGAATCAATCGGTTCACGGGGTCCGCCGGCGCTAAGACGTCGGCGCACCAAGGATCCTGCTGGCCGAAACCTCAGGGAAGGACGCCGTGGCGCTCGCGGGTCGTGCCGGCATCGGACTCGCCGGATCGCGCCAACTGACATCCGCGATGCATGTGCTGCTCTTGCCGGAGCGCCTCTATGGAGCGAGGCTCCTCGCGACGCTCGATCGTCTGCGGGCGGACCCGGCCGTGGGGTTTGCCGCGATCGATGCGCGCCGCGACGCGCAGACCCTACCGAACGAGCCCCTGTTCCTGCCGACGCCGACCGCGAACCCGCCGGCGAGCGGGCAATGGTACTTGCAGGCGCCGAGCAGCACGCCGATGACCGTGGCGGGCGTCTCGACGACCGACCTCGCGGCGACCGACGCCGTGTCGGCGTGGAATCTCACCACGCGCAGCACCGGCATCGTCATCGCCGACCTCGACCACGGGGGCGGCGCTCGCAAGCTTCCCGACCGCCGCCTGCGGTGACCCCTCCCAAAGCGGCGGATTGATCCCGAGTTCCTGGCACGGCACGCGGGTCGTCGGGGTTTATGGCGCATTGACCGACAATGCGATCGGTGTCGCCGGCATGAGTTGGGGGCCGTGGATCCTGCCGGTACAACTCGCGGCGCGGCTGCAATCGAGCGCGAATCTCTTCCCCGCCGGCAATGCGGGACTACCGACCTGCCCGGCACTCTCCTCGAGCGGCGAGTGTGCGTGCCCGAACGACGGCAGCGAATGCGGGGCCGGCATGGTCGATGCTTGTCAAGCGGTCTCGAGCGCCCAGAAGCCGATCGGCGTGATCGCGATCCCGACGCCGCTCGCGGCGGCCAGCGTGCTCGACGCGAGCACGAGCGTCGCCGCCTGCAACACCGGCGCCTCGCCGCCCGCACCGCTCGCGATCGCAACGGTGAGCGTCACCGCGGACGCTGCACCGTCGTGGTGCCGGTCGTGAGCGCGAAGGCCGGCAACTATGCGACGCAGATTGCCGTGAACGCCCTCACGACGGCGCCCGCGGGGGGCAACCGTGTGGCCGCGACGGCCAGCTTGAGCGTGACGCCGCCGCCCACCCGGGGGGGGGCGCTCTGGGATGGTACGATTTGCTCATAGCCGCGGGCTTCATCGGACTGCGCTCGCGTCGCGGCGCCCGGCCTGCGGGGAGGCATTGCCCATGACGGATTTACCGGTAGAAATCCAA
>Ga0302154_10003450_pt1 | contig 11570 bp, 7 predicted proteins | sample I_Bog_N2_3_FD_193507 | JGI IMG/M metagenome (GOLD analysis project Ga0302154, IMG submission 193507) | Peat permafrost microbial communities from Stordalen Mire near Abisko, Sweden - I_Bog_N2_3 | ecosystem: Environmental > Terrestrial > Soil > Wetlands > Peat | place: Sweden: Abisko, Stordalen...
ATTTTACTTTGAACATCCGCAGTGACCTCCTGAATATGCTGCATCCCACACCGCCGTCCCGGTAACTCTTCAATATAGAGACCATCAGATATCGGCGATCATGGACTCGATTTGTGCAGCGGCGTGTGATTCCAGGTTGCAGCAGGGTTTGGGGTCGCGCTGCCCAGCCTCGATTTCAACCGGGTGGCCAAGTCGAGTATATGCGCAGTCGCCTCAGCACGTCCTGCGCAACGTCAAAGTGAATACTGTGCTTGAACATCGTGTGTTCTTGTTTTCTGGCGCGCATGAAAAGCGGCGAAGCCAGCCCCACAAGCCGATAGAGTAGTCGGCATCAGTGAGATGGGCTTCGTCGTTCATTCACCCTAACGCCGCGTAGAATTGTTGTCTTCTTTCCGAGCAGACTTTCCACACTGCGGGCAATTCTTTACTGTCACTAGCCAGTTCAGCCACTGGCCTACGCCTTGGTGCGACATCGCATATGGCACGAGGCGTAAGCCACAATGGGGGCATCGGACAGAGAGAAGAGCTGCGCCAAATATGCTGAATGTAGGCAGTAAGATGGCCAACTGCACCACGAGTGGATCGACACCAAGCACGCGACCAATCCCATCGTTAAATAGAAATCCAAGCGCGGCGGCGGCGGCCAATCCTCCAAACAACCAAAGCTTCCACCTCTGTGAGGTTAAAAGGGTCGGTGGCTCATTCTTGCTCACTTCTACGATCCTCATTTCTTGCAGGCGCATGCAGATGCAGAGGCGGCACGATTGATGCCGGTTCTTAAGATGGATCCGGTCAAAACCCCCGCATCGTATGAGCCCTTGATCAGAACACCGTTAACTGCCCACGTCGCGGCGCCTGTGGCCGCCGCCTGCATGAAGGTTCTCGAACCAACCATAGTGATAGCGTAACCCGCTCTGTAGTCTCGCAATATGTTGGTTGCGGCACCGAGAGCAGTGAGCCCACCGTATTGCTTCGCAAACGCACCGCCGAGAGTCAACGACATTCCTGTTTTCAAGGGCGAAGTCTGATCTTCTACATCTACGAAGTTGCTGACGACATCATCTGTGAAGCTATTGCTACTGCACCCCCCAGTCGCGTCGCTGATAGCCCCCGTCACATCCGAAAAGCTCAGCAGCCCGAAGGGGTCGGTGAAGCTCAGTGGATTTCCACCAACGTATGCATATGTATTCATTCCACCCCCTAACCCAATCGGATCGCTCTGCACATATCGCCCCAGGTTCGCATCATAATCTCGATAGTAGTTGTAGTTCAGCTGCGTTTGCGCATCGTAGAGCTGGCCAGGGAAACGCAACGGTATATGGGTGAGGGTACCGGTGCCAGCCACGTCTTCGTTGGGAGCTGTGGTGCCGTAGGCATCACTCATCCAGTTCCACACCATGCCCTGGGCGACTGTTGTCCCCACGCGTGGGGTGTTCAGGTGATCCGGGTGCAGGTAGATCAAGCGTCCGCCGGTGGCCACCCCCTGGGTGTAGTTCAGTTCACCCTGTGCGAGCGGGATGCCGTCCAGCCAGACCCAGTAACGACTGGCCAGGAGTTGCGCGGTGGCGCTGTAGTCCGACTGGCTGATGATCTCGCCGTTCGGGCCGTACAAGTACAGGCTTCCGCTCACCAAGGCACCGCTGACCGGGTCATAGTTGCGCTTCACGCTGCGCTGGCCCAGCGCGTTGTAGATGTAGTCCGCCACCTTTTGCGTACCGGCCTGGTACACCGCGTTCATCCGTCCGCTGGCGTCGTAGGTGTACGTCAGGCCCGTGGTGTTTTGCAGTTGGTTGCCGGCTGCGTCATACGGTAGGGTCATGCCGTCCTGGGTGATCACGCGGTTACTGTCAGCGGCCACGGTGGTGTGTTGGGTCGCCGTCACCTGGCCCGATGACGGATTCGTGGTGGTGCGCTGTGTACGGTTGCCCGCCGCATCCAGCACATAGTCTTTCTGTTCACTGGCCGTCTGCTCGCGGGTCAGGCGATTGAGGGCGTCGTATTGATACTGCACAGACGCCCAGACGTTGTCCTGATGGCTGGTGAGGTTGCCCACTGGGTCAAACGCATATTGAGTATGCCAACCGCCAATGGTCTGCGCCGTGAGCTGGAAATCCTGATCGTAGGTGCGGTTCAGCGTTACGCCGGTGCCCCAGGTCAACTGCTTGATCGGACCAAACGGGGCGTACGAAATTTGGCTGGCAACAGGCAGCGTCAGCCCGTTGCGGCTGATGTCGATTGCGCTGACCTGGCCCGCGGTATTGCGGGTATAGGTGACCGAGACGCCTTCCGGGTAACCCTGAGCGATGATCCGACCGGCACTGTCGTAGGTGTACGTCTGCGACACGGTGATGCCGGCCAGGTTGTAGGCCCGGTTTTGTGCGACCCGTTGGCCACGCTCGTCGTAGCTGAAGGTCAGTGCGCCGGCGGCGTCCTGGATCCGGGTCAGTCGGCCGATGCCTTTATTTCCGCCATCGGTCTGGTCGTAGGTGTAGAGCACGTCCAGGGTCGGGGACGATGGATAGTGCTGGGCGAGCAGGCGATTCAGGGCATCGTATTGGTAGGTGCTGATCACGCCGCGCGGGTCGGTCTTTTGTTTGACGTTGCCGGCTTCGTCATAGGTGAAACTGGAGGTGCCGCCATCGGGGCTTTTGATCTGCAGCACATGCCCTTCAGCGTCATAGACGTACTGGGTCGTGACACCCCGGGGATCGACCAACTGGGTGATCTGGTTGTCGGTGTTGTAGGTCAGGGCAGTGATGCCGCCCAGTGGGTCGGTCACCTGCGCCACACGACCCAGTGCATCGAAGGCCTGACTGGTGGCGTTACTGCGTGCATCGGTCTGCTGGGTCAGTTGGTCATTGAGATCGTAGGCATAACGGGTGGTCTGTCCGCTTGCGCCGATCTGGGTGAGGAGACGACCGAGCTCGTCATAGGTGCTTTGCTGCTGACGTGCCAGCGTACCGCTCGCATCCTTGACCTGAGTCGACGTTCTGTTGCCCATCGCGTCGAGGACGTAGCTTTGCGTTTCACCCAGGGTGTTGGTCACTGCGACCAAGCGACGAGCATCGTCATAGGTGTAGGCCAGAAAGCTTCCATCGGGCGCAGTGATCTGGGTCAGATCCCCCACGGCGTTGTAGGTGTACTGGGTCGTGGCGCCCGCAATGCTGCTGGAGGCCAGTCAGCCCTGTGGGGTGTAGGTCAGGGTAGTGACCACACCATTGGGATCGGTGACGGTTTGTGGATTGCCATAGCTGTCAAAATTGGCGCGCGTCGAGACCTGGCCCAGAGCATTGGTGACTGTGGTCAGGTTGCCTTGGGCATCGTAGGAGAAACTGGTGATATCCGACACATCAGTGCGCGGACCATCCACCGTGGCGATCTGGCCCAGTGCGGTGTAAGTGTAATTGAGGGTGGTGGCCGAGACCGGCAGCGATAAAAAACCACAGGCCAAGGCAAGCACGCCAAGACGAAAGGCAGCGTGGGGCATGTTCAGGTCCTTCTGAGAAAATGGACGGCTCAATTGGGCGTCGTCTGCTGGCTTAATGGCCGGCCTTGGGCATCGTAGGTGTATACCGTGGTTCGGGTGGGCTCCACCACCTTGGTCTTCAGAAAACGTGAAGGGTCCCATTCGGTGGTGGTTGTGCGAGCGAGTGGGGTACCACTGGCTTCAGTACGGCTGGCTTCCAGATTTCGGTCGTTGTATGTATAGGTCGTCACTTGTCCTAGAGCATCGGTCTTGGTCAGAACATTACCGTTGTTATCATAAGTGAAGGTAGAGTTGCTGTTCGGGCAGTTGGCTGAAGGGATACCTTCTATGGCGGTGATGTGTTTGACACCTAAAACCGTTTGGTAGTGATAGGTGGTTTTTTTACCCAGCGCCCCAGTCACAGTGGTCGCGCTATCTGAAGTGTAATCGACCTGAACGTTGCCTACACCTCCGGCCTGCTCGCTGGAGGTCACACGACCTTGGTCATCATAGACCCAGGTAGCATTACGTACGCCGCGCTCGTCGGCAATACCTGTCAATGCATAAGGGAGGCTGCTTTGTTCATAAAAATATTGCCGCACCCTGCTGTCGGGGTACGTTACTTTGGACAGTCTATTTAGGGTGTCATAATCATAGTGATAGGTTCCGCCTGAGGGGGTAGCCAAGTCTGTAATATGCCCTTGGCTATCATAGGACAATGTCAGTGCTCGCCCAAAGGAGTCTGTAACGGTGGCCAATTGCTTATTGGCGTTATAGCTGAGGGTGGTCAGAAGTCCTTGTGAGTCTTTGACCGTCTGAAGATGGCCTGTCACATCATAGGTTTCAGTCGAGTTTTTATCGGCAACAACGACCTGCCACCCCGAAAAATTCCCACTGCTGTCAGTCAAGCTGACCAGTGTATCCTTGACATCCGCGTCGCTACTCCACGCACCATTACTCAGTGTATAAATATTGGCTTTGCCATCCGCTTGCTGGACGGTGACCAAGTTTATGGACTGAGAGGGGGACTGGATTACCGATTGCTCATAATTATGATGCCATTTTTCTCCTAGTGGGCCACTTTCCACGGTGTAGTTGCTGTTGTAAACCCTTTGAAATAGAGGCCCTTCGGTTTGCGAAGACGTATCGTTATCTGTTTGAAAATTATTTCCACGAGAAAACTGAACAGTATTTCCTTCGCTAGGAGAAGCTTGAGTCGTACCGCACGCACTCCCTCCGAAGTCCTTGCTTTCGAGCGCGTCAGCAGGATTCCAGCTTATTGGATAAATGATAGCAAGATTACTACTGGGGCCGCCGGGATAACTGGGGCCAAAAAAACTCCACCAATAGTTGGTGTAGCCCTGATTGGGTGGGGCATTTTCTAAATGGTTGATTTTATAATAAACTGCCCCTGCGTATCGCAAGCCACTACTTAGCTGTAGTGGGAAGAATATCGAGTTTTTCCAGCCCCATTGTGCTGCCGACTCCATTGAGGCGAAGCCGCTTTTAAATGTGCCTCCGTCCAAACCACTAAGAGTTGAAAATGAGCCAGCAAATGCTGGAGAAAACGCTAGAAAACCTAACAGCGGAATTAACCCTCTAGAGGTTTTGATGGGGCTTCGAGGCTGAATTTTTACTGTCACAACCCTACTCCTTGGTTAATACGCGCATATGGGTTTATTCAGATTTCATGTCGCAATTTACAGCGACCTTCTTTCGCGTCCAAAAAGCCCATAGGGGCTCTGGTAACTGTGGTTAGCCCCCGGAGCGCCGCATGCAACGCGGGTGATATCTGATACATCGATGTGCGGGTCATCGATCGTGGCGACTTGGCCGAGAACGGTGTAGGTGTAATTGAGGGGCGAAGCCGAGACGGGTAGAGCCAAAAAACCACAGGCCAAGACAAGCTCGCCAAGATGAAAGGCAGGGTGCGGCATGTTCAGGTCCTTCTGAGTAAAGTGGTCAGGCTTAGTTGGGCGTCGTCTGCTGACTCAGCTGCCGTCCCTGCGCGTCATAGGTATATAGCGTGGTTCGAGTGAACTCCACAACCTTGGTTTTCAGAAAACGTGACGGGTCCCATTCAGTGGTGGTCGTGCGGGCCAGCGGCGTACCCGTGGCCTCGATACGGCTGACTTCCAGACCTCGGTCGTTGTAGTTGTAGGTGGTGATCAATCCCTTGGCATCGGTCTTGGTCAGGACCTGGCCGGCGGCGTTGTAGGTGTAGGTCGAGTTGCTGGCCGAGCAGTTGGGAGAGGGCTCGCCTTCGATGGCGGTAACGCGTTTCACACCGCCCAAATTAGTAAACCGATAGGTTGCGTTCTTGCCGAGTTCATTGGTGACGGTGCTTGAACCGTCAGCGTTGTAGGCCACCAGCGTGCGCTGAGCGCCGCCGCTGTGCTCGCTTGAGATCGCCCGGTCTTGCGCGTCATAGGCCCAAGTAGCGAACCGGACACCACGCTCATCGGTAATGCCGGTGAGCAGATAGTTCCTGGTTGGGTCTTCGTAATAATAGAGCCGTTGTTGGCTGACACCTGCTTGTGTGCGTGTGAGCTGAGTAAGTCGTTGGTTGGTGTTGTATGTGTAGGTGATCTGCAGGGCGCCGGTAGTGAGGCTGAGAGGCTGGTACCAGGCGTCTTGAGTGAAGGCGAGCGTTTGGCCTGTGTCACTGGTGACCGTGACAGTGCCATTTACGTAGGTCAATTGCTGGGTACGGCCCACTGCGTCGATTTGGGTGATCAGGCGCCCGTTACTGTCGAAGATGAACTGCTCATTGGTGTCTGACGTGTAAGTCCAGGTGTCGGCTGATTTGCTGAGGATGCCGGTCTCCGTCGGGTCAGGGGTGACGGTGTCGCCATCCACGGTATAGAAAGTTTCTCGCCCGTTAGCTCTGATCAAAGAAAGCTTGCCGACCGCAAAGCGGATAAAGGTCGAGTAGTTGTGTCGCCAGACGCCATCCAGGCTGTTGTAGTAGCGGCTAAAGACCAGATTGCTGTCCGAAGCTGACTGGAAGTCGTTCTCTACTTGAAACTTATTGCCCACGGCGATGTTGATGGGGTTTCCTGCACAGCTATAAGGGGGCGGTGTGCCTTTTTGCTCATCGTATCCGCAGTTACCGGTGGCCACATTGAAGATCGAGGTGCCGCATTTGTTGATATAAAATACACCGAAGTGTTCGTGTACTCCAGGACCAACTGGGAGTGATTCCGGTAACCACCCAATCGCATAATCAATTATACGATTGGTGTTCTGCATGTCAGCCGTGCACTCGTCGTTGTACCCTAAACTTTGCGCAAAGGCGAGGCAGCGTGCCTTGGCTTGTTCCTCAGTTGGGAAATTATCGACGTGCCAAAAAAAACCATAGCCATTGATGTCTGTCACGATCTCTGCAAAGGCGGGTGTCAAGTGGGTCATCAAGGCCAGCGCGGTTATCGCTGTTGGTAGGAGAGCTCTTTGGCGTAATAGGGCACGATTGGACCTTTTCAGTTTTGGGCCTGAATTAGGTGCTATTGGACCTGTCAGTATGGTTTTTAACCATGACAGCAGCGCTTTGTTTATATGTGATAACGCTTTAATCATTTCACAGGTCCTTCTGGATAAAGAATCAGGCTCAGTTGGGTATCGTCTGCTGGCTTAATTGCCGGCCTTGCGCGTCGTAGGTGTATAGCGTTGTTCGGGTGGGTTCTACCACCTTGGTCTTCAGAGCGCGTGTGGGATCCCACTCGGTGGTGATTGTCCGGGCCATAGGAGTGCCAGTGGCCTCGGTCCGACTGACTTCAAGCCAGCGGTCATTGTAGGTGTAGGTGGTGATTAAACCTTGGGCATCGGTCTTGGTCAGCATCTGACCCAGCGTGTTGTAGGTATAGGTTGAGTTACTCGCCGAACAGTTCGGGGAAGGTTCCCCTTCAATGGCGCTCACCCGTTTGACATTCCCCACCGTCACAAAGCGGTAGGTCGTGTTCTTACCCAGCTCATTGGTGACGGTCCGTGAGTCATCGGCATTGTAGGCAACGAGTGTTCGCTGAGCGCCACCGGCGTGTTCACTGGAGACCGCGCGCCACTGAGCGTCGTAGCTCCAGGTCGCAAAACGAACGCCGCGTTCATCAATGATGCCCGTTAGCAGGCCATTGTTCCGTGTATCTTCGTAGAGATACTGGCGAGTCGTCGTAACACCCGTAGCTGTGCGTTGCACCTGAATCAGGTGCTGATTTGCATCATAGACATAGGTGATGTTCAAACCGCCCACTGACAAGCTCAAAGGTTGATGCTGACCGTCCTCTGTGAAGGTAAGCTGGCGGCCGCTGTCATCGGTAACGACGGTCTGGTTATTCATACGTGTGATAGTTTGTTTGACTCCCGCGGCACTCGTCCACCCTGTCAGTAACCCATTAGCATCGAAATCATATTCCTCACCAGTTTCCGACAGCCACGACCATGTGTCACCGACATGAGTCAAAGTGTTTAAGCCTGTTTGGGAGTAGCCTGAGCCGGGGTTGAAATATAATTCCTGACCATCAGCGGTGATCAGTGCCCACTTATCAGGAGCAAGCCTCAGATACGTTGAGTACGTGTGCCTCCAGAGTCCATCCACACTGTTGTAGTATCGAGAAAAGCCTCTGCTCGTCTTATCTGCCGGCACATAATCATCTTCAGCTTCATACTTATTGCCAATCGCAATATTTATAGGGTTCCCGACACAGCTCAACGCGGGAGGAGATCCTTTCTGCGGTTGTGTATCACAATCAGCTGTGGCATCAGATGCGCAGGAGTCACCATAACGGTATACAAAAATGGTTCCGCTATAACCTTGGTCATACCAGTTCCCATCGTAGGGATCGTATGTTTGCCATTTACAGAAATATGCGACATCTGTGTATGGGAGAACAGCCGGTTGTCTTACTATGGCATTAAAAGGAATCTCGGCCATGGTCCCGGCACAGGCAGCAAGTGCAGAAGAGTATTTAGCAGTACGATTATTATCGAACCAGTAATAAGGTTCGCCAAATGCCTGGCTTGCGCAAAGCAAAGACAGCGTTGTCAATGCTACGGTTCTGTAAGAGGGAATCTTGGCATGATTACGACTAAAGACGTTGTTCAAAAAAACTACAGGCTTGAGAGAGAGGGCGGAGTTTTTTTTGCGGTTTGCTTTTTTGGTAAATGAATGCGGTATGGAGTCCTCATCCTGGATTGGGAGTACATCTGTCATTACAAATCCCTCGCTGCATTGTCTCATGTTTATGTAGAGGTCTTCAGCTGGACGGCTAAGCTCCAACCCTGTCTGTCTAATGGAGCACCGTCCTCTCCTAGCCTAATAATGAATAAAGCTGTGTTCGGCGCTCCGTTAATACGGCTCACACCAAAGCCAAGAGATGCCCATTCTCCAGCCGAATAGGCGCCAAGGACTCAGCTAGTCCTCTATCAATCACCACTAAGCGACTCAGCATTACCTAACGTAATACTCAAGGATCCTTCTGGAGTCACCATAGTAAATTGGTCATCATCCGGCTCATACTCTTCCGCCAAAGAAATTTGTAGTTCGCCATCCAAATCAAATTTTAAAACCATTTTTTTATCTAGAACGACAACATCCACTAATTTCTGTCCACTGATTGAAGATAGTATGTTGTCTGCTTTGAGTGCATTGCTGTAGGCATGTGTAATCGTCTCATTTCCGCTGCGAGCGGTCCAATGACAAGATTGAAGCCATAATCTGTACTCGCCAACCGCAGTAACCAATCTACTTCGCCACCGCTTCGAAACCTTATCTTGTCCATCACCCGCCAGATCAGCACGAGGCTGCCGCACATGCAAAAGGGGCTGTCCAAACTCAAGGTTAATACCAGTCCCATACCCCCGCGCCACGCCCCATACATATTCCCCAATACTTCCTTTGAAAAAACGTAGTCCTTGAATTAGTCTTGCGTCCCCGTTTGGATCAATATTGGCTACCATTACTTACCCTCCTTAATGTATACGGCGATCTTTAAAATCTCACTATAACCATAATTTTGCCCTGTGATCTCGAGATGAAGCTGCTCACGCTGATCTTTAGATAGACCCACTTGTTTTACAATCGAGTTGACTTGACGGTTTTGCGCCTGGTTATTAGCTGGAGAACCTTCGGCGCCAGCTAAAAGCAACGGATTTCTCACCGATACGCCATTGCATTGATTACCCAAATTGCTACCGGAAAAACCAAGTAAAGGCCTGGTAGCCATATTCACCCGGTCAAGCGCACTAACATTTGAAGGCGAAACTACTAATCCCAATTTATCAGCGTTAGAAATAGGGTTCCCACTAACATAAGCGTAGGTGTTTATTCCTCCATCCAACCCAATTGGATCGCTCTGCACATATCGCCCCAGATTGGCATCGTAGTCTCGGTAGTAGTTGTAGCTCAGCTGCGTTTGCGCATCATAGAGCTGACCCGGGAAGCGCAGTGGGATATGGGTGGCGGTACCGCTGCCGGCCACATCCTCGTTGGGCAGTGCTGCACCGTAGGCATCGCTGATCCAGCTCCAGACGATCCCCTGGTGGGTACTGGCTAGACGCGGGGTATTGAGGTGGTCCGAGTGCAGGTACACCAGCTGGAAGCCGCTCGGTGCTCCTTGGGTGTAATTCAGCTCCACCTGAGCCAGCGGCATACCGTCCAGCCAGATCCAGTAGCGTGTAACGAGGCGCTGACCGTTGGCGCCGTAATCGGCCTGACCAATCACCTCTCCGCCGGGGCCATATAGATAAGTGCTGCCACTGACCAGCGCGCCGCTTACCGGATCAAACGTCAGCTTGAGCGTACGCTGGCCCAGGTTGTTGTAGGTGAAGGAAGCAATGCGCTGGGCACCGGCCTGGTACACCGCGTTCATTCGGCCGCTGTCGTCGTAGGTGTAACGTAGGCCCGTGGTGTTCTGCTGCAGGTTCCCCGCAGTGTCGTAGGGAAGCGTCAGCCCCTGCACCGTCGCCAAACGATTACTGTCGGTTGCCACCGTTGATGTTTGGGTTTCGCTGACGGTGCCGGAGGCCAGATCGGTCGTGGTGCGCTGGGTCCGGTTACCGACGGCATCGAGGGCATAGTCTTTTTGCGTGGTCGCACTCTGCTCACGGGTCAGTCGGTTCAGGGCATCGTACTGGTACTGCACCGCGCCCCAGAGGTTGCTCTGCTGGCTGGTGATATTCCCCGCCGGGTCAAAGCCATACTGGTTTTGCCAGTTGCCGATGATTTGGGTCGTGAGCTGGTAGTCCTGGTCGTAGGTGCGGCTGAGGGTCAGGCCGTTGCCCCAGGTCAGTTGCGTGAGCGGACCGAACGGCGCATAGGCGATATTGGCGGCGATCGGGAAGCTCTGACCGTTGAGGGTGAGCGTCACGGCATTGACCTGGCCGGCAGTGTTGCGGGCATAGTTCACCGAAACATTGTCGGGATAGCCCTGCTGAGTAACTCGGCCAGCGGTATCGTAGCCGGAAGTTGTTGAGGCGTTGATATTCAGACCGGCCAGATTCAAGGTCCGATTCTGGGCGGTCCGCTGACCACGATCATCGTAGACATAGGTCACGGTTCCGCTCGGGTCTTGAATGCTGGTCAGTCGACCAATACCCCGATTCCCACCATCGGTTTGATCGTAGGTGTAAAGCACGTCCAGGGCCGGGGTCGCCGGGTAATGTTGGGCGGTCAGGCGATTCAGTGCATCGTACTGGTAGGTGGTGACGATCCCGCGGGCATCGGTTCGTTGATTGACGTTGCCAGCTTCGTCATAGGTGAAGCTGGAGGTGCCGCCGTCAGGGCTTTTGATCTGCAATACCCGCCCTTCAGCGTCATAGACGTACTGGGTCGTGACACCCCGGGGATCGACCAACTGGGTGATCTGGTTGTCGGTGTTGTAGGTCAGCGCGGTGATGCCGCCCAGTGGGTCGGTTACCTGGGCCACACGGCCTAGGGCATCGAACGCCTGGCTGATGGCATTGCTACGGGCATCGGTCTGCTGGGTGAGTTGGTCATTGAGGTCATAGGCGTAGTGGGTGACTTGCCCACCCGCACCGATCTGGGTGAGCAATCGGCCCAGTTCGTCATAGGTGCTTTGCTGCTGACGGGCCAGGGTACCGCTGGCATCTTTCA
>Ga0302154_10003452_pt1 | contig 11569 bp, 9 predicted proteins | sample I_Bog_N2_3_FD_193507 | JGI IMG/M metagenome (GOLD analysis project Ga0302154, IMG submission 193507) | Peat permafrost microbial communities from Stordalen Mire near Abisko, Sweden - I_Bog_N2_3 | ecosystem: Environmental > Terrestrial > Soil > Wetlands > Peat | place: Sweden: Abisko, Stordalen...
GCCAGCTCAGAGATCTTGGCGCGCGTCACCTGCTCATGCAGTTTGGTCAGTTCACGGCAGATCGCGGCATCGCGTTCGGGCATGACAGCGGCGAGGTCGGCCAGCGTGTCCTGAACCCGGTTGCCGGATTCGAACAGCACCAGCGTGGCCTCGATCCGCGAAAGCTCCAACAGCCGCATCCGCCGCGCCTGCTGCTTGGCCGGCAGAAAACCTTCGAAGAAGAAGCGGTCGGTGGGCAGCGCGGCGATGGCCAAAGCCGCCAGCACCGAGGACGGGCCAGGCAGCGCGATCACCGGATGGCCGGCGGCGCAGACCTCGCGCACCAGCTTGAAGCCGGGATCGGATATCAGCGGCGTCCCGGCATCCGAGACCAGCGCGATGGAACCACCCTGCGACAGTCTTTGCAGAATTTTCGGACGCGCCTGCGCGGCGTTATGGTCGTGATAGGGTTTCAGCAGCCCCGATATCGCATAGCGCTCGGTCAGCCGCCGTGTGATACGGGTATCCTCGCAGGCGATGATGTCGACGCCGGCCAGGGTTTCCAGGGCGCGCAGGGTTATGTCGCCGAGATGGCCGATCGGGGTGGCAACCAGGTACAGTCCGGGATCAGCCTTTGGCGCGGTCAGGAGCTGGCCCGCCACCGCGAAGGTGCGGGGCGTTGCCGTCGCGCTGCCCTGTGCCGTCATCGAAGCTGGTTTCGCGTCCATGGCGGTAGTCTAGAAGCAACCCGGCGCGAACGCTACACTACTGCGCGCGCGGCCTGAGGTGCCGCCGCAATCTCGGTCAGGAACCAGTGTCCTGTGGGAGCACAGGCCATAATCCTTTATTTCAGCTAACTATTCGGCGACACTGCGCGCTTGTATTCCGCTTCTGATGGTCAGGAGCGTGTGGGCTGGCCGTTCGGCTCGGCCGAGAGAAGAGATGTGATGGCGGGCCCGTTCTATCCCAAGTGGAAGTCGAAGCCGAAGTCTCCCGGCTGCGCGCCGTCCGGGCTCGACCGGGCGCGCGCCACAAGGCGGTCGGCGCTCGGCCTGCTGGTTGGCACGCCGCTGCTCGCAGCCTGCTCCAGCGTGCAGCAAAGCCTGAGCTCGTTTTCCAATCCATTCAGCTCGCCGCAAGCCGCCGCCCCGACGGCGGCGCCGCAGCCGCCCGTGGTGGCCGGCAATGGCCAGGTCAAGGTCGGATTGCTGCTGCCGCTGTCGGCGCCCGGCAATGCCGGCATCGCGGCGCAATCGATGAAGAGCGCCGCCGAAATGGCGCTGGCCGAATTCCAGAATCCCAATATCCAGCTGCTGATCAAGGATGACGCCGGCAACCCCCAGGGCGCCCAGCAAGGCACCCAGCAGGCGCTCGACGAGGGCGCGGAAATCATCCTCGGCCCCTTGTTTGCCCAGTCGGTGCCGGCCGCGGCGCAATTGACGCGGGCCCGCGGCGTCACCCTGGTCGCCTTCTCGACCGATTCCAGCGTCGCCGGACGCGGCGTCTATCTGTTGAGCTTCCTGCCGGAGTCCGACGTCAACCGGATCATCGACTATGCGGCCGGGACCGGGAAGCGGTCGTTCGCGGCGCTTTTGCCGGATAATGCCTATGGCGGCGTCGTCGAGGCCGCCTTCAAACAGGCGGCCCCGCGCAAGGGCGGCCGGATTGTCGCGTTCGAAAAATATGGCGCCGATCGCGGCCAGGCGGCCCGCAACGTGGCGCAGGCGCTGACGCAGGCCGACGCGCTGTTCATGGCCGACGATGGCGAGGCGCTGGCGTCGGTCGCCGCCGCGCTGACCGCGGCGGGGGCAAATCTGAAGAACGTGCAGCTGCTCGGGACCGGCCTGTGGGACAATCCGCGGGTGTTCGCGACAGCTGCCCTGCAGGGCGGTCTGTATGCCGCGCCGGATCCCGCAGGCTTCCGCAGTTTCTCGGGCCGCTACCGGACCCGCTATGGCACCGATCCGGTGCGCACGGCGACGCTGGCCTATGACGCGGTGGCGCTGGTTGCAGCCCTGGCGAGAACGGGCGGCCAGCATTTTGCGCCCGACGTCCTGACCAATCCATCGGGTTTTGCCGGGATCGACGGCCTGTTCCGGTTTCGCTCCGACGGCACCAATGAGCGCGGCCTGGCCGTGATGCGGGTAGCCCCGGGCGGCGGCGTTCCGGTCGCCGGCTCGCCCAAGAGTTTTGGCGCGTGAGCTTTTGCTAAGCGGCCAAATCCGCCACGACAGCATCAAGCACCGGAAATCCCGATGCCGTGACCCGCAGCCGGCCATCGTCGTCAATGGCGATCGCGCCTTCCTCGCGAAGCAGCGCGACCCGGCGCGGATCGAGCGCGCGCCCGGCCAGCGCTTCATAGCGGCGCGGATCGATTCCCTCGGCCAGGCGCAGGCCCATCAGCAGGAATTCGTCGGCGCGCTCCTCGCGGTTGAGCGGATCGTCGGTGATGATCCCGTGGCTCCCGGCCTCGACCCGCATCAGCCAGGCTTCGGGCCGCTTCTCGGTGGCGGTGGCGTGGCGGACGCCATTGATATCGAGGCGGCCATGGGCGCCGGGACCGATGCCGGCATATTCGTCGCCGCGCCAGTAGACCAGATTGTGCCGGCATTCGGCACCCGGCCGCGCGTGATTGGAAATCTCATAGGCCGGCAGCCCATGCCGGGCGCAGACCTCCTGCGTCACGTCATACAGCGCGCGCGCCAAAGCCTCGTCCGGAATCTTCAATTTGCCCAGGGCGTGCAGGCCGAAAAACGGCGTGTCCATCTCGATCGTCAATTGATAGAGCGACAGATGTTCCGCCGTCTCCGCGATCGCCAGCTTCAGCTCGGCCGCCCAGCGCTCGGGCGTCTGTTCGGGACGCGCATAGATCAGATCGAACGAGGTGCGATCGAATGCGGCCCGCGCGATGCGGACCGCGTCGAGCGCCTCGCGCGCGCTATGCAGCCGTCCCAGCGATTTCAGCGCGCCGTCGTCGAGCGCCTGCACGCCGAGCGAGACCCGGTTGACGCCGGCCAGGCGATAGCCGGCAAACCGGTTGGCTTCGACGCTGGTCGGATTGGCTTCGAGGGTGACTTCCACATCGCTGGCGACCGTCCAATGTTTGCCGATCGCATCGAGGATCATAGCTACCGTCTGCGGCTGCATCAGCGACGGCGTGCCGCCACCGAGAAAGATCGATGACACCTGGCGGCCAGGCACCCGCGCCGCGGTCGCGGCAATTTCGCGTTCGAAGGCGCGGGCAAAGCGCGCTTCGTCGATCGCCTGGTGCCGGACATGGCTGTTGAAATCGCAATACGGACATTTCGACAGGCAGAACGGCCAATGCACATAGACGCCGAAAGCCGGTTTTTTGCCTTCTGCCGGGGACGCTACCGAGCCCTTCGCCGACAGGCCGTTCAAAGACAGATCTCCGCCAGCTTGACGAAGGCGCGGGCCCGATGCGACAGCCCGAGCCCCAGAGGCGGCAGGCCATGCTTCTCCAGACTGGTCATTTCGCCGAAGGTGCGGCGCTCGCTCTCGGGCAGAAACATCGGGTCATAGCCAAAGCCTAAGGAGCCGCGCGGCGGCCAGACCAGGGTTCCGGCGGCTGTCGCCTCGACCTCTTCATGATGACCATCGGGCCAGGCGACGCACAGCGCCGAGACGAAATGGGCGCCGCGCTGCGCCGCGGCTCGGGCGCCGCGCTCCTGCAGCAGCCGTTCGATCCTCGCCATCGCCGCGCTGAAATCCTTGGTCGGGCCGGCCCAGCGCGCGGAAAAAATCCCCGGCGCGCCATCGAGCGCGTCGACGGCGAGACCGGAATCATCGGCAAAGGCCGGCAGTTGCGTAGCCATCGCGGCGCTGACCGCCTTGATCCTGGCATTGGCGGCAAAGCTGTCGCCGGTCTCATCCGGTTCAATGAGGCCGAGTTCGCCGGCCGAGACCGCGTCGATGCCGTGCGGCGCCAACAATTCGCGCATCTCGGCGAGCTTGCCGGGATTGTGGGTCGCGATCACGAGTTTGCCTGTGATTCGTCGGTGAAGGGTCATGTCAAACTACAGAATGTTATCGCGGCGCGCTGCCCCGGCTTTCTACGGATGGCCAGCCGAGAGGAATGCCAAAGCGTCGCTCGCCTGCGAATCATGCCAAGGCCATTTTCTGCAGATCGACCAGCCGGGCGACGCCCTTTCGCGCCAGCGCCATCAGCGCCAGAAATTCGTCCTGCGAGAACGGTGTCTTTTCCGCCGTACCCTGGACCTCGATGATCCGGCCATCGCCGGTCATCACGAAATTGGCGTCGGTGTCAGCCTCGGAATCCTCCGCGTAATCGAGGTCAAGCACCGGGGTGCCCTGATAGATGCCGCAGCTGATCGCGGCCACATTGTCGCGCAACACCTGGGCCTTCACCATGTTGCGGGCCTTCATCCAGCCGATGCAGTCGGCCAGCGCGACCCAGGCGCCGGTGATCGAGGCGGTGCGGGTCCCGCCATCGGCCTGCAGCACATCGCAATCCACGGTGATCTGGCGCTCGCCCAAAGCCTCCAGATCGATCGCAGCGCGCAAGGAGCGGCCGATCAGGCGCTGGATCTCAACGGTGCGGCCGCTTTGCTTGCCGGCGGCAGCCTCGCGGCGGGTGCGTTCCAGGGTGGCCCGCGGCAGCATGCCATATTCGGCGGTGATCCAGCCGCGGCCCTGGCCCTTGAGCCATGGCGGCAGGCGTTCTTCCAGCGTGGCCGTAACCAGCACCTGGGTATCGCCAAACTTGACCATGCAGGAACCCTCGGCGTATTTGACGACGCCTCGATCCAGCGACACGGCGCGCAGTTCGTCCGGCGCACGGCGGCTTGGCCGCATGACAAATCTCCCTCAAAAGACCGGCCTCAATCGACGATCCGCGCCGCTTTTAGGAGCGGGATGGCGCAGCAGCAAGGGCCTTGGCAGTCGCTTGGCCATCATTGCGGGCTTGTAACTGGGCCGCGCCAGGAACAAATTAAAGGGCTAGGTGTAAGGGAGTACCGTGTTGGCTCACCACGAACCGATTGGCCTGATCGCACCGTATGCCGGGCTGGCGCAGCTCAACGAGCGCTCGCGCGACATTTTCCGTCAAATCGTCGAGAGTTACCTGGCGACCGGAGAACCGGTCGGCTCGCGCAATATTTCGCGCTTGATCGCGGTGCCGCTGTCGCCGGCCTCGGTGCGCAACGTGATGTCGGATCTCGAGCAGCTCGGCCTGATCTACGCCCCGCACACCTCCGCGGGCCGTTTGCCGACCGAACTGGGCTTGCGGTTTTTCGTCGATGCCCTGATGCAGGTCGGCGATCTCAGCGAGTCCGAGCGGGCCTCGATCCAGAGCCAGCTCGCTTCCGTCGGCAAGGCGCAGTCGGTCGAAGCGGCGCTCGGCGAGGCGTTGACGCGGCTGTCGGGCCTGACCCGGGCGGCGGCGGTGGTGCTGACGGCCAAATCCAATTCCCGGCTGAAGCACATCGAGTTCGTGCGGCTGGAGCCGGAACGGGCGCTGGTGGTGCTGGTCGGCGAGGATGGCCAGGTCGAGAACCGGGTCTTGATGCTGCCGCCGGGGGTGCCTTCGTCGGCGCTGACGGAAGCCAGCAACTTTCTCAATGCGCGGATCCGCGGCCGAACCCTGGCGGAGGCGCGGCTCGAGCTCGAGACGGCGCTGACGCAGAATCGCGCCGAACTCGATCAATTGACCCAGAAGGTGATCGCCGCCGGCATTGCCAGCTGGTCCGGCGGTGACCAGGATGACCGCCAGCTGATCGTTCGCGGACATGCCAATCTGCTCGAGGATCTGCACGCCCTGGAGGATCTCGAGCGGGTCCGGCTGTTGTTCGACGATCTCGAGACCAAGCGCGGCGTCATCGATCTGCTCGGGCGGGCGGAGCGCGCCGACGGGGTGCGGATCTTCATCGGGTCGGAAAACAAGCTGTTTTCATTGTCCGGTTCGTCGACCATCATCGCCCCCTACAGCGATGGCGCCGGCCACATCGTCGGCGTTCTCGGTGTGATCGGCCCGACCCGCCTTAACTACGCCCGAGTCATCCCGACGGTAGATTATGCGGCGCGGATCGTCAGCCGCATGCTCGGCGGGTGATCCCGCCGATAGGAGCTCGATAGGGGCTGGGCGCGCTTGATTTTTGGCGACCAAACACGATATCCCGGCCATCCACATATCCCTACCACTCCAGGCGATTCCATAAAGGCAGTCTATGACCGATCCGAGCCGGCCCAATGACGAACCGGGTGCCCCGGCGCAGGCCCCCGAGCCCGTGGTTTCCAAGCCCTATATCATGCCCGACGATCCCGAGGATGGATCGCTCGAGGCACTGGCCAAGGAGGCGGCGGAATCGCGCGACAAGATGCTGCGCACGCTGGCGGAAATGGAAAATCTGCGCAAGCGCACGACACGCGAAGTGGCCGATGCGCGGATCTACGCCATCACCGGTTTCGCGCGTGACGTGCTCGATATCGCCGACAATCTGCAGCGTGCGCTCGACGCGGTGCCCGCCGACACCAGGGCCTCGGCCGATCCCGGCCTCAAGGCGCTGATCGAGGGCGTCGAATTGACCGAGCGATCGCTGCTCAACGCGCTGGAGAAGAACGGCGTCAAGAAGTTCGATCCGGCGGGCGAGAAATTCGATCCGAATTTCCAGCAGGCGATGTATGAGGTGCCCGATCCCTCGCTGCCCGCGGGTACGGTGGTTCAGGTGGTGCAGGCCGGCTTCATGATCGGCGAGCGGGTGCTGCGCCCGGCGCTGGTCGCGGTCTCCAAGGGCGGCGCCAAGCTCAGCGCCGCCGAGGCGAATTAGGATTTGTTGGATCCGCCTGCGCGGCGGATCCCGGTTTGCACCTCTCCCGTCGGGACCCTGCAGGAGAGGTCCAGGAAATGTAGCCCGGATGAGCGAAGCGATATCCGGGACTTTCTACCCGCATATCGCTTTGCTCATGCGGGCTAGGTCTTTCCGCGAGCACCGCACCGCTTGTGCCGATGGCTTTGCCCACTCTACGGCTGGGACATTGGGTCGCGTTATTCCCCCCTCACACCTCGATATCGCTCGACTGGATGCGCTTGACGCCGGCCTTGTCCATCTCGGACCAGGCCTTGGCCAGCGAGCCCTGGGTGTCGATGCCGCGGCAGGCATCCTCGACCACATAGGTTTCGAAGCCGGCTTTGCGGGCGTCGAGCGCGGTCCAGGCGACGCAGAAATCCGTTGCCAGGCCGGCGATGAACAGGCGCTTCAGCTGCCGGGCCTCCAGATAGGCGGCGAGCCCGGTGGTGGTGTGGCCATCGGCTTCGGTGAACGCCGAATAGCTGTCGACCTCGGCATGAAAGCCCTTGCGGATGATCAGTTCCGCCTGCGGGATCGCGAGATCCTTGGAGAGCGCGGCGCCATCGGTGCCCTGCACACAATGATCGGGCCACAGCACCTGGGTGCCATAGCTGAGGTCGACGGTTTCGAACGGCTTCTTGCCGGGGTGAGCGGAGGCAAACGAGACGTGGCCCATCGTGTGCCAGTCCTGGGTCAGCACTACATTGGCGAAGCCCTTGGCGATACGGTTGATCACCGGAACCACCTGCTCGCCATCCTTCACCGCGAGGCTGCCGCCGGGCAGGAAGCAGTTCTGCACATCGATCACCAGCAGCGCCGACGCCGGATCCGGCTTGATCGTCGCGGCCCTGAGTTTTGTTGTGACCAGACTTGCGACCGCCAGAGTGCCCAAGCCCGCAACCATCCGCCTGCGGTTCAACATGCTGCCCATCTCCCTGAGGGGTTGACGATGAGCGCAGCAAATCAGGTCGAGGCGAAAACGTAAAGATGCCGGAGCGCGCGCCCCGGTTTGGACCCGCTCAGCGCGGCTGGATTCCGTCGCGTACGGCACGAAAGCGCGGGAAGGCCTGGCTCCACTGCTCGCGCGGCGCGCTGCCGATCAAGCGCACCACATTCTGGCTACCGAATTTCAGCCATTGCACCACCGTGACAGCGGTATTGTTCTTGCCGCTGGTGGCGTCGATGCGGGTCTCAAAGCCGGCCTGGCCGTCGATCCGGATCGGCTCGTTCATCGTGATGTGGGCGTCGCGGATTCCGGGGATCGTCGTTGCGACCTCCTGGGCGAAACGGCCGCGGTCGTCCGGTTGTGACGGCATATTGCCGATCAGGCCAAGCACCATGAAGGGGGCGGTCTCAAACGTGTTTGTATCCTCGCCGTCGGCCAGCAGGACGGCCGCGCCCGGCGCCAGCGTACGGACGGTCTTGAACCCGGCGAGGTCGCTGACCTTGAACGGCATCAGATCGAGCTGCTCTCCGACCGGAACCTGCTGGCGAATGACGACCGAGGCGAACATCTGCCGGACCGCCTCGTCGGTATAGATTTTCAAGGCATTTTCGGGAATTTGGGCGGCGATATAGCCGGAGAAGCTGCCGCCCGACAGGATCATCGAATAGCGCCTGACCGTGGTCGCGCCATCCCTGGCGGTTTCCGCCGTCGTATAGGCTGGACCGGCCGCCGTCTCGATCCGCTCGGGCTTGCCCACACCCGGGCCTGTTGCGGGCGGCTCCGCATTGACCGCGTTCATGACTTCGCCGAAGGCCTGCGCCGGAAGCTCGGCTACCAGCACCTTGACGCTCTGGTCCTCGGTTTCAAAACCGGAGAATTCCTTGGCGCGAACGAGGCCCGGCAGCGGCGTCAAACCGACCCTGACCCCGGGCGGAAACACCGGGTCGGCGGCCAAGCCGGGACCGGCAGCGATCAGGAGAGCAACGGCGGCGATCAGCAGTCTAACGGATTTCATGGGGTATCCACTCTCGGTTTGCATTCGCCGTTCCCTGCTCCGCCGCGGGCGAACCAGAGGCCGGAGGTCTGCGCAGGCTCCGCATCTAACCGGTTTTGAAGCGCCGGCAACAGGCCTGCTTCCGGGAGCCGTCGCGATCAGCGGGCAGGGTCGCTCGCAGAGCGACCCCCACCCCAGCCCTCTGTTTTCATGGGCCAAGGTTGCGTTCCGGTCCTTGCAGCCCTCCACCCCCCTCCTATATGAGGCTCACCGTCGCAATATCGCGAGCATTTGATCGTTGGGGGTTTGGATTGGTGCGCCGTCAGGGCCCGGCCAACCTGCCGCAAAAAGAAGGATATGAGGACCATGGGAAAGGTCATTGGGATCGATCTGGGGACCACGAATTCGTGCGTCGCTGTGATGGATGGCAAGGCAGCGAAAGTCATCGAAAACGCCGAGGGCATGCGCACGACTCCGTCGATCGTCGCCTTCAGCGATGACGGCGAACGGCTGGTCGGCCAGCCGGCCAAGCGCCAGGCGGTAACCAATCCTGAGCGGACTTTCTTCGCCGTGAAGCGGCTGGTCGGCCGGCGCTACGACGATCCGATGGTCGAGAAGGACAAGAAGCTGGTCCCCTACAAGATCGTCAAGGCGTCGAATGGCGATGCCTGGGTCGAGGCCGACGGCAAGTCCTATTCACCCTCCCAGGTATCGGCTTTCATCCTGCAGAAGATGAAGGAAACCGCGGAGGCGCATCTCGGCCAGAAGGTCGATCAGGCCGTCATCACCGTTCCGGCCTATTTCAACGACGCGCAGCGTCAGGCCACCAAGGACGCCGGCAAGATCGCCGGCCTGGAAGTGCTGCGTATCATCAACGAACCGACCGCGGCCGCTTTGGCCTATGGCCTGGACAAGTCGAAGTCCGGCACCATCGCAGTCTATGACCTCGGCGGCGGTACCTTCGACGTCTCGATCCTGGAGATCGGCGACGGCGTGTTCGAGGTGAAGTCGACCAATGGCGATACCTTCCTGGGCGGCGAAGACTTCGACATGCGTCTGGTCAGCTATCTCGCCGACGAATTCCAGAAGGAGCAGGGCATCAACCTGCGCAACGACAAGCTGGCGTTGCAGCGGCTCAAGGAAGCCGCCGAAAAGGCCAAGATCGAACTGTCCTCGACCACCCAGACCGAGATCAATCTGCCGTTCATCACCGCGGATAAATCCGGCCCCAAGCATCTGACGATGAAGCTGACCCGCGCCAAGTTCGAAGCGCTGGTCGATGATCTGGTGCAGAAGACCATCGAGCCCTGCCGCAAGGCCCTCAAGGACGCCGGCCTCACCGCCGGTGAAATCGGCGAGGTGGTCCTGGTCGGCGGCATGACCCGCATGCCCAAGGTCCAGGAAGTCGTCAAGCAGATGTTCGGCAAGGAGCCGCACAAGGGGGTCAATCCGGACGAAGTCGTGGCGATCGGCGCGGCGATCCAGGCCGGCGTTCTGCAGGGCGACGTCAAGGACGTGCTGCTGCTCGACGTCACCCCGCTGTCGCTCGGCATCGAGACCCTGGGCGGCGTGTTCACCCGCATCATCGATCGCAACACCACCATCCCGACCAAGAAGAGCCAGGTGTTCTCAACCGCCGAGGATCACCAGAACGCGGTCACCATCCGGGTTTTCCAGGGTGAGCGCGAAATGGCCGCCGACAACAAGGTGCTCGGCCAGTTCGATCTGATGGGGATTCCACCGGCGCCGCGCGGCATGCCGCAGATCGAGGTGACCTTCGATATCGACGCCAATGGCATTGTCAACGTGTCGGCCAAGGACAAGGCGACCGGCAAGGAGCAGCAGATCCGGATCCAGGCTTCCGGCGGTCTGTCGGAAGCCGATATCCAGAAGATGGTCAAGGACGCCGAGGCCAACGCCGCGGAGGACAAGAAGCGCCGCGCCGCGGTCGATGCCAAGAATCACGCCGACGCCCTGGTGCATTCGACCGAGAAGGCGCTGGCCGAACACGGTTCGAAGGTCGCCGAGAGCGAGCGACGCGCCATCGAAGACGCGGTCAGCGATCTGAAGGAAGCGCTGAAGGGCGACGATGCCGAGGCGATCACGGCCAAGACCAACGCGCTGGCGCAGACCTCCATGAAGCTCGGCGAGGCGATGTACAAGCAGCAGGCCGAAAGCGACGCCGCCAAGGACGCTGCCAAGGACGACGTGGTCGACGCCGAATTCACCGAGGTCGACGACGACAAGAATACCAAGAAGTCCGCCTAAGCCGGCGCGGGGATCGCCATGGCGGCGGGCTTGCATCACTTCCGGACCGCCTCTCCCCTTGCGGGAGAGGCGGCGCGGAGCTTGGTCAGGTGCCGCAATCTCTCCCTTGCACTCACCGAATTTCAACCTCTATCTGCTATCCCGGGATCGCTCCGCGATCGAGGATCGCTCTGCGATCCGGGATTGCTCCGCGATCCAGCATCGCTGCGCCGGTTTTTCCGATCGGACCAGGCGCGATTATTGCCGTGCGCTGCCCTTCGTCGATCCCGACCCGCGATCCGGTAAATAGAGTCCAGCATGTCCACCAAGCGCTGCTACTACGAAACCCTCGAAGTCGAACGTGACGCGGACGATTCCAAGCTCAAGGCGGCGTTCCGCAAGCTGGCGATGAAATGGCATCCCGACCGCAATCCGGGCGACGCCACAAGCGAGATGCGTTTCAAGGAAATCAACGAGGCCTATGAAGTCCTCAAGGATGGCGAGAAGCGCGCCGCCTATGACCGGTTCGGCCACGCGGCGTTTGAGCAGGGTGGTGGCGGTCCCGGTTTCGGCGCC
>Ga0302154_10003469_pt1 | contig 11524 bp, 9 predicted proteins | sample I_Bog_N2_3_FD_193507 | JGI IMG/M metagenome (GOLD analysis project Ga0302154, IMG submission 193507) | Peat permafrost microbial communities from Stordalen Mire near Abisko, Sweden - I_Bog_N2_3 | ecosystem: Environmental > Terrestrial > Soil > Wetlands > Peat | place: Sweden: Abisko, Stordalen...
AAGAACATCCCTCGGGGGCTAAAGCCCAGCGTTTATTTTCAGCCACTTGCGGCACGGCTGAAGCCGTGCCCTTTCAAAACTTCGGCCATTTGGTAGTTTTTCCGCAGCCTGTAAAGCCCGGCGTTTTCAGGCCATTTGCGGCACGCCTGAAGTCGTGCCCTTTCAAAACATTGCCTTGAATTGAGTTTTTCGCAGGTCGTTTCGTCCATTGCCCGCGTATTCTGTCCGCAGGCGGAGGGGCATTGCATGCAGCGGACTGTTGGGTTGGGACTTGTTTTCCTGATGGCGGCCGGACCATGGGCGCTGGCGCAAGCGATTCATGGCGGCGACGGCATCACGCTGCCCGCACCGCCTGCGGTTGAGAGCAACCCCGTGATCGACGACTACTCCGGCACGAAAGTTGCGGACAACTACCGCTGGCTTGAAGACGCGCAAAGCCCCGAGACGCGCGCGTTTATCGACGCTCAGAACGCCTATACCGCACGGTATTTGAAACAGGTGCGCGTTCGCGCTCAGGCGCAGGACGACCTGGATGCTTTGGAAAATGTGTCCGAGGTGGGAGTGCCGAGCCAGCGCGGGGACAGCTATTTCTTCAGCAAGCGGCTTGCGGGCGAGCAGCAGTCTTCAATTTATGTGCGGCGCGGGTGGAGTGGCAAAGACGAGCGCCTGATTGATCCGGCCAAGCTGAGCCGCGATCCGAATACTTCGGTGTACATGTTCGATGTTTCGCGCGATGGAGCTCTGCTGGCCTATGCGGTGAAGCAGGGCGGGGCGGATGAAGTCGGCATTCATGTTCTGGATGTGAAGACGGGTAAGACGCTGGAGGATGAACTGCCCGCGGGCCGCTATTCCGTTGTTTTTTCGCCAGACGGCAAAAGCTTCTACTACGCGCGCAACAACAAACAGGGCACGCTCCTGTTCCAGCACATGCTGGGGACGCGCACCAGCAGAGATATATTGGTTTTTGGCCACGAGTTTCGCGGGGAGCCGCTGGGTCCCAATGATCTTTTCGGGGGTCGGGTGACCGACGACGGCCGCTACCTGGTGATCGCCATTGGCCGCGGGGTTCCTGCCCGGCGCGAAGATATTGTGTTCCGCGACCTGACCAAGCCGGATTCTCCGTTCGAGGTGCTGGTGTGGGGGTTGGATTCGCGCTTTGAAACCAGGTACGCCAAGGGTGCGTGGTATATCAAAACCGATTACAAATCGCCCAATGGCAGGATTCTGAAGGCCGATCCGGGGATCATGCCGGAGGCCTGGAAAACCATTGTGCCGGAGAGCGCAAATGTGATTGATGGTTGGTCGATTGTGGGCGGGAAGATCTATGTGAACCGGCTGAAGGACGTGAAGACGGAGACCTCGGTCTACACCCTGGAGGGAAAGGCCGCGGGCCGGGTTGAGTACGAAGGGATTGGGTCGGGAACCCAGGTTTTTGGCCGCGCAACCGATCGTTATGGCTATTCCGCGTTCTCGTCGCTGATTCTACCCTGGACGATTTACCGGCTGGATACCGTGACAGGCAAGCAGGAGGTGTTTTTTCGGGCGAAGATTCCCTTTGACTCCAGCCTGTATGAGTTGAAGCAGGTCTTCTTCAAGTCAAAGGACGGAACGCGCGTGCCCATGTTCATTGCCGGCAAGAAAGGCCTGAAGATGGATGGAAGCGAGCGGTTGCTGATGACCGGTTATGGGGGGTTCGATGTCAGTGAGACCGCGGACTGGAACCCGCGATGGGCGTGGTGGTTGGAGCAGGGGGGCTGGTTCGCCATGCCCAACCTGCGCGGCGGCGGCGAGTATGGAGAAACCTGGCACGAGCAGGCCATGTTTGAGAAGAAGCAGAATGTCTTCGACGACTGGTTTGCGGCGGCCGAGTATTTGATCGCCAACAAGTACACCTCGCCCGAGCACTTTGCCATCAGCGGACGGTCCAACGGCGGGCTGCTGATGGGGGCGTCGATCACGCAGCGGCCAGAGCTGTTTTCGGCGGTGTGGTGCGGCTATCCGCTGCTGGACATGCTGCGCTACGAGAAGTTCAAGGTTGGCTACTACTGGACTACGGAATATGGTTCGGCAGAGAACGAAAAGCAGTTTCCCTACCTGCTGAAATATTCGCCCTATCAGAATGTGAAAGCGGGGACGAATTACCCGGCGGTGATGCTCTTCACCGGCGACAGCGACACCCGCGTCGATCCATTGCATGCCCGCAAGATGACGCCCCTGCTGCAATCGGCCTCGACAAGCGGCAGACCGATCCTGCTGCATTACAGCCTGGCTGGAGGCCACTCGGCCGGGGTGAGTGTGGACCAGCAGGTGCAGGACGATGCGGACCAGCTCTCTTTCCTGTGGACGGAAACAGGCCAGCCCGGCACAGCGAGGACCCATCCGTAGTGGCACGGCACTTCGTCTCTTAGAGCGATTCTCCTGTTGGTGTAGATTGCAGCGTGGATCGGGAGGTCCACGCGACAGCCCGCCTGGAGGCCAGCGCAACAGGTGCTTGCGACGACCGTCAACATCGAGCCAAGCGGAGATCCGCACAATAGGATCAGGCGAAGTGCTCGAATCAGAGGTTCCCCAGTCCCTTGGTCCTTGGTCGCTTAGTCTCTGTTCTTCCCCGGTACCCATGCCTTTCGTTCTCCCGTAACCTGATGCCCTTGGTAATGGCTTCCGATAAGGAGGGTGCGGGACCAGATATCCACTCTTTTCGGAGAGCGGTTCTGGAGACACCTGCGACGAATCAACGCGGAATCACCGGCAAAGCCGCAAGGAGCCACAACTGCAGCCGGAATGAATCAGGTGAGTCTTTCTCCAGCGTTGATTGAGCTTGAGAGATTCCGTGTCCGGAGAGAAAATGCCAAATGCGCCGTTGGAAACCGAGAAAAACGCGCCTGAAACGGAGGCCTCGCGGCTGGCTGTGCTGTTGTCCACGGGCATTCTGGATACTGAGCCGGAAGCATGCTACGACGCCATCACTCACCTTTGCGCCCAGTATTTCAAGGCAGATACAGCGCTGCTTGAGTTTGCCGATGAAAGTCGCGTCTGGATCAAGTCGTGCTCGGGCCAGTCGGTGCGGGAGCTACCCCGCCAGAACTCAATTTTTGACATGGTGCTGGCAAAGGGCGGCCCGGTGATGATTGCCGATGTCGCCTCGGACCCACGCATCGCGGGCGGGCGCATGCTGGTCAAACGCCTGCCGATCGCGTTTGTCGTCGGAGTTCCGGTGCGTTCCGCTGAAAACAGTATTCTTGGCGCACTGCTGATCTCCTACTGCAATCCACGGCCCAACCTGACTACCAACGAACTGCAGATGCTTGAAAAGATGGCGGATCTTGTTGCCAGCCAGTTGGAATTGCGCCGTCTGCGGACGGTCTTTGCCGCACAGGGCGCCCAACGGGTGCGCCATCCGGGCCCAGCCGCGGTGAAGCGCCAAAGCTGGCCAACCGGCGGGGACATGCGCCGCGCCCTCGATCAGCGCCAGTTCGTCCTGTTCTACCAGCCGGAGGTGGATCTGTCGACCCGCAAGATTGTCGGCCTTGAAGCTCTCATCCGCTGGAACCATCCGGAAAGGGGCCTCATTCCTCCGATGGAATTCATCCCCCTCGCCGAGGAGAATGGACTCATTCTCCCCATTGGCGATTGGGGACTTTCCGAGGCCTGTGCGCAGATTCAGCGGTGGACCCGCGACGACCCCCGAAACTCCTCGCTGCGTGTTTGCGTGAATCTTTCGGCACGGCAGTTCTCGCGTCCGGGACTGGCCGACCATGTCGAGGCCTTGTTGATGCAGACCGGTCTCTCGAGCCGCCAGCTCGGTCTGGAGATGACTGAGTCCAGCCTGATCCCGAACATGCGCGTTGCACTTGAGGTACTCAGTAGCCTCCGGCGGCTCGGCGTCTCCCTGCTGATGGACGACTTTGGTACAGGGTACAGCTCGCTCAACCACCTCCATTCCTTCCCCTTTGACGTGCTCAAGATCGACCGTTCCTTCGTTGGGCGCATGACAGAAGGCGATCAGCCGATGCAGATTGTGCGCACGATCATCGAACTTGCCCGGGTGCTGGGCATGGACGTTGTGGCTGAAGGCATCGAGACCTGCGAACAGTACCTGCTGCTGCGCCAGTTAGGCTGCCGGTTTGGTCAGGGCTACCTGTTTTCCCGGCCCTTGAGCACCGAGGCCATCTCAGAGCTGCTCCGCCTGCCCGGCCGCATTCTGCCCGAGCCTCGGCCGCTTAAGGTTGCCGCGCAGTAGAGTGTTCACGACCCGATTGGGGGGCGCGCCGACGCTTGCTCCCTGAGCAATTTCCGGAACCGGCGCAGTCCCAAATCAGGACACACCCGGCGCGCTTCCCGATTTGGGATACGCTCACTCGATCGCGGTGGAATCTGCTCGCACATCCGGCTCCAAAGCCGATATGCTCTATCCCATGCAGCAGACGGCTTCTTCCGCGTCCACCCTCGATTCCGCATCCTTTGCCGGGCTGCTGGCGGCGCTGACCTCCGCCCCGAAAAAAACTCCGCCAGCCTGGAACGACGACGAGCTTGCCGACGACGTGGCCACCCTGAGCTATGAGCGCGCATTACAGACGCACAACCGCTGCAAGGCGCCAACTGCCACCGACCGCGCACTCACCCAGCCAGGCGAGCCGGACGGCGGCGAACCCTTGCAGACCATGCTCAACGAGCCAGAGCCAACCAGGCCGCTGCATCGGCCTCAATTCGATGCGGGCGCCGCGCCGGACCTCGCCTTCGCTGCCGAAAAAAATCTGAAAGACGCCAGCATCACCATCCGGCTCAGCCGGGCCGAGTGCGCACAACTGCGAAAGCGGGCCGCGGAAGCCGGGCTCACCGTCTCGGCTTACATGCGTTCCTGCACGTTTGAGGCGGAATCGCTTCGTGCGCTGGTGAAAGACACCCTGGCCAACCTCCGCTCAGAGCCCACGCCGCAGCACGGGGCCGAGGCCGGGACCGGCGTCAAGCTGGGTTGGCGCAACTGGCTGGGGCAGCACCTGCCCCATGGGCGCAGTCGTCAACGGACGGCTCGGGCTTGATTCAGTTGTCTTGATTCAGTTGTCTTGATTCAGTTGTCTTGATTCAGTTGTCTTGATTTACTCGACCTGCAGCACCAGGCACTTCAGATACTCGGTTTCCGGCAGGTTGAGCACGACGGGATGATCGAGCGCCGCGCCACGCCTCTCCAGCAGCCGTACACGCCGCCCCACATCAAGAGCGGCGGCGGCTACAGCGCCCTCAAGCTCGGCCCAGCCCACATGGTGCGAGCAGGAGCAAGTCAGGAGCAGGCCGCCGGGACGGAGCATCTTGAGGGCTCTCAGATTCAGCTCCTTATAGCCGCGCATGGCACCCTCAACGGCGCGTACCGTCTTGGCGAACGCCGGCGGGTCAAGCACGATGGTGTCGAAGCCCTCTCCGGCATCCGACCAGTCGCGCAGAATCTGGAATGCATCGCCGGCCACCCACTCGACTTCGGCCTTCATGCTGGCGCGATTCGCTTCATAGTTCCGCTCCGCCACCTGCAGCGAGGCGTGCGAGGCGTCAATCCCCGTTACCCGCTCGCACACCTGCGCCAGGTGGAGCGCAACCCCACCCTGGTAGCAGCAAACATCCAGTGCCCGGCCGGTTGCGCCAAGCCTCTGGGCCCACTGGCGCGCCGCCGCGTAGTTGTCGCGCTGGTCAAGAAACGCGCCGGTCTTTTGCCCACTATTGGGGTCGTACTGAAACTGGAGCCCATTGAGCCTGAACTTCGCGCTACTGAATTCCTCCCGGCCCGCTTCCACAAACAGCGGCTCCACGCTGGGGGCGCTCAGCCCCTCCAACTCCCGCATGCGGGGGTCAGGCCGTTCGAGTATGGCAGCCGGGTTGAGCTCGTCGCGCAGCACCGCAACGCAGGCCGCGCGCACGGCGGCCGAATCCAGCCCCTTGGCCAGCAGCTGCACAATCAACAACTCGCCGTACTTGTCGACCACCAGCCCGGGCAGCTCGTCCGCCTCGCTGAAGCAAAGCCGGCAGGCGTCGGTCTGATCGTCAAGCAGCCAGCGCCGCCGCGCCACCGACTGCCGCAGCCGCGAAGTCAGCAAAGTGAGCCATGCCGGCTCGTCAATCGCATCCCGCGAGACCATACGCAGCGCAATCTGCGAGGCCGGGCTATAGAGCGCCGTGCCCAGCAGCAACCCGCGCGAGTCAGCCACTGGGAGCAGCGCCGGAGGATTTCCGGCGGTCCCTTCCGGCAGCTCGATCGATTCCACATCCGAGGCGTAAACCCACAGGTACCCGGCACGCAGCCGGTCGGCGGCACGGCGGTTGACCATCGCTCCGGGGCTCTTGTCGGCGTTCTTCGCCGGCCTTGCAGCAATTCTTGGGGCGGGTCTCGACCCAGGTCTCGACACAGGTCTCGACGCGGGCATCGATGCAGGTCCGGCTCCAGCCTTCGCGGTCTGCCCTGCTTCGGGCCTGGCAGGCGGGCCACTTCGCGTTCGCGAGGCATCCCCTGGCCGAGAATTGGGCCCTCGGCTCTGTCCTGAGTTCGGGTAGGACTTCGGGGAAACGTTCGGTCGTGCATTCGCTCCGGCGTCCACTCCGGGGCTCGCCGGGCGGCTGGCGTAAGGGCTGCGAGGGGCTGGTTTCGGGGTTGCCCCGTCCGATGTGCTCTTGCGGCTCTGGGGAGTGGAAGACCTCTCCCCAACCCGCGCAAAAGGCGCCGATGGCCGGGAAGCCCTGGGCGCCTTCTGGTTCGAAACAGTTCGGGAATCGCGCGGCTTGTTCATAAGCTCCTTAGCCGGGAGCGAATGGGCCGCCGGCCCCTACTTAACCTGCATGGTTTCCAGGTAACGGCTCAAATTGCTGATACGCAGCATTCTGTCCTGGATGTTGCCCTGGTTCATCTTAGCAAGGATCGGTCCCCAGACGGGCATCTCAGCCGAACCGTGCGATGAGATCTGCGTGCCGTTCTGGAGCACTGTTGCCACATGCGCGTCGGGATATTTTCCGTGATTGTTCCGGCCGAGCACGGTCAGGTCAGTCGGCGGCGTCCGTAGCGCGGGGGCAACGGGCCCCTGGCCCCTGCCGTCGACGCCATGGCATGGTGCACAGTAATTGGCGTACATTTGCTTGCCGCTGGTGGCCGCGGTCTTGGTCACTGGGATGGTTACTTTTGAGCTCGATTGCTCTGCATAGCTCGTGCCCACCGCAAATGTTGCGATCGCGGCGATAACTAAAAGACGTTTCAGCATAAGTTCCTCGGTTCTGGACTTTGTCGGGTTTGTTGAGTAGTGACAAACTCTTAGTCCGAAAGGGACTCTACTCCTTCCATGGTATAGCTGCGATGTGACGGCTGGCACAGTGCGCAATGCCTGTAAACACTGGCGAACCAATAGAGGAAAGGCTAGACTTTCATTGCATAATCCGCATTCACTTTCCACTTATCAATGCATTCTTAGATGAATCATGCACTTATCCTCATCCCTTGAGAATATGCGTCTCTTGTGGCTGCTTTAAGTTATAAGTTTTAGCCTCCCTGTGTATCTTACAAATCGTCGTAAACGGCTACTTGAAACCTGCGATTCGAAGGTGGCCGCGAGGCCAGCCAACTAATGCCCCGTTTAGGGGAGCGTCTGAATAAGCCTTCGCCATTGCCTCAGGTGCTAAAGAGGCTGCGGAAAGAGGCATGATCTGTGCGGATTTTAGAGTTAAGAACCCGCAGGGGCTAAAGCCCATCATGGATTTGATTGGCTTTATCGGCATGCGACCCCGACCCAGAGGGTTCCCCGGTACCCCGGTCATGCCCTGATACGAAGCCTTCAAAAAAGCGCCCCATGAAGAGCGCCTGGGCGGCCCGCACGCGCTCGAATGGCGACCGGCCTATAATGAAGCATGGCGAGTGTCCGGCAGCCCATTCCGGCTGATGCTCAAGTCCCAGCCCCGTCGACGGCGGCGGAAACACCTGCGGCTGCGCCCGAGTCGGAGGCCGCCCAAATCCAGCGCGCCATCGATATCCGCTTTGAAGGCCTCCTCCGCCACGTCCAGGCAAACCGGCCCAGTGAAGATGTCTCCCTGATCCGCAAGGCCTGGGAATTCTGCGTCAAGCACCACGCGGGGCAAATGCGGGCTTCTGGGGAACCGTACATCATCCACCCGCTCGAAGTAGCCGAAGTGCTGGCCGAGATGAAGATGGACGCCACGGCCATCGCCGCCGGGCTGCTGCACGATTCCGTGGAAGACACACCGGCGACCAACGAGGAAATCGCCGCCGGGTTTGGGGACCAGGTGGCGCACATTGTCGAGGGTGTCACCAAAATCGACAAGATCCAGTTTGCCAATCGCGAAGACCGCCAGGCGGAAAACGTTCGCAAGATGCTGCTGGCCATGGTCTCCGACATTCGCGTGGTGCTTATCAAGCTGGCCGACCGGCTGCACAACATGCGCACCCTGGAACACCTCAAGCCCGATCGCCAGGAAGCCATTGCCCGCGAGACCCAGGAGATTTACGCGCCGCTTGCCCACCGCCTGGGCATGGGCAAGGTGCGCGGCGAGTTGGAAGACCTGGCCTTCCGCTACACTGACCCGGTGAGCTACGAGAAGGTGGCCGCCGCGGTCGAGGCCCGCCGCATCGAGGGCGAGCAATTCCTGCGCGGCGTGGAAGACACCCTGGTAGAGCAGTTGCGGGAGAACAACATTGAGGCGCGGGTGGAGTGGCGCATCAAGCGGCTCTACTCCATCTTTCAAAAGATTGAGCGGTCGAAAGTCTCCTTCGACCAGGTCTACGATCTGCTGGCCATCCGCGTGATTACGCCGGACGTGGCTGCCTGTTACGCCGTCTTTGGGCTTATCCACACGCTTTGGCGTCCCGTTCCCGGCCGCATCAAGGATTTCATCGCGATTCCCCGCGCGAACCGCTATCAATCTCTCCACACGACGGTGATGGGCGCCAGCGGCCACCAATTTGAGGTGCAGATCCGGACCGAAGAGATGCACCGCATTGCCGAGGAAGGCATTGCGGCGCACTGGAAGTACAAGTCTCCGGGAAGCACGGTTACGGCCCGCGACGAAGAGCGCCTGAACTGGATCAGGCAGTTGGTCGAGTGGCAGAAGGAGATGACCGACCCCAACGAGTTCCTCTCGAGCCTGAAGATGGACCTCTATCCCGACCAGGTCTACACCTTCACGCCCAAGGGGAAAGTGGTGGTGGTGCCCGCCGACGGGACGCCGGTCGATTTTGCCTACACCATCCACACGGAAGTGGGCCACACCTGCGTGGGCGCCAAGGTGAACAGCCGCATGGTTCCGCTGCGCACCAAGCTGCGGACGGGTGACATTGTCGAAATTGTCACGCAGAAAGACCATAAGCCGAGCCGGGACTGGTTGACTTTCGTCAAAAGCCCTCGCGCCCGCAACAAGATCAAGCACTGGCTGAATGAAGACCAGCGCCGCCGCGCGGTGGATATTGGCCGCAAGCTGCTGGAACGCGAGGCACGCAAGTTCAAGGTGCCGATGAGTCAGATCGACGACCAGGATCTTGGTCGCATTGCCGGCGAGTATGGGGTGGCCACAGCCGCCGACCTGCTTGCGACACTCGGCCTGGGCAAGCACACCGCGCACCAGATTCTCACCAAGCTGGCGCCAGGTTTTGCCACCCCCAGCGAAGCCGAGTCTACACCGGAGACGAAGCCCGGAAGCGGCGAAGCGGGGATGTCGGACGCGGTTAGGAAGCTGCATCTGACCGGGTCCGACTCGCTGCAGGTGGAGGGGCAGAACGACCTGCTGGTCTACCGCGCGCGCTGTTGCAATCCGATTCGCGGCGAAGAGATCATCGGCTACGTTACTCGCGGCAAGGGGGTTGCGGTGCATGCGCGCAGTTGTCCGAACGTGCAGAACCTGCTGTATGAGAGTGATCGGCGCATTGCAGTGGAGTGGTCGCGGGTGGGCGATCAGCAGGCGGGGAAGCCGCAGCGCTATCCGGTGAAGATTACCGTCTTCTGCGACGATCGAACCGGAATGTTGAAGGAGCTGACGGCCGTGATTTCAGAGGACAACACGAACATTCGCGGGGTGGAGATTCACCAGGATGAGAGCGGTGAGGCGATTGTGGAGTTTGTGGTGGAGGCCAAGGATCTGCACCATCTGAACCGGATGGTGCTGGCGATTCGGCGGGTGGCCGGCGTGCGGGCCGTGCAGCGGACGCAAAAGCTGTGAGGTGCATAGGACAGGTGGCAGGTTACCGATGACAGTTAAGAGCAGCAGAGGCTGATTCGATGTTCCCTGGGTCGGCGTCAGCAATGGCGCATGGTCTGAATGGCTCAGATTTCTGTTGGGCGCGATGCCACGCTGGGTCTTGCCTGGCAAATCTTGCTGGGCAGGGAGATCTCATGTCATTTGGACTGTATGCCGGCGGATTCGCGATTGTGATCGTCGGATTGGCCTATGTTGCGCATCTGATGCGCCTGCCTACGCAGTGGATCGCAGCGGGTGCGGTGGTGATGATCGGGGTTGGAATTCTGTCGGCGGTCAAGGCTACGCGGCAGAGGGACTCTTCCAGCTAGGGGCCAATCCCGTGATCTGTGCGGTTGCCTCGGTGCGTTACGATTCCCACATGACAGCGAAAGACCACGATTCGATTCTCGAAGGCGTTCACGTGCTCGACGGCGGCATGGCCACGGAGCTTGAACACCTGGGCGCGAATATCGACGGGCCGCTTTGGTCGGCGCATGTGCTGGAAGACTCCCCGGAGAAGATTGTCGCGGTGCATCGGGAGTATATTGCCGCAGGGGCGGATTGCATTGAGACGGCGAGCTACCAGGTATCGCGGATGGGGTATGCGGAATATGGGCTGGCGCCGGAGCGGGCGGATGCGGCGCTGCTGCGGTCTGTGGAGCTGGCGCGGGAGGCGGTGGCGGAGTTTCCCGATCGACGGGTGCTGGTGGCGGCTTCGCTGGGGCCGTATGGCGCTGCGCTGCATAATGGGGCGGAATACCACGGGAATTATGGGGTCGGCTTTGCGGAGCTGGTCGCGTTTCATCGGGCGCGGATTGAGGTGCTGGCGGGGGCTGGAGCCGATGTTCTGGCGTTTGAGACGCTGCCGTCGCTGGAAGAAGCGCGGGCCATCGGTGAAGCGCTCGCCCCGTGGCCGCAGCTGGCTGCCTGGTTCTGCTTTACCTGCAACGACGAGCGGCACGTGGCCCACGGCGAACTGCTCCGCGATTGTGCGGCGGTAGTCGCGCATTTTCCGCAGACACTTGCCATCGGCGTGAATTGCACGCATCCGGCGCTGATGCCGGCGCTCATCGGCGAACTGCGCAAGGCTTCAGACAAGCCAGTCGTCGTCTATCCCAATTCAGGCGAAGGATGGGACGCCGTCGCCCGCTGCTGGACCGGCACGGGCGATCCAGCCAGCTTTGGAGCGCAGGCAGCAGAGTGGTTTGCAGCGGGCGCGCAAATTGTGGGCGGATGCTGTCGCACGCGACCGGCGCATATTCGGCTTGTAGCAGAGGCGGCCCCGCAAAGCTGACCTGCATCGTTACTTCCC
>Ga0302154_10003470_pt1 | contig 11522 bp, 5 predicted proteins | sample I_Bog_N2_3_FD_193507 | JGI IMG/M metagenome (GOLD analysis project Ga0302154, IMG submission 193507) | Peat permafrost microbial communities from Stordalen Mire near Abisko, Sweden - I_Bog_N2_3 | ecosystem: Environmental > Terrestrial > Soil > Wetlands > Peat | place: Sweden: Abisko, Stordalen...
CTTTGGCCAGGGAGGGCAGGCGCTCGATTTGCCGCACTGCGTCATAGGAGAAGAAGCCTACCGCTCCGGCGGTAAACGGCGGCAGCCCCGGCAACCGTGCCGGCTTGTGGCCGCCAAGCGCGTTGCGCAACACGTCGAAGATGTCGCCCTCAGTGTGCGTCGTCTTCTTTCCTTCAGTGATTACGATCTGACGTCCGCGAGCAACAATGCGCTTGAAGGGAGCAAGGCCGATAAAGGTGTAGCGGCCCACCTGTTCGCCGTTCTCGACAGACTCCAGCAGAAAGCACTCGCGCTGGGGCCACGCGGCGCGCAGGAATGCAGAGACCGGCGTTTCGAGGTCGGCTGTGAGAATTCGGCACACGGGGACGAGAGTGTGCTCTTTTGCGAGCGCGAGAAACTCACTGCGGGTGGGCTGGACCGATTGGGCGGAGGCTTTCACTCCACACCAGTGTAATTGGTTCGGTGGCGCCAAAGCGGAGTGCCGGTCACCGCGATGCTCTGAAGCAGCGAAATATAATGATGCCTATGGCAAGTCAAGGTTCTTCGCCAACCAATCCTGTTCCCTTAGTCAGCGTTTGCATTACAGCCTTCAACTCGGAGAGATGGCTTGCGAGGGCCCTTGACAGCGTATTGATGCAGCGGACGAGTTTCCCCATCGAGGTTGTAGTGGGCGACGACTGCTCCACCGACGGAACCGTTGCGGTTGCCAACGCCTATCGAGAGCGAAATCCGCATTTGATTCGAGTGCTGGAGCGAAGCGCGAACGTTGGCATGCAGCGCAATTACTACGAGACGTTTGAGCGGTGCCGGGGGAAATACATTGCATGGCTTGACGCGGACGACTATTGGACCGCGCCCGAAAAACTTGATTTGCAGGCTCATGCAATGGAAGCCGACGCCACGGTGAGCGCGTGCGGCCACTTTGCCAGGGCTGTGACCAACGATGGAAAGGTGATGGAAGCAAGTTATCCTCTCCTGCCTCCAGGCCGCTACGGGGCCGCGGAGATTATCCGTCATAACTTCCTGTTGTCCGCCACCATTATGTTTCGCAATGGGATTCATCGCGGATTTCCGCAATGGTTTTTCGATCTTCCCGGCCTGGTGGATTGGCCGGTGCTGGTGCTTGCCGGGCTTTCAGGAGACATAGTTTTGCTTGACCGCTTAATGGCCGATTACACGTTTACTCAGGGCAGCGCCTATAACAGCAAAGGCTCGGTTTATGGGGACAATGTGGATTTGCAGTTCCTTGAAGTTCTGGAAGGCTTCGTTCCATTCAAGTGGCGGAGGACGATTCGCGCGGGGAAGGGCGAGATATATGAGAGGCTCGCCTATCACCTCAGAGAGAAGGGCGACTTCAGATCGGCGCGTGTGGCGGCGCTGAAGGCATTCCGCACGCCAGACCTGATGGATAACCTTGCCAGCAAGAACAAGGCAATGCTCGCAACTTTGTTGCGCGAGGCGCAATGGAGATTGCGTGGCGGGCGAGTACAGCAATAGGAATACATCCTAAGTAACCAGAGCGCGGCTGTTAGTAACATCTTTACTGGAATTCCGTCTAATCCGACATCCCCCCTGGCAATATGTGTGTCCCCATGCCCGAAGTGGTTGTATCTGGTACAACTTTCGTGGATTGACAGCTTGCCTGTGCTGTTCGATGCTTGCAATAAGGCTAAGTAAACCTTTTCGGCTGGACGATTCTCCTCGCTTTTCTGCATGACTTGTTGTTGCCTCGGTTCAAACTATGACGACGTTCAAGCGGCAATTCGGTGCGGTTATCGTTGGGGGAGGCCCTGCCGGTTTGGCGGTGCTGCTGGCCGCCCACAAGGATGGCACGCTGACCGATCTGTTACGGCAGGGATTGCTGATTGTGGAGCAAGGCTCGCATATCGGCAAGGGACTTATCGGGAACTACGAGATAACCTCCGACAGCACGGGATACACATTTGTCGATCCGCTGCGGGTTGGCGGCGAAGACGCGCTGCATCGAATCCTTGAAACACCCATTGGCCGGAAGATCGCGGCGGCCGGGCCGAATGCTATTCCGCTGTGCGAAGCCGGGGAGTTGCTGGCGTTGGTGGGGAAGGCGTTCGAAAGCATCCTCTCCCGTTTCCCCGAGTGCGCAGTGATGACCTCGACCACTGCGGAATATGCGCGGTTGCAGCCCGATGGAAGTTGGTTGCTGGCGATAACGGATGCGAATGGGCGAAAGCGCAGCGTTGAGGCGGAGCGCGTGATTCTTGCCACTGGCGCTGCCCAGCCACCAACAAGGCTCGAGGACGAGTGGGTAGCTGGAAAGCCCTTGATGAAGCGGTGGGGCGACCGTCTCTTGCAATCGGGCGATGTCATCGGTACCGGCGGCGCGGCAAGGGTTTCCGCGCTGCTTGCCGGCAAAGCCAATCCCAAAGTGGCAATTGTAGGAGGCTCAACCAGCGGCATGTCCGTTGCTTACACACTTATGAATCGCCTTGAGGGAGTGCAGTTCGATGAGGGTGGCGTAACTCTCTTCCACAGGCGTCCGTTGCGCGTATATTACACAAGTCCTGAAGAGGCTATTGCAGACGGCTACACCGAGTTTGGCCCAGGCGACCTTTGCCCAATTACGAACAGGGTCTTCCGCTTTGCGGGAATGCGGCTGGATTCACGCGAGTTGCTGATGCAGTTGTTTGGGATTGGCGGGCGTGAGCCGGAGCCTCGCATGAAGCTGCACCCATTGCAGCAGGAAGACGCAGCGGCGGTTGAGATCATCGATTCCGCCGATCTTGTGGTAGCCGCGCTTGGATACAGGCCCAACGCGCTGCGGATTCTCGACGTGGATGGCGCTGTGATTCCTCTCCTCGCACACACGGGTCCCAAGGCGCCGATGGTCGATGCCTGTTGCCGAGTAATCAACAACAGCCGCGTCCCCATTCCTGGCTTGTACGGAATTGGTCTGGCTGCGGGCTTTGTTCCGCGCGGCAAGCTTGGCGGCGAGCCCAGTTTCATTGGGCAGGCGAACGGGTTATGGCTGTGGCAAAACGATGTGGGATCCATCATCGCGAATGCGGTACTACAGCGGAACACGGCAACGCATGCAACGCCGCGGATGGCGCCGAAAGCCACATACAATCCCCTGCACGACAGCCACGCAGGGCAAAGAACTCCCCTGGCCTTTGTGACGGGAGACTGACATGGCGATACCTCTTTGCAGACCCAGCCCCGCGAAGCTGAGCGAATCCGCAGCACATCTGCGCGAGATTGAGGAGCGGGCAGTACTCAGCAACTTCGGCCCACTCAGTGTCACCTTCGAGCAGAACCTGGTGGCCAAGATGTTTGGCGGCGAAGGCGAGTGCCTCACCGTTTGCAACGCGACCATCGGACTGATGATCGCGATTCGGCAGGCGATCGAAAGCCGTCCCAAGTCCAGGCGGCGTTATGCCCTGATGCCTTCGTTCACATTTGCCGCCGCGGCACAGGCGGCGCAGTGGAACCGGCTCATTCCGCTCTTTTGCGACATCAACCCGTGGGACTGGTCGGCCGACGAAGCATCGGAGCGGCGGTTATTGGATAAGTATCGCGATGACATCGCTGTCGTGGTTCCATACGCCACCTTTGGCTATGACATCGATCTCGAGCGATACGAGAAGATCCAGCGCGACTATGGTATCCCTGTGGTCGTCGATGCGGCCGCTTCGCTTGGCACTGTGAGCGAAGACGGGCGAGGATTCGGCACAGGCTTCTCGGGCGCTGTGGTTTACTCGATGCACGTCACCAAGGCCTTTTCAACCGCCGAGGGCGGCCTTATCTACAGCGCCGACCCCGAGCTGATCAAAACGCTTCGCAGCATGAGCAACTTCGGTTTCGGTGAAGAACGCGACGTGAATCTGATGGGGCTGAACGGCAAGATGAGCGAAGTCGTCGCGCTGCTTGCTAATCTGCGTCTTGAAGACTTCGACGGCGTCACCGATCGGCGCTCCAGCATAATCGAGATTTATCGGAGGGGCTTACCCACTTTTTCATTCCAGCCGTGCAAGTCCCATCCCCAGGCGCACCAGTTTACGTCGACGCTGCTCCCCAGGGACATGGCTCCGTTCCGCGAAATGATCAGGGAAGAGATGCGCAGGCGGGGCGTGGCCTCGGCCACTTACTTTTCTCCGCACGTTGCCGAACTCGAATACTTCCGCGATGAGGCGGCGCTTGCATCGCTGCCGGTGACCAACGATATAGCTGCAAGAGTGCTGACGCTGCCGCTCTACGACACCATGACCGACGATGAAGTGCAAGAGGTTATTTCCGCGGTGAATGCGGCGCTGAGCCTAGTGGACACATCGAGCCCAACGGAGCCCGTGCTTGAACGTCAGGAAATCTGTAGGTAAGCTCGAGGATCGTGTCCATCCGTAGCGGGATGGAGTTGCGCCAGGCACAGTTAATTCACGGTAAGAGTAAACGTTGTCGTGACCGCGGTGACCGCTGGACTTCCGGTCCCGGTTACTGTGAAGGTATAAGTGCCGGCGGTTGTTCCCGCGGCGGAGTTTCCTGAGGGAGCTTCCCAGAAATCCCCGCAGGCTGACAGGGCGCTGAGCGCCGCCAATGCCGCAAAGGCGCACAGCATTTGCTTCCACCCGCGCCGCCGCGCCGGAATCCCCAACAGAACGACGAAGGCCAAAACCGCGCTTCCTGCGCCTAACCATGTTCCGCGATTGGGGCGCGGACGATGGAGCATCAACTGGGCGGTGGTGGCGGCGGTAGTGGTTATGGTGGCCGTCACCGTGCCGCTCGTCGTGGTAGCGCTAAGCGCCACTGTCGTAGGCGAAATGGAGCAGGAGGGCTCGTCAACCGCGCCCGATGGAGAGGTCGTGAGCGCGCAGGCCAGCGAGGCGGTTCCGACGTAGCTTCCTGTCGCGGTTACCGTGACGGTGGAAGAACCCGACGTGCCTGGCGCAACCGCGGTCGTCGCCGCTGCAGAAATCGTAAATGTCCCGGCAGTCGAAGTGGACCCTGTGACCGTAACGCTGGCCGTGCCGGTGGCAGGGGAATAATTCGAGTCGCCACTGTAGGCTACCGAAAGCGTGTCACTGCCCGCACTAAGACTATTGGCTGGAATCGCAAACGTGTAAGCTCCGGCTGCAAGCGTCTCAACGGAAGAGGTGTAGCCGCCTCCGGAGAGCGTCACCGTACCTGTCGGAGTGGCCCCGCCACTGGATGCGGAAGCCACTGTCACCGCAACGTTGAGGGCACTGGTCGCCGCCACGGTGGTTTCAGCGGGAGTTACCGTCACGGTCGCCGTCCCGATGGCTGTATTGGTGGCGGAGTAGCCGTTGACCACGTTCGCCACGTTCAGCGATCCGAGGCCGGTGGCCAGGTCAAATCCAACACCTGCGTTGTATCCGGATAGAATGCCGATCAAGTCTCCCGTGTGCGTCGGCGTGCAGTTGGGCGATTGTATGCCGGGCACGGGGGGTGGACTGCCCTCGTCCGCGCCGTAGTCGCACGGCATGGCGTTGGTACCGGTATCGATGTCGTTGAAGTAGCAACTGTCGCCGGCTGTTGCTTTCTCGGCGCTGCAGGTTGAATAGCTTTGTTTGGCGGCCAGCTTATAGAGTTCGGCGTTGGGACTTCCCTGCGCGGAGCCGGTCTTCTGATCGATGAGAGCCATAACGCCGGCCATGGCGGGAGAGGCAACCGAGGTCCCGCCCACCTCCTGCGCAAACGGCTCGGAGCTGGTGGTATAGGTGCAATCCGCCACGCTGGAGACGCAGATAAGGTAAGAACTGCTGGACAGGAAGCCGTCTGAGGCGAAGAACGAAACATCGGGCAGATCGCGCACGCCATCGGAAGGAATTCCGGTAACGCCGGTTTGCCAGGTGGGTTTGGGCCATCCGTCCGCGACAAGCTTAAGGGAGCCAAACGCGGGGCCTGTTGTTGTGGTGGTGGAAACGCAACTGGATACGTCGTTGCCATCGTTCACCACGCATCCGCTGGGGCCGCCGCTGCCGCCCACCGTATCCACAAGATACGACAGATTGACGCCGTTTGTACCGCCGCCGGTGTTGGTCTGCACCAACTGCCAGTCGTTGTAAACAAAGTTGCAGCCGGACTCGGGGTCCGTTACTCCGCCAACGTTGCCCGCAACCGAGCTGGTCGCATATCCCTCCAGAAAGCTCACTGTCAGCGGGTTTGCACAGGTGTCGTTCCACGGAACCTCGGGCACATAGCCCTTGGCGCTTGCGCCGTTGACTGCATTGGCCGAGTTCCAATAGGGAGCGGCTGTACACGCCGAACCCGTCAACGTACACCAGTTGAAATCGGTGCCGCCTACGGCTGTGTTGTAAACCGTAGAAGCCAGGCCGTTGACCGAAAGGCCAAACTGAGCGGAATAGGGGTTTCCGGCCGAATCCCCTCCGTCGTCGCAACTTGCGGAGCCGGCATCTCCGGCGGCCACAAACACGGCGATGCCTTCAGAAGCCGCGGTTTCCCAAAGATTGTAGTACTCCACATTGCCTGAAGTGCCGTTGCCAAGTTCGCACAAGCCGTAGCTTACGTTCATGATGTGAGCGATAAGCGGGGAACTCTCGACGATGTAGTTCTCGGAATCGTACAGTCCGTCGTCCGATGCCGAGGCTGGATACGAAGCGACCAAAGCGATATTGGCGCCCTTGGCTATGGATCCGGCCCATTCCACATCGAGAGAATTCTCGATCAGGTCATCGACCGTGCAGTAGCCGGCGGTGTCCGGGCACATGGTGAGCGGCTGGCTGTTGCCGGAGACGACCGTTGGCTGGTTGGTGGGCGTGTAGGCTGGGAGACCGAAGGTGCTGCGGAACGTAGCGACGTCGGAAAGATCGATGTCGCTGGTTCCGGCAATGGCAATGGTTTCGCCAGTTCCATCGATGGGTGTGCTCGCACTCCACAAGGGAAGGATGTTGTAGATGGCGGCAAAATCGTAGGGCGCGACATCTTCAACCAGGTAGGCGGAGCTGCCTCCGCTGGCCGGTACGTCGATGCCGAACTGCGGGCGCGCATCCACTGGCCTTGGCGTTACGCTCCCGGTGGCGGAATCGTCAGCGGAGGCGGGAGGAAGACTGGCGACGCGCTGCCACTTTCCGGTGGCGGAGTCCCTGGTTACCTTGCTGCCCAGGCGGTGCAGCGGCCGCGGAAAAAAGTTGTGGAGCGACTTGATCCCGACCACGGCCGGCGCCAGCGCTGCCGGAATGCTCGGGTCGCTCATGTTGCCGATATGCGAAACGCCCTTCACTGCGAGGTTATGAATCTCGGTGTGGAAGGTGCTCTCGACCTGCGCCGCAGTGCCGCTGAAGCGAATGGACATTCGATCGCGGGTGACTTCGCCAATGGAAAACCCGTGGCCGGTAAGCCAACTTGAAATGGCGGCGATGTCGGTTTGCGAGGGGCCAAACTCCGCGCCTATCTGTTCCGCTGAAAGCCATTGATGGAAATCGGGCGAATCGGGATCGTACTGGCCGGCCACAAGTTTATCGAAGGCCGCCTGCTGCGCGGGATCGCGGCTCAGCACCAGAATCAGGTCGGTCATGGGCAGGCCGGGGGAGACCGGGCCACGGTCGTTCCTGGCATTCGCGGCCGGGTGGGTATTGCCCTTCAGCGTAACAAGATTGCTTTCATCGATTTGAGCGACGATCCGCACTGCGGGCGCAGCGGACTGGGCCGCCGCTGCGGTTCGGAACACCATCGCGCAGGGCAATAAGAGGCCTGAAGTCAAGGCGAGAAGAGGGAGCGAGCGCATCCGACGCATAGGGTTTTTCCTTAACATTCGCGCGACGGCTCAAGCATTCTCGCCGAAGGGTGCAAGTGGAGGATCGGAATTGCCATGAATCCTCATCGATCCAATGGTCTATCGTAGCAAGTCGAGCATCGACGCCGAAGGGAACAGATCGCTGGGCTGCGGCAAGACGAATGCCGTGCGCCGGTTTAGGGTGAATTCACGCGCCGGACAGTAGTTCAAACGTCGACCCTCAAGGCCAATACGATAAACGCAGGAGGATTGAAAAGCGCTCATTGCCAAAAGCGCTCTCTGCGGGGGGACATCTGGCGCAAAAGAGGACAACTCCCAGCCGTTTAGACGGGATTCTGCGAAATGGGACTCGATTTGCGATTACAGCGATGCCAGCCTCTGGTTGGCGTGCCTGGCGCGAGCGGGCATGCCCATCGCCTGGTGCATCGCCACAGCTTCGCCGAGCAACGCGCGTGCGTGGTCCAGGTCTCCAGCCTCTTGGCGGTCAAGCAGCATCTCGGCGTACCACTCTCGCGCCACCGGCTGGAGATGCCGGTAAGGGGCCTGGTCTGTCTGCTCGATGGCGATCTGGTGATGGTGTTCCGCGGCGGGCCAGTCTTCGGCGCAGGCCGCGGCAATACCGGCGGCGGTGCGGAACCCGGAGAGAATGGAATAGGTCCAGGCACCGTTAAGGATCAACTCTTCGGTCAGGGGCCGCAGAGCAGCCGCGTCTTTTTTCAGGCCCATGCGCGCCAGGCCGACCACCGATCTTTCCAGGGCGGTCCACACTCCAAGCGGGTTCGATTGGCCGGGAACAGGGAACTTCCAGTGGCGATTCGACCAGGCCTTCGCCGCGCGCTGGTCACCTTGCTCCGCGAAGGCCGCAAAGAGGCAGGCCTCAGAGAGCCCGCTGAGATAAGATTTCCCTTCGACCTTCAGCCCATGGGAGTACCAGCGTTCCGCCTCCGCAAGGTCTCCGCGCCAAAGCGCGAAATGACCGCGCTGAAGGCCGGTGGCAAAGTTCCAGCCGACCTCGTGCGAGTCGCCGAATTCCCATGCGTCCGCAGTTTCGTGCTGAGCCTTCAGAAGTTCGCCGCGCGCCGCGCTCAAGATGGAAGCTCCCATCTTGAGCGCCCAGATTGCCCCATGATGGCCAATTTTTTCGGCCTGTGCAATAGCACCCGGGAGCGCCGCCTCGACTTCGCCCGGACGGCCGCAGTAGAGAATCGCCCAAAGCCCATAAAACTCCACCGCGGAGGCGTTCCACGAGTCCCCCGCCGCGCGGAATGCGCTGGCCAGGCGGGGGGCCGCCACCGCCACCTTTTCCATCTGGAATGACTGGTAATAGTGAATCGTCTCCAGCAAAGCCGCGGCTCCCAGCGAAGGCGCCTTCATGGTCTCCAGCAATGTCCTGGCTTCGTCGAAGATTCTATCGGCGCTGGCTGGGTCGCCGCCTGCGCTCATGATTGCGGCCCGCATGGATAAAACGCTGCAAAGCAAGCGCGGATCCTGACCCGCCATCTGCTTGTGCGCGCGTTCCATGGTGCGATTCGCCGCTTCGGAATCGAGCCTCCAGGCCTGGAGATAGCTGAGGGCAATGCTGGCTTCGGCAACCCTGGCCAGCGCGCCCGTGGCCTCAAACAGGTCGATTGCCCTGCGGTAGCTCTCGACTGCTTCGTCCGGCTTGCTCAGGCTTCGCAGGATCGTAGCCCGTTGTAACAGCAAGTCGGCGACGCGCAGGCTCGCTTCTCCCTCCCACAGCAGCAGTGCATGGTCGAGATGCCCCAGCGCCTCTTCATAGGCCGATCCGGCTCTCGCTTTGCCGGCCGCCAAAACCAGGTACTTTGTGGTCTTTTCGGGATCGCCCATTGCGCCGGCCTGGAAGAGATGATGCGCAAGTTGAGACGCCTGCGCCTCGATGTTTCCACTGTAGACTCGCTCGATACTATCCGCAATTCGCGCATGCAGCCGTTGCCGGCGGGGAAGCGAGAGGGATTCGGCAAGCGTTTGACGCACCAGTTCGTGGACGAATCGGTAACGCATATCTCGGCCATCCGGCTCAGGCACCACCAGGTGGGCTCTTTCTGCCTCTTCCACCGCATTGAGAGCCGCATCCGGGTGGTTATTCTCTAATTCCTCCAGAAGCCTGAGGCTGAAACTGCGTCCGATCACAGCGGCGGTGGTGAGCACGCGCCGGGCATCTTCGCCCAGACGGTCGAGCCGGCGCCCCAGCACCAGGCGAACCCCCTCCGGCACCTGGAGCCGATCGATGCGCAACCCAGGGAGCCACTTGCCGTCCTGGTCGAAGAGCTTGCCTTCTTCTGAGAGATGGCGGAAGACCTCTTCGACGAAGAACGGATTTCCCTCCGTCTCCTCAAAGATGACGCGCACCAGCGACGAAGGCGGCGCTTGATTGCTCATGGCGGCGAGCATGTTTTTTACGCCGTCCTGTGGCAGCCTTCGCAGCGGCATCCGTGTGGCTTGCTTCTGGCGAAGCAGCGTCTCCACCGTTTGCGCGAAAGGACGAGTCACTTCGATCCCCACGTCGCGATACGTGCAGATGACAAGCATCGGCGTGTTGGAGAGCGTTTGCGCGTGGTGTTGCAGCAGCAGCAGCGATGGCTCATCGGCCCAGTGCAAGTCTTCAAAAACCACGGCTACCGGGGTCACGCGCGCAGCGCGCTCCACGTAAGAGCGAAAAGCATTGAACAGGTACCGGCGTTGCTGCTCGGGCGGAAGCGAAATGGCCGGCGGAAGGTCGGGATACATATTCCGCAACTCCGGCATCAGGCGGGCAACTTCCGGAGCATCGTCTCCGAGCGAAAGACGGAGTGCTTCGCGGGGCGCCATCCGGGCAATATACTCAAGCATTTCGATGAACGGAACGTAGGGCGGCGAGCCTTCCAGCTCGTAGCAGTGGCCCACCACGCCAACGGCCCCGCGACGCCTGGCTTCGTCGAGAATCGCGCGGGCAAGGTGGGTTTTGCCAATCCCTGGCTCTCCGCCGATCAGCACCATGGAGCCGCGTCCAGCCATTGCCTCACCCAGCAGGCGCTTCAATTCCGCAAACTCTTGTTCACGGCCTATCAGGGGTATGTCGGTAAGCGCGGCCGGCTCCTGCTCTGTGACCCAGACCGAGGCCGAAATCAGCCGTTCCAGGTCTCCCCGCACCTCTGAGATTGAGGGGTAACGCAGGTCAAGAGGCTTGGCCAGCAGTCGCCGGATCAGCACGATGAGGCTTTGCGGCATGTCTCCGTTCAAACCTGGAGGGTCGCGCAGAATTCCCGCCATGGTTTCGTTCGCCGTTGAACGGCGGAATGGGTGCGTGCCCCCAAGCAGTTCGCACAACAGGATCCCAAAAGAAAACACGTCGGATCGCTGGTCGAGCGGTTCGCCCCTTACCTGCTCCGGCGACATGTAATCGGGTGTCCCGATCATCACCCCTTGTCCGGTCGGTTGCGGGCTTCTGGGCGCTTGGGTACCGGCAGAATCATCGACAGGCAGGGAAGAGAATTGCTTCGCGAGCCCGAAGTCGAGTAGCTTCACCTTGCCGCTTTGCGTAACGAAGACGTTAGCGGGTTTGATGTCGCGGTGAACAATGCCGCGCAGGTGAGCTTCGTTCAAACCGTCGGCGATCTGAACTGCAATCTCCAGCCGAAGCGCCAGCTCCTGACCGCGCATCTTTCCGTTGCTCGAAGCGCCGGTCTTGGTAATCAAATCCCGTAGGGTCTCCCCTTCCATCAGTTCCATCACAATGAATGGCTGACCCTCGTGCTCTCCGATCTCGTAAATGGTGCAG
>Ga0302154_10003482_pt1 | contig 11506 bp, 10 predicted proteins | sample I_Bog_N2_3_FD_193507 | JGI IMG/M metagenome (GOLD analysis project Ga0302154, IMG submission 193507) | Peat permafrost microbial communities from Stordalen Mire near Abisko, Sweden - I_Bog_N2_3 | ecosystem: Environmental > Terrestrial > Soil > Wetlands > Peat | place: Sweden: Abisko, Stordalen...
AAGGTCGGCCGCAGCATCGGTTTTCCCACCGCCAATCTCGCGCTCGGCCACTATCTGCGTCCGCGTTATGGCATTTATGCCGTGACCGCGCGGCTGGCCGACGGTGCGGTGCTCAAAGGCGCGGCCAATATCGGCATCCGCCCGACGTTCGATCCGCCCAAGGAATTGCTCGAACCCCACTTCTTCGATTTTTCCGGCGATCTTTATGATCAGCAGATCGAAGTCGCGTTTCACCATTTCCTGCGCGGCGAATGGAAATTCGATTCGCTCGACGCGATGATGGCGCAGATCGGCAAAGACTGCGACGAAGCGCGGCACCTGCTTTCGGACCTTTGATCGCGCGCCAAGAATCGCGCGACTCCCGAACCGCTCATCAATTGCAGGATGGCGGCAAGCCCGCTAAGGCCCCGAGGCCATGACCCAAGCACGCGACTATCGCTCCACCGTCTTCCTGCCGAAGACCGAGTTCCCGATGAAGGCCGGACTTCCGCAAAAGGAGCCCGGGATTCTCGCGCGCTGGCAGGACGAGGGCCTGTACCGGGCGCTGCGCGATGCCCGCAGCGGTCGCGAAAAGTTCATCCTCCACGATGGCCCGCCTTATGCCAATGGCGACATGCACATCGGCCATGCACTCAACCATATCCTCAAGGACATGGTCGTGCGGACCCAGTCGCTGCTGGGCAAAGATGCGCCTTATGTGCCCGGCTGGGATTGCCACGGCCTGCCCATCGAATGGAAGGTCGAAGAGGAATACCGCAAGAAAAAGAAGAACAAGGACGAAGTCCCCCCGCGCGAATTCCGCGCCGAATGCCGCGCCTACGCGCGCAAATGGGTCGATACCCAGCGCGAACAGTTGAAGCGGCTGGGCATCAATGCCGATTGGGATCATCCCTATCTGACGATGGATTTCGCCGCCGAGGCGACGATCGTGCGTGAGCTGATGAAGTTTGCCGAGACCGGCCAGCTCTATCGCGGTGCGAAGCCGGTGATGTGGAGCCCGGTCGAAAAGACCGCGCTGGCCGAAGCGGAAATCGAATACGAAGACATCGTTTCGACCCAGATCGACGTCGCATTCGAAATCACCGAAAGCCCCGAGCCCGATCTCGTCGGCGCCTATGCGGTGATCTGGACCACGACGCCCTGGACGATCCCTGCCAACCAGGCGATCGCCTATGGGCCGTCTGTCGATTACTTCGTGATCGAAATCGGTGCGCGGCGCTATCTCGTGGCCGAGCCGCTGGTCGATGCCTTTGTCAAGCGCATCGGCGCGGACAGCCACACGATGCTGTTCTATATCAAGGGCGCTGCGCTCGAAGGCACGCTTGCGCGCCATCCGATGTATGCGCTCGGCGGCTTTTTCGCGCGCCCGCGCCCGTTTCTGGCGGGCGATTTCGTCACCACCGAATCGGGCACCGGGCTCGTTCACATGGCGCCCGACCATGGCGAGGACGACTTTTTGCTGTGCAAGGCGCACGGCATCGATCCGGTCTTTGCAGTCGAGGGCGATGGCCGTTATCGCGCCGACTGGCTGTGGCTGCCGGGCGAAGGCAGCGTGATCAATCCGAAGTTCAATGCGCCCGACGGGCCGATCTGCACGGCGCTGGCCGAAGTGGGCGGGCTGGTCGCGGCGAGCGCCGACTATCGCCATTCCTATCCGCATTCCTGGCGGTCAAAGGCCAAAGTGATCTTTCGCTGCACGCCGCAATGGTTTGTGCCGATGGACAAGGCGATCCCGCCGATCCTGCCGCCTGATGCCGACGAACTCGATGCCATGCTCGCCCCGCGCACGTTGCGCGAACGCGCGGTCAAGGCGATCGCACAAACCCGCTTCGTGCCCGAAAAGGGGCGCAACCGGATCGGCGCGATGGTCGAAGGGCGCCCTGACTGGGTTCTTTCGCGCCAGCGCGCCTGGGGCGTGCCGCTGACGCTGTTTGTTCACCGCCGGACGGGCGAAGTGCTGGTCGATCCCGCCGTCAATGCGCGGATCGTTGCGAGAATCGCCGAAGAAGGCGTCGACGCCTGGGACGAAGCGCGCGCGGCCGATTATCTCGGGGCCGACTACGCGGTCGATGACTACGAACGGGTCACCGACATTCTCGACGTCTGGTTCGATTCGGGTTCGACTCATGCGTTCGTGCTCGAAAGCGGGCGCTGGCCCGATCTCGTCCGCCCCGAAGGCTATGTCGGCCCGCCCGCCGACCTCTATCTCGAAGGTTCGGATCAGCATCGCGGCTGGTTCCAGTCGTCGCTGCTCGAATCGTGCGCGACGCGCGGCCATGCGCCGTACAAGGCGGTGCTGACCCATGGGTTCACCATGGATGCCAAAGGCCTCAAGATGTCGAAATCGCTCGGCAACACGGTCAGCCCGATCGATCTGATGCGCGATTATGGCGCAGACATCCTGCGGCTGTGGGCGCTGTCGGTCGATTTCACCGAGGATCATCGCATCGGCAAGGAAATCCTTGCAGGCGTCGCCGATCAGTATCGCAAGCTGCGCAACACGTTCCGCTATCTGCTCGGTGCGCTCGACGGGTTTTCCGACGCGGAGCGTGTGGCCGTTGCCGATATGCCCGAGCTGGAGCGCTATGTCCTCGCCCGGCTCGGCGCGCTTGATGCGACTCTGGCCCGCGCGGTCGATGACTTCGATTTCAACACGTATGTTCGCGCGCTGAGCGATTTTGCCAACGAAGACCTCTCGGCGTTCTTTTTCGACATCCGCAAGGACAGCCTTTATTGCGACGCACCGACGTCGCCGACGCGCCGCGCCTATCGCACCGTGCTCGACATGCTGTTCCATGCGCTGGTGCGCTATGCCGCGCCGGTGCTGGTGTTTACCGCAGAGGAAGTCTGGGGCACGCGTTATCCGGATGGCGGAAGCGTGCATTTGCTCGAATGGCCCGAAATTCCGGACGTCACGGTCGACGCCGAAGGCTGGAGCGAATTGCGCACGTTGCGCGCCACGGTCAATGAAGCGATCGAACCCTTGCGCCGCGAAAAGGTCATCGGTTCCGGGCTCGAAGCGGCTGTTACCGTTCCGGCCGAGGGCGATGCGGCGGATCTGGCCGAGCTGTTCATCACCGCTTCGGTGCAGTGCGGCGATACGCTGGCGGTAACGCGCACCAACGATCACAAATGCGGCCGTTGCTGGCGCCATCTGCCCGAAGTCGCGCAGGATGGGGCGCTGTGCGCGCGTTGTGACGATGTGGTGGCGCAAATCGACAGTGTTTCGGCATGACCGCTGGTAATGTCCGGTTCGAGGCATGGACCCGGCGCGCCTTTGGCTATGGCCTGGCGCTGCTGGTCTTTGCGATCGATCGCGGGGTAAAGGCCTTGCTGCTGGGCCCGGTCGCGCTTGATCATCGCGATGCGATTGCGGTCCTGCCGATCTTTGCCTTGCGCTTTACGCAGAATTTCGGTGTCTCGCTGGGGCTGTTTACTGCGACTTCGGCGGAAATGCGGCTGATCCTGATCGGCGTGACGACGGCAATCGCGCTGGGCGTGGCGGCCTGGTTGATGGTCGAGCGGCGGCGCGCCGATGTGGTCGGGCTGGCGCTGGTGCTGGGCGGGGCACTGGGCAATATTTACGATCGGGTGGTGCATGGCTTTGTCATCGACTATGCCGACTTGCATATCGGCGCCTGGCGACCGTTCCTGATTTTCAACCTGGCCGATGCGGCTATCACTTTTGGCGTGCTGATACTGCTTGCCCGTTCGCTGCTTTCCAGCGAAAAGCCCGGCAACAGCCCTGCGAAAACCCCCACGGAGAATTCTTGATGCGCAAGACCGCCCTTTACTCCCTTGCCGGTTGCGCGGTGGCGTTGTCCGGCCTTCTGGGCGGGTGCAGTTCGCATTCCTCGCTGTTCAACCGTGTGCGCCCCGATGAATTCGCGGTGACGCGTCAGGCGCCGCTGATTATTCCGCCCGATTTCGGGCTGACCCCGCCGAACCCCGGCGCGCCGCGCCCGCAGGATGTCGATTCCAGCCGTCAGGCGCTCGATGCGCTGTTTGGCGGCCCGGCCCCGCGCAGCGCGGTCGAAACCGACGCACTGGGCAAGGCAGGCGCTTCGTCTCCGGGCATCCGCAGCACGGTCGGCGATCCCAAGACCCAGACCGTGCCCAAGGGCGCGGGCGTGCGCGACATCATCAAGGCGCCGGAAAGCGACAGCCCCACCGCGCGCGCGTCGTCCGGGCAGTAATCGGGGTCCGGGCAGTAATCGGGGGGCAGTAATGAGCGAAATCCCCCCGGTCATTCGGGGGGATCGGCTTTTACCCGTCCAGTGCGGTGGGCGGCTGTGCGCTCTTGATCCGGCTGGCGAGCAGTTTGTCGATCTTGCGCCCGTCCATATCGACGACTTCAAAGCGCCAGCCCTGGCTCCTGAAGATTTCGCCTTCCTGCGGCAGCTTTTTGAGCACCGACAGCGCAAACCCGGCGACTGTCGCGAAATCGCGGTCGTCGGACAAGTCGATGCCCAACCGATTGGCCATGGCATCGGCGGGCAAGGCGCCGGAAATCAGCAGCGATCCGTCTTCGCGCTCGATCACCATCGGCGTATCGCCGTCATCGCCGTGCGCAACGAATGTCCCGGCGATCGCATCAAGCAAGTCGGCCGGGGTGACGATCCCTTCGAGATGGCCATATTCGTCATGGACGAGCGCGAGCGCGACTTCGCCTTGCTGAATCTGGCGCAGCGCGTCCATCGCGTCGAGCTGGTCGGGCACGATCGCCGGGCGTTTCATCAGCGCGGTCAGTTCCGTCGCTTCGCCGCGCACCATGGCCTGCAACACGTCGCGCACGCGCACCACCCCGACCACGGTGTCGACCGAGCCATCGGCGACCAGCAGCAGCGAATGCGGGCATCCGGCAATCGCCTCGCGAATCGCGGCGTCCCCCGCCTCATGGTCGATCCAGTGCAGTTCGGTGCGCGGGGTCATCACATCGCGCACCGGGCGCTCGGCCAGCCGCATCACGCTGGTCATCAGCGCGCGCTCGTCTTCCTCGATCACGCCCGAGCGGGTCGCTTCGGCAAAGATCATTTCGAGTTCTTCGGTGGTGACATCCTGCCCGGTCGCATCGTCCATCCCGCAAAGCCGCAAGACCAGCTCTGACGAGGTATCGAGCAACCAGACCAGCGGCGCGGCAACCAGCGCGACGATCGCCATCGGTCGCGCGGCGATCACCGCGATCGGCTCGGCAGAGCGCAACGCCAGCTGTTTGGGCACAAGCTCGCCGATCACCAGGCTGCAATACGTGGTCAGGGCAATGACCAGCGCAAAGCCCGCCTCGGGCGCGATGTCCCGGCCAAGGCCGAGCGCGGCCAGCCTTTCGCCCACCGGGCCGCCGAGGCTCGATCCCGAAAAGGCGCCGGAAATGACAGCGACCAGCGTGATCCCGATTTGCGCCGTGGATAACAGCTTGCCCTGATCGTGGGCGAGGTCGAGCGCCAGCTGGGCGCTGGCCGACCCCGCTTCGGCGCGCATCTTCAACCGCGCCGGGCGCGCCGACACGATGGCCAGCTCCGACATCGAAAACAGGCCGTTGAGAACGACCAGGGCGCCAATGATGACGACATCAGTCCAGGGAAATGGTGTCACGGCTCAAGCCGCTAGCAGATTTGTTGCATTACGCGAAGGGTTCTGCCGCTTGTCATAATCGCTTCGTTCGGATTCCATTCAGGATTGTATCGGTTATCAAGGCGTGAGCCGCGCGACGGGCTGGCAAAGCGCGTCAGTTGGGGTAGGTCTGGTCACACCAGTTGCAATCGGGATTTGGGTCATGAAAGTTCGTCGGGTTCTTGTCGCTTCGCTTTGCGCGGTGTCGCTGGTCGGTACGTCGGCCTGTGTCACCGATCCCAACACCGGCCAGAAAAAGGTCTCGCGCACGGCGATCGGCGCGGGTGCCGGGGTGGTCGGCGGGATTCTTCTCGGCGGGCTGATCGGCGGGGGCACCGGGCGGATCATCGGCGCGGGCATTGGCGGCATTGCCGGCGCTGCGGTCGGTTATACCATGGACAAGCAGATCAGGGAGCTGAAGGAAAAGACCGCCGGCACCGGTGTCGACGTAACGCCGGTCGACAATGGCCAGGCGATCCTCGTCAACTTGCCCGGCGGCGTGACGTTCGACACCAACAGCACGTTGCTCAAGCCGGGGTTCACCACCACGCTCGACCAGATCGCCGACAGCCTCAACAAATATCCCAATTCGCTGGTCGACGTTTACGGTCATACCGATGCGGTGGGCTCTGACAGCTATAACCAGACGCTGTCGGAAAACCGGGCGCGCGTCGTCGCCGACTATTTCATCTCCAGGGGTGTCACTCCGGCGCGCATCCGCAGCACCGGCTTTGGCAAGACCCAGCCGATCGCATCGAACGACACCCCCGAAGGCCGCGCCGCCAACCGCCGCGTCGAAATCAAGATCGTGCCGGTTACCCAGGACGACGTCGCCCGCGCAAAGGGCAGCAACTAAGGGTTCTGTTTTCTCCATTCGCGAAAGGGCGAATGGAGACGGCGGCCCCGGCCCGCTCCCGCCTCACTGTGCCGTCACTTCTTCTTGACGCCGTGCCGCGCCCGCTGGCATCGGCACGGCAAAGGAGACCGGCATGTCGATACCCCCCCGCCCGATCAATGGCCGCCTGATCAACCCGATCGGGCTCGGCTGCATGTCGCTCAGTTGGGCCTATGCCAAGCGCCCCTCGGACGAGGACGGCATTGCCCTGCTGCATCGCGCGATCGAGCTTGGTTATGACCATTTCGACACCGCACGGCTCTATGGCCAGGGTCACAATGAAACGCTCGTCGGCGAGGCGCTGCGCGGCAAACGCGACAAGGTCTTTCTTGCCAGCAAGATGGGCATCTTTGCCAGCGGCGAACGGCGCGGCATCGATTGCAAGCCGGAAACGATCCGCGAACAGCTCGAAATCTCGCTGCGCCTGCTTCAGACCGATCATATCGACCTGTATTACATGCACCGCCGCGATTTTACGGTGCCGATCGAGGATTCGGTCGGCGCGCTGGCGGACCTGATCAAGGAAGGAAAGATCGGGGCGATCGGGCTGTCGGAAATGTCGGCGGACACGCTGCGCCGCGCTGCAGCGGTCCATCCGATCGCGGCCATGCAGACCGAATATTCACCCTGGACGCGCCAGGCGGAAATCGCCGTGCTCGATGCCTGCCGCGAACTGGGGACGACGTTCGTGGCCTTTTCGCCGGTCGGCCGCGGCGCGCTGGCCAATGGCGTGGCCGATCCCGCCGCGCTTGACGAAGGCGACATCCGCCCCGGCATGCCGCGCTTCAAGGGCGCCAATTGGCAGCACAATCTTGGCCTGTTGCGCCAGTTCAACGCGCTTGCCGTCGAGGCGGGCGTCAGCCCGGCGCAATTGTCGCTCGGCTGGGTACTGTCGCGCGGCCCCCATGTCGTGGCCATCCCCGGCACCGCGAAGATGGCCCATCTCGAAGAAAACATCGCGCGTTGGGACTGGGCAATCCCCGTTGACGTGGCAGCAAAGGTCGACGCGTTGATCAACCAGCAAACCGTCGCCGGGCACCGTTATGCCAAGACCATGCAGGCCACGATCGATACCGAAGATTTCGCCGAGTGTTTCGAATTGGAAAAATAGAGCGGCGAGCCGTCAGACCAGTTTCGCCGCGCGATCGGCCAGCCGCTCGACCGCCGCAGCATGGATCGCGGGCGCGGTCACCAGCAGGCCGAAGGCGCGCGGGTCGCGCTTGTTGAAATCGAACGGCGCGCCGAATGCATCGCTGACCGCGGCGCCCGCCTCCCGCGCGATCAGGCACGCGGCGGCGATGTCCCATTCGAAGCCCCAGCGCAAAGTCGCGAGCAGATCCGCCTCGTTCGCCGCGACCATGGCGATGCGCAGCGCGATCGAGTTGGGCTTGTCGACCATGATCAGATCCTGGTCCACTTTGGCAAGACTGTCGGCGGGCACCCGCGCACCGGGAAGGTCGCTCCGCATGCTCGCGATCAGCGGCTGCCCGTTGCGAAAGGCGCCGCGCCCGGCGGTGGCAATCCAGAATTCATCGCGTGCCGGCGCATCGAGCAGGCCGATCAGCGCGCGCCCCGCGCTGACGAGCGCCACCGAAACGCACCACCCGCTGCGCCCGTTCACGAAATCGCGTGTCCCGTCGACCGGATCGACCACCCAGCACAGCGATCGGTCAAGCCGGTCGGGGTGATCGGCGGTTTCCTCTGACAACCAGCCCGCGCTCGGCAAAAGCGTGCCCAGTTCGCGCTTTAAAAAGGCGTCGACGGCCAGATCGGCTTCGCACACCGGGTTGTTCGGGCTTTTTTCCCACACTTGCGGCGCATGGCCCGCGCCTGGCCAATGCGCCATGGCGAGCCGACCGGCCTGGCGAACAATGGCTTCAAGGCGGGTGTAATCGATCATTCTGATCCGGCGATGATGCAACGCGGGCGCCAAAGCAAGACCACCCTTTGGCGTAGGGGCCTTTCGGTTATTTACTCATTCGTATGCATACTTGCCTGTCACCGGGTGAGAGCGCGGGGCGCGCGCCGTATGCGCTGCAGCATGAGGCCCCTTTTCAAGCTGATAACCGTGTGCTTAAGGCGGCAGGACTCGACTGGTCCGGCGCCCCGCCGGGCCGGGCTTTCCTCCCACCGTCAAAGCGGGGAACTATCGCCATGAATGTTCATGAGTACCAGGCCAAGGAACTGCTCGCCAAGTATGGCGTCAGCATCCCAGCGGGCATTCCCGCACTGACGACCGAAGAAGCGGTCGAGGCCGCCAAGCAGCTTCCCGGACCGATCTATGTCGTCAAGGCGCAGATCCATGCCGGCGGTCGCGGCAAGGGCAAGTTCAAGGAATTGCCCGCCGACGCCAAGGGCGGCGTGCGCCTCGCCAAGTCGGTGGAAGAAGTGGCTATCCACGCGCGCGAAATGCTCGGCAACACGCTCGTCACCATCCAGACCGGCGACGCGGGCAAGCAGGTCAACCGTCTCTATGTCACCGATGGCGTTGACATCGCCAAGGAATACTACCTGTCGCTGGTGGTTGACCGTGGCACCGGGCGCGTCGCGCTGATCGTGTCGACCGAAGGCGGCATGGACATCGAAGATGTCGCGCACAACACCCCGGAAAAGATCACCACCATCGTGATCGATCCGGCAACCGGTTTCCAGCCGCACCACGGTCGCGCGGTCGCGTTTGCGCTGAAGCTGACGGGCGATCTCAACAAGCAGGCGCAAAAGCTGTCGAAGCAGCTGTACGAAGCCTTCGTCGCGCTCGATTCCGACATGCTCGAAATCAACCCGCTGGTCGAATCGGCCGATGGCAAGCTGCTCGTGCTCGACGCCAAGATGAGCTTTGATTCGAATGCGCTCTATCGTCACCCCGATGTCGTCGCGCTGCGCGACGAAACCGAGGAAGACCCGGCGGAAATCGAAGCCAGCAAGTACGACCTCGCCTATATCAAGCTCGACGGCAACATCGGCTGCATGGTCAATGGCGCGGGCCTTGCCATGGCGACGATGGACATCATCAAGCTCAACGGCGAATTCCCCGCCAACTTCCTCGACGTGGGCGGCGGCGCCACCACCGAAAAGGTTACGGCCGCGTTCAAGATCATTCTGCGCGACCCGGCGGTGAAGGGCATTCTCGTCAACATCTTCGGCGGGATCATGAAGTGCGACATCATCGCCGACGGCATCGTTGCCGCCGCGAAGGAAGTGAACCTGCAGGTTCCCCTCGTCGTCCGCCTCGAAGGCACCAACGTGCAGCAGGGCAAGGACATCCTTGCCAACTCTGGCCTCCCCATCGTCCCCGCCAATGACCTTGGCGACGCCGCGCAGAAGATCGTGGCCGAAGTCCGGAAGGTTTCCTGAACCATGTCGATTCTCGTCAACAAGCACACCAAGGTCATCACGCAGGGGATGACCGGCAAGACCGGCGCTTTCCACACCCAGGCCGCGCTCGATTACGGCACGCAGATGGTTGCGGGCGTGACCCCCGGCAAGGGCGGCACCACCCACATCGGCCTGCCGCAGTATGACTGCGTTGCCGATGCGAAGGCCGCCACCGGCGCAACCGCTTCGTGCATCTACGTTCCGCCTCCGGGTGCGGCCGACGCCATCCTCGAAGCGATCGATGCGCAGATGGAACTGATCGTGTGCATCACCGAAGGCATTCCGGTGCTCGACATGGTGCGCGTGAAGCGTGCGCTTCAGGGTTCGAAATCGCGCCTGATCGGGCCGAACTGCCCCGGCGTGCTGACCCCCGATGAATGCAAGATCGGCATCATGCCGGGCAGCATCTTCAAGAAGGGCAGCGTCGGCGTCGTTTCGCGCTCGGGTACGCTGACCTATGAAGCGGTGTTCCAGACCTCGAACATCGGCCTCGGCCAGACCACGGCTGTCGGCATCGGCGGTGACCCGGTCAACGGCACCAACTTCATCGACGTGCTCGAACTGTTCCTGGCCGACGAAGACACCAAGTCGATCATCATGATCGGCGAAATCGGTGGCGATGCCGAAGAACAGGCCGCGCAGTTCCTGATCGACGAAGCCAAGCGTGGCCGCAAAAAGCCGATGGCCGGCTTTATCGCAGGCCGTTCGGCGCCTCCGGGCCGCCGCATGGGCCATGCCGGAGCGATCGTTTCGGGCGGCAAGGGCGATGCGGAAAGCAAGATCGCCGCGATGGAAGCTGCGGGCATCCGCGTCAGCCCCTCGCCCAGCCTGCTGGGTGAAACGCTGGCGGACGTGCTCAAGGGCTGATCCGACTTGCGATCACGGAAAAAGGGCCGGAGGAAACTCCGGCCCTTTTTTTGTGTGTCGAACAGGCAGAGGGCGTTTTGACGGGAGCCGTTCTTGTGAGCCCCATGCGCTTCCCCCGGGTCGGGACGGCGCACGGGAAAGTACTGTACCCGTCAAGGCGACCCTGATGTGCGAACGCTAGGGATGCCTGCCACCACCGCCACCACCGTGGCCGCCGCCACCACCACCGCCACCGTGGCCGCCGCCACCACCACCGCCACCGTGGCCGCCGCCACCACCGCCGTAGCTGCCACCGCCGTAGCTGCCACCGCCGTGGCCGCCACTGCTGCGAGCGCCGCCGCCATGGGATCCGCCGCCGGCGCGATAGCCGCCGTTGCTATGGAAGCTGTTGCCATGTGAGGAGATAGCATGTCCGCCACGGCTCGTATGGTACGTCACGATGCCGGCGCGGCCGCGTGACGAGGCATGATTCGAAGCGGCGCGCATCGCGACATGGCCTGCCACTGCCCCTGCGGCAACACCTGCCGCAATCGCGCCGGCGTGGCCTCTGTTCGCCGCTGCGCGGTTGCCGGGGTCGGACATGGCGTTGCGTGCCCGGTTCGATTGGTATGTCGTTGTCGATGACCGGGCTTGCCGCGCTGCGGAGAGTTCGTTCATCGAGGCCGAAGCGCGAACGCCGCCTCTGCCTCCGTTGTAGCTGACGCCATCATAGCCGCGCCCGGCGCTCCACGCGCGATTGTAGACCGCGTTGACGTGCAC
>Ga0302154_10003486_pt1 | contig 11492 bp, 8 predicted proteins | sample I_Bog_N2_3_FD_193507 | JGI IMG/M metagenome (GOLD analysis project Ga0302154, IMG submission 193507) | Peat permafrost microbial communities from Stordalen Mire near Abisko, Sweden - I_Bog_N2_3 | ecosystem: Environmental > Terrestrial > Soil > Wetlands > Peat | place: Sweden: Abisko, Stordalen...
GGCCTTCTATGAGACGGCTGGTGGTGTCAAGGTTTTTGTCTTTGCATTTGTTTTTTCCTTATTGGCGTTTTTGTTTTTGCTCTTGCCGTTGCTTTTGCCTTTCCTCGCTTGCTGCATTCATCTCGGGCTTCTATCCGCACTCTGTTTGAACCTGGTTTGGGTTCGGTGCCTGTTGGTGTCCGATGACGATGAAGTGGCGCTGCTATCTAAAGGACGGCCTGTTGGGCCAAGGCCCGGGTCGCAGTCGCCGGAACACGAGTTTGGTTATGCACTTTGGCAAGAAGATCGTTTCCTTGTTGGTTTCGCAGGTTTGGTTAGGTCACGCTAACGTTGCTGGTGGCGATGTTGGGTGTGGATTGCGGGAAGGCTTGCCAAGGCTTGCCGGTTTGCCAGATTCGATGCAGGATGACGGCCAGTTTGCGAGCTACGGCTACGATGGCTCGCTTCTTTCCGCGCTTGCCGCCTGAGGCGGCAAGCTTCATGCCCCAGCGACGCAGCTCGGAGTCGGGTCCGAAGCGGCCGAGCACATAGTGAGCCGCTTGCACCAGCAAACTGCGCAGATAGACGTTGCCTGTTTTCGATATTCGATGCTGCGGGTCCGAGTCTCCGGACTGGCTTTGTCGCGGACGCAGGCCGAGGAACGCGCCTGCCTGGCGGCTGTGCTGGACCGCATCGGGGCGGTCGAGCGTGAGCACGTAGGCTGCGGCGATCAGTGGTCCGATGCCGGGAACAGTGCGCAGAGTGTTGATCTCCGCGTACCGTTCGGCCAGCTGCTCGATGCCGCGATCCATCTGCCGGATGCCGGTGTTGAGTGCGGCGATCTGGTGCAACAGCGGGCGTGTCGCCTCGGCCAGTGCAGGGGGAATCGAGGCTTCGACGCGCTCTTGAAAGCCCTGCGGTGAGCAGGCCGGCAACCGTCCCCCGGCGCTTTTGACCAGGCCGCGCAATGCGTTGACGATCATGGTCCGGGCGCGCACCAGAGTCGAGCGCGCATGGATCAGGTTCAGGTCCTGTTGCCGCTCGGGGCTGCGATGGCGGATCGGAGACAGCAGGCGCGGATCGCAAAAGGCAAAGCGGGCCAGCTTCTCGGCGTCGTTCTTGTCATTCTTCGATTCGCTGCCGGTGATGGCGCGGATCTTGCGTGTGTTGGCCACGATCACCTGGTGGCCCATTTGCTCAACCAGGCGGCTGATCCAGGGCGAATGGGTTCCGCATTCAAGAGCAAACCGCATCGTCGGCTCGCCCTCGAAGTGGCGCCGCAACGCCTCTTCGGTGGTTTGAATGCGACCGGATTCGATGGCGTCGCCATCTCCGTTGAGCATGCAGTAATGGCTGAACCGGTCTCCCAAATCAAGACCGATCGTGATCTCCGGCTTTTCCATCCGCCCTGCTCCTCTGCTAACCTTCTTCATTGGCTGGTCTCCTTTTGCACTTCGAGTGCGTGCGAACAGCTTAATGCTGATTCGCGGGACCAGCCGTCTCATCCCATCTGAAGGCGCAGTCAATTCACCCTCTCTTGAGTGTTACTATGCTTCGGAAAAACTCCTGTTTCCATCCTGATTTCTGAAAAGCAACCCTCGGGGGCTGAAGCCCGCGCAGATTCTAAGACATTTACGGCACGACTAAAGTCGTGCCCTTTCAAAGAATGAGGCCGAAATCGGGTTTTTCCGCAGGGTATGAAGCACGCTGTTCCCTGCGAAGTCTTCGATCTACAAATGCATCGTAGGCCGGATGGCGGCGTACCGCAAATGCTGCTTTGACCAGACCGAAACGGCGGGGCCGATGCAAACGCGGAAAATGGCTGCGGTATCGACTTCGACAACCTGAAGTAACATTTGCAAAATAATGATTGCAGAAATGTTATGGGCAATAATGCCCAGGTTTTCATCAGCTTTCTGTGATTTTCCGTTTCCCTTGAAGTCGCATCTCTGCCATACTTGATTGTGCCCATCAGGTACGTCCAATCCCAACAATTGAAGAGTGAGGTTGCACAGATGTCGGCAAAGTATGTCTTTGTGACGGGCGGAGTTGTGTCCAGTTTAGGGAAGGGCCTTGCGGCTGCTTCCATCGGGTGCCTGCTTGAAAGTCGCGGGCTGCGCGTTAACCTGATGAAGTTTGACCCGTACCTGAATGTCGACCCGGGAACCATGTCGCCGTTTCAGCACGGCGAGGTTTTCGTGACCGACGACGGCGCGGAGACCGATCTTGACCTGGGCCACTACGAGCGCTTTACGCACGCGCCGTTGTCGCGGGACAACAACCTGACCACCGGGCGCATCTACGAGCAGATCATCTTGAAGGAGCGGCGCGGAGACTACCTGGGGAAGACGGTGCAGGTGATTCCGCACGTGACCAACGAGATCAAGAACGCCATGCGCAAGGTCTCGGCCAACGGCGCGGACGTGACGATTGTGGAGATCGGCGGGACGGTGGGCGACATTGAGTCGCTGCCGTTTCTGGAGGCGATTCGCCAGATGCGGCAGGAACTGGGGCGCGAGAATACGGTGTTTGTTCATCTGACGCTGGTGCCGTGGATCGCGGCCGCGCAGGAGCTGAAGACCAAACCGACGCAGCACTCGGTGAAAGAACTTCTGGGCATTGGCATCCAGGCGGACATCTTGCTGTGCCGCTCGGACCGCAACCTGAGCCGCGAGATCAAGCAGAAGATTGCCGCATTCTGCAACGTGGAAGAGCGCGCGGTGGTGGGCGCGACGACGGTGCCGTCGATTTACGAAGTGCCGCTACGCTTTGCCGACGAGGGATTGGACACGCTGATCCTGAAGTACCTGCACAAGGAGGCTCCGGAGGCCAACATTACTGCGTGGAAAGACCTGGTGGATCGCTGCTACCACCCCAAGGATCACGTTCACATCGCCATCGTCGGCAAGTATGTGGAGTACGAGGACAGCTACAAGTCGCTCAAGGAAGCGTTGACGCATGGGGCGGTCTCACAGAATCTTAAGCTCGACGTGACGTGGATTGAGGCCGAGGGGCTGGAGTCGAAGACGCCTGAAGATCGCGACTATGAGTTGCAACTGGCGGAGTTTGACGGCATTCTTGTGCCGGGCGGGTTTGGAAAGCGCGGCATTGAGGGCATGCTGAACGCGATCCGATACGCGCGCGAGCACAATGTGCCGTACTTTGGGATTTGCCTGGGCATGCAGACGGCGTGCATTGAGTATGCGCGCAACGTGTGCGGATTGAAGGACGCGAACTCAAGCGAGTTCGACCCGGCAAGCCAGCACCGCATTATCTACAAGCTGCGCGAACTGCTGGGTGTGGAAGAGATGGGCGGGACCATGCGGCTGGGCGCGTGGACATGCATTTTGCAGGAGGGGTCGCTGGCCGCGAAAGCCTACGGGGGGACCACGGAGATCAGCGAGCGGCACAGGCACCGGTATGAATTCAACCGCGAGTACGAAGCGCTGCTCACCGGCGGCGGGCTGCGATTGAGTGGGACGACGCCGGATTCGACCTATGTGGAGATTGTGGAGTTGCCGGGGCATCCGTATTTCCTGGGGTGCCAGTTTCATCCGGAGTTCAAGTCGAAGCCGCTGGAGCCGCACCCGCTGTTCAGGGAGTTTATTACGGCTAGTTATAAGAATCGGACGGGGCGGTCGGGGCAAGATGTGGCAACCGGAGAAGGCAGCATAGAACTTACTCGCCAGTAGTCTGGTTTTGATGATTTTTGCTTTGCTATGAAGCGGGGGAGCAAGTCATGCGTCAACCCTCAATCCGATTTAGGCGAGAGCTCGTCAGTATTGGCGTCGTGGTCTCAATCCTTGTGATCTATCTGCCATTCTTTGACGAGCCGTGGTCGCTCTATGTGGCTCTATGCACCGGTTACACGATGCTCGTGTTCGGAATGCTCTGGAGCGACGGGAAATGGAAGAGATACATCGACTTCAATAAGCGCACGGCTCAGGATCTGGTTCAGGGCCATGCGGCGTTTCTTCTATTGGTGGTTCTCTGGATCTGGATCTGTAAGATCTCAAAACCGCGGCTACCCGATTGGATGTTTGAGAACCACTATTGAGGGGTCACACCGTACCTTGTTTTTGGCGGACTTGGACTGGTCGCAATCTGGTGGATTGAGCAAAGCTGGCTGGCAAAGCCTGCAAAAAGAGAAGAGCATTTGGAAGCTTCACCCCAATAGAATCGATCCTTTGGTTCTGGCGGCCAACGCGCGGTCGAAGGTGACGAGGGTGAGGCCGGCGCACTCGGCGAAGGCTGCGAGGTAGGCATTCATCCAGGTCCTGGGCGCCGGTTCGGCCGCGAATGTCCTGGCGCGGAATGCCGGCCCGATGTCGAGTGGTTCAGGCTGTTCGATGGCGAAACCGCCAGCGATCCATTTCTCATAAAGCGTCCAACATTGCTGTTGTGTCAGGGCCTCATTCTCCATCACGGCCTCAGTTGTGAGGATGCGGAAGAATCCTAATTGTGTTTGCCGGCAGAAAACCAACAGCGGTTCATTGAGGCCTTCGTACCACGCCTCGGCAGCGTTGTGACGCGCATGCCGCTGGTGGTGCATGGCCACCCACACGTTCACGTCAGGAAGAAGCAAGGATGTCATCGATGTCTTCGTTCGTAAGGTGCAGCGTACCGGGGTGTGCCGATGAGATTACCGGGATTTTGAATTTCTTGCGGGGGAACACTGCCGCACCTGGATCGAGCTCCCGCTGAATCCCGCGCAACACAATTTGGCGGACGGGCTTCCCTTCGCGGGCAGCCTTGATCTTCAGCTCACAATACGTCTCGTTCGGGATGTCGATGGTGGTACGCATAAATACATATTAGCATATTTATGTATATATGGCGTCAAAGAGTCCCATTTTTCTCCAAACGCGGGAATCCAGTGAGGCAATCGGAGAGTGTGCACTGGGACATTGACAAAGCCATGCAGCGGGCCTATCTTACCCTCTGTTTTGTGAACGGAGCAGTGGAAGTCATGGCGTACTTTGAGCTTCAACCCGCGGAAACGGATCTTCAGCAATTGGCTAAGCAGTATTGGGAGCAGTCCGGAGAAAAGGAACAACAACTTGAGAAGGCAGCCTTCGAAGCAGGGGCGGCCATTCGCGCCGGCGAATACTCGCTGGGAAACCTGGAAACGATCGTTCGCTGGAAGTCGGAACGGGTGGTGCATTACCTGATTGGGAACAGCGAAGCGATGATTAAGAGGGTTCTGTCGGTGGCAGCTTCGCAGGACTCCTCGACACGCGATGCGATCAACGCACTGACTGAGTTGCGGGGTATCGATCTGCCCATCGCGTCGGCGATCCTGGCCGCAATCGCCCCGGAGCGCTATGCGGTGCTGGATTTTCGCGCTCTTGAGGCGCTAGGTCACGCGCGGCACAATGTCGAGTTTTATGTAGAGTACGTTGCCTTCTGTAAGCACCTGGCCGACTGCGGCATTGTGAAGGAGCAGAGCGATCTGCCTGGTCCGACGGCGCTGCACGCGCTGGAGCGGGCGCTGTGGGAGTGGTCAAGGAACCACGCGGAGCATGCGGAGATTCCGGAGTCACCCTTCGTGGCTCATCTGTCAGCACGATAGGACCGGCGCGATAGAATTGGCTTCGTGAGCAACTCCTTTGAAATCGGGCCGGTCCGCGTGGGCGAGGGCCGGCTGTTCCTCATCGCCGGGCCGTGCGTGATTGAGAGCGAGACGCATGTACGCACCATGGCGGACGCGATCCAGCGCATCACGTCGGACCTGGGGATTCCCTGCATTTTCAAAGCCAGCTACGACAAGGCCAACCGAACAAGCGTGAAGAGCTTTCGCGGGCCGGGGCTGATGGAGGGCACGCGCATTCTTGGACGCCTGGCCAGGGAGACCGGCCTGCCTGTTCTGACCGATGTACACGAGCCCAGCCATTGCGACATTGCAGCCGAGGCTGTGGATGTGCTGCAGATTCCGGCGTTTCTTTGCCGCCAGACTGACCTTCTGGTTGCCGCGGGCAAGACCGGGCGTGCGGTGAATATCAAGAAGGGGCAGTTTGTTGCGCCGTGGGATATGAATCATCCGGTGGAGAAGGTGCGCTCGACGGGCAATGGACGCGTGTTTCTGACTGAGCGCGGGGTCAGTTTTGGCTACAACACGTTGGTGGTGGATTATCGCTCGCTGCCGGTGATGCGGCGGCTGGCGCCGGTGGTGTTTGACGGCACGCACTCGGTGCAGCAGCCCTCGGCGGTCAACGGCGTGAGCGGCGGGCAGCCGGAGTTCATTCCGCTGCTGGCGCGGGCGGCGGTAGCGGCCGGGGTAGATGGGCTGTTCCTGGAGGTCCACGATGCCCCGGCGAACGCCAAGTCGGATGGCGCGAATGCGCTGGATTTGAAGCTGCTGAAGCCGCTGCTAGAGAGGCTGCTGGCGATTCATGAGGCGGCGCGATAGCAGGCAACCGAGTTAGCTGGTTATAGAGTGTACGCAGGATCCGAGCGCGAATCTCGCCTGATAGCATTTCTCTATGCTTTCCACTCATTTTAGGAAGACCCCCCACGCTCTCCTGAATGCCGCGGTTTTTCTGGTTTTCGGCATCACATTTCAATCTTCCAATGCATTGGCGCAGGCCGCCAACGCGCCGGATCGCGCGCAGATGGAAGAGGCCCTGAAGGGGCTGAACCGCGGGCGGAACGTCGGCCAGGTTGCGGTGTCACCGGATGGCAAGCGGCTGGCGTGGATTCAGCCTGAACGGGAAGGCTCGGAGATCCGCATTGCGCCGCTGGGGGACTTAGCCAAGAGCGAGCGCATCACGGCAGCTGCCAAGCCGGAGCAGCATTGCCGCGAGAACGATCTTGCCTGGTCGCCGGACGGGAAGTCGCTGGCGTTCTTTTCCGATTGTGCCAAGCCGGGAGAGCAGGGCGACCTGTATCTGGCTCCTGTGGACGGCGGCGTTGCACGGCGGCTGACTGAGCTGAAGGGCCTCGTGCATGAACTGGCTTTTTCACCGGATGGGAGGAAGCTGGCATTCCTCTACGTAGAAGGTGCGACGCGGCCCGCGGGCGCGCTGGCGGCCATGAAACCGCCATCGGGTGTGATTGGCGAGGACGGTGTCGAGATTCAGCGGATTGGGGTTGCGGCTCTGGATGCGGCCAGGCCGGTTGCGCCTGCCCAGCCCACGCCGGCAAATCTGCACGTGTATGAGTTTGGCTGGTCGCCGGATTCGAAGGGTTTGGCGTATGTGGCAGCTAATCCGCCGGGAGAGAACAACTGGTGGGTTGCGAAGCTTTACACGCAGACTCTCGATGGTGCGCCGACGGCAATTCTGGCCCCAGCGGAAGTTGCAGGAGCGCTGCATGGATTGCAGATCGCGGTGCCACGCTGGTCGCCAGATGGGAAGGCTATTGCGTTTATCGGCGGCCTGATGAGCGACCAGGGCTCTACCGGCGGGGATGTGTGGATTGTTCCGGCCAGTGGTGGTGCGCCAGTTGACCTGACGCCGAAACGGCCGACCTCGCCGGCGTGGATCGAGTGGGACGGCAACGAGCACCTCTATATCAGCGAACTGGCGGCCGGCAACGCTCAACTGGTACGGATGGGCATCGAGGGCGGGGTTGACCATGTGGGAGCAAGCGCGGTTACGAGCTTCGGCGCGCCAGTCTTCAGCATTCCGGGCAGTGTGGGCGATGGGCGAATGGAACTGAGCCTTTCGTCGTCGGCTAATCACTCGCTGTTTGTGTTTCACGCCAGCAGCTTTGACCGCGCGACGGAGGTCTATGAGGCCAGGCCGGGAACTTCGACGGCCAAGGGATTCGAAGGTGTCACACAACTGACGCACCTGAATGACGGCGTGGAGCCGGCATGGGGCAAGTCGGTTTCGCTGGCGTGGAAGAGCGACAAGTTCACTGTGCAGGGGTGGCTGCTTTTGCCCAAGGATTACGATCCGGCGAAGAAATATCCGCTGATTGTGGAGGTGCATGGCGGCCCGGCGGCGGCTGCGGATGCGCACTGGGGCGGTGGCGGCGGGCTGAGCGCGGCGGCCTTTTCCGCGCTGGGCTACTTCGTGTTGCAGCCCAATCCGAGGGGCAGCTACGGGCAGGGCGAGGAGTTTGCGCAGGCCAATCGGAAGGACTTTGGGTACGGCGACCTGCGCGACATCCTGGCGGGCGTGGACGCGGTTCTGGCTCAATACCCGGTGGACCCGGACCGGGTGGGGATTACGGGCTGGAGCTATGGCGGGTTCATGACCATGTTTGCGGTCACGCAGACCAACCGGTTCAAAGTGGCGGTTTCAGGCGCGGGTCTGTCGAACTGGCAGAGCTACTACGGCGAGAACTCGATTGACCAGTGGATGATTCCGTACTTTGGCGCGTCGGTGTACGACGATCCGGCGGTGTACGCCAGGAGCTCGGCCATCAACTATATCAAGCAGGTGCATACACCCACGTTGGTGGTTGTAGGGGACCGGGATGGCGAGTGTCCCGCGCCCCAGTCGTACGAGTTCTGGCATGGGCTGAGGGACCAGCACGTGACTACGCAGCTTGTGGTTTATGCGAACGAGGGACACGGATTCGTCGATCCGGCGCACCGGCGGGACGTGATGGAGCGGGCGGTGGATTGGTTTGCCAAGTACATGCCGGCGCACTAACGGGCCCAGTTGGCCGTCGGAGCCTGCTCTCGGCCGTGCTTTCCAAACGGGGGCCGGTGGAGTCTATTGGAGGAGAGCTAAAAATTGGGCAGGGGAGCGTTCGCGGCAGCTTTGTGCCTGGGGCCGCTCCGTCCTGATACACTTTTCTTTGGAGATTTGTGAGCGAGTTGCGCTGACCGGCTGCATGGAAGAGCGTACTGCCGGGAGCCGGTCACTTGAGCGGATTCCACCGGCGGCAGGCCAACCATGGGGCATGTTGACGGACCGCTATAACCCATTTTTCTTTTACGGATTTAGATAGACCGTTCCGCGGTTTCAAGCAGCGGGGCGGGGAGGATTCATGCGGCGGTTTTTGACGCTTGTCAGTTTGTTATGCGTGGCCATTCCCGCGGGAATTTCGATCTCCGGTTGCACCCGCAACCCGGATGCGAACTACTGCAATGGCGCAGGTTACGGGTTGAAGATCACCGACGTGGACTACATCACGCTGACCCCTGTGGTCAGCGGTGTTTCGCTCGCCTTCGGGCAGACGCAGCAGATCGGCTCGCCGACGGCAAAGACCTGCAAGGGCACCGCGGCCAGCGTTGCTTCCTACGTCTACGGCACCACCAATAACCAGTTACTGGATATTTCGCCTTCCGGCAATATGTGCGCGGGCACCTGGAACCGCAACACCGGCGGCGGTATTGCCAATTACACCACCTGCACCAAGCCGAACCCGCTGCCCGCGACCAATGGCCTGCCTTATGCCATTGCCTACGTCACAGCATCGGCGAATTCGGTGACCTCGAATCCGGTTCAGATTTACGTGCACGAGCAGGTGACATCCGTCAGCCTTGTGACGACACCCTTGTCTGGAAGCGGGAATCAGTGTTTCTCACAAGGGCAGCAGGCCACGCTGGACGCGGAAGCCTGCTTCGTGAGCAACGGGACGCAGTATGAGCTGTGCGCGCCACCTTCAGTGGCCACAAGCGGTAACTATGCCTGCAAGGGTGGGTTGCCTCCAGGCGTGACTACGGTTCCCGATTGCACGGCTTCGATCGGCACGTTCAGCTATACCGTGGGAACGCCGAACATTGGCACCATCAGCACCAACACCACCACCAACCAGGTGAGCATCACGGCAGCGCAGCCGGGCACCACGGTGATTACCGCGCAGATTCCAGGCACGGGTTCGTCGGCCGGCTACTTCTCCACCTGCCCGCCGCAATCGATCAGCTTAACGTTTCCGAATGGCCAGAAGACCGGCACGGTTACCCAGGGCGTGACACAGAACCTGACCACTACGGTGATCGACACGGCAGGCAACCCGATCACCGGCCTTTCGCTGGTGTATCAGTCGACCGATCCGATCGATATTACCGCAGGCAGCGGCGGCGCCATCACCACCAACTTCCCCGGCGTGGCGTCGGTTTACGCCATCTGCCAGCCGGGTTCCTGCAACCCGGCGCCGATCAACGAGAACGGGTTGTACGGCACCGGACTTCCGATTTCATCGGACGCGGTGACGATCACCACTCCCGGGACGGCCAGCGACTTCGTATGGTTCGGCGCGCCCGGCCAGTCGCAGTACTTCGTTCCGGTGGAACTGCTCACTGGCACGGTGGGGTCGACAGTTCGCCTGCCGTATGTGCCTAACTCCATGGTGGAAGACAAGATCGGCAACGATCTCTACTTCGGCTCGTCACACGAGTTGATGATCTATAGCACCCTGAACAACACGCTGGCCAAGCAGGATCCGAGCGCCCCCGGCGTGGTGCTTGCGGTTTCGCCCAACGACACGACACTGCTCATCAACGACCAGCAACGGCAGCTCTTCTACATTTACAGCGCCAGCGGCGGAATTACCGGGACGTTTGGCGGCATGGGCACCGCGGCATCGTGGACTCCCGACTCGCAGACGCTGTACATTACGGACAGCTCCGCGGCGAACAACTTGCCGGCGAATGTGGCGGCGGGGATCACGAGCCACGCCGATATGTTGTATGTCTACAACCCGAGTACCGGATTTACCGCTGAAAAACTAACGGCAGCCAGTGCTGCCAATCCGGGCGCGGAAAACCTGGCGATCACCATTCCGAGCGTGGGTGCGTTTTTGAGCGGCAATCCCACCGTGGCGCACACCTGGTGCCCCATTGGCACGGTCGGCAATGAAGCCAGCATGCTGTTCTATCCGCAGGGACCAGCTCCGGACAATACGGTGAACGTGGATACCGATGTTCTGGCTGCGACTACGGATGGGAATCACATTCTGGGTGCAGCGTGGTCAGGCGGCGCCATTACGCTGTCCGACATCGACGTGACCATCCCGTCGACGCCGTCCGATCCCGGCGTGCCCATCCCGGCGTTCAACTGTCTTCCGCCGTACCCGACCGATACCTCGCTCCCGAACGGCTCTACGCTCAGTCCACTGGTGCTTGGAACGCCCTACACACAGAGCAATATCCCTGTAACGGCCTCGCAGGTCAATCAGGTGGTGCCTTCGCCGGGATCGAATCTGGCGTTCGTTACTTATAACCCCTCGGCAGGCTCCGTGGGCGCAGCTTCGCTGCCCTTTTACCTGCCGGGCCCGGCGCCACAACCAGGCAATCCGCCAACGGCAGGTGCGGTGGGATCGGTCAAGTTGACTGCAAGCGGGACCACGGTCCCAACAGCTCCAATCTTCGGCGTCTTCAGCCCGGACAGCTCTTACTTCTTCGTTTCCACAGCGGGCGACGACCTGATTCACTACATCACGATCCCCGCAAATCCGTCGATCGCTAATCCGCCTGTCGATTCGCAGCAGATTGCTCCCAGCCTGCCCGCGTGCGCACCGACTGATTTCGGCTGCGCATTTACCACCAAGGCTCCCGCGCCGGCGTCGGGAATTGTGCCTGCAACCTACATTGCGGTCAAGCCGCGCTCCACAAC
>Ga0302154_10003492_pt1 | contig 11481 bp, 9 predicted proteins | sample I_Bog_N2_3_FD_193507 | JGI IMG/M metagenome (GOLD analysis project Ga0302154, IMG submission 193507) | Peat permafrost microbial communities from Stordalen Mire near Abisko, Sweden - I_Bog_N2_3 | ecosystem: Environmental > Terrestrial > Soil > Wetlands > Peat | place: Sweden: Abisko, Stordalen...
GGATCCGCACGGCGGCCCGGGCCGAGGCCAACTTCGGCTTCCCGGTGGTCGTGGAGATCCCGGTGGCGAGCCTCGGGCCCGCGGTGTCGGCCACCGTGCCGGTGCCGGCGGTGGACGTGATCCGCGATCCGGACTCGGCCGGTGCCGAGGCCTACCGCATGCTCCGCATGTCGGTGATGTTCGAGCCCTTGGCGCCGCTCACGGCGCCGATCGACCCCTTCGCCTACGGGCTGGAGGCCGGCCTGTCGGCCGGGGACGACACTCCCGGTGCCAGCCTGGCGGAGACGATCGGCCGGCGCCAGGTCATCCTGGTGGTCTCGGCGGCCGCCGAGCCCACCCGTCCGCACGTGGCCGCCAACCTGGCCGCCGTCTACGGCGAGGCGGGCCAGCGCGTGGTGGTCATCAGCACGGGTGACATCGAGGCCGGCCAGTCCCCCGGGACCGTCACCGGGGAGATCAGCCCCGAAGACATCCAGGCCCGACTGGAGCCGTCCCGGCTCGAGCACGTCTCACGCCTCCACCTCAATCACTTCCTGGCCGGCAGCGGCCAACTGGTCTCCCGGGTGCCCCAGGTGATCGACGCCACGCGGACCCTGGCCGACGCCATCATCGTGGAGGTGCCGCCGTTGCTGGCCGTGCACCACGCCGAGGCACTGGCCCACGCCGTCGACGTGGTGCTGGTGGTGGGCGAGTGCCGGTTCACCACCTTCGGTGACGCCCGCAAGGCCGGCGACCTTCTGCGGCGCCTGGGCGCTCCGGTGCTCGGGGTGGTGCTGACCAACGTGCGCCTCGACCCCCGGGACATCCGTCAGGTGGCCTTCGAGCGTCCCGTCGGCCGGGCCGACGATGCCGGCGACACGCGGGAGCCCGCGGTGGCCCTGAGCGCCGGCGGCGGCCCCGGCTCGTCGACCTAGTCACCGGCCCGACCTCGATCCGGACGGCGCCCCCATGCTCGTAGCGGCGGTCATCCCGTCCAATCCGTTCACCGCTGCAGTGGTGGCGGTGGTCCTCTACCTGCTGGGACGGATCATCATCACACGGGTGGCGGCGGCCGAGGGCCAGCCGTGGCTGGTGCGGATCCTCACCGCCGGCCTGCTCCTCCACCTGGTGGCGGCCCCCACCCAGATCTTCGTGGTGGACCACTTCTACGGGGGCATCGCCGACTGGATCCGCTACATCCACCAGGGCGCCATCCTCGCCCCCAACTACCGACACCTCAACTTCACCACGGCCGGCGCCGACGTGCGCCAGATCGTCAACGACGGGTCGGTGAGCATCTCCACCGGGATCGTCATGGCCATCGTCGGCATCAACCAGGTGGCCACGTTCCTGGTGTTCAGCTGGTTCTCCTTCATCGGGTCGATCTTTTTCTACCGCGCCTTCACCCTCACGTTTCCCCGGGCCGACCACCGGCGCTACGCCTACATGCTGTTCTTCCTGCCGTCGCTGATCTTCTGGACCGCGGACGTCAGCAAAGAGTCCCTCATGATGCTGGCCCTCGGACTGATCTCCTACGGGGCGGCCAAGTTCCTGGCCCGACGGCCCGGTGGCTTCGTGCTGGTGATCCCGGGGGTGTTCATCGGTGCCTATGTGCGACCGAACGAGCTCATGCTGATGATGGGGGCGTTCGTCATCGCCATGATGGTGCCCACCGCGGCGCAGCGGAAGTCCCTCGGCGGCTTCCGGCGCCTGGTCAGCCTGCTGTTCCTGGGAGGCCTGCTGGCCGTGGCCGTGGCCGTGACGCTCCACTACATCCACGCCGGTCCCGGAGGTTCGCTCTCGCTGTCGCAGACCAACGCCAACAACCAGGGACAGGGACTCGGCTTCGGGAGCAGCGGCGTCCCCTACTCGAGCAATCCCGCCACCTTCCCGAGGGACATCTACGAGGTGCTGTTCAACCCGCTGCCCTTCAACGCCCACGGGTTCGGAGAGCAGTTCGCCGCCCTGGAGAACACCATCATCCTGGTTCTGATCCTGGCCTCGCTCCGCAACCTGCGCATGGTGCTGCGCGCCTCGTTCGCCCGTCCCTACGTCCTGCTGTGCCTGGCCTACACCGGGTCCTTCGTGTACACCTTCGCGGCGTTGGGGAACCTCGGGCTGATCGAGCGGGAGCGGACCATGATGCTGCCGTTCCTGCTGGTGCTGTTGTGCATCCCCCGGACTCCGCGGGGGGAGCGGCCCCGCTACGAGTGGGAGCTGAGGCGGCGTGACCGGCTGCGCCTGCGGGCCGCCGCCGAGCGTGTCCGGGCCCGTCGGCTTCCCCGTCCCCAGCCGGCCCCGCGTCCCTCCTGACCGGCGCGCCGCGGGCCCACCCGCAAAGGCCGTCCCGGGCTCACTCGTCGAACGTGTAGGAGCCCAGCACCTCGTAGGTGTCGATCAGCCGTTCGACGCCGACGCGCTCCTCGACCGTCCAGGGTACGGCGTCACGGGTGCGGTTGGTGCTGGGCCAGACGATGCCGGCACAGGCCTCGAGGTACTCGGGGTCGGCCTCGACGCCGAGGAAGCCGCACAGGGACGCCAGCGACGGACCGGTGTCCCCGGCAAAGTCCTCGTGGCGCAGGTCCACCAGCTCGTCGGGGTCCAGGAGGGGACGGACGGTGGCGATGGCCCGGCAGATCTCCTCGTACCACGCCGTGGCCCGGGACAGGGACATGTTGTGCCGCCGGGCTTCGGTGGCGATGTTGTCGAACGGGTTGCGCGTCACGTGCACCACCCGGATGGGGACCTTGACCACCGAGCGGACCCGTTCGAGCAGGGCCGGCCGCTGGGCGATCTGGAGCACCGAGGAGCGGGCCCGCTTGTCGCCGATCACCCGCAGGCGCTCGAACCGGCCCTGGTACTGGCCGGGGACCTCGTACTGGTAGCCCGACCAGGTGCGCCCGATCTCGCCGAACTGCTGGTCGCGCTCGAGCAGCAGCGAGAAGAGCTGGTTGCGGCGGAACCCGTGCCGCACGAACCTGACGGCGTCGAGCTCGTGGGCGATCACCACCTCGGGATGGGCGTTGAGCAGGGTGGCCACCAGGGTGTGGCCGCTGCGGGCGTACCCGATGAAGAAGCAGAACCGGTTGACGGCCGAGAAGTCGGCGTGGCGACGCGAGGCCAGGGCGGAGGACAGGTAGAGGCTGGCCCACTCGGCCCGTCCCTTGGGGTCGGGCAGGTCATCGAGCGGCGGGGGCGAGCTCCGCTTCCTCGGGGCCGGTGGCGTCGTCACAGTGCGCTCCCGTTTCCGTTCCTGCGAGCGGCCGAGGCCAGCAATGGTTCGAGGAGGGACAGCCACCGGTCGGCCACGGCGTCCAGGCTGAAGTGGTCGCGACAGTGCCGCCGGGCCGCCTCGCCCATCGAGCGGCGCAGTGCGGCGTCGCCCAGGAGGCGGGCGGTGGCCGTCGCCAGCGCCCCGGGGTCGTCGACCGGCACCACCAGCCCGGTCCGGCCGTCCTGCACGATCGACCGGACTCCGGGCACGTCCGTGGCCACGACAGCCAGTCCGGCCAGTCCGGCCTCGATCAGGACCCCGGGCATCCCCTCACCGGCCGGCCGGCTCGGGAACACCAGGAGGTCGGCGCGGCCCATCACCTCAGCCACGTCGGACCGGGCGCCGAGCAGCGCCACGCCGGCGGCCTCCGCCACCCCGCGCAACCCACCGGCCAGCGGGCCGTCTCCGACCATGTCGGCCTGCAGGGCGATGCCACGGGACCGCAGTGCGGCAACCATCTCGATGAACCGGTCGGGACCTTTGCCCTCGGTGAGGGCGCCGACGAACAGTGCCGTCGGTGGGCCGGTGTCCACCGGAGGACGGGGCCGGAACTCCTCGGGATCACGGCCGTTGGGGGTCAGCACCACCCGCGACGGCGGGACCGCCAGCCGATCGATGCACTCGTCGCGGACCTCCTCGCCCTCGGCGGCCACCACGTCGGCGTGCCTCACCAGCAGGCGCCAGAGCGCCAACTGGGCGGCTCGGTCGGAGCCCGAGTAGGTCCCGATGGCGTAGTAGGCCAGTGGTCGCCGGCGCCCCACCAGCGACGGGACCAGGTACTTGAGCGGCTCACTGCCGTGCGCCACCACGACGTCGGGGTCCATGCGCCGGAGCCCGGCCCGGAGTGTCAGGGCCAGTCGGGGGTCGAACCCCACGGTCGGGGCGCCGTCCCCGCGGTGGGGCAGCGTGGCATCGACCCGGACCTCGTCGGGACCCTCGGACAGGCTGAGCACCCGGTGGGCCCGGACGCCGGGCCGGTCCAGACGGTCGGCCAGGGCCCGCGCCTCACGCTGGGCGCCTCGGGCACGGGACGAGGGGATGACGTGCAGGACCAGGGGCACGTCGAGTGAACACAGCTCGTCGGTCATGTGCGGGCCCCCCTGCCGCCGCCGTCTCTCGGCCGGACGATCGTACCAGCACCGGCAGAATTCACCTGCTCCGCTACCATCGACGCAGTCCGGGGTGAGGGGTGTGGATGAGGACGTTGGTGATCGCCGGTGAGTATCCCTGGCCGGTGGACAGCGGTCCCCGCACGCGCCTGACGACCACCCTGCGCGGCCTGCGCCGCTGCGGCCCGGTGGAGTTGGTGTCGGTGGTGTCGAGATTCCGCTCCGACTTCGACCCTCCCGACGCCTCGATGGGCCTCGACCGGGTGGCGCGGGTGGGGTTCGACAACCGGCCCCCGTCGGGGACGGCCCTGGTGCCCACCGTGGTCCGGCCCTCCATGCCCCTCGGCCTGCCCTGGCGGGACCGTGCCACCGTCCAACGGGCCCTGGCCCGGTTCGCCTCGGGCCACTACGACCTGGTGTGGTTCTTCGGGGCGCGTCCCTGGGTCCTGTCCGGCGAGGTGGTCACCGCTCCGACCATCCTCGACCTCGATGACCTGGAGGACCAGAAGATCGTGGCCCGCCTGGCCTCACCGCAACCGCCCGCGGCCGGCTGGCCCGACCGGATCCGCCGGAGCGGGAGCGCCCTGGTGGCCGGTGAGGAGATCCGTCGGTGGCGCCGGCTCGAGCGCCGGGCCGGCGCCCGGGTCTCCTCGGTGGTGGTGTGCAGCGAGCTGGACGCCGGCCGGGCCCGGGCCAGCGGCGTGTCCGGGGTGGACGTCGTCCCCAACGGCTACCGCACGCCCGAGCACCCGGTCGGACGCACCGAGGTGGGCCGACCACCCACCGTGCTCTTCCAGGGTCTGCTCCGCTACCCGCCCAACATCGCCGCCGCCCGGCTGCTGGCGGGGACCCTTGGCCCGGAGCTGGAAAGGCAGGTGCCCGGCGTCGAGGTCCGGCTGGTGGGCGACCACCCCCCCGATCTGATGGCGCTCGACGATCCACCCAGGGTGACGGTGGTGGGCCGGGTTCCCGACATCACCACCGAGCTGGCCCGGGCCGATCTGGTGGTGGTGCCGCTCCGGTTCGGCAGCGGCACCAGGGTCAAGATCCTGGAGGCCTTCGCCCATCGCATCCCGGTGGTGTCGACGACCCTCGGCGCCGAGGGGCTCGGGGTGCAGGACGGGAGGGAGTTGCTCATCGGCGACACCGACGAGGAACTGGTGGCGGCGTGCGCCCGCCTGCTCACCGACACCGCGCTGCGGGAGGCGCTGGCCGACCGCGCCCAGGCCCACTTCGCCGAGCGCTTCGCCGGCGAGGTGGTGGAGGCCGGGGTCGAGGCGCTGGCCCGGCGGGTCGCCGCCATGGGATCGTCCCCCTCCCTCTGAGCCTCCCTGACCGTCCCCCCAGCCGTGCCCTCGAGCATCAGGGGGTCGGGCCGGGGGTCGTCGGTAACATTGCCGGCGATGGACGTCCTGGCGCTGTACCTCCCACAGTTCCACCCCATTCCGGAGAACGACGACTGGTGGGGCCGGGGGTTCACCGAGTGGACCAATGTGGCCCGGGCCCGACCGCTCTTCCGGGGTCACGTCCAACCCCACCTCCCGGCCGACCTGGGTTTCTACGACCTGCGCGTACCCGAGGCGCGCCAGGCCCAGGCCGAGTTGGCCGCCCGTCACGGTGTCACGGGCTTCTGCTACTGGCACTACTGGTTCGGGGGTCGCCGGCTGCTGCAGCGTCCCCTGGAGGAGGTGCTGGCCACCGGAGCGCCCGACTTCCCCTTCTGTGTGGCCTGGGCCAACCAGACCTGGTCGGGGATCTGGCACGGGTCGCCCGGCACGGTCCTGGTCGAGCAGACCTATCCCGGTCCCGACGACGACGCCGAGCACTTCGCCTACCTGCGACCCGCCTTCGAGGATCCCCGGTACATCACGCTGGCCGGGCGGCCGGTGCTGTTCGTCTACCAGCCGGGGGACCTCCCCGAGCCGGCCCGCTTCGTGGAGCGGTGGCAGAAGATGGCCCACGACGCCGGACTGGGCGGCCTGTACCTGGTCGCCTCGCTGGGCGAGTCCGAGTACCGGACCCCGGTGGAGGACGGCTTCGACGCCTCGGTGTCCTACCGGTTCCCCTTCGTCCGGACCGTGGGGGCCCGGATCTACGAGCATCTCCTGGCCGCCGGCCTGAGCCGTGGCCCGAGGCGGTACCCCTACCCGGACACCCTGGTGGAGGCCCCACCGCCACCGGGCGGGGGCCGGCACTTTCCGAGCGTCTACCCCAACTGGGACAACACACCCCGCCTGGGGCGGAGGGGCATGGTGGCCACCGGTGCCACGCCGGAGCGGTTCGGGGCCCAGGTCCGCCGGGCCTTGGAGCTGGCGGCGGCCAATCCGCCCGGCGAGCAGGTCGTGGTCATCAAGTCCTGGAACGAGTGGGCCGAGGGGAACTACCTCGAGCCCGACGCCGAGTTCGGCCTCGGCCGGTTGGAGGCCCTGCAGCGCGAGGTCGCCGCCGTGCAGGGGCGGGAGTGACGCGGGGCGTCACTCCTGGAAATTGCATACCACCCGTAGGTAATTCTGAGAAGTGCGACCGGAAGAGAGCCGGGCCCCGTACCCGGAGGCGCCCGGCTCCGACCCCAATCCCGACTCCGGTCCCCTGCTCAACGATCGGCTGCGTCGAGGACCGAACGGTAGATGCCCTCGACCTCCGCGCCCGCCCGGCGGATGTCGAAGCGCGAGCTGTCGGCCAGCGCCTGCCCGCCCAGTCTGGCCCGCAACCCCGGGTCGGAGGCCACCCGCGCCAGTGCTTCGGCCAGGAGGTCGGCCCGGCCTGCCGGCACCAGCAGCCCATTGACCCCGTCGTCGACCACCAGGGGCACACCCCCCACTGTGGTAGCCACGACGGTGGCGCCCAGGCTGAAGGCCTCCATGAGGACGACGGGCAGACCCTCCTGGTGGGAGGGGAGCACGACGACGTCGGCGGCCGTCAGCAGGGCCAGCGCGTCGCGCCGGTGGCCGAGGAAGAGGAAGCGATCACCGAGCCCGAGGGCGCGGTGCTGCGCCTTCAGCTCCTCCTCCATGGCACCCGATCCGGCCGCCGCGTAGCGGAGGGGCAGGCCACGGGCCGCGGTCCGGCCGGCGGCGTCGAGGAGGACGTCGTAGCCCTTCTCGGAACGCAAGTTGGCCACCGTCACCGCCAGCAGTTCGTCGTCCTCGAGGCCGAGCTCCTCCCTGACCGTCGCCCTCACCTCGGGACGACGCGTCACCATGGCCGTCGACTGCGCGAGGTCGACACCGTGCACGACCACGCGTGCCCGGGGCCGGAGCGCGGCCGGGAGCGCGTCGTGGGCCGCCTGGGACACGGCGATGAGCGCCACGTCGCGGTGCACACTGGCCCGGTTGAGCAGCTTGACCAGCACGGCCACCTTGTTCCACATGCTGTGCTCGGTGTACACGGTGAGTGGTCGCCGGTCACTCGGAAGCGTGGCCACGACCGGCCGGCCGAACGCGGCGGTGTAGGGCAGGTGGAAGTGGACGATGTCGTAGCTCCCCGCGACCAGCAGCCTCCGGAAGGCCCGGGTCCACGACAGGTCCAGATTGCCCGATCCACCCAGGTCGTGGACGGGTGTGCCGCCGGCCTCCAACTCCGGGACCAGGGCATCACCGCTGGTCAGGACCCTGGCCACCTCGTAGTGGACCGTGGCGCGGTCGGCGTTGGCCACGGTGTCCACCACCAGCCGCTCGGCCCCGCCGTGTCCCAGCGTCTTGACGGCGAGGAGAACGCGGATGGGTCGTTCGGGCGGAGGCCGGGGCCCTCCTCCAACGGGCTCCCCGGGTGCCGGCACGGGGCGATGTTAGCGGTGGCCCGCGCCCCTGACGTGGCCCATCTCGACCACCTCGCGGTAGTGTGTCCTGGTCTGGTGAGCGTGACAGGCCCGTCTGTCTGGGCCGAGGGGGGTAGTGCCGGCCGTGACAGCGACGCAGACGTCATTCGGCGACACCCTCGTCGAAAACGACGCCTCAACGATCCCCGACGAGCCTCCCGACGAGCTGGTCTACCACCACCGGGCCCGCCTGGTGGACTCGCTGCGGAGCCTGTGGGCCCACCGCGAGATCATCTACACCCTGGCCGAGCGGGACTTCCGGGCCCAGTACAAGCAGGCCAGCCTGGGCGTGCTGTGGGCGGTGATCGGCCCGGTGGCCTACCTCATCCTCTTCGTGGTGGTCTTCTCCCACGTGACGACCTTCGAGGTCGGCAATCTGCCCTACCCGCTGTACGCCTTCGTGGGCATCCTGTGTTGGAGCTTCTTCGCCTCGACCTTGGGCAACGGTGGCCAGGCGCTGCTGTCCAACAAGGCCCTGCTGGCCAAGACCCAGTTCCCCCGCGAGTGCTTCCCGCTGGAGACCATGCTGGTCAATGCGCTCAACACCCTGATGTCCTGGGTCCCCCTCATCTTGTTGTTCATCATCTTCGGCCGCATGCCGGCTCTCCAGACCCTGTGGGTGCCCCTGTTCATCCTCATCGAGCTGGTCTTCGCCGCCGGCGTGGCCCTGGCCGTGTCCAGCGTGATCATCCAGATGCGGGACCTCATGCAGATCCTCCCCCTCATCACGTCGCTCGGCCTGTTCGCCACCCCGGTGATCTGGCCCTACTCGCGGATCCCGACGAACTTTCACATCTCGGGTGGGCACCACGTGGCCGCGGTCAAGCTGCCCGGCCGGCTGCCCGGCCACTTCCACGTCATCGCCGCCCACTGGGTGGGGGGCGTCACCATCAACCTGCAGATGGTCTACGGCTTCTTCAACCCCCTCGGTCCGGTGATCCAGGGGGCCAGGGCCACCATGCTGCTGGGCCACTCGCCCAACTGGGACCTGACCGGCATCGCCGCCCTCGGCGCCGTCCTCTACCTGATGTTCGGCTACCGCATCTTCAAGCGGCTGGAGGTGAACTTTGCCGATATTGCCTGACGGCACCATCGAGGTCGAGCATGTCTGGAAGAAGTTCCGGGCCGACAAGACGGTGCCCAAGTTCTACGACCAGGTGCGCCGGTTCGGCTCGTCTATCACCTCGGGCAGCCGCCACGACTACCGGTGGGTGCTGAAGGACGTCACCCTCGAAGTCCCCCCGGGTGGCACCCTGGCCCTGATCGGCATCAATGGGTCGGGCAAGACCACCCTGCTCAAGATCATCAGCCAGGTCACGTACCAGTCGGCTGGGCGCTGTTCGGTCCAGGGCCGGATCGGCGCCCTGCTGAGCGTCACCAGCGGCATCCACCCCGAGCTGACCGGCAAGGAGAACATCTACCTGTACGGCGCCGTCATGGGCATGGGCCGCCAGACCATCAAGACCAAGTTCGACGAGATCGTGGAGTTCGCCGGGCTGTCCGACGCGGTCAACCGGCAGGTCAAGTTCTATTCGATGGGCATGATGATGCGTCTGGGCTTCTCCATCGCCGCGTTCCTCGAGCCCGACATCCTCCTCGTCGACGAGGTGCTGTCGGTCGGGGACGCCAACTTCCAGCAGAAGTGTCTGAAGCGCATCGGTGAGATCGTCCGCGCCGGGACCACGCTGCTGTACGTCTCCCACGACCTGGCCTCGGTGGAGGCCTCGTGCGAGAAGGCGGTCTGGCTGGCCGACGCGGTGGTGCAGGCCTCGGGACCGACACGCGACGTGGTGGGCAAGTACCGGGCCGCGGTGGAGCAGAACGCCGCGCTGACCACGTCCACCGAGGGCGTGGTCCAGGTCCTGAAGTGTGAGATCGAGGCGTCCGACGGCGGCCAGGTCCGCTCGGAGTGCGACCTCGACGTGCGCCTCACGCTCAACTCACCCGAGCCCAACGAGGCCAACTTCTTCATCGGGGTGTCGCAGGGGAGCGCGTTCCCCATGTTCATCGTCCGCTACAGCGGGTCGTTCCCGGCCGGCGACTTCGAGGTGACCTGTCGGCTCCACCACCTCCCGCTGGCCAAGGGCCGGTACTCGCTGTGGCCGGCCATGTCCGGACACGCCGGTGGGAAGGGCAAGCCGCTGCTGCCGTGGCGTCCGGTCATGTCCTTCGACGTGATGGGCCCGGACTCCTACAGCCTGCCCGAGGGCGTCATGGTGATGTCCCCCGTCTACGTGGGCGCCGACTGGGAAGTCAACTGAGCGTCAGGGACCGACCGGTGGGCCAGGACCGACCGGCGGGCCAGGACCGACCGGCTCCGCCTCAGGGGTAGAAGACCCGCTCCCGCACCGATCCCACCAGGCGTCCTGTGCGCAGGCCGGCCCCGCGGGCCCAGGCGGTGCGGGCCGGACCCGGGCCCATCAGATCGGGGAGGTGGACCACCAGCCACAGCCACGAGCGTGCCGCACCGGAGAGGTTGCGCCGCGCCCCGGCGGCGCGGTGCCGTCGGTACAGGACGGGCGCCCCCCGGCCGTAGGCGGCGGTCTGGGCGAAGACCTCCCGGAATCCGGTTCGGTCGCGCTTGGCCACCACTGCCCCGGTGGCCAGGGCGAAACGGTAGCCGGCCTCCTGGAGGCGCCAGCACAGGTCGACGTCCTCGCCGGTGGCCAGGTCCTCGGCAAAGCCCCCGACGTCCAGGAAGGCCGACCGGCGGACGGCCAGGTTGGCGCTGAGCCCGGCCGGCAGGTGGGGAAGCTGCAGCATGGAGGCCGCGACCGGCTCGGAGGCCGGCTGACCGTTGAGGGAGGTCAGGTCGAAGATCCCGGCCACGACATCAGCGCGCTCGAGCGCCTCCCGACAGCCGGTCAGCCAGTCGGTGCCGACCACGTCGTCGGCGTCACAGAAGGCCAACGCGTCGCCCCGGGCGACCCGGGCACCGGCGTTGCGCGCCGCCGCCGCACCCGGCAGTCCGGCACCATCGAGCCGGGTGAACCCGGCGTGACGGTCGGCCCACCGCTCCAGCACCGCCGTCGACCCGTCGGTGGATCCGTTGTCCACCACCACGACCTCCCAGGGGACGTCGGTCCGCTGAGCGGCCAGTGCGGCGAGCTGGTCCTCCAGCCAGGGCAGCCCGTCACGCACCGGCACGATGACGCTGATCGCCACGGGGTCCCGCCCGGGGTCCCGCCCGGAACTCACCGGCCCACGCTCACGGCTCCACCCACGCACGCTCGACTTACGCTGTTCGACCCACGCTGTCGGTGTCCCACAGTGGCGATGACCCCCCGCGATTAGCCTATCCC
>Ga0302154_10003495_pt1 | contig 11476 bp, 6 predicted proteins | sample I_Bog_N2_3_FD_193507 | JGI IMG/M metagenome (GOLD analysis project Ga0302154, IMG submission 193507) | Peat permafrost microbial communities from Stordalen Mire near Abisko, Sweden - I_Bog_N2_3 | ecosystem: Environmental > Terrestrial > Soil > Wetlands > Peat | place: Sweden: Abisko, Stordalen...
CCGACGAGGAACAGCACCACGACACGAGGGCGTTTTTGAGCGCGCTCTTCGACTGGACCTGGACCCTCGGTACGGCCGAGACCGGCTTTTACGCAATGGCTTCGGTCAACGACGCGGCGGTGCTCGGTCTCGGGCAGATGGCGGGTGCGAGCGGCGCGATGACGACGTACTTCGCCACCGCTTCCATGGAGGACGCCATCGCCGCGGCGACCGCGAACGGCGCCACGGTCGTCATGCCCGCGATGACGGTCATGGACGCGGGCACGATGGCGGTGCTCGTCGACCCCGCGGGTGCCACCTACGGTCTGTGGCAGCCCGATCAGTTCGTGGGCTTTGGGGCGATGTACGAACCAAACGCGCCCGGCTGGTTCGACCACGTCTCGCCCGACCCCCAGCGCGACGGCGAGTTCTACGCGGCCGTGAGTGGACACCAGCTCACGACCATGGAGGGCGATATGCGAATCTTGCAGCGCGGTGAGCAGTGGTACGCGAGCGTCTCCTACGCACAGAACGGGGAAAAGGCGCAGTGGAAGCCGATCTTCGTCGTCGACTCCCTCGCGCGCATCCACGAGACGGTGCCGCGCCACGGCGGTGCGATCGTCATCCCTGAGATGCCCGTGCCCGGTAGTTCACTCTGCGTCTTCTCTGAACCCGTGAACGGCACGCTGATGACCGTCATGGCGGCTGGTGATCACCCCGACTGACTCCCCCGTCAGCGAAACTCAACGTCCATCGGTTGACTACGAGGGCACGCAGTTATAGACACCGAACGTCACTCCCCGGCCCTCTGGATAGGTCGAGACCATCGCGCAATGGCCACGGACCCACACGATGCGCGGGTCGCTTCCCCCCGGGTCGATGGGGACGAGGAAGAGGTTCACCTGACCGGTGTCAACGAGCCGTTGGAGCGTCGACAGCGAAGGTCTGGGGTTGCTGCCGGTGAGGCCCCCGATGGGGAGGAACTCTCGGCCACTCAACATGATCAGCGACGCGGCGACGTAGGAGGAGTCGACAACCTGCAGGATGTGACCCGCAGGAACTTGGTCGAAGAGCGCCGAGAACTTCGCCCCACTGCTCTGGAAGATTTCGGGGGCGGTCGTGGTGCCGAAGGTGACGCTCGCCGACTGGTACGGAGTCGAGAAGAAACCGAGTCCTTGGGCGACGACCACGCCGGTCGTCACGGCCGGCACCAGCAACATCGACGCACCGGCCAGCGCGATCGCGACGGCGCCATTCACGCGCTCGCGCCATCGCGGCACCATCGAGAGGAACAGCGCCCCTTCAGCGACGGCGCAGAGCGTCCCGGCGACGGGCAAGAGCCACGACGCGACGTTCGCTCGATCGGGAATCAGAAGGGCGGCGTAAAGCGTCGTCAGTGGCACGGCGAGGAGGAGGAGCCCTCGAGCGAGCACGTTGGTCGTGCGGTGTCGCCAACAGGCGCCGAGCCCCATCGCACAGAGCGCCGCCACGGCGGGGGTGAGGGCGGCGGTGTAGTACGAGTTCACGTACTCTCCGAAACTGAAGAACGCCCAGAGGATCACGAGCCATCCGCCCCAGAGGATGACGCCGGCTCGGATGAGGTCACCTCGCGGTTTCTTTCTGCGTTCCACGAGCAGCGCGGCGCCCGCAAGAACGCTGACCGGCAACAACCAGGCGTCGTCGCGCCCCAGTGGTCCAACGAGCAAGCGATTGAAGGACGCGCCGATGCGCCGCGTCCCGAAAAATGTACCTTCTTCGATTGCGACGCGCTCGAAGGGCTGCTCGGTGAGCGAGGTCTCGCCGATGCCGAGGTGCACGCCAACCCTCGCCCAACCGTTATAGACGAAGACCTGGACGAAGGGCGAGTTGTCCTTCGTGCCGTCAACGTAGGGACGGTCGTGCCCGGGGATGAGTGCGACGACTGTAGTCCAACTCAGTGACACGATCACGATGACCACCGCGGCGGCGAGGACGTCACGGACGCGACGGCGCAGGTCGTTGGGACTCGCGACGAGGTAGGTGGCCAACAACGCCGGGACGATCACCCAGGCTTGGACCATTTTGGTCTGGAACGCCAAGCCGACCCAGAGTGCTGCGAGCAACAAAGTGCGACGCCGACCCGTGATCGTCGCGCGCAGCGTCGCGTCAGCCGCCAGCGCGGTCAAGAGGACCAGCATCGAGTCCGAGACGTTCCCTCGATTCAACAACGCCGTGATGGGGGAAGCGGCCACGATAAGGGCGGCCACGAGCGCGGCGCTGGGGCCGGCGAGCAGGCGAACGACTCGGTAGAGCACGAGAATCGTGAGGGCGCCGGCGATCACCTGGGGCAGCGCGACGGACCAGAAGTGAAAGCCGAAGACTCGCACGAAGAGGGCCTGCACCCAAAAGGCCCCCGGCAGCTTGTCCAGCGTGACGGTCCCGGCGGGGTCGACCGCGCCGTAGAAGAAGTCCTTCCAGTTCGCGCCCATGCTTCGCACGGCGCCGGCGTAGAAGGGCTCGAGCGCGAAGTTGCTGATCCCCCAGGCGTAGGAAAACGTAGCTAAGGCGGCGATTGCGAGCAACGCCGGACGAGCCCACCGTGGCTGGTCCGCCGGAGAGCGCCAAAACGCCAGCGTCCTCAGCAGCGCACTGGGTCGTGGCGCACTCGAGTTCGTCCCCTCGCCACCCGGCTCGGGATTACTCGCGTCGACAGTCGTGTGCACAGGCGCTGCGTCGTCCGCTGGACCGTCACTCGGGTCGCTCACGCCTCATACTTTAGAGAGCCGCGCCGCGGTCACTCGATCGTGTTGCCCTCAGCTTTCTTGATGAGCGTCCTTCGCGTAGATGTACAGACCGAAGCGTTCGAAGCGCAGGTGATAGTGGAGTTTGAACCACCGGGTCAAGCCCGGGCTCCACGGGACCGTTGAGGCGAAGGTGTGCGGCCCCGATCGGTACTGCGCGTTATAGGGGCCGTAGAACACGGCGTCATCGGCAACCTCGAAATAGGTCTTCCACTGCGCGGTGAAGGCCGCGGTCGGAGGAACGTTCTGGTACCCGTGCGCCATCCACATGCCGATGGGGTCCACCACGACCGGGCAGTCGGGGTTGGTGGACGTGAGACGGTTTCCAATGACGCCCCAGCCCACGTCGACGTAGATCACGCACGCGCCCTTGGGGATGTCACTCGCGACCCGCGACGCGTCAACGGACGCGACGCCAAAGTCACGAGCGAGGTAGGAGTAGAAGGTCGTGACGTAGAGCAACTGGCCAATGATGACCACGACCACCGACACGCTCAACGCGCCCAGTGCGAGGCGTCGAATGCTCGGAGAGATGCGTAGCCGTCTCGCCCACGCGGGGAGCGGCTTCAAGAGGCGCGAGAATGTAACGCCCACGAGGCCGAGCAGGAACGGAGCCGTGAAGTAGTAGTAGTACACGTAGGTCTCAGGCGCGAGGAGCAGTCCGCCGATGGAGATGATGGCCGCGAAGAGGAAGAAGGCATCCGCGCTGTCACATCGAAGGCGTCGCGCGAAGGCGACAGCGACCAATGCCCCAAGCACCCCGAAGACGGCCACCGCCGCAACCGTCGACGGTGACACCGAGGTCGTCGCGAATCCGCTCAGGTCGACGAGGCGACCCGCCAACGAGAGGCTGTCGGTCCCATTCGCTCGACGGGCGAGTTGCTCAACGATGACCTCGGAGAAAAAGTTGTGCGGTGCGAGGGCGAAGAATGGCGCGCAGCCAACCACGAAGGCGGCACCGGCGGCGCCAACGAAGACGAGGACGCGGCGGCGATAGCGCGGCACCAAGCACACCACGACGGCGAGCAGCGGAAAGATCGCCCAAAGTTTGACGAGGCCCGCAACCCCGAACAGGACCCCCGCTCCAGTGAGCGCCTTCGAGCTCAACTCGCCAATTCGCTCATCGTGACCGAACAGCACCGCGGCGCCCCAGAGGATGAAGAGCACGCAGTAGGGCTCTAGGTTCACGCCAGTACTCACCAGCACGACGACCGGCAGCAACGCCAGTCCCACTCCCGCGATCACCATCGCCACACGCCCGCGCCCCCGCACCAACCACGTCACGAGGCTCACGTTCAGCGCCGTGACGAGTGCGCTGACGATTCGCCCCACGACGAAGGCGCCGTGGGTGCTACCGAGTCGTCCGATGACGCCCAGCGGACTCAAGAGCACTACCAATCCGGGCGGTTGGACGAAGACGTAATTTCGATAGGGCACCACCCCCGAGACCAGATGAATTGAGGCCGCGAGGTAGACACCCGTGTCGTAGAAGGTGAGATAACCCGGCACGCTCAGTTGCCAGAGCGAGAAACCGAGGCTGAGAAGTCCGACACCGAGCACGATCAGTGTCACGTCGTTGGTCTTCGCGCGACGCCAGATGCGGGTCACGACGGCATCACTGTTGACCATCACCTGTGCCCACTCCACCGTCTCTGCCAGCCCGTCGCGGTGGTGGCGCGAGCTCGCTACGAGTCTCCCAGCCAGCACCGGTCAACCAGTGTCAATCTCGTCCGTCACGGGCCTTTGGTATCTTTCGACAATGACCACCGTCCACTTCACCATCGCCGCCCTCGACTGTCCCGATCCGCTCGCTCTCGCAGCCTTTTATTCGGCCCTCACCGGTCTCGAGGTCGAACCTCTGGGCGACACGGCGCCCGAGGACGTCGATTGGATTGAACTCGTTCACGTGGGACACCCGACTCTGGGGTTTCAAAAGATTGCCTCCTACGTCGCACCCACGTGGCCCGAGGGTCCGGTTCCTCAGCAACTGCACCTCGACTTCGGTGTCGTGGACCTCGACGCTGGTGAGGCGCACGCGCTGTCCCTGGGCGCCACCAAAGCAGGCTTCCAGCCGGGTACGACCTTTCGGGTCTTCTTAGACCCCGTGGGCCATCCGTTCTGCTTGGTGCTTGAGCAACCGAGCTGACGACGCTCTCCTCGGAGGGCAGAAGCCACAACGGATAGACTGAATTTTCGCGTCTCGGGGTCTCGACCTTGGGAACACCGAGGACCTGTGGTGCAGCTCGGAGTGCACGCCGCCCTGTCAAGGCGGAGGTCGCGGGTTCAAATCCCGTCAGGTCCGCTCGACACCCCCTTGGGGTGACGAGGAGGTCGAGTAGCTCAGTTGGTAGAGCGCGCGCCTGAAAAGCGTGAGGTCACCGGATCGACGCCGGTCTCGACCACCGTCGAAACAAACGGAGGTCGTCTCTTAGGATGCGGCCTTCGCTGCTACCAGGACTCGAGAGTGATGTCGACTCGGGGTCTGGTGCCACGGGCCGACCGCGAGCCATTTACCCTCGGGGCGCGCACTCGGCGAAGTAGTTCGCGTCGACGTGGGTCGACGACCGAGGGGCTCGATGCGCGCCACGACATTGGAGCCTTCTAATCGCGCCACGAGGTACCAGCTGGCCCGTCGACGTTGGCGCTCGGTGGCGATCTCCGATCGGTAAATGTAGCGCGCGGTGATTGTGTCATCTTCTCGTTCCACGACCGAAAACTAGAGAGTCGCTGTGACGTCCGGGCCCAAGCGGGCACCCCTTCAACCAATCCCTCGTGACGCAGGCGCTATTCGCACTTCCGAGTCGAGATGATTCAGCGGTGTAGGTTTCCGGATTGAGCGTCGTACTCGTGTCTCTGACATTCTTCGATTCGTACGTTGAACTCCGCCCTATTGCCTTGTCGTTGTCACGATGACCTTTCCGACCGCCGAGGCGGTATCGGTTCTGATCGTCACGTGCAGTGCTACAAGCCCCTCCAAGAACTTCGCAACAGCGGAGGCTCGATCCTTCGCGAGGGTGACGTCGTCACGCGCGTAGCCGACAACGGTGACGGAACCATTCGGAGTCAACTTTCGTGCCAAGACGCGGAGGATCTGTCGGTCTCTGGCGCTGAGCGAACTCCCGATCAATCCGTACGTCACCTCGCGCGGTATCGGAACTGGTTGGGGAGCAGAAACTACTGGCGGAGACGGCGCCGGCGACGTCGCACCAACGCCGGCACCACTCGAACCGCCGCCACCACCGCTGCCCGCACCGCCCCCTCCACTTGATCCGCCCGAGCCACCTCCGCCGCTTGCCTCAGGCGTAACGAGCGCCGACGGCGCCGAAAATGCTCCAGTTCCGTCCGCGTTAATCGCGGCCACAGTAAAGCTGTACTCGACTCCGTTCGTCAAGCCAGTTACGGTGCAGTTAGTCGAAGTGGTCGAAACCGAATCAGGACACGCGTCAGTGATGGTCGCGTTGTTTTCGACATCCGTTGCGGACAGGGTGTAGCCGGTGATGGCACTCCCATTGTCCTGAGAGGGAGCACTCCACGAAACGTCAGCCAGGCCGTCACCGGAGGTCGCGGAAGAAATCGATGGTGCGCTCGGAGGCGACGTCGAGGATATGTCGCTGACGATCGTCCTCTGGCTAGGGCTGCCGCTTCCCGACAATCCAATCACGATGCACGAACCAACGTTCATGCACTTCACCGCCGAATAGAAGGCATTCGATCCTCCCGAAACGGAGACGGCGGCTTCATTCGTCCAGGACCACTCACCGTTGACATACGTACCAATCGAAATGATTGGTTGCGGCGTAACCGTGTTGTTGTTATCTGCACCGACCGCCAGACACCACGAAGAAGTTGGGCAATCGACTCCAAGAACTGTGCCCGAACCGGTGCCGTCCGATACATAGTTCGCCGCGGACGCCCAACTCCAGACGCCCGCCGTTTGGGTCCCGATGAAGTAGGAATTACCCCCCACCGCGACGCACGTGTTGGTCGTCGGACAGCTGATTCCCCGCACGGTGGGACCATCCGACACGCTTTGCGGCTGGGGGTTTTCTGACCACGAGAAGGACCCTCCCGACTGTGTACCGGTGGGAAACATGGAACCTTGATTATCCGCCCCTCCCGCGACGCACGTCGTGGCGGTCGGGCACGCGACTGCGTCCATGTTGTACAGGTCGTACGCGCTCGGGGGGAGCATCGTGGCGATACCCGACCACGTCCACGCTCCGCTGACCTCGGTCGCAACGTCATACACGGGAACTGCGCCGGAGTAACCAACGATCACACACTGGGAAGCACTGGGGCAACTAATCCCCGACGGTTCCATCTGTGAATTGAGGGGCTCCAAATAGCTGGATGGGGGAAACGACCATTCTCCAGCAACTTCACTCCCTATTGAAAACATCGGAACGCTCACGCCGCCGCCGTCATGGCCCGTCGCGATGCACGTCGTGCTCGTTGGACACGCGACATCATTGAACGATCCGGTGCCGGTTTGGTCCGGAGCGATCACTGAGGGTTGGGACCATGTCCACTGACTATCGGCCAAGACGCCGAGGGAGTACGAGGGTTGCGTTCCATTGTTTCCGACTCCAACACACGTCGTTGAAGTGGGACAGCTTATGGCATTGAGATAGTTGTCGACGGGCAAGAGTTGCGTCTCGAAAACGAGACCGCCGCCTATCCCAAAGGCAACCTCTGACCGGGTAGATCCAACGGTGACCAGTACTCCCACGATGAGGACGAGTCCACAAAGAGCGCGAAGGGAGCCCGAGAGTCTCCTGCCTCGTAGGTGGCGCCGCGCCGTCACTCCAACTCTCTCCTTGTTGTGTCAAAACCGTTTCTTGAGAAAGTAACAGTCGACAGTGCTTCCTCGCCCGGGCGGCAATCGACGCGAACCACGGACGCCGAGGTTCAGCCGTCAACTACCTACGGCTCACGCCCTTGAAACTGATTTCTCTCCTGACCTACGAGACCGTGCAACAATGCACCAGAGTCATGAGCGACACCCTCCCGCGAATCCAGCCGGCCTACGCGCCCCAACCAAGTGGGGTCCCTTGGCCCACGACCCAGTGGCCCCGCGCTACTCACCCACGCCAGCTCGAACTCGACGCGGTGGTCGATGAGGCTTTCTCGATGGACGACCTCGCCGTCACGAACGCCGTGGTCGTCGTCCAGGGCGGACGGGTGCTGGTCGAGCGCTACGCCGGGGTGAAGGAGTTCTTCGACAAACCCAGCGAACCCGTCACCGCGGAGTCGACGTTGCTGTCGTGGTCGATGGCCAAGTCGATGCTGCACATGATCATCGGCACGCTCGTTGACGAGGGGCGCCTCGACGTCGATGCACCCGCGCCGGTACCCGAGTGGGCCGACGAACACGACCCCCGTCACGCCATCCGCCTGCGCGACCTCTTGGCAATGCGTGACGGACTGGCCTTCGTCGAGGTCTACGAGATTGGTGAGACCAGCCACGTCATCGAGATGCTCTTTGGCGAAGGCAAGTCCGACATGGCGGGCTACACCGCGCAACTGGCCCTCGCCCACGAGCCCGGGACGTTCTTTAACTACTCGAGCGGCACCTCCAATGTCCTCAGCCGTATCGTGGCGGACCAGGTCGGCTACGGCGACGCGTACCGCGAGTACCTCGAGCAACGACTCTTTGGACCGCTCGGGATGACGAGTGCCGAAGCGACGTTCGATCCGACCGGCGTCTTCGTCGCTTCGAGTTACGTGCACGCCACGGCGCTCGATTTCGCGAAGTTCGGGCTGCTCTATTTGCGTGGCGGCGAGTGGGACGGGAAGCGACTTATCTCGCGTGAGTGGGCCGACACCGCGCAGGTACCCTTGAGTGCCGACGTGGAAGGCGGCTCCTTCTACTCGTGGCAGTGGTGGGTGACCGGCGACGAATATGGCACCTACTGGGCGAGTGGGTATGAAGGGCAAATGATCTGCGTGGTGCCGGCACTCGACGCACTCGTGCTGCGCTTCGGTCATACGCCCGAAGAGCACTACCCCGACCTCGCGAATTGGCGAGGTCGGTTACTCGACCTACTCGCAATCAGGTAAGCACAATCTGAAACCAGTCGAGGTACTCCGAGTACACGTGGTCAGGCATCCTGATCTGTATCGGCAAGGCCCCGCGTGTTTCGAGGGTGACTAAGACGTCGTCACGGGTGCACCGAATTGCTCAACGAAGTTCAGAGTCTCACGCCTCGACGGAATTACGCACCCTCGTAGGGGAAACCGAGATCGGGAGCGCTGAAGAGCGCTTCGAACCGGAGTCCCTCCGCCGCCGTCATCGCCGCCGCCGTGCCACCGCGATCGACGACCGCAAGGATCATGACGACCTCCGCCCCGAGTTCTTGGGCGACGTGCGCCGCCTCGAGCAGGCTCGTGCCGCGCGTCACGGTGTCTTCGGTGATCACGACCTTGTCGCCCGCGTGGAGTACGCCCGCGAGACGCCCGCCCGCGCCGTGGTCTTTCACTTCCTTGCGCACACTGAAGGCATTCAACGCCCGCCCGCGAGTAGCCGCGACGCCGGCGGTGATGAAGCTCACCCCGTCGGCGCCCATGGTGAGCCCGCCAATGGCGTTGGCGTCTTCGGGGATTGCCTCGAGCACCAGCGAGGCGAGGTCCACCATCACCTCGGGCGCACAGATGGTCTGTTTGGAGTCGATAAACCACGTCGAGGTGCGCCCCGACTTCAGGGTGAACTCGCCTCGCCGCACGGAGTGCTCGAGCAGGTGCGCAAGTACCGCTTCGCGCGACGCGCTCACGTCAGGACCACCTCGCGCGAGCCGGCGCGCACTTCACCCACGATGGTGGCGTCGAGTCCGTTGGTTCGCGCCAGCGCCACCGCGGCGACCGCCGCACTCGCGTCGAGGGCGAGGACCATGCCCAGGCCACAGTTAAATACGCGCACCATCTCTTCTGCCGCGACGGGACCGCGCCGCTGGATCTCAAAGAAGATTTCTGGCGTCGCAAAGTTCTCCATCTCAATCACCGCGTCGAGACCGTCGGGTAACAGTCGCACGACGTTGCCGAGGATGCCCCCGCCAGTGATGTGCGCCACCGCGTGAAGCGCACCGCCGAGTTCGTTACGAATCGCGAGCACCGCCGGCGCGTAGATCACCGAGGGCAGCAATAACTCGTCGCCCAGGCTGTGCCCCGCCCCGGGGTAGGCCGGTGCGGCGAGCGACGTGGCGTCGCGCACCAGCACGTCGCGCGCGAGGGTGTAGCCATTCGACCGTAGGCCCGGCGAGTGAAAACCGACCAGCACGTCCCCCTCGCGGACGCGTTCGGCCGATAGCACATCACGGGTCTCCACGACCCCGAGCGCGAAGCCCGCGACGTCGAGTTCGTCGGGCTTCATCACCCCGCCGTGCTCGGCGGTCTCACCCCCGAGGAGCGCCGCGTTGGCCTGGCGACATCCCTCGGCGATGCCGGCGACCAATACCGCGAGTTGGCTTGGGTTCACCGCGCCGACTGCGACGTAGTCGAGCACGAAGAGGGGTTCCGCGCCGACGCAGACGAGGTCGTCGACGAGCATCGCCACGAGGTCGATGCCCACGGTGTCGTAGCGACCGACCATCCTCGCGACTTCGAGTTTGGTACCGACCCCGTCCGCGGAGGCGACGAGCATCGGCTCGTCGTACTTCTTCGCCTCCAGTGCGAAGAGACCCCCGAAGCCGCCGATACCGCCGACGACACCTTTACGGTACGTGCTCTCGACGCTGGCCTTGATGCGCTGGACGACCTCGTCGCCGGCTTCGATGGAGACGCCCGCGCGAGCGTAGGTTCTAGCGCCGGCGACGTCGAGCAGTCGGCTCACCAGCGAGTCGCCGCCGCGCTGATGGTCACCGGGATCGGCGCCGGGTAGGAACCCGTCAGGCACGCGTCGCAGCATTCGCCCTCGAGTTGGATCGACGCGCGCAAGTTCGCCAGCGTGATGTACTCGAGCGTGTCCGAACCGACGAAGTCGTTGATCTCGGCGATGGAGTGATTCGCCGCCAACAGCTCGTCGCGATTGGGCGTGTCGATGCCGTAGTAGCAGGGCCACGCGAACGGCGGCGACGAGATTCGAAGGTGCACTTCCTTCGCGCCGGCGTCGCGCAACATGCTCACCAGCGCCTTGGTGGTGGTGCCTCGAACAATGGAGTCATCGACCACGATGAGTCGCTGGCCCTCGATGTTCTCACGCAGGGGATTGAACTTGCGGCGGACCGCGGCGTTGCGATTGTTCTGATCCGGCGCGATGAAGGTCCGTCCGATGTAGCGGTTCTTAACGAGCCCGTAGCCGAAGGGAATCCCCGAGGCCTTGGCGTAGCCCTCGGCGGCCGGCACACCGCCGTCGGGCACACCCATGACGATGTCGGCGGGCACGTTGGACTGGCTCGCGAGCAACTCGCCCATGCGACGGCGCGTGGTGTGCACCTGGTGTCCCATGAGGTAGGCGTCGGGACGCGCGAAATAGACGAACTCGAAGATGCAGAGTTTCTGCTTGCCCAGAGCGGGCTCTAACAACTGGAGGGAACTCACCCCGTCCTTGGTGATGGTGACCATCTCGCCGGGTTCGATCTCGCGCACGAAGGTGGCGCCCACGACGTCGAGCGCCGGGGACTCCGAGGCGACGATCCACCCTTCGGGCGCGTCGGCGGTGCCGAGTCGACCGAGACAGAGTGGGCGAAAACCGTAGGGGTCCCGGACGGCGTGCACCTGATCGG
>Ga0302154_10003519_pt1 | contig 11431 bp, 9 predicted proteins | sample I_Bog_N2_3_FD_193507 | JGI IMG/M metagenome (GOLD analysis project Ga0302154, IMG submission 193507) | Peat permafrost microbial communities from Stordalen Mire near Abisko, Sweden - I_Bog_N2_3 | ecosystem: Environmental > Terrestrial > Soil > Wetlands > Peat | place: Sweden: Abisko, Stordalen...
TGATCCGGACGGCAGCCGCTCGGGCTATTCCTCGCCCTATTACGAGGGAAGCGTCGGGATAACCTGGTGGATGAACAAGCTGATGGTGTTCAGGCCGGAGCTCCGCTTTGACCACAGCTTCAAGGCGAACGCCCTCGAAAGCTCCAGCGGCCCCGACAATTTCTCCGGCGCCCCGGAGATCATGCACGGAGCCTACGACAACGGCCTCAAGAATTCCCAGCTAACCTTCATGTGCGATGTGACCTACCACTTCTGATGGGGATGGCCGTCACTGCCGTGCAGTGCACCTGGTACCATGGGACCGGCTCCTGCCAGTGGGCTGGTCCCATTACCTGCTCCCGGATTTGGTTCCGGGGCGGTAAGGATTAACTTAAATCAATGTCCAATGACGGAAGTCATTGAAGGAGCGGGCGGCCAGTCCGGTCGGCCGGCCCGCGAGCGGATGGGAACAGCCGAGGGTGAGGAGGAAGACGCCGGCAGGCATGCCTTAGCCCATGCTAACCGTACACTATCTTAAACGGGGATTCTCCGGGTTCCCGGTGCGATCGCGTCCCCATTGCCCGGACAGAACCGATGCTTCGCGCGACGCAGCTTCGGACGCGAGTCATGGCTCGCCATGGGCGCGGACGCTTCGCCTTGCGCGGACCCTCGCGGCGGGGCAATTTAGTTGGATGGCCCAACTACCTGGGGGTGATCACTACCCGGAGAAACGCCGCTCGCGACTCAGGGAGTACGTTGAGGTCGCCCTGGTGATCGCAGGGTTGACGCTGGTCGCCTGGAGCTGGGCGCCGGGATATCGCGCCTTCAGTTACCTCTACCTCCTGGGCGTGGTGGCGCTCAGTCTCAGGGTCAGGAGCCGGGGCCCCGTGATCGCCGCCGCCCTGCTGAGCGCAATGGCATGGGACTTCTTTGCCATTCCACCCCGCTATACGCTTCGAATCATTGGCGCCGAGGACATCGCCCTGTTCGTGACCTATCTCTGCGTGGCCCTGGTCATCAGCGAGCTCACCGCGAGAATTCGCGCCCAGGGCGAGCAGATCGGCGCGGCGCGAGAGCGTGAACGCCAATTGGCGGAATCCGAGCGCCTCCATCGTGCTCTCTTTGACAGCGTGTCACACGAGCTGCACACGCCCCTCACCGCGCTCCGCTCGGCGGCATCCATGCTGCTCGAAAAGACCACCGGCGAGCAGGCGAATCTTGCTGGAGAAATCTGCCAGGCCACCCACCGGATGGATAGGCTGGTTGGAAACCTCCTCGACGAGAGCCGTCTCGAGTCCGGGATTCTAAAGGCCCAGCTGGACTGGTGCGACGCCCGGGACCTCTTCAACGAGGCAACAGTGCTGACGAGGGACGTGCTGGTTGGACGGACCGTCGCCATGACCGTGGCGGAGGACACGCCGCTCCTGCGTGCCGATGGACCCCTGATGGTTCAGGTGCTCAGCAATCTCCTGCTGAACGCCGCGCTCTACACGCCGGTGGACAAACCTATCACCCTTAGATCGGGGATCGACGTGGCGCGGAACAGGGCGTTCCTTTCCGTGGAGGACGATGGCCCGGGCATACCCCCCGAGATGGTGGGCCGCCTTTTCAAGAGATTCCAGCGAGGGAGCGCCTCGCGCGCCCGCGGTCTCGGGCTTGGCCTGTCGATCGCACAAAGGCTGGTGGCTGCCCAGGGCGGTGAGATTCTCGCAGAAAACAAGTCTGCCGGAGGCGCGCGCTTCGCGGTTTTCCTCCCCATTGTTCCGTGCGAGCAAGTGCCCGATGAGTAGCGGCTGGCGCCGGGTGTTAGGCTGATTGGCCGTACTGGGAGGGCGGATCGCCTGGGCCCTGGCTTGGGGCCGAACGAGAAGCTTGGCACCCAATAGGGATTTGTCTCAACCAAAAGAAAAGGCCTGGGAATCCCAGGCCCTTTCCACCGCTTTCGCTCTGATCGCGTGCTATGCCGCTTTCCGAACGAACTTGCCAACGATGAGGCTGATCGTGCCAGTCCCGCAGGGGGGGATCGTGGCGATCCGGTTGACCTCGGAACCCCGGAGTGACCCAGCCACGAACATCGAGCGCCCGTGGCCCACGGGTACCATCTTTCCCACCCACAGGTTGGGCTGGTTGCCGGCGCCGACGAACGCCAGAAAGTCGGCGCCCTTGTTGCTCGCCGCCTCCAATGCGGCGACCATCAGGTCGTGAAGCGACGCGTCGGAGTCCCCTTGGACTTTCAATTCGCCCAGGATGGTGACGTCCTCCGCCGGCGCGTTTGTCATAATCTGAATCTCGTCGGCGCTGGTTTTGGGAGCGAGATCCTGCGTTGTGGTGGCCAATGTGGGAACAAATGCGGTCGAGGGAGTTGCACGGCAAATCCCGGTGAGACTCGATGCCACGGCCGAGAGAGCCAGCAGGGCGATGTAGCGTTTTTTCATGTTTTATTTTCTAGGTTTAACGAGGCTGCGAATTTCTTGACCGAGGCGGTTAAGTTGAAAGGGGATCCTGGGGCAGGTTTTCGACGTAGAGCTCCTTATCGAGGAGCCTGTATCCGAAGCCGGAAACCGTAGTCAGGAATCGGGGCTGCTCCGGGTTCTCCTCCAGCTTCTGTCGGAGCCTGCGCATGTATACGCGGAGGTAGTTTGTGTGGTTCTCAAATCGGGGCCCCCAGAGCTCACGCAAAATATTCTTGTGCATCACAATCTTCCCGCGGTTCGCGATGAGGAGGTGCAGGAGGGCGTATTCCATCGCCGTAAGTGAGATCTCTTTGTCTCCCTTGGTGACAAGATGGGCGCTCAGGTTAACCTGCACGGATCCGAAGTGTACGATCACCGACTCGGCGGCCGAATGCTGCCGTCTCATGAGCACGCGAAGGCGCGCCAGGAGCTCCGATGAATCAAAGGGCTTGGTGATGTAGTCATCCGCCCCTGAATCCAGGGCAGTAACCTTCTCATATTGCCCCGTGCTGACCGACAAGATGAGCACAGGGACCTCCGTCCACTCGCGCAGGAGCTTTAACACGTCCTGGCCCGGCATGTCCGGGAGGCTAAGGTCCAGGACGATCAAGTCGGGCCGAAATCCCGCGGCCTCAATCAGCCCCATTCTCCCGTCGTCGGCCTCGCGGACGGTGTATTTGTCGGCCTCGAGCGTAAGACGGAGAAGCCGCCTGATCTGCGGCTCGTCATCGATGACAAGCACCTTCGTCATCATCGAAGCTCCCTTACCAGGCCCTGCCGGGCCAGCGGGCCTGGCATCGAGGTGGCAGTCGTTAACGCCGCGAAGGACCTTCCCCGGGTATCAACTATCTGATTGGGCCCCCCTCCCAAATGGGCGCCGGTTAACCAACCGGGGGTATCTAAACTTCGGAGACTCATGGGCCCATTTAAGAGCAGGCCCAATACCGTTGCCCATAAACAGGTCGTGAATACGGATTAACGGAGCATATAGATTTCGTTGTTTCCCCGCGTATGCCCCGCGCCGATACATCAAAAACCAGGGGAGAAGTGACGGGAATCAGATGTTTCCCCGAGTAGCCTATCGCCTAATTTTTCCGGGAGATTATCACAAAGTTAATGTCGGCATTTCGAAGATGAAAATCTGCGGAGGCCTATCGATCACGAATGGGAGATGAAATATTAATACAATATATATTCCACAGCCACCCCATATGGGATGGCTGTGTTTTAATGTTTTGTTAACTTGGCAGGAATCGTGCTGTGGGGGAGAATGACCGGCTCGCCTCACCGGCGGGACGTCCGTCGCTAGTCCGATAGCTACCAGATAACCAAAGACCACTACAAATGACCCAAGACGTTAACAAACAACGAAATATTATACGTGCCGCAAGCCTGCTTGGTGCGATTCTTGCCTGTACGGCATCCGTACGTGCCCAAGCGCCGGCTCCCGCACCCGCAGCTGCTCCTGCTGCCGCGGCACCTGCTGCTGCACCGGCCGCCGCCGCGGCGCCAGCAGCTGCACCCACTTCTCCGGTGTCGACTCCCTCGATGGAGGGTCCTTTGGCCGTGAACCTGAAGCCCGAGAGCTTTGATGTCCCGGATTTCGGAAAGATCTATGTGTCGGGAGCCGTGACAGCCATCGCGCTCGCTGATACGCCCTATCCCTCATCCGAGAAAGGCGCATACGCCGACCTGAGCAACGCACAGGTCTTCGTGCAAAAGGTCGACGGGGCATTCCAGTTCTTCCTTGATGCCGGAACCTACTCGTTCCCGACCGTCGGAGTGCCCTACACGGAATCCGGCAGCACGAACACGGCCACCTTCGGCGCGCTTCCCCTTGCGTTCCTGAAGTACGTCAATGGCAACTTCTCAATCCAGGCCGGCAAGCTCCCGACCCTGATCGGCGCCGAATACGGTTTCACGTATGAGAACATGAACATCTCCCGGGGCCTTCTCTGGAACCAGGAGCCGCTCATCAGCCGTGGCGTTCAGGCCAACTACACCGCTGGCCCCGTCCTGTTCAACGTCTCGTGGAACGACGGTTTCTACTCTAACCGCTTCAACTGGGTCACAGGGGCGGCAACGTGGACCATCAACACCGCCAACACCCTGGAAGTCGTCGGCGGTGGAAACCTCGGCACGACCGACTACGGATCCTCGGCCACACCCGAGATCGTGAACAACGACTCGGAGATCGTGAACCTCATCTACTCGTACACATCCGGTGCGTGGACCGCGCAGGCCTACTTCCAGTATGCCGATTCGGGCAACGCGACGGCGGTCGGCGCGAAGGACACCTCGACCACGGGCGTTGGCGTGCTCGTAAACTACGCGGTTCCGAACACGAGCTGGAACCTGTCGTTCCGCGGCGAGGACATCACGTCCTCGGGCAGCGCCACCGACGGATCCGCCAACCTGCTCTACGGCCCTGGCAGCAAAGCCTATTCGTTCACGTTCACGCCCACGTACCAGTCGGGCGTCTTCTTCACCCGGGGCGAGGTCTCGATAGTCGGGGCCTCCTCCACGACGCGCGGCGATGCCTTCGGGAAGACCGGGAGCAGCACATCGCAGGCCCGGTTCGCGATCGAGACCGGCATTTTGTTCTAAACAGCTGACACCACGAAGGCCCGCGTCCCTGCCAGGGCGCGGGCCTTTTTGCGTCCTGGTGGGCGCGATGTTCTTTCGTGTCATTTGCAGGAATTCGTGGTTAATCCTACCGAACATCCATGCCCCTACGCGTCCTCATCCTCGGTGCCAACGGTTTCATCGGCAGTTCCCTCACCCATGCCATCCTGAAGAAGAAGGACTGGGAGGTCTACGGCATGGACGTCGGAGACCACAAGCTCGGCGACTGCCTCGGCAACCCGAGGTTCAAGTTCGTCGAGGGGGATATCACGATCTCCCGGGAGTGGATCGAGTACCACGTGAAGAAGTGCGACGCCGTGCTTCCCCTGGTCGCCATCGCCAACCCGGTCCAGTACGTGAAGGACCCGCTCCGGGTGTTCGAGCTCGATTTCGAGGCGAACCTGGAAATCGTGCGCAAGTGCGCCAAGTACAAGAAGCGCATCATCTTCCCCTCGACCTCGGAGGTCTACGGGATGTGCCCCGACCGGGAGCTTAATGAGGAGACAAGCTCGCTCGTCTACGGGCCCATCGAGCGCCAGCGGTGGATCTATGCGAACTCGAAGCAGCTCCTTGACCGCGTGATCTACGCCTACGGCGTGCGCGACGGGACCGACTACACGCTCTTCCGGCCCTTCAATTGGATCGGGCCCAAGCTCGACAACGTGATGGAGCCCAAGGAGGGAAGCTCGAGGCTCTTCACGCAGTTCATCTCGAACGTCATCTTCGGGAAGCCGCTCCAGCTGGTGGACGGCGGAAAACAGGGCCGGTCGTTCACGTTCATCGACGACGGCGTGGACGCGCTCTTGCGCATCATCGAGAACAAGGGCGGCAGGGCCTCGCGCCAGATCTTCAACATCGGTAACCCCGACAACAACGTGAGCGTGGCGAAGCTGGCCAAGCTGATCATCGCGGCATTCAAGGAATTCCCGGAGTACAAGGAGCAGGCGGCCAAGGCGCGCACGGTCGTCGTCTCCTCGGGGAAGTACTTCGGCAAGTACTACCAGGACATCCAGAGGCGCGTGCCCTCGGTGGCGGCGATAAAGAGGCAGCTCGGGTGGAGGCCCAAGGTCGACCTGAAGACCGCGATCAGGCTGACCCTCGACTATCACCTGGCGCACAAGGACTACCAGCTCGACTGAGCGCCATGCCGGTGCGACTTGCGCTGAAGGTTGACGCCGACACGGACCGCGGGACGCGCATCGGCATCCCGAACCTGGCGGCCGACTGCTCGGAGTTCGGGGCCGCGGCCTGTTTCCTCTTCTCGCTTGGGCCCGACCAGACGGGGAGGGCGATCACCCGCGTCCTCAGGCCTGGGTTCTTCAGCAAGGTGAGCCGGACCTCAGTCGTCGAGATCTACGGCGTCCGGACGCTCCTGAACGGCACCCTGCTGCCGGCCCCCCACGTGGGAAGGCGAAACGCCGACGCCATGCGCCGGGTAAGGGACCAGGGATTTGAGGTAGGCATCCACTGCTACAACCACTACCGCTGGCAGGACTACCTGGAGCGGATGGACCTCGAGGCCATCCGGGCCGAGTTCGGGTCGGCACGGAGGGAGTTCTTGGGGATCTTCGGCCATGAATCGCGGACGGCGGGCGCCGCGGGCTGGCAGAGCAACGCCCGGAGCCGGGAGGTCTATGACGAGGCGGCCCTCCTGTACTCGAGCGACACGCGCGGCACGCACCCGTTCTTCCCGAGGATCGGGGGCAAGACCTTCACGACGCTCGAGATCCCGAGCACGCTCCCGACCCTCGACGAGCTGATGGGGCGCCCCGAATACCCGGACTCGGGGATCGCGGCGCACCTTGTCTCGCTGCTGCGCGCGGACCGCCTGAACGTCTTCACGCTTCATGCCGAGATCGAGGGCATGGGGCGCCGGGGCATCTTCCGCGAGCTCCTGCGGTCCTGCCGCGCCGCGGGTGTCGAATTTGTCCGCATGGACGAGGCGGCGCGTGCGATCCTCGCCGCGCGCGGGGCCGTCCCGGTGTGCGAGCAGGTGATGGCTCCCATCGACGGGCGGAGCGGCCTCGTTGCCACGCAGGGCGCGCCCTAGGGAGCCATGGCCCGCGACGTGTGGAGTCCCAGGAAGGCCGGGGTCGGGGACATCCCCGAGATCGAGAAGCTGATCGCGCGCTCAGTCAGGGGTCTCCATGGGCCCTACTACTCGCCGCAGCAGATCGAAGCCTCGATCGGCACGGTGTTCGGGGTGGACCGGCAGCTGCTTGCCGACGGGACGTATTTCGTGGTCGAGGCCGAGGGGGCGATCGTCGGCTGCGGAGGGTGGAGCCGACGCGCCTCCCTCTGCGGCAGCGACTCCCTCCGGACAGGGGAGGACCCGCTTGTCGATCCGCTGATCGATCCGGCCCGCATTCGCGCCTTCTTCGTCCACCCGTCCTGGGTCCGCCGCGGCGTCGGCGCGAGCATCATGGAGCGGTGCGAGCGCGAGATTGCCCGGGCGGGCTTTGGCCGGGTCGTGATCATGGCGACCCTTGCCGGCGAGGCGCTTTACGCCTCGTTCGGCTACCGGTCGGTCGAGCGGAGCGAGGCCGCGATGCCCGGGGGGCTCACCCTCGCCGTCATCCGGATGGAGCGGCCTGTGCTAGGAGGCGCGGTCCAGGCGCCTTAGGAGCCACAGCCCGATCGAGAGGAAGATCACGTTGGGGGCCCAGAGCAGGAGGTCGGGCCGGTACTCGGGGTGCTGGTCAAGCCAGCCCACGACGACGATCAGGAAGTAGTAGGCCAGGGCCAGGATCACGGCTACCCCGAGGTTGGCGCTCGTCTCCCGCCGGGAGACCTTGATGCCGAGCGGCACGCCGATGAACGCGAACGCGAAGACCGCGATGGCCATGTTGATCTTTCCCTGCACCGTGAGCGACACCTTCAGGAGCGAGCGCAGGTGCTGCTTCTCGCCCCCAACCGGCACGACCTCGTGCTCGATCTTCTCCCTCAGGTCGGAAAGCTCGCCCCAGGTCATCCAGTCCACCTTCTGGTGCACGTTCTCGTTCCCGAAGTACTTTGAGAGCGAGAGCCTCACCGGGTCGACCTGCCCGAACGTGTTCACCCTGAGCGGCTCCTTGAAGTCGTCCAGGCTCTTCCTGTCATGCTCGTCCACGCGCGCATTGGCGAGCGTCACGATGAAGTCGTTTGTGGCCTCGTCGTACTCCACCCGCCCGGACTCGGCGTGTACGAAGCGAACGACCCGCTTCTCCGGGTCGAGCTGCCAGAGCCAGAAGTCGCGCACGTTGGCGCCGTCCTTGGTCCCGGAGTCCATGGATCCGACATAGACCACGTAGCCCGTGAACTCACGGATGAAGGTTTTCGGGCGCAGGTAGCTGAGCGGGTTTGCGCGGATCGCGATCGCCAGCTCCCTGTGGTACTGCACGCGGGCCCACGGCATCGACTGGAAGTTGACCCAGAGCGCGAGGAGGGTCCCCAGGAGGGCCAGGCAGAGGGCCGGCCGCGCGATCCTCGGGAGGCTAAGCCCGGCGGCGCGCATCGCGGTCACCTCGCTGTCGGCCGAGAGGCGCCCGAGCGTCAGGAGGACGCCCGTCAGCATGCCGAGAGGCAGGGCATAGTAGGTCACGAACGGGATGAGGAGCAGAACCAGCCTTCCGAAGGAGAGGAGCGGGAGCTGCCCGGCCAAAAGCGGTCCCAGGAGGTCGCGGATGATGTTGCCGGCCGCCAGGACGAAGCCAAAGAGCGCCACGGCGGCTATCGCCGTCGTCAGGATGCTCCGGAAGATATGCCGGTCCAGGATGTTCACGCGTTGGCCCTGGCCATCGCCGCGTGAACGGTGCGGATCAGGGTCTCGACGCTGAAGGGCTTGTCGAGCCAGTGCCGGACGCCGCTTGCGGCCGCGGATTCCTTGTTCTCCTGGGTCGCCAGGCCGCTTGCCGCGACGATCGGCAGGTCGGGCCGCAGGTGGCGGAGCGAAATGATCGTCTTTGCGCCGTCAAGTCCCGGCATCTGCATATCGACCAGCGCGGCGCTGAAAAGTGCCGGGGCGTCCCGCAAGAGGGCGATGGCCTCGGCGCCATCGGCGGCGCCCACGGTCCTGAAGCCGAAGTTCTCGAGCGTGCTCCGCATGATGTGGCGCACCGACTCCTCGTCGTCCACGACAAGGATGGTCTCGCCCTTGCCGCGGGGCAGGCGACCCGCGCTCTGGCGCACGGGCTCGCCGGGCACGGGCGGCGTGAGGGCGGCCTCGGCGGTCGGCAGGAAGATCGAGAACGTGGTGCCTATGCCCTCGGTCGAGACGAACGTGATGAAGCCGCAGTGCGCCTTCACGATCGCGCGCGCGGTCGAAAGGCCGAGCCCGCTGCCCCGGCCGACGCCCTTTGTCGTGAAGAACGGGTCGAAGATCTGGCCCTTCAGGATGTCCGGGATGCCGCCGCCGGTGTCCGAGACGTCGATCCTCACGAAGGTGCCCGGGACCGCGTCGGGGTGGGGGCGGGGCGCCGTTGCCGGCACCTCGGCGTTTGAGGCGGAGATGGCGAGCCTGCCGCCGCTTGGCATCGCGTCGCGCGCATTGACCGAGAGGCTGAGCAGCACCTGGTGCAATTGCACGGGGTCGCCGGATATCGTCGCCACATCGGGCGCGATGTGGAAGCCCACGCGGATGGCCTTCGGAAGCGTGCTGTCGAGGAAGGTTCGTATCTCCGAGAAGAGGGCGGACGGGTGGACGGCCACCCTTGGGCCTTCCATGCCGCGGGCGAAGAGGAGGATCTGGCGCACGAGCTCGGCGCCGCGCTTGGCGCTCGCAGCGATCACGTCCAGGAGCTGCTTTGAGTCCTTGTCGGGCTCCTTGTCCACCAGGAGGTCGCCCGCCATCATGATGGGCGCGAACACGTTGTTCAGGTCGTGCGCGATCCCCCCGGCGAGGGTCCCAATGCTTTCCAGACGCTGGTTCTGGAGCAGCTGGGCCTCGAGGAGCTTGCGCTCGGTGATGTCGGTGATGAAGCCCTCGAGCTGACGGGAGGGGCCGTCGGGCGACGGCACCGCGCGTCCCCGCTCCCAGACCCACTTGAGCTGGGCCGATCGGGTGCGGATCCGGTAGGTGAGCTCGAACGCCTCGCCCCCTTGGACGGCGCGGGCGACGATGTCGCGCACGGCCTTCCGGTCGTCGGGGTCGATGATCGCGTCGTAGCTTGTGACGCGGTTGCCGACCAGCGCCTCGGGCTCGTACCCGGTGAGGGCCAGGCAGCCCGCGCTCACGAATTCCATGGTCCAGAAGCCGTCGTTCAGGCAGCGGTAGGCCATCCCCGGCAGGTTGCTGAACAGGGCCGCCGCCGCCCGCTCCTGCTCGCGCTTGGCGGCCTCGGACTTCTTGCGCTCGGTGACGTCGCGTTCAATGAAGACGAAGTATTCGACCCCGGTGGACGGGATCGTCATCCCCGAGCCCTCGATCTCGACCCAGAAGGCGGTTCCGTCCTTCTTGTAGTTGAGAAGCTCCGCGCGTATCGGCTTCCGGGCGGCGAGCGCCTCCTCGATTCGCCTGATCTCGGACACGGAGGTGCCTGGACCCCGCAGGATCGCCGGGGAGCGTCCCAGGATCTCCTTTGCCGCATAGCCCGTGATCCGCTCGAAGGCCGGGTTCACGTACAACACCCTCGGCAGGACGTCCACGAGGGGCTCAACCTCGGTTACCATCACGATATCATTGAATTGCTCAAGGGCCACCCCGAGCACGTCGGGGGGTAGTGTGGCCCCAAAGAGATCGTTGGGGAGGGAGCTCTGGGCTTGACCCATGTCCCCCCTTTATAGGGGCAGCCACAACGCATCGAAAGCGAATAGTGCAATTATTGTCGCCTAGGCCGTCCCACAGCGGGCAGATTTTTTGAACGCGAGGGTGGCACCGGTGTCCACGGTTCTCCCCTTGCCCACCATGCCGGCCAGATTCTTCCCCATCTTTGCAGCCTTCTTGCTTCTTGCGGCGGCGCCCGCCCGGGCCGAGCAGCCCGCGGAGCAGCACGCTCCCGAGACCATGGCCGAGCGCAAGCTCAAGGGCATCGCCGAGCACCAGCGGGTGCTCTTCGCGGACGCCGCCGCCCAGGGAAAGGACCTGGACGAGGCGCAATTCAAGGCGCAGGTGGAGCAGCTCACCCACGAGTACGAGTCGCTCGTCCGGGATAATCCCAACTTTGCGGCCGGATACGCGTCCTACGGGTACATGCTCTGGAAGATCAGCATGCGGAAGCAGGCGGTGGCGACCCTGCTGAAGGCGAACCAGCTCGACCCGGACATCCCCTTGGTGAAGAACGAACTGGGAAATTACCTGGCCGAGGAGGGGAAGCCCCTGGAGGCGCTCAACTACTACCTTTCCGCCGTGAAGCTCGAGCCCAAGGAGCCGCTCTACCATTACCAGATCGGCACGCTTC
>Ga0302154_10003520_pt1 | contig 11431 bp, 5 predicted proteins | sample I_Bog_N2_3_FD_193507 | JGI IMG/M metagenome (GOLD analysis project Ga0302154, IMG submission 193507) | Peat permafrost microbial communities from Stordalen Mire near Abisko, Sweden - I_Bog_N2_3 | ecosystem: Environmental > Terrestrial > Soil > Wetlands > Peat | place: Sweden: Abisko, Stordalen...
AGGACAACGGCGCGAACAGCTACAAAGCCCGAGTCGCGTACGGAGTCTGAATCCAAGGCCGAGACAAAGACACCGGCGCGATCGACGAGCCACACTACTGCGCGGACCGAGACCGGAACGCGGAGTGAGACTGCGCCGAAGACGGAATCCAAGACAGCAGAGTCCAGGTCAGCAGAATCCAGGACAACGGCGCGCACGGCCACAAAGCCTGCTTCGCGCACGGAGACCGAATCGAAGACCGAAAAGGCTCCTGTTCGCGAAGAGCCCAAGCCAGCTACGCATGCGGAGTCGAAACCGAAGACGGAGACCCCTGCGATGCGTGAAGAGGCACGGCCTGCTGCACGTACGGAGGCTGCACCGAAAACTGAGAAGGCTCCAGCGCGAGAGGAAGCTCGGCCTGCCACGCACGCGGCGACGGAACCGAGAGTGGAGCCCAAGGCCCCGCCTGCACCCAAGGCTGAATCGCACCCAGCGCCGAAGATTACTGAGCCTAAGCCTGCACCGGAGCCAAAGGCCGAATCGCATCCTGCACCGAAGGCCGAACCTGCGCCCCGGGCTGAGTCGCATCCTGCTCCCAGGGCCGAGTCGCCAAAGCCTGCGCCGGAGCCGAAGGTAGCTTCTGCAAGACCCGCACCGAAGCCTGAGTCAAAACCAGCACCGAAACCTGAGGAGAAAAAAGAGAAGTAGTTGCATGTACAGAGTTCACAGTTCTTAGTTCGTAGATCTGAGTTTCTTGTTTGCAGTGGTTTTATTGCGCCAGAGCCCGCGGTTTGCCGTGGGCTTTGGTGCGTTTGGAGAGACGGGGACGGGTCGCGGTGTTGACAATTCCAATGCAGATATTGCAACTTCTTGTGGCGGGGTGGGTTCCCAGTAACGTAGACTGGCCGCTGAAAATGTTGACGGCCGCATCTGCCACGAAAATCTCAGGAGGTACTTTTCCCATGCGACTTGCCCGAACTGCGCGCTGGTTTCTGCTGGCGCTTCTTCTCTCTGTTGTACCCGCGACTTCGTTCGCCGGGGTGTTTATCAGCGTTGGCTTTGCGCCGCCGGTGCTGCCGGTGTATGTGCAGCCAGTTTGCCCCGAGCCGGGGATGATGTGGACTCCCGGTTACTGGGCGTATGGCGCGGATGGATACTACTGGGTTCCGGGCGCATGGGTGCCTTCGCCTTACGTGGGCGCGTTGTGGACTCCTGGCTACTGGGGTTTTGAAGGCGGACACTACCTGTTCCATGACGGGTACTGGGGTCCGCACATTGGATACTACGGCGGCGTGAACTACGGCTTTGGCTACGGCGGCATTGGATTTGCCGGCGGCATGTGGCGCGGCGGCTTCTTCTCCTATAACACCGCGGTGATGCACGTAGGCGTGGGCGGCGGATGGGGCGGCCATGTCTATGAGGATCGCGTGGTTGTGGAGCGTGGCTATGTGGCCCGTGACAGCCATGTGGCGTATGCCGGTGGACCGGGCGGAATTCATCACGACCCGAGTCCTGAAGAGCGCGTTGCCGAGCACGACCAGCATCGCCCGCCGAGCGAGATTCAGCAGCATCACGTGGAAGCTGCGCGGCTGGATAAGACTAACTATGTGAAGAACAATGGCGGGCATCCGACGAATGCGGCGGTATCGCGGCCTCTGACTCCGACATCGCACGCAGGGGCGACGCACACTCCCGAGACGAGTCACACGAGCACGCCGTCGCACACCTCCACGATGGCTTCGACGCATACGAATACGGCTGGCGCAACGCACACGAACACCACGACTCCGCATGCCATGACAACACGGCCTGCGGCGTCGGCTTCGCATTCGATGTCTACGGCGCGTCCGGTGGCGGCGCCGCGCGCTCCGACAGCGCCCAAGGTTCCGGCGGCGCCCAAGGGCGGCGCGGGATCGGCTCCTCAACCGCATTCGAACCCGGGTGGACATCATAAGTAGAGTCAAGCGTCCAGGGATCGAGTAGAAAGTACGAGGGCCCACGGGAAACCCTGGGCCTTGGCGCGTTCATGGGGCGGAGAGTTCGATTCCGGCGATTTCGACTTCGAGGCCACCGAACTCCGGGTGATCATTTTCGCGGATGCGGTAGGCGATGTCTATGAGAGAGCCCTGATTGAGGGCCAGTTCGGAGGCGCGGGCGGCGAGACTCCATCCAACAGCGCGGATTGCTGCGCAGGAGCTGGGTACCGATTGGTCGGTGACTGCGCTGATTGCGGGAGTTTGCGCGAGGGTCTGGACTAGTTCCAGGCGAATGTGGCGTTCCTTCATGACACGGGGACGGGCGAGAAGCCGGACGCGGCGGGCGAGGAAAACGGGCTCGGAGTTTCCGTGGCCGAGGGGCTCAAGACGGCGCAGCCATCCAGCAAGGACGGACGTGATGCGGTCAAGCGGTAGTTCGGCGTGGATTTTGAGAACATGCTCGGGCTGACGCGCGGCGAGGTGTTGCCCCGCGTAAAGGCAGAGGCGGCGGCGGAGTTCCGGTAGCGCAGCGGCAGGCATGGTGAAGCCGACGGCAAAGGCATGGCCGCCGAAGCGCGTGAATAGGTCCGCGCAGGACTCGAGTGCGTTGAGGAGCTGGAAGCCGTCGACGGAGCGGCCGGAGCCGTGGGCGATTTCGTCTTCTACGCTGACGACGATGGATGGCTTGGCGGTGCGCTCGACGACGCGCGAGGCGAGAATGCCGATGACGCCGCGGTGCCATCCTTCACCATCGATAACGAGCAGCGGACTGTCGGCGAGCTCGGAGGAAGTGGCGAGGCGAATTTCGATGGCGGCGAGCGCGGCGGCTTCGGCATCGCGGCGTTCGCGGTTGAGGCGTTCGAGCTTGGAGGCGAGGACGGTGGCGCGGGCGGAGTCGCGGGTGCAGAAGAGCTCGATGACTTCAGAGGCAATGTCCATGCGGCCGGCGGCGTTGATGCGCGGCGCGATGCGGAAGGCGATATCGAAGCCGGAGATCGGTTTGGCAGAGGGGTCGAGTGCGGCGACGGCGAAGAGGGCGCGGAGGCCGGCACCGACGGGGGAACGTAGTTCGCGAAGGCCGAGGGCAGCGATGACACGATTTTCGCCCTTGAGGGGAACAGCGTCGGCGATGGTGGCGATGGCGGCCATCTTCAGGAAGCTGGGAAGGATTTTTTCGCGCAGGCGAACGGGATCGCGACGGGATAGGATGGCCTGGGCGAGCTTGAGTGCGATGGCAGCGCCGCAGAGGGATTTTTCAGGATAGGGACAGTTGGGCTGGTTGGGATTGAGGATGGCGAGGGCGTCAGGGATTGAGTCGTCGGCTGAACAGAGATGGTGGTCGGTGATGACGAGGTCGAGCCCGATGCGGCGGCAGGTCTCTGCTTCAGCGAATGCGCGCATGCCGGTATCGACTGTGATGACGAGGCGGACGCCTTCAGCGTAGGCGGTTTCAAGAACGCTGGACTGCAGGCCGTAGCCCTCGCGGAGGCGATGGGGGACGTGGAAGCGGGCTTCTCCACCTAGCATCTCAATTGCGGTTTTGAGTAGGACCACGGCGGTGGTTCCGTCTACGTCGTAGTCGCCATAGAGCAGGATGGGCTGGTGGTTGGCGATGGCGGCTTCAAGGCGGTCGACGGCGGTGGACATGCCGAGCATGAGGAAGGGATCGTTCAGTTGGCTGGAGTCAGGATTGAGGAAAGCGTTGGCCTCGGCGGCGGTGGAGATGCCTCGGGCGAGGAGAAGCTCAGCAAGGACTTGCGGGAGGTTCGCCGCCTTGGCGAGAGCTGCGGCTTCTTCAGCGTGTGGCTCGGCTAAGAGCCAGCGCTGCTTGGGGCGTCTGGGCTGCTGAGGTGGAAGGGCGATGGGCAGAGGAAGTGAGGCTGATGCAGCTGGCAGGTGTAGCAGGTCGCCTGCCTGGGTGGATGGACTGTCCACGGGCGCCTATTCGTCCTCTTCGTCCCTGTGGGTGTCGTCGATGACGATGTCCTGGAAGCTTTCAATGTCTTCGAGCAGGGTCTGGTAACGCTCGTACCACTCGGTGGTGGTTTCATGCAGGAAGACGAGGCCCTGATAGACGAAGCCAAGCTGGATGTAGCCGAGCATGCCGGCATACTTGCGCAGCCATTGGGCTTCGACGAGTTCAGTTGACTCTTCGTCGGGAAAGTTCATTTCGCCGGCTTCTTCGGCGAGGGCGTCAAGCTCTTCGCGCTCGAGCGACATCTCGCTGAAGGTGACGAAGGGAGCGCCCACGTGCTTGGCCATCTCGACAAAATCTTTCCAGGCGTCGGGGTTGTTATTGCCTTCCCATACGATGGAAGGAATGTCCTCGGTTACGTAGCCGGGGAGGCGGTGCATACCATGACCTTCAATGAAGGCCACCATGTCGTCTTTGAGGGAGAGTAGATTTTCCGTGCTCATAGTGTTCAAGCTTCTATTCTCGCAGACTGGGGCGGGTGGGCGTGGTGGATTGTGGAAAGAACGGAGAAAGAGAGTGGTCAGTTGTCAGTGATCAGTGGTCAGGATTTGGGCATGGACAGGATAAGCTGGAATCAATCGAAATTTTGGAGGAGTGCCTTTGCCTGGGTTCGAGCGCCACGTTTTTGTTTGTCATAATGTGCGGCCGGAGGGTGCGCCGCGGCCGTCATGCAGTAGCGATGGAAAAAGCGAATTGCACACGCAGTTGAATCAATTGGCCAAGGCCGCTGGGCTGGGGTCGAAGGTGCGGATCAACAAGGCAGGGTGCCTGGATCAGTGCGAGCACGGACCGACGGTGGTGGTTTATCCGGAGGGGATCTGGTACGGCAACGTACAGCCGGGGGATGCGGCCGAGATTGTGGAGGAGCACCTGGTGGGCGGTCGGCCAGTGGAACGGCTGCGGATTGCCGAGGAGTGCTTGAATACGAAGAGTTGCCCGCATCGGGGTTGATGGTTGACAAGAAAAAATAGAATCAGGCCCGGCACTCTTGTCGGGCCCGACTCCATTGTTGTCGAAGCGGTGACGGAGCAGCCTCTTTGCTTACTTATTTACGGTTAATGTGACGGATGCAGTTCCGGTGGTGTAGTCCGTCGAATTGGTTGGTGTGAATGTTGCTGTGAGCGTATGGTTCCCGACGGCAAGCACTGTTCCGGCCGCGGGCGAGTAGGTGAACGTGCCGGCGACTTTCGAAGTGGCATCGAGCTGTGTCGCGCTTAGGGGCGTGCCGTGCGTGATGGCTTTGGGTGTGGCCCAGGAGATGGTTGGTGTGGCCTTGTTCACCGTAAGCGTTACGGACGCGGTGGCTGTTGTATAGTCCGTTGTGTTGGTTGGAGTGAACGTGACGGACAGAGTCTGCGATCCGGCGCTTAACACCGTTCCCGATGCAGGTGAATACTTGAAGGTTCCTGCGACGGCGGAACTTGCATTGAGTTGAGTTGCGCTTAGCGCTGTACCGTAGGTGATGGCTTTTGGCGTGGCCCAGGTGATAGCCGGGGTAGCCTTCTCAACGGTCAGCGTGACGGATGCGGTTGCGGTTGTGTAGTCCGTCGTATTGGACGGTGTGAATGTCACCTTCAGCGTGTTGTTTCCAACCGGCAACACGGTTCCGGATGCGGGAGAGTAAGCGAATGTTCCGGCTACCGATGCGCTGGCATCCAGCTGTGTTCCGCTCAGCTTTGTTCCGTACGATATGGCCGCAGGTGTCGCCCAGGTGATGGTGGGCGTCGCCTTGTTGACCGTGAGTGTGACCGATCCGGTTGCGGTTGCGGTGGTGTAGTCGGCGGGAGTGGTTGGCGTGAAGGTGACTGTGAGTGTGTGGTTGCCAACCGCCAAAACTGTGCCGGCTGCGGGCGAGTAGCTGTAGGTTCCAGCCGCATTTGAGGTGGCATCAAGTTGCGTTGCGCTCAAGGCTGTCCCGTAGGAGATTGCTGCGGGTGTGGCCCAGGTGACGGTGAGGGCCGCTTTGTTCACGGTGAGCGGGACACTGCGGTTGGCTGTTGCGTAGTCGGTTGAATCTGTTGGAGTGAAGGTGACTGTGAGTGTTTGTGTTCCGGCATTCAGAATCGTTCCAACTCCGGGCGAGTAGGTGAATGTGCCGGCCACTGTGGAGGTGGCGTTCAACTGCGTCGCGCTGAGGGGAGTGCCGTAGGTGATGGCTTTCGGTTTGGCCCATGTGATTGTGGGAGTCGCCTGGTTGACTGTGAGAACCACCGTTGCGGTAGCTGTTGTGTAGGCAGCTGTATTGGTGGGGGTGAAGGTAACAGTCAACGTCTGCTGTCCGGCGGTCAGTACTGTTCCGGCTGCCGGTGAATATGTGAAGGATCCAGCCACGGTTGTAGTGGCGTTCAATTGGGACGCGGTGAGCGGCGTGCCGTAGGTTATTGCAGCTGGTGTGGCCCATGTAATGGACGGCGTGGCCTGAGTGCCGGTACCGCTGAGTGCAATATTTTGCGCGGCGTAACCTGGTGCGGCGGCGTTCAGGTTATTGTCGGTGAGGACCAGTGAGCCGATGAGAGCACCGGCTGCTGTGGGCGTGAAGCTGATGGGCAACTGGCAGGATGCGCCGGCCGGTAGAGTTCCTGCTGGGGAGCCCGCAGCTACCAGCGGGCAAGCTGAGGACGCGCTGCTGTTGAATGTGAAGTTTGTCGCGATGAGTGGATTGGTACCGGTCGAGGGGACAGAGAAGGTTAGCGCGGCATTGCCGATGTTCTCGACTGTGATGGTCTGCGGGCTGTCGGTGCTGGTGGCGCCTGCGGGTGTGGAGGCGAAAGTCAGGCTTGGCGCATCGGCCAAGTCTTCCTTCAATACACGCGTATTCGAGGTATCGGCGATATAGATATTGCCACTTCCGTCGACCGCGACCCCAATGGGAGAATTCAGCTGGCTGGATGAAACTGTGCTTTGGACATAGCTGCTTCCGGACGGGGTTTCTTTGAAGATCGCATTTGCTGACACGTCGGTAACATAAACGTTTCCGCCGCCGTCTACCGCGATGCCGACGGGAGAGAGGAGGCCGCTCATTGGGATAGTGGTTTGTGTGTATGCGCCATTGGTCAGCGTTTCCTTATAAACAAGGAGATCGGAAACGTCGGTGATGTAGAGGTTTCCGATCGCGTCTACGGCGATCCCCTGTGGAGCATTCAAGCCGGGCGTGGGGATGGTGGTCTGGATAAAGCTTCCTGCCGACGGCGATTCTTCATATACGGTTCCCGACGCGATGAAATAAACATTGCCGCTGCCATCTACGGCAATTGCGACGGGATAGGAGATGCCGTTGTTGGGAGAGTCCGCCACAACTGTTTCGTTGTATCCGCTCGGCGACGGTGTTTCCTCCAAGATTCTGTTGTTACTGTTGTCGACGATGTATAGGTTGCCGCCTCCGTCTACTGCAACTCCGGCGGGGAAATTAAGGCTGCTGGTGGGGATGGTGATGAGGGTGTAGCCGCCCGAGGACGGCGTCCCTTTCCACACAAGGTTGTTGTTCACATCAGCGATATAGACGTTGCCACTTCCATCGACAGCGTCGGCGTAGGGGGTCCCCAGACCGCTTGATGCGCTTGCGACTGTGCTTTCAGTGTCGGGAAGGAAGTTGATCTGCGGACCCGCGCCTGTGCCTTGGACATAGCCGGTGGAGATGACGTTTCCGTAGGCATCCTCAACGACTGCTGCGCCATAGCGGGCCCCAGAGAGCGTTGGCTTGAAGATTACATTGATGGTGCAGGATTGGCCGGGCGCGTAAGCCACATTCGGCGCGCAGGTTCCGGTACCGGCGTTGGTAAAGTCCAAGCCGGTTGCGCCCTGGGTGAGTACAGCTGTCGAGCCAAGCGTTCCACCATTTACGAACACAAAGGATAAAGGCGTTGCCGAACTCGCGGCGCCGATATTGACTGCACCGAAGTTTACAAGCGGGGGCGCGGAGACCTGCACTGGATTGATGGTTAGAGAAACGGCCGTGGATGCCGTCAGGGCTCCTGAGGTACCGGTAATGGTGATGGTTGCCGTTGCGGGGGAAGCCGAAGAGGCCGCAACCAGCGTCAGCAGGGAGGTTGCGGCTGTGGGATTCGGAGTAAAGGTCGCGGTGACATTAGGCGGGAGTCCGGTGGCGGCAAGATTTACATTGCCTGCAAACCCGCTGAATCCATTCACCGTGATGGTGGATGTTACGGAGCCGCCCTGGGCTTCGACCAGAGAAGCGGGCGAGGCGCATAGCGTGAAGCCCGGCGTGGGATTGACGGTGAGAACGACGGTGACGGATGCATTGAACGGGGGAGAAATCCCGGTGATTGTGACGTTGTAGGTTCCGGTGGCAGCGGAGCTGCTGGCGGTGAAGGTGAGAACGCTGCTGGCTGTGGTGGGGTTCGAACTGAACGATGCGGCTAGTCCGCCGGGCAGGCCGGAGGCAATGAGATTGACGCTGCCGTTGAATCCGTTTACACCGGCCACGGTGATTACCGATGTACCAAGCGCGCCCTGAGCCACGGTGAGCGAAGAAGGCGAGGCGATGAGTGTGAAGGATGGCGCAACCAGGGCGCCTGTACCGCTGACGGTAATGCCCTGGGATGAGTAACCCGGAGCGGCGGCATTCAGATTGTTATCTGTGAGGGTTACCGAGCCGCCAAGGGAGCCTGTGGATACAGGCGTGAAGCTGATGGGCAATTGGCAGGATGCGCCTGCGGCCAGCATTCCCGCGTGTGAAGCACCGCTGTCGATCAGCGGGCAGGCCGAGGCGCTGCTGCTATTGAAGGTGAAGTTGGCCGCGATGCTAGGATTGCTGCCGCTGGATGGAACAGGGAAGCTCAAAGGAGCATTGCCAACGTTCTCGACTGTCACTGTTTGCGGGCTATCATAGCTGGTTGAGCCAACAACCGCGCTGGCGAAGGTCAGACTTGGCGGATCTGCTAAGTCCTCCTTCAATACCAATGAATTCTCTCCGTCGCCGATATAGATGTCGCCGCCTGCATCGACCGCAAGCCCTACAGGTTCACTCAGCGGGCGGGTTGATACAGTGCTTTGGGTGTAGGTACCTGCTGTTAACGTCTCCTTGAATACCGGTCCACCGCCGATATTCGCCACATATATGTTTCCCATTCCATCTACCGCAATCCCCACCGGCTGATTCAGTCCGCTGGTTGGCACCGTGCTTTGGATGTAGCCGCTTGCCGATGGAGTTTCTTCGATTACCCGGTTATTTCCAGCATCTGCGATATAGACGTTCCCGTTTCCATCCACCGCCAAATCGCCAAACGCCTGAACGCCAGAGAAGGGTACAGTGCTCTGGATATAGCCGGCTGCCGAGGGGGTCTCCACAAACACGTTCGTTTGTTCCGTCTGAAGATCTCCTGCAAAGAAATAGACTTTCCCGTTGCCATCCACAGCAATTGAGTTGGGATTGAGGATACCGTTGTTTGCGGTGTTTGCGATCAAACTTTCTGCGTACCCTCCAGCAGACGGGGTTTCCTTAATCACCCGGTTCCCGTCCGTATCCGAGATATAGACATTCCCGCTCCCATCCACTGCAATCCCGGCGGGGTTAGTCAGGACGCTGGTTGGAAGCACGCTCTGGGTATAGGTGCTCCCGGACAGCGTCTCCTTCCGGATCAGGTTCGCATTGGTATCGGCGATGTAGACGTTGCGGCTTCCGTCCACTGCAACAAAAGTGGGTTTAGCCAAACCGCTGGATGCGACCACGCTCTCAGTTCCCGGCAGGAAGTTGATCTGCGGCCCAACGCCCACTCCTTGCAGATATGCAGTCACAATCACGTTTCCATTGCTGTCACTGAATACCACCGCTCCATCGCGGGTCCCGGCGAACTTAGGCATGAATGTTACGTTCACCGTGCAGGTTTGGCCAGTTGCATAAGCTGTATTCGCCGCGCAGGTTCCTGTCCCGGAGTTGGCAAAATCCAACCCAGTTGCTCCCTGTGTAAGAACGGAGATATTGGCAAGGGTACCTGCCGTCTCAAAGGTGAAGGTCAAGGCCAGCGCCGGGGGATTGGTGGTCCCAATGTTTACAGTCCGAAAATTCGCGCCCGACGTCGATCCCGTTACCACCCGGTTATTCCCTGAATCTGCGACGTAAACGTTGCCGGTGCCATCTATCGCCACGCCAAGCGGGAGGTTGAAATCGTTGCCAAATGTTCGAACCGTAGGCGAGGCTGGAACACTGCCATTTACGGCTAAAACCTCCTTCACTGAATTGTTCTCGGCATCGTCGACATACACGCTGCCGCTGCCGTCCACTGCGACGCCAACGGGGTTAAGAAAACTGCTAGCCAGCACATTGACAGTGGTTGATGCAGGAATGCTGCCGTTGACGGCTAGAATCTCGTAGACCGAATTGATGCCTTGCGATGTGATGTAGTTCGTGTCGTCGGTGACATAGACATTCCCGCTGCGGTCCACTGCAACGCAATTGGGATAGCTATATGGGCTGTTTCCCGGGATGCCGGAGCTCAACAACTGGATTGCAGGCGAGGCAGGAATGCTGCCGTTGACGGCGAGAATCTCATAGACGGATCCTTCGCTGAGCGAAGGAATGGCGGAGCTTCCGACGCTAACAGCGGAACGGATACTTCCATTGGCAAGGGAGGCGCGGGAGTTTTCAATGATAGGACCGCCAATATATTGTCTTGGCGTGCCTGCAACAACGTAGACGTTTCCCAGACTGTCTACCGCAATGCCTCCGGGATCCGTAGTGCTAGCCAGGATGTTGATAACGGGCGACGCTGGAATGCTCCCGTTGACTGCCAGAATCTCTTTAAATTGCTCGTTGCCCGCGTCGGAGACGAAGACGTCCCCGTTTACGTCTACCGCAACGCCCACGGGCTCGCTGAAGCCGCTGCCCAGCGTGACAATAGTAGGCGATGCGGGGATGCTCCCGTTGACCGCCAAAATCTCCTTCACCGCATTGTTGAGGGCATCGGCGACGTAGACATTCCCGCTGCTGTCCACCGCTACAGCCGCAGGATCGCTGAACCCGCTTCCCAACGCGGTTTGAGAGCCGCTGAAATAGGCGGTTTGGGCGGACGCAAGGCTTCCTGCGCCGCACACCAGCACGGCCAAAATAGCACTCAGAGCTGCCAGCCGGCTCCGATTCCTCAAGCTACTGGAAATATGGCGGGAGGCAAGGGCGGGAATCGCTGAAACGAGGGACAATGGCGTAGGGATCATGAATGCGAGCTCCTGAGCAGGTGGGTCCGGTCCGCCATTGTTTATTACTTCATAAATAAACGTTGGCACATAGCAAACTCCGGATGCATGCCGAGAAATTCGCAGGAATCCGGAGCGTGTCTCCAATGAGGGATGTCGGAAGGGTACCACACAACTGGTCGATAACAAGGTGACAACCTGATTAATGACCAGAAGAAGAATTTTCCTGAGGATGTAATCGGCCTGGCTGACGCTGTTGCCGGACCGGCGCGTTGGCATGGCGGTTCGCAAAGCCACCACGGCCGTCCAGTGGCGGTTTGAGGAGACAATTTGCTGCCGGGCGCGCACCACA
>Ga0302154_10003525_pt1 | contig 11417 bp, 13 predicted proteins | sample I_Bog_N2_3_FD_193507 | JGI IMG/M metagenome (GOLD analysis project Ga0302154, IMG submission 193507) | Peat permafrost microbial communities from Stordalen Mire near Abisko, Sweden - I_Bog_N2_3 | ecosystem: Environmental > Terrestrial > Soil > Wetlands > Peat | place: Sweden: Abisko, Stordalen...
AACAATTCACCCCGGTGACAGACTCCTGTTCACCTGGGTCGCGAAAGCGCCCAACCGATCGCGCGCGGAACAAGCCGCTGGATCATGGCACAGATCTTTTCCGGTACTGGAGCGTCGACCGAATCATGGCCCCTGACAACAGTCCGCCAGATTTGCCGCGCGATGTGTTCCGGCGTGCCCAGTTCCTGGTCAGTCCGCTGGCTCATTCCGGCAAAGAGCGCGATTGCATCAGCCAATCTGCGCCGCGGCGCCGCATAGGTCACATGGATTCCCTTGTCCTGCCATTCCCGGCGCAGCGCGATCGAGAAGCCGCGCAGGGCAAATTTTGTCGCCGAGTAGCAAGTAAATTCCGGATACCCTGTGTCGCCGAAAATTGATCCGACATTCACCACCAGCGAGGGCCTGGCCGCAAGCAAGAGTGTCATCAGATCCCGGGTCAGCGCTATCGGCGCCATGACATTGGTCTGCATTGTTCTTTCGATCGCATCGTCATCGAACTTTTCCAGCGGTCCCCACTCGACAATACCGGCGTTGTTGACGAGGATGTCGAGCCTCCCATATTCGCGCCAGATGCGATCGACGATTCGTTGGCGGCCTTCCGGCCGGGTAATATCGGCGGGAATGATAAGGTAGGAGGCCGTGGGACCAAGCAGCACGGCGGTTGAGACCAGCGTCTCATGGCTGCGTCCGCACAAGATGACCGTCATTCCCCGCTCCGCAGCCTCAATGCTTAACGCGCGGCCGATACCAGAACCCGCGCCGGTGACGAGAACCAGCTTTGGATCTTGGCTCATGTCGAAGCTGCCGCGCGCGTGTAACATGTTCCTCAAGGATGGGGATCGTATCGGCCGTCGACATGTCAGCCTTTTCAGTCGCACAGCTTTCGTCGCCGAACTTGACGAGATTGCGAACCTAAGATGCTCCTTTCGGGTCGCCTGTCATGAGTTGGCAGCCGGTCACCGAGGGATCCGTCGATCTACAACGGCTGGTCATTGCCCGCGTCGGCGCTTTAACGCTGGTCGATGCGCGCGTTACTGCTCATCGTACCCGGGACGGCGGTGTCGCTGATTCGAGACCAGGTCTGGCTCTTGCAAAAAATGCGGTATGAACAGCCCGTCAGCGTGATGGTGCGTGCATCCACCAACTTCAGGCTGCCGTTGTAGGTCTTGCCGTCTTCGGGATTGTAAAGCTCACCTTCCCACTGGTCGGCCTCGGCTACCCCTCCCCTCATGCTGCCTATGATCTGTAGGCCGATGATCGGCCGGCTACGTTTGCTCGGATCGGCATTGAGGATGTCGTTGAAAGGCTTGCCGGTGTGCGGATCGATGGGATCCCTGAGCCACACGATCGTCGCGCACAGGCGTTCGCCGCATTTGGCAAGTCGCACATGCGACTTGCCTGCCTCGGTCAACCACATTCCCGTTGGATCGGCGGCCACGGCCGGTGCCACCGGCAGCAGGAACAACAGGGCCAGAAACGGACGAGGCAATCGCAAATTCATGATATCTCCCTGGTATTGATGGCGGTTCGGAGCGGTTCATCAACATGCTGGACTTCGCGAGACGTCCGCGACGGACGCGCCCATGAAGACTGGCGTCAGCTAGAAGCGATAATTCAGACCAACGTGGAAAATGCTGTTCTGCACGGTGACCTTCGCGGCCGCCGGCGCGCCCAGAAAGTTGAAGTTGCTGGTCACCGGAAACCCGTAGATGTAAAGAAACTCCGCTTTGGTCGTCCAGTGCCTGGACAGCGCGGCCTCGATGCCGATGCCAACGGCCACCACCGGCGCAAACTTGACGTCGGTCTGCGTGACCACCGTCAGATTGCCGTTCACGGTGGTCGGAGCTACCGCGACGGCGGCGGCGCCGCCGCCGGCGACGGCGTAGACCAAGAGTCGGTCCAATGGCGTGAACCCGATGCGTCCCTTGATCAACGCCGCTGCGGGCATTCCGAAGTCTAGCAAGGCGGCTGTCGTGATCATTGACCCAACCTGATTCGGCGGAACCGCAAGCTCGAAATCGCCTTCGATACCGTACACCAGCGATCCGAAGTCGCCCTGGTTCGGCGTCTGCACGAAATTACACCCGAACTGACCGCCGATGATCGCGCCGCTATTTGATCCCGCGCCTTGCCCCTGAAGCGCGCCGACTTTGATCGGGCCGACCGAGACAGGCGTGGAAATTTGACCGAGGTTGATCGGGATGTTGAAGCCGAGAACTTTGACCTGGGTGGCGATGGGGCCAATCGCGGCCGGAACCGTGATCGGTCCGACCGCGGTCGCGTTGGTGTTGACCGTGCTCATCGCGTTGACGGTCGAATAGCCGACGTTACCGCCGACATAGCAACCCGTCCAATCATACGGCACAGGTTGCGCGGGTTTGGCCACATCCGCAGCGGTCGCCATGGCGGTAGATGCTATCAACGAAGCAACCACGAGTAATCCAATTTGCATTTTCATTTACTCACATTGACCGTTTGACACATGCGGCAATCGAACGGACATTGCTTGCAATCAAATGAGGCAGGACGTCTTTTAGATCGTGACTCAAGAGTGACAAGTTCTCGGCTTTTTCTTCTGCGATGTCTTGGCGCGGCGCGCATCATCTAGAAACTGTTGCGTTGTAAGCCTGTCGAGCTCGTCTAGTTTCGCCGGGCAGTAATGTTCCGAGACGTATTTCATATCGATCCAGTCGATCAACTATTCTTCGATCCAGCCACTGCGCGATATCGAGATTCATGTCCTCCATGAAAGTACATCGCAACGCTACTTTTAGTTGAAATTGCCCGCGCCAGCACCCGCGCATCCACCCATGGCGACGCGATCACCGCTCGAGCCACGCCACAGCACGACCGAACGAAAGCTTTATCGCGTGACGTTAGGCATCGACAGCGCCGGTCTTGCCGCCGGAACAGGTCGGGGCGCGGTCACGTCGTGCTGGACGGCAGGCCCGCGAGCCCAGTCGCCCGGGCCTGGCTCGTCCTCGAGGTCGTCATCGCCCGTGATACCCAGCCCTTGAGATGGTTGTTCCTGGTTTGACCAGGGCTTCGGAACCCGCTGCTCCAGAAGCCCCGGACGACAACAGAATCAATCTTTTTGGCAGGGCGCATTGGCACGGCAGGGCTTCGGCGACTATCTTGAGCAGGCCGTCCAACCTGCCTGGAACATTGCTTCATGCCAAAACGTCAGCTGCGGCTCGGTGCCTTCATGCGGCCGGTCAGCATCCACACCGGGGCTTGGCGCTATCCCGGCGCCTGGCCAGATGCCAATTTCAATTTCGACCATATCAAGCGCCTGATCCGCAAACTTGAGGCCGGCAAATTCGACGCTTTCTTCATGGCAGATCATCTGGCGGTGCTGAACATGCCGATTGCGGCGCTGAAGCGCAGCCACACCGTGACCTCGTTCGAGCCGTTTACGTTGTTGTCGGCGCTGGCCGGCCTGACCGAGCATATCGGGCTGATCGCAACCGGCTCGACCACCTTTGACGAGCCCTATCATGTCGCCCGCCGCTTCGCCTCGCTGGACCACATCAGCGGCGGACGCGCGGGCTGGAACATCGTCACCACGTCCAATCCGGACGCCGCGCTGAATTTCGGCCTGGACGATCATATGGAGCACGCCGAGCGCTATCGGCGGGCGCGCGAATTCTATGATGTCGTCACCGGCCTGTGGGATTCCTTCGCCGACGATGCCTTCGTGCGGGATGTCGAATCCGGCCTGTTTTTCGATTCCGCGAAAATGCATGTGCTCGACCACCAGGGAAAATACTTCAAGGTCCGGGGGCCGCTCAACATCGCCCGTCCGGTGCAGGGCTGGCCCGTCATCGTGCAGGCCGGCGCGTCGGAAGACGGCCGGCAGCTCGCCGCTGAAACGGCGGAAGCGGTGTTCACCGGCGGCGGCAGCCTCGCGGACGGGCAGAAACTTTACGCCGACATCAAGGGCCGGATGGACCGGCTCGGCCGCGACCGCGACGGCCTGAAGATCCTGCCAGGCGCCTTCGTCGTGGTCGGCGACAGCGTCGAGGAGGCAAAGGAGAAACGGGCGCTGCTCGACAGCCGGGTGCATTATGACAGCGCCATCGCCTCGCTCTCGGTCATGCTCGGCACCGATGCCTCGGGCTTTGATCCCGATGGCCCATTGCCGCCGATCCCGGAGACCAATGCGAGCAAGAGCGGACGCCAGCGGCTGGTCGATATCGCCGCCCGCGATCGCCTGACCGTCCGAGAGCTCGCCCAGCGGGTCGGCGGCTATGGCGGGCTCGCCTTTGTCGGCACCCCCGCGGTTATTGCCGACCAGATGGAGGAATGGCTGACCAGCCATGGCTGTGACGGCTTCAACATCATGTTCCCCTATCTGCCCGCCGGCCTCGACGACTTCGTCGACAAGGTCGTGCCCGAGCTGCAGAAGCGGGAGATCTTCCGGAGGGAATATGAGGGCAAGACTCTGCGCGAAAATCTGGGCCTGCCACGGCCCAAAAACCGGTTCTTTGACGGTTAACCGGGCGGAAATACGCTGCTCTGAAGCTGCAAAACCTTGACTTTGGGCCGATCGCGGCTAGGTTGCCCGGCAAAACTGGGCTGGTTGGCTCAGCTATCGATCTCCCGATACCCGATCTCCCGATACCTGAGGTTCAAACCATGGCCAAAGCGGTCACCATCAAGGTCAAGCTCGTCTCCACCGCGGACACCGGCTTCTATTACGTCGCCAAGAAGAACTCCCGCACCATGACCGACAAGCTGGTCAAGAAGAAGTATGATCCGGTCGCGCGCAAGCACGTCGAGTTCAAGGAAGCCAAGATCAAGTAAGGCTTTTGCTGTTCGTGAGCGGGGGCGGAATAAGCCTTCCGAGTCCTTCATGGTGGATGAAACTCACTCCAGTGAGCTTCAAGATGATCCGGCCGTCTACCAGTGCAAAACGCGGTTCGTGCATTGCCATCGCGACGGCAGCGGCTCGCGCTTTTTCCTCTGACGCACCGGCATCCCTCAATTCACTATACACCTCAGTTACCGTCGTCGCCATAGCATGCATCTCCGCAGGCGGTATAACATCCCAAGAGAGGCCGTTCTAGGCGGAAGCTACGCTTGGAACAGACAAATCCAATGTCTGTCGAAATCGCCTATGCCGCGGTCGCCACCACCCGGTTGCGGCCGTCGTGCTTGGCGCGGTAGAGCGCGGTGTCGGCACGCTTCATGACGTCGGCAATCGGCTCACCCTTGAGTTCCATGGTCGACAACCCGATTGAAATCGTGACCTCGATACGTTTTGTGCCCTTGTTGATCGCGAAGGTTTCGCCGGCGATCGAGCGCCGCAGCCGCTCGGCCACCACGCCCGCGACATGCAGGTCCGTCTCCGGCATCACGATGACGAACTCCTCGCCGCCATAGCGGCAGGCGAGATCGATGCCGCGGATCGACTTGCGGATCCGCACCGCGAATTCGCGCAGCACATCGTCGCCGGCATCATGGCCGTAATTGTCATTGATCGATTTGAAGAAATCGATATCCAGCATCATCAGCGCCAGCGGTTTGCCGCGGCTCGAGGCCTGTTCGGCGAGGGTGCCGAGATGGCTCTCCATATAGCGGCGGTTATGCAGGCCGGTCAGCGCATCGGTGATCGCCATCTCGATCGAATGCTGCACATTGTCCCGCAGATGATCGGAATAGCGTCGTTTGCGGATCTGGGTACGCGCGCGCGCCAGCAATTCGTTCTTGTCGACCGGGCGCAGCAGATAGTCGTTGACGCCGATTTCAAGGCCGCGCAACAGCCGGGTGTTGTTGTCGGCGTCCGCGATCGCCAGGATCGGCACATGCCGGGTCCGCTCCAGCGACCGCGCCTGGCTGCACAGCCTCAGACCGTCGAAACTCTCAAGGCTCAGCGAGACGATCAGAAGGTCGTAATTGCCATCGGCGGCATGAAACAGCGCCTCCGCCGGATTGGTTTCGACGTCCACGGTATGTTCGGTGCTGAGCACCGGGGCCAGCCGCTCATAGGATGAGGGCCGGTCGTCGACCAAAAGGATGCGTCCACTTTTTCCGGTTTCGGCAATCGCACTCCGTTCCGGCGCCTGCACGCCGATTTCAAAGGAGGTGATGGCCCGCATTCGCAGCTCGTCCGTCATCATCTTGAGCCGGGTCAGCGAACGAACCCGCGCGATCAGCACGACGTCGGCGACCGGCTTGGTCAGGAAATCGTCGGCGCCCGCCTCAAGCCCGCGCACGCGGTCGGCCGGGCTGTCCAGCGCGGTGACCATGACCACCGGGATAAAGTGCGTCGCCGGATTCGCCTTAAGCCGTCGGCAAACCTCGAACCCGTCGATGTCGGGCATCATGACGTCGAGCAGGATGATGTCACATTCCGCCCGCGAACAGATCTGCAGCGCCTCGCTACCGCTCGAAGCGGTCAGGACATCGAAATATTCGGCCGAGAGCCGTGCTTCCAGAAGCTTGACGTTGGCAGCAACGTCATCGACGACCAGGATACGCGCAGACATCGAATTTCCTTACCCGATAAACTGTCGAACGGTTTCGATAAACTTACCGACCGAAATCGGCTTGGAGAGATAGGCCTCGCAGCCGCCCTCCCGGATACGTTCCTCGTCGCCCTTCATGGCAAAGGCGGTGACCGCAACCACCGGGATTCCCCGCAGTTCCGGATCATCCTTGATCCAGCGTGTCACCTCGAGACCCGAGACCTGCGGCAGCTGAATATCCATCAGAATGAGATCCGGACGCAGCGAGCGTACCAGGTCGAGCGCCTCGAAACCGTTGCTGGTCCCCGAGGTCAGATAGCCATGCGCTTCCAAGAGGTCGCGAAAGAGCTTCATATTCAGCTCATTATCCTCGACGATCAGGACGGTTTTCGCCATCCCGCCCTCCAATCCCGGCCAGCACGCCCGATGTTGGGTGCATTAGTCACCAACGCCTAAGACGTGTCAAAAAGCTAACTTAAACTAGCGACAGATTCGCTCTAACCCGTTAAGCCCCGTACTATCTTTCTGCCGAATGGTTTCCACTTGCTTGAATACCTTCCGCAGACTCGGGCATGATGCGTTGAAAAATAGAGACCATAAGTTACGGAAAGGCAAACATTGAGGTTGAAAAAGCCTGTTAAGAACCCGCGCGAAGTGGCTGAAATTGTTGCAGTTCAGGCGCTTTCCTTCATCGCAGGCGATTCCGAGCGCCTGGGTCTCTTCCTGGCTGAGAGCGGCATCGGCCCGGAAACCCTGCGCAGCGCCGCGTCCGACCCGCATTTTCTCGGATCCGTGCTCGATTTCGTGCTGCGCGACGATGTGACCGTCAAGGCATTCGCGACCTATTCGCAGCTGCATCCAACCTCCATCGCAGCCGCCCGCCAGGCGCTGGCCGATCCCGACTGGGAGCGCGACGTGCCGTGATTGCCGCCGCGCCGGAACCGGGCGGCCCGACCTGCTTCTGCCGCGATTGTCTCGATGATCTCGATTCGACGGCCGGACGGTGCAGCCGATGTGGTTCGCCCCGGCTGGTTCGTCATCCGGCGCTGCCATCGCTGGCGTTGGCGCATATTGATTGCGACGCCTTCTACGCCACTGTCGAGAAGCGCGACCATCCGGAACTCGCCGACAAGCCGGTCATCATTGGCGGCGGCAAGCGCGGCGTCGTGTCGGCGGCGTGCTACATCTCCCGCACCTTCGGTGTGCGCTCGGCGATGCCGATGTTCAAGGCCCTGGCGCTGTGCCCGCAGGCCGTCGTAATCCGGCCGGACATGGCCAAATATGTCAAGGTCGGCCGCCAGGTGCGGCTTGCCATGCAGGCGCTGACACCGCTGGTGGAGCCGCTCTCGATCGACGAAGCCTTTCTGGATCTTGCCGGGACCGAGCGCGTTCACGGCATGATCCCGGCAAAAGTACTGGCGCGGTTCGCCCAAGCGGTCGAGCGGGATATCGGCATCACGGTTTCCGTCGGCCTGTCCTGCAACAAATTCCTGGCCAAGATCGCCTCCGATCTCGACAAGCCGCGCGGTTTTGCCGTGCTCGATGCCACCGCGGCGGTGGCGATGCTGGCGGACAAGCCGGTCAGTTTCATGTTCGGCGTCGGGCCAGCGACCCAGCAGCGTCTGTCGCAGCGCGGGTTCCGTACCATCGCCGATTTGCAGCGCGCCGACGAAACCGAGCTGATGCGCCAGTTTTCGACCGAGGGGCGCCGGCTGTGGCGGCTTGCGCGCGGCATCGACGATCGCAGCGTGGTGCCGGATCGCGGCGCCAAGACAATTTCCAGCGAAACCACCTTCGACACCGACATCGGCGACTTCGCCACCTTGGAGAAGAAGCTGTGGGGCCTCTCGGAGAAACTTTCGTCGCGGCTGAAGAACGGCGATCTGGCCGGATCGACCCTGACGCTGAAACTGAAGACCGCCGATTTCAGGCAACGCACCCGCTCGCAATCGATTGCCGCACCAACCCAGCTGGCGGCCAAGATTTTCGCGGTTACCCGGGACATGCTGGCCAAGGAAATCGACGGCACCGCGTTCCGCCTGATGGGCGGCGGGGTCAGCGCGCTGCGTCCGGGATCGCAGGCCGACGACAGCGATCTGCTCGATCGCCGTTCCGCCAATGCCGAACGCGCCATCGATGACCTGCGCCGCAAGTTCGGCCCTGCGGCGGTCATCCGGGGCATCGCGTATGAGGGACCAGACCAGGCGCGGTAGTGTTGGCCGGCATGCCGCGCAAGCGGCGCAAGCGGCGCATGGCGTCATGCCGCTTCACTTACACGGCTTGAACTCCTTGATATCGAACTTTCCAAGCGTACCCGAGATGACAAAATCATTGTAGTCGAGCACCAGCGCGCGCGACACGCCGTTCTCGAACAGTTCGAACGACATGGCATAGACCGGGGTCTGCTCGCCGTCGGACTTGGCATCATGGTCATAATAGCTCACCGTGACCGGCCAGCGGGTGAGCGATTTCATTTCGGCATCGGCGGTGGCGGGATCAGGCTCCGCGATGACGCGGTCGCCGGGAATCGGCTGACCGATCACGGTCAGCGTGTTGTAGAGCTTCTCGCCATTGTCCGAACCGTCATAGACCGTCAGTTCGAGCACTGATTTGCCGTCGCGCGCCGCGGCGATGATGCGCCTGATCTGCTCGGTCGGAAACACGGTGTCGCCATCGAACGTCAGGGTCTTGACCTCCGGCTGCTTCAATTTCACGATGACATGGTCGCCATCCCGCTCGGCGACGCCATCGACCGGGCTTGCATCCGCGTCGTTCATGCGGGTATCGATCTTGAAGCGGTAGGTTTTGCCCTCGGCATCCTCCCAGGAGGTCGAGCGAAGGTCGCTCAGCGTCACCTTGCCCTCACCGCTGTTGAGCTCCGAGACCTGGCGAAATTCCGAAGTATAGCCCTCGCAATCATTGCCGGAAAAACTGTAGAGAATCCGTCCGCGCGCGCTGTCAATCGAGGCCGAGCCGCGCGACTTCACCAGGCTGAGTTCGTAGAGCGCCTGATGTGGCAGGAAGGTCATGGCGGTCGCCGCACCAGCCGACTCGGGGTTAAACCCCAATCCCGCGGCAACCGCGGCCAGCGCCAACAGCGGCGATCGGGTCGGCGACACAAGGCACCAGCGTGACATGGGCTTTCCTTAAAAGTTACAATTGGATACACTAACGTCCGGAATTTTGTGCCGCAACTAGGGCGAGTTCACGAAAAAGTACGACGGGTCGGCGAATGGCGCTATTTTCGGCGCATCCGGCGACGCGCCTGGCTCGCTTGCATGTCCGCGGGCGATGCGCGAAACAAGGTTGCAGCGGACCGGATGCCGGTCGTTGGCTGAAGTCAATTGAAACGGGGATATCACATGGCGGGTACGGTCGAGCAGAAGCTTACAGCCCAGGGCATTGTCCTGCACCAGCCGCCGACGCCGGTGGCCAACTACGTCGGTTTTGTGCGCAGCGGAAATCTGCTGGTCGTATCGGGGCAGGTCTGCGTGGACCCGGAAGGCAAATTGATCGCCAAGGGCAAGCTCGGCGCAACCGTCACGGTCGAGCAAGGCAACGCCGCCGCGCGCGGCTGCGCCATCAACCTGCTGGCCCAGGTCAAGGCCGCGCTCGGTGATCTCGACAAGGTCGTCCGGGTGGTTCGTCTCGGCGGGTTTGTCAATTCCACGCCGGACTTTCTCGACGGACCGAAGGTGCTGAATGGGGCCTCCGACCTGATGGTCGCGGCCTTTGGCGACAAGGGCCGTCACGCCCGCACCACGGTCGGTGTGGCTTCCCTGCCCGGCGATGCCGCGGTCGAGGTCGAGGGCATCTTCGAGGTCGCGTGATCGGAAGCGGACCCGGTGCGCGCGCCGGATTGGCTGACGGCGCGGCCGGTCGCCCATCGCGGCCTGCACGACCAAAGGCTTGGCATCATCGAAAACATGCCGGCGGCGGCCCGGGCTGCGATCGATGGCGGGTTTGCAATTGAGTGTGATATTCAACTCTGCGCCGACGGCGAGGCCATGGTGCACCATGATGATGCGCTCGGCCGCCTCACCGAGGGCATCAGCGCGCTCGTCGACCTGACCGCTGCCGAACTCAGGGCGGTTCCGTTCAAGGATACGGCGGAACGGATGATGTCGCTCGGCGAGCTCTGCGCGCTGGTCGATGGCCGGGTGCCGCTGGTGATCGAGATCAAGAGCCATTTTGACGGCGACCGCCGGCTGGTCGCACGGCTGGCCGAGGTGCTGGCCCGCTATTCCGGACCCGCCGCCGCGATGTCGTTCGACCCCGATCAAGTGCTGGCGCTGCGCGAAACCATGCCGCTGCTGCCGCGCGGGATCGTCGCCCAGCGCCGTTACGATGACGGTTACTGGAACAAACTCACCGTCACACAGCGCCAGGGCCTGCTGCATCTTCGCCACGCCTTCCGCACCCGGCCGCATTTTGTCGCCTTCTGGGTCGATCAATTGCCGGCTCCCGCCCCGTTTATTGCGCGCCATGGGTTTGGCCTGCCGCTCCTGGCCTGGACCGTGCGAACCCCTGAACAGCGTGCATGGGCCGCCCGCCACGCCGATCAGATCATCTTCGAGGGGTTTCGGCCGTAAAGCTCGAGGGCATGCAGCCGGCACCCTTGATGTCCGCGGCGCAATGCACGATGCTGGCCGCGGTCCGTTGGCCATGGTCACCCCATGCGATGGCTGAAGATGCGATGGCTGCCGACGCGATGCCTGACGAGCAGATGGCTGAAGACAAGACGTGACCGGTTCAGATTGCCGATGGATTCATCCGAGATAGCCCTTGAGGCGCTGTCGTCGATCAGCCAGATCCCGGCCGAGCAATGGGATGGCTGCGCCAATCCGGCTTCATCCGGGCTTGCAGGCCGTTCTCGTGAAACTCCGGGTTCGAGTTATAACCCTTTTGTGACGCATGCTTTTTTCTCGTCCCTGGAAGAATCCGGCG
>Ga0302154_10003530_pt1 | contig 11408 bp, 7 predicted proteins | sample I_Bog_N2_3_FD_193507 | JGI IMG/M metagenome (GOLD analysis project Ga0302154, IMG submission 193507) | Peat permafrost microbial communities from Stordalen Mire near Abisko, Sweden - I_Bog_N2_3 | ecosystem: Environmental > Terrestrial > Soil > Wetlands > Peat | place: Sweden: Abisko, Stordalen...
CTACGCCAAGATTTTGCAATGTATTTTTCAACGATTTATCAAAGGGTTAGACGATTTAGAAGGTCGCAGGGGGCTTGACAAGATTTTGGGGATTGGGCGATTCCCCCTGACTGCGGCATGCGAAAACCCCACCCGGAGTTTATGGGCTCACGCCGTACCTGCCCAGCGCCAGCAGCGGCCAGCTGGGTGCCGCGCTGCCGATGATCTGGACGAGGCTGCCGCCGGAGGTGGCGAGGGAGTTGAAGGTGTTGGTCGAGACCCACAAGGAGCCTGTGCTGTCGACGACAGCGTTGACGGGCCCATAGCTGGTGGCACCGAAGAGGTTGTTACAGGCGGCCGTCGAACCACACGGCTGGAGGGCATAGGCCGTGCTGCCCGTCCCGCCGGGGAGCTCCACGAGGGATTGGCTGGTGAAGTCGGCCATCCAGACGTCGCTGGCGCCGTCCACGGCATTGAAGAGACTGCCGGTGAGTTTGCCGCCGTAAGTCTGCGTGCCCTGGCTGCCGGTGGTGGCCAGGTTCAGTGCCGTGACGGCGTCGCTGCCGTTGTAGGTGGGAGCGAAGTACGCCAGGCCGGGCGCGGTGGTGTAGGAGGAGACGTAGACGGTGGAGGCCCCGGCCGCGCCAGTAAAGCTGATGCCGGTGGACGGGTTGCCGGAGGCCGACCCGGTGATGGTGGCGCCGGTGGAACTGGCCCCGGCGGGATAGACCGCGATGGCGCTGCTGGCCGTCATCCAGACGTTCTGGCCGGGGTCGATGGCCAGGCCCATGTAGGTGTCGGTGGGAGCGGTGGCGGTGACCGAGGCGAGGTTCGCGGAGTTGAAGGCGGTGCCGCCGGCGGCGGACTTGTAGAGGCCATCAGTGCCCCAGACCCAGACGTTGTTCGACTTGTCGACGGCGGTGGCGTAGACGTGCGCTGCGGGCGAACCGATGCTCCCGGCGGTAAGGTTGTCGACCGGTATGCCTGTCGTTGACGAGAAGGTGAACTTGCCGAAGGCATAGGTGGTGCTGTAGGAGGCGTCGCCGAAGTATCCGTTGCTGGTGGGGGTGGAGGCGTCCAGGCTCAGGCCGTAGTCGGCGCTGATAACACCGATGGTGGAGGTCTGGGCGTTGACGGAGCCGTTGCTGGCCAGCGAGATGATGTTGCTGACCGCATTCCCCGTCGTACCTGCTGCATATTTGCTGTTGTTGGCGATGTAGAGGTTGTCGTTGACGTCCAGCGCGATGCTGAGCGGAAACTTGAGATTAATGCCGTTGCCGTTGCCGGTGCCGGCGGGGTAGTTGATGGCGATGCTGTAGTCGTTGGGTGCGGCGCTGAGGACGGGCGAGAACGGCCCAGTTCCGGTAGGCAGGTTGAAGAAGTTGGTTACGGCGGCGCTCGATCCGCTGAACGTGGGATTGGCAGCGAGGGTCACGACGGCGGTGAAGGTGTCCGCGCCGCCGGGCAGGCCGGAGCACTGGCCGCCGGTTCCGGCGGAGTCCACGCAGTTGGCGAGGATGTTGGCGATGGTGTTAATCAGGGCCGTGGGCAGCGACGCCTTGGAGTTGCCCGGCGGGTTCGTAGGCGCGCTGGACAGGGTGGTAAGACTGAAGGGATTGGTGAGGTTGGCGGCGTTGAGGAAGGCGTGGTACAGGCCGGCGGCCGCCGTGGTGGTTCCGGTGGAGTAGCCACTGACCTTGGCGGCGTTGTTGGTGGAGGGAGCGCCGATGCCGACGGTGGAGCCGCTGATTGTGGCAAAGTTGCCCAACGCGTAGCCGGCGGCGACGGTAGTGATCTCATTGATGACGATGTTCGAGCCCTTGTAGCCGGAGTAGCCGCCGGTGACGGCGGTGTACAGGTCTTCGCAACGGCCGAGGGCGGCGACGAGCAGGATCTTGCTGTTGGCGGAGGCGCCGGCGCTGCCGGGGCTGCCGCCGCTGCCGACGATGTAGGCGAATTCGCCGGCGGGGCAGAAGTAGCCGCCCGCGAAGCTGAAGTTGCCGGAGGCGTCGGTCTCCTGCCCGGCGCTGCCACCGTTCACCACGGTGGCCTCCTGCAACTGGGTGGCGACGCCGTATCCAGTGTCGGAGGCGATGCAGGCGGCAGCAGAGCCGGAGGAGGTGCAACTGCCGTCGGAGCCGGTGGCGTAGATCTTGACGGTGGCGTGGACGATGGGGCTCTGTCCGCCCATCATGGTGCCCTGGAAGGCAGGAATGACCTGCGCGGCCTGCGGTGAGGACGTATCGAGATCCCCGATGCCGCAGCCGGTGAGCAACGCGCTGAGAGCGAAAGTGGACAGAACGGTGGCTGCGCCAAGGACCTTACGAAGCGTCATGGACGTCTCCTAAGTGAGATTGAGAGGGCCGGATGTCAGGAAGAATCTTGTGGATGGTATCAAAGTTGGGCGGGAGTACGTCAAGGGCTAAGCCGACACGAACGACAGATCTAAGTGCATGGGTGAGCCCGTGCCCTTAAGTCGTCACCCGGTCCCAGCCAGACGAGCTCTTGACGCAGAGTTCGCAAAAGGAGCGGAGTTTCGCGGAGTAAGACAGGCAAAGGCAAAAGCAGGTCCCTACGGGATGACAACAAGAAAAGCAAAAAGCAAAGGCTCTCAGTCGTCGGTGTGGCGGGAGGTCTTGGGGTGGGGGGTGGTGGCGGGGTGCGCGGGGTCGGCGATGGCGATGCGGTCGCGGCCCTGATCCTTGGCCACGTACATCATGGTGTCCGCCGAGCGGATGATGCCGTGGAGGTCGGCACCGTCCTCCGGGAAGGTGGCCAGGCCGAAGCTGGCGGTGATGGTGAGCGAGAGGCCGTTGGCGGTGAGGAACTGGGAGGCCTTCAGCTCGTCGCGCAGACGCCCGGCTAGCTGCGTGCCCGCAGCCTTGTCCATGCCGCGGAGCAGGGCGACGAACTCGTCGCCGCCGTAGCGGAAGCCGGCGTGGTCCGGGCCGAGGGTGCGCTTGATGACTCCGCCTATCTCCGCGAGCAGGCGGGTACCGACCAGATGGCCGTGGGTGTCGTTGATGCTCTTGAAGTGGTCCAGGTCGAGGAAGAGCAGCGAGAAGGGACGGCGCGGTGTGATGGAGACTACGCGGGACTCAAGCGTGGGGCCGGCGACGGCGATCTCCTCCTCAATCATCTTGTAGAGGTAGCGGGCGTTGAACAGACCGGTACAGTCGTCCGTGATGCTGAGGTCGTGGATGAGCTTGACCTGGCTGGCATTATGCAAAGCGATGGCGGCGTAGTCGCAGAGCACGCGTAGGAAAGAGATGGAGGAGTCCGGCAGCAGGTCGAGCTTGGAGTTGTGCAGCGAAAGCACGGCCAGGGTGGTTTCGCCGTGGCGGATAGGCAGACAGGCGATGGATTGCAGCCCGAGCTCAGGATGGGCGGCGGCGTAGCGCGACCAGTCGGGGTCGGTGTGGACGTTGGGGACCACGAGCGGGTTGCCGCTCTCGGCGACGTAGCCGGCGATGCCCTCGCCGCGTTGCAGGCGGACGTCCTCCATCTGGGAGTCGTCGAGGCCGGACGATAGGGCATAGACCATCTCTCGGGAGTCCTGGTCCAGAAGCAGCAATGACCACTGCTCGGGGCCGAAGAAGTCCTCCATCTGCTTCATGATGGCGCGGAGCAGGGTGTCCAGCTCCAGGCTGGAGGTGAGCGCGCTGGCGACCTCATGGAAGACACGCAGGCTCTCGATCTGGCGGGCGTCGAGCGTCTCGGGATAAGGCTTGTCTTTCACGGGCATCAGGGTCCTCGCATAGACAGGAGGAAGCGCAGGGCTTCCGAGAAGACAGCATAGCGGAAACAGTACCGGGAGCAATGTACGAAAGTGTGCAGTGCGTGGTTCCGGGGACTAACCGCCGATGTGGACCATGCTGCGCGAGGGCTGCTGGAAGCCGGGTTCGCCGATGTGGTGGCGGGCCTCCTTGCGGTGAACGACGGCGCGGATGCGGGTGCGGAGGTCGTCGTCCGTAGCTCCGCGGCGGAGCAGGCCGACAAGGTCATGATCAGACTGCGAGAAGAGGCAGGTGCGCAGGCTGCCGTCCGAGGTGAGGCGGATGCGGGAGCAGTGGCCGCAGAAGGGCTGCGATACCGGCGCGATGATGCCGATCTCGCCGCGGCCGTCAGCGAAGGTGAAGCGGCGAGCGGTCTCGGAGGGGTTGTTGGCCGCGAGCGGAACGAGCGGGCGGATGGCGTTGAGGCGTGCAACGATCTCGCTCATGGGGACGACGGACTCGGGCGTCCACTTGCGGTCTTCTTCGAGGGGCATGAACTCGATGAAGCGCACGATGACGTTTTCCGTGCGGGAGAACTCGGCGAAGGCTTCGATCTGGGTGTCGTTAAAGCCGCGCAGCAGCACGCAGTTGACCTTGACCGGGCCGAGGCCGGCGTCCTGCGCGGCGCGGATGCCGGCGCGGACGCGCTCAAAGCTGCCCGGAACGCGGGTGATGCGGGTGAAGGTCTCGGCGTCTACGGCGTCCATGCTGACGGTGATGCGGGAGAGGCCCGCGTCCTTGAGCGGCTGCGCGAGCGGCGCCAGGAGATGGCCGTTGGTGGTGAGGGCGATGTCGAGAGGCTGCTCCGAGAATGCGGGGCGAAGCTGCGCTGTCTCGTGGATGAGGTCGAGCAGGCCGTGGCGCAGCAGGGGCTCGCCGCCGGTGAGGCGGATCTTCTCAATGCCCAGCGAGACGAAGATGCGGAGCAGGCGGGCGTAGTCGGCGAGCGGGAGCTCGGTGTACTGCGCGCCGTCGGTGCCGGTGCGGCAGTAGACGCAGCGGTAGTTGCAGCGGTCGGTGACGGAGAGCCGGAGGTCGGTGATGAAGCGGCCGTGCGAGTCGCGCAGGCGGAGGCTATCGTTCTCATCCGTGAGCGACGGCGGGGCGGCGGGCTCGAGGATGGGAAGGATGGTGTTCATTTGGGGTTTGGGTGCTCTGGAAAAGTTAACAGAAAACAGTTAACAGCGAACAGGAGAAGCGGGGATTGGGCTGTTCGCTGTTAACTGTTGGCTGTTAGCTAATTCTAAATTCCTACGCCGAAGTCGACATCCTGGACCTGATCGCCGGAGTGGGCGTAGAGGTCATAGGGCGTGCGGCGGTTGAACTTGTAGCGCTGACGAATCTCGCGGCCCACCACCACGCCGAGTGCCAGCGCGGTGACGCCGGCGGAGATCCAGCCGACGTTGCGCAAAAGGTGCGTGCGCTTGTGTGGAGACGCGACGCGCTCCACCTGTTTGCCGACCTGGTTGCCGACCTGATGCCCGAATTTGCGGAACGAGCGAGAGAGGCTCATGCAAAGAATGATAGCGCAGTGCAGCATGGTTATGGAATCGCGGACCGGCCGACGGGGTGACGACTCTGGGGAGTTAATCCCGGGAAGTTCAGCTGTGAGTTCCAAGGGGTCCTCAGGACTTGGCGGCGGGCGCGGGCGCTGCGGCGGGGGCAGGCGCCGCGGCTGCGGGCGTGGCCGCGCTGCCGGGGCTGGAATCAGCGGCTGGCTTGATCTTTGCGGAGTCGCCGCTGGAGTCGCCGCCGGACTCACTGCTACCGGCGGAGTCGCTGCCGGAGGCGGGTTTGGCCGAGCCGTAGCCGTCCTTGTACCAGCCACCGCCGGCGAACTGGAAGGCGGGCGCGGTGATGGTGCGCTCCAGCGGGCCGCCGCAGTGCGGGCAGATGGTCAGCTCGGCGTCAGAGTATTTCTGGATCTTCTCGGTGCGGCGATGGCAGGTGGTGCATTCGTATTCGTAGAGCGGCATTGCGGGGTCCTTGCTGGCGTGCGGCGTTTGGCGGAATTCGGCGTCCTGTCTTAGGATACCGCGCCGAAAGAACGGTTGCTGTGCCGGATAGTATGATGCCCCCCATGAAGATTGTGCGGTTTGTGGTGTTTGCAGGGATTGCGGCAATGGCTGCGTTTCTATCGGCAGGAGCGCAGGTGGTGAACGTAGCTGATGCGCCTCCGATGGGCTGGAACAGCTGGGATGCCTATGGGCTGACCGTCACCGAGGCGCAGTTTCGCGAGAACGCGACGGTGCTGAAGAACAGGCTCGCCCCCGCAGGCTGGCGGTATGCGGTGATCGACGAGGGCTGGTTCTTCGAGAACCCCGAGGACCGCGGCACGCCGGAGAAGCTGCACTACGCGCTCGACCCGTTTGGGCGCTATGTGCCCGTGCCGGCGCGGTTTCCATCGGCCGGAGACGGCGCAGCTATCACCGTCACGGTTCCAGCGAACGCGAAGCTGGCTGCGACCATCGAGAACACCGGCTTTACCGCGCTGGCGGACTGGGTGCATGCGCAGGGGCTGATGTTTGGCATCCATATTGTGCGCGGGATTCCTCGCGCCAGCGTGGAACGCAATCTGCCCATCGCGGGCAGCGGCTTCCACGCGAAGGACGCGGCCGACACCACGGACGCCTGCCCGTGGGACCCGACCAACTGGGGCGTGAAGCAGAACCTCGCTGGCCAGGCCTGGTACGACTCGCTGCTGAAGCAGTACGCCGAGTGGGGCGTGGACCTGCTGAAGGTGGACTGCATTGGATCGCATCCGTACAAGGAGGACGAGATCGACATGATCCGGCAGGCGATTGACCGCACGGGAAGACCTATCGTGCTGAGCCTTTCGCCGGGGCCGATGGCGCTGGAGCATGCGCAGGAGGTCGGATCGATGGCCAACATGTGGCGCATCTCCGACGACGAGTGGGACCTGTGGAGCGCCGCTGAGGGCAAGGACTTTCCGCAGGGCGTGAAGGACCAGTTCGCGCGGCTGGCGGCGTGGCAGCCCTTCGCCAAGGCGGGCAACTGGCCGGACGCCGACATGCTGGCCATCGGCGAACTGAAGCCGCATCCTGGCTGGGGCGAGCCGCGCACGTCAAGGCTTACCTATGACGAGCAGAAGACGCTGCTGACGCTGTGGGCCATCGCAAAGAGTCCGCTGATTGTTGGCGCGAACCTGACGCTGATGGATAACAAGACGCTGGTGCTGCTTACCAATCCGGACGTCATCGCGCTGGATCAGGAGGGCTCGGGCGAGTTCGAAGCCAAACACGAGGGCGCGATGATTGCGTGGCGGACGTCGCTGCCGAAGGAGCGCGAGGCGCTGGCGATCTTCAACACCGGCGACACACCGCTGCGTGTGCAGCGCGACTTTGCGGGCTTTGATGCCGACCTGGGAACTCGGCACTGGAAGGTGACCGACGCGTGGGCCGAGAAGGAGCTGGGCCACCAGCACGGAGTGGATGCGACGCTCGCGCCGCACGCCTGCCTGCTGCTTATGCTGACGCCGGAGAAGTCGCTGACCGAGAAGCTAGCACCGAAGCTGCACAAGGAGCACGAGTAGCAGTGGGAGCCGGTAAATATCCGGCGGGTGGCCCACATCCAGGAGTCCTCTTTCTTATCAGAACTGGGTGCCCCACATCTCGATTCTGAGATGTGGGGCACCCATGGGGTAAGGGTGAGTCAGATGTGGGCCACCCGCGCACTACCGGCGGGGCTTTGTCTTGCCCTTGAGGTTGAGCGCGACGGCGGCGCGGATGAGGGCCTTCAGAGCGGCCTCATTCACCTTCTCGCCTTCGTGGATGTCGATGGCGCGGCGGACGTTGCCTTCGAGGCTGGAGTTGAAGAGGCCGGAGGGGTCCGGCAGCGACGCGCCCTTGGCGAAGGTCAGTTTGACGACGCTCTTGTAGGTCTCTCCGGTGCAGACGATGCCGCCGCGGGAGAAGACGGGCGTACCCGGCGACGTGGGTTTGACCCACTTCCACTCTTCGATAATCTCCGGGTCGGCGGAGAGGATGATCTTGCGGACGTGTGCGAGGGTCTGGCCGCGCCAATCGCCGAGGTCTTTGATCTTCGCGTCGATCTGTGCGGAGGGAGATTCTGCCGGGACAGCGTTTTTCATGGACGGCTCCAGCGTTCGCCCCTATTTTCGCTGCACGAAGGCTTTGCCGCAACCGGCATCCGCACCCCACCCGGCATCCGTTAGAAGACGATGCGGGCGCCGAGTTGGAGAACGCGGCTGGCGTTCTGCGTGCTGGATATCTGACCGAAGGTTCCCGATGTTGCGGTGAGGTTGGGACCGGAGAAGACCGGGCGGTTGTTGACGTTGAAGGCCCCCACGCGGAACTGCAGAAAGGCGGTCTCAGAGAAATTGAAGTTCTTGAGGATCGAGGCGTCCCAGTCGTTCAGGGCGTCGGCGCGCAGGTTGGCGAACTGGCTGGGGTAGGTACGAATGTTGTTCACGGGCTGGGTTCCGCCATTGCCGTCCTGGCAGAGGGCGGTGGAGGTGGTGCTGACGCTGTTGGCGAAGGCGTTGATGTTGAAGGCCGGGCAGGTGGTGCTGGGATTGTTGAACTCGGTTGCGGCGCGCGGGTTGTAATGCAGCGATTGGCCGGCGATGGGCGTGAGGTTGCCGAAGGTGAGTGGAGCGCCGCTCTGGAAGAACCAACTGGAGGCGATGTTCCAGCCGCCGAAGGGGAGATCGAGCCAAGTGGGTATAGTGGCGCCGAACTGGCGTCCGCGGCCGTACGGCAGCTCGTAGCTGACGGCGATGACCGTGTGCAGGGGATGGTCGAACTGGGAGATGCGGTACTCCGGACGCGGGTCGAAGGCGTTCAGGAAGGTGACGGCCTCCAGCAGCTTGGACCACTGAGAGTTCGCCAGAATCGAGAGCCCATACCCGGTGCGGTGTTCGATGTGGACGTCGAGGGCATGGAAGATGGAGCTGCCCTCATCCACGTTCTGCTCGGTGATGGCGCCAAACTCAGGATAGGTTTGGAGCAGTTGCGTCAGCGCGACTGTCTTGCTGGAGTTGAGATTGCCGCCGCCGGGGAGGATTCCATAGAACGGGTTGGCGACCGAGGCGCTGAGACTGGGGTTGGAGGCCGTTGTCAGATACTGCGGCTCGACGTAGTTCAGTTGCTCGTTGATGGGGAGACGGCGGCCGGCGCTGCCCTCATAGAAGGCCTCCAGCAGCCAGCCGCTGAAGCACTGGTGCTGAAAGCCGAGGTGCCAGCGCTCGGAGTAGGCGTTGCGGATGCTGGGGTTGAGGAAGGTGAGGGGCTGGCCGACGAACGTACCCAGTCCAGCGGAAGAGCCACTGGCCGGAGTGAGGCCGTTAGGGAAGGGATTGGAGAGCGTGCCCGGGCCGTTGGCCGTGGGCGGCGCATAGCTGACAACCGGAGACTGCGTCGTCTGGCTGAAGCCCTCCTGGTTGATGGTGTTGTTGAAGGGGAAGATGGGGATGACGAAGATGCCGAAGCCGGCGCGGATCACGGTGTTCTGACCAAACATGTGCGGCCGGTAGGCGAGACCGATGCGCGGGCTGAGCATGATCGAGGGGAAGTTCGAGAACTTGCCGCCAGGCCCGGCGAAGGTGAGGCCGCCGTTGACCTTGAAGTTGGCCACCGCGAGCGTGGAGTTGGGATGGGTGGCGTAGGCGGCGGTGGCGGGGGCGCTGTAGGGGTTGGTTGCGGTGGTGTTGAAGCCGTTGACGACGGTGTCTTCGCGTTCGTTGGGCGAGAAGTCGTCATCCATGCGCAGACCGAAGTTCAACGTGAGCCGCGGGCGAACGCGCCAGTCATCCTGCAGGAAGAGCCCCAGGTAGGTCTGGTTGCCGACGGCATGCGAGTTGAGATCGTAGCTGGCCGAGGTGGGCAGCCCAAGCAGAAAGGCCGCGGTATCGGAGCCGACCGCGGCATAAGTATCGGTTCCGAAGGCGCCGGTGAAGCTGTTGTCAAAGTTGTAGAGGCCGGAGGAGTTGCCGAAGGTAAAGTCGCCCCTCTGCACTTTGCGAAAGTCCAAGCCAAACTTCAGCGTCTGCCGGTATACGGTCTTAATCAGATCGACGAACACATCGTTGGTGTTGAAGGGCGCGGTGCCGGGTGTCTGGGCGGTGCTGCCCAGAGGGTTCAGCGAGCCGGAGTTGAAGTAGAACCGCGGGAAGATGTGGCGCGAGCTGGGCAGATTGGGCAGACCGAGCGTGGCGGCGTCAAAGCCGTCGCCGTTGGTGAGTGTGGGCTGCGAGAAGCGGCCATAGTTCAGACGCAGGTCGGCCGACAAGGATGGAGTGAAGGTGATGACATCCCCGACCGTTGCACCGAGGTTCTGGCGATAGAGGATGTCGCCGTAGGCCGGGTTGGTGGCGTCGAAGAGCTGATTCGAATACTGGACGAGACGGCTGTATCGGGCGGTCATATAAAGCCGCTGGCGCGGGGAAAGCGTCCAGTCAAAGCGGGCGAACTCATTGTTGTAGCGGTCGCCCGTTGAGGCGGTGGACAAGTAGTTGTTCTCGCCGAGGTTGTTGCCTGGGACATTTGGCTGCGGGAAGTAGGCGAGCGCGGCCAGGGCGACGGAGTTCAGCGGCAGGGCGCCGGAGGTGATGTTGTTGCCGGCAAAAGCGGTGCGGTCGTAGATGTTGAAGCCCTGGGCCGCGCAAGCCGGGTTGATGGTTCCGCTGGCAGGGTCAAAGATGGCGCCCGAGTTGTAAGTCCTGGTCACGCCCGGACACTCGGTGTCGGTGCGGTTGCTGCCCTGGGCGAGCAGCGCGGAGAAGTCGCCGGTCCGTTCCGCGGCGGTCGGCACGCTCGCGTAGGTGCTGCCCGCAGTGGAGTCGTAGAGTCCCTCATAGGCGAAGAAGAAAAAGAGCTTGTCATGATCTCTGAAGGGGCCGTTGAAGAACCGGGTAGGCAGCAGCGGGCCTCCGATGCTGGCGCCAAACTGGTTGCGGCGCGATTCCGGCTGAGCATAGCCGGGGATGCGTGCAGAGAAATAGGGGTCGGCGTTGAGAGCGGAGTTCTGGTTGAACTCTGAGAGCGTGCCGTGCAAACGGTTGGTGCCGGACTTGCTAATCTGGTTAGCCGTGGCGCCGCCCCCGTGGCCGTAGGTGGCGTCGGACTCGAAGATATTGATCGTGACCTCGCGCGTAGCGTCGGCCGGCATCTCGTAGTTCGGTGAGTTGTCCGCGCCGTTGTTCTGCGCGCCGTCCAGCAGAAACTCAGCGCTCTTGTTGGGCAGGCCGCCGACCGTAAACGCCGCCAGGGCCGAATTGGAAAAGGGCCGCACACCGACCGGGTTGGCTGTGGCCAGCACACCAACCCCATACTGAATCAGGCTCATGGGGGCGCGGCCGTTCAGGGGCAGGTCTTCGACCAGTTGCGGTGGGACGACCTGACCGAGGCTGGCGTCTCCCGTGCCGAGCAGCTGCGATGCAGCAGTTACTTCGACGATCTGCGTGACCCTGCCGACCGACAGCGGGATGTCGATGGTGACCTGATCGCCGGAGCCGAGGGTGAGGTTCTCCCACTCGTAGAGTTTGAAGCCCTGTGCCCTGGCCACAAGAGAGTAGTCGCCCGGTTTAAGGAGCGCGAAGGTGTAGTTGCCGGTTTCGTTGCTTTGAGCTGTCTGAGTGACCCCGGTCTCGGTCTCGATGGCGGTTATTTTGAC
>Ga0302154_10003532_pt1 | contig 11407 bp, 3 predicted proteins | sample I_Bog_N2_3_FD_193507 | JGI IMG/M metagenome (GOLD analysis project Ga0302154, IMG submission 193507) | Peat permafrost microbial communities from Stordalen Mire near Abisko, Sweden - I_Bog_N2_3 | ecosystem: Environmental > Terrestrial > Soil > Wetlands > Peat | place: Sweden: Abisko, Stordalen...
GAGACCGGGGCGATGGGCCTGGTGTTCCAGCATTATGCCTATGCCACGGAGGCGCAAATCCGCTTCAAGGAAGCGTATTACGGTTATGCGGGCGCGGTGGCCCAATGGCGGCAGCTCCAGCAGGCGGAACAATTCCCCCAACGCCTGGCCGATCACTTTGCCTGGGTGAAAGATGAGGCCTTGGTGAACCCCGTCGGCACGCTGGGCATAAGTCCGCTGGCCCCGGCGGAATGGTTGGGGGCTCCGGCACCCCGGCCCGATCCCGCCGGCCCGGCCAGCCCGCTGGCGGGGGCGCAACGCATCCTGTTTGTCCGCACCGATGCCGTGGGGGATGCCGTGCTGGCGTCCGCCCTGCTCGAGCCGCTGCGCCGGCACTGCCCCGGAGCCCGGCTGGCGGTGCTTTGCCAGCACTATGTGGCGGAGTTATTCACCGCCTGTCCGCTGGTGGACTCCATCATTTGCTACGATGCCCAAAAGATGCATCTCGCGCCGGACCGCGCGGAGATTCTCGCGGAGATCGCCGCCTTCCAACCCGACGTCATCCTCAACTCCGTGCGCTCGCGGGACCGGTTGTCCGAGGAATTGACGCTCGCCTTCACCGCGGCGAAACACATCGCCATCGAGGGCGACAAGAACAACCTGGCCGCGCCCGAATGGCAGGCGGCGCGTAACTGTTATCAACAAATTATTCCCACGCCCGGGGCGCCCATGATGGAATTGGACCGGCATGCGGATTTTCTGCGCCAACTGGGCGTGGCGGGTTCGGACCGCGCCCCGCTCCAGCCCGTCGTCTGGACTTCCGTGGCGGAGGAAGTCCTGGCGGATGTTCTTTTCGCCCAGGGGAATCTGGATCCCCAGCGGACCCTGGCGCTCTTTCCGTTTACCCAGCACCCGTTCAAGAATTATCCGTCGTTTGCTGCCGCGCTGAAGGATTTTGCCGGCTGGAACATCCTGCTCTTCGGCGGTCCCGAAACGCGCGAGCGTTGCGAACAACTGGCGGGCGAACTGCCCGGCAACGTGATCAATCTGGCCGGCCGCACCAGCTTGCGCGAGTTGACGGCGCTGATCCGTCGCTGCCGGCTCCTTGTGGGATCGGATTCCTGCGGCGTGCATATCGCCTGTGCCGTGGGCGTGCCCAACGTCGTCGTGCTGGGCGGCGGCCATTTCGGGCGCTTCCTGCCGTACAGTCCGCTGACTTCGGCAGTGGTGCTGCCCCTGGATTGCTATGGCTGCAACTGGCGCTGCCCGCATCCGAGCCATCTTTGCATCACCAACATCGCGCCGGAGGTGTTGGCCGCGGCCATCGCCGCCACCCTCAAAGGGCCCAGCCCGAAACCCAGGATTTTTGCCCAAATGGACCAGCCCGGTTCCGTCGGTTCCGGCCTGCCCCAGGTCATCGCCAGAAGCTTCCCTGCCGAGGCAATTGATTTTATTCCGGTGACGCCGGGTGGGGTTGGGGCATTGGAACCAGGTCCTGGGGTTGCGGAAACGAATTCCGCCCCGCCGCGTCCGTCGCCGGCCGAGCTGTTCAAAAAATACGAGGCCCTCTTCCCGCAAGTCGAAGGCTGGCTGATGTGGGAAGCGGTGCAGGTGCTGGCTTTCCTTAACGCGGCGCAAGTGGCGGAAGGCATCAAGGGGAATCTCGCCGAAATCGGCGCTTACCAGGGAAAATTGAGCCTCGCGATGGCCACCTTCCTGGATCCGGCTGCGGAATCGCTCCTGGTGATTGACATCTTTGACGCCCAGCATTTGAACACCTCCCGCTCGGGGGTGGGGGCCACGATGGCGGCCTTTATCCAGAACTTTTTGAAGCTGGATCCGGCCCCGGACTATGTGCGGGTGTTCCGCAAGCGCAGCGACGCGCTGAAGCCGGCTGAATTGGGTCAAAACATCCGTTTTTTCAGCGTTGACGGCGGGCATTCCTGCGAGGAAACCTGCCACGATCTCGAATTGGCGGCGCAAACGCTTCATCCTTGCGGCATGATCGTGCTGGACGATTACTTCAACACGAACTGGCCCGGGGTGGAGGCCGGGGTCAGCGCCTATTTCCAGGCGCATACGGACCTCGTGCCGCTGCTGGCCTTCTTCAACAAGTTCATTTTCGTCCGGCGCGAATCGCTCGCCTGGTTCCAGCGGTTGCTGGCGACCCACGGAGGCGGGGCATTCTGGCGGGAGCACAACTGGATCGCCACCCGGCGGACCCTCCATGGTTTTGATTACCAACATCTGCGCGCCAACGTGCCGAACGCAGCGGCGGCAGTTCCGAATCCCGCAGTCCCCCGCAGTGCGGACCGGCAGCTGCCCAAAATCAGCCTCGTCATCCCCTCGTTCAATCAAGGGCAGTATATCGAGGACACCATCACCAGCATTTTGGATCAGGGCTATCCCAACGTGGAAATCATCGTCTGCGACGGCGGCTCGACGGATGCCACGGTCGAGGTGTTGAAACAGTACGACCAGCAACTGACGTTCTGGGTGAGCGAAAAGGACCACGGTCAGACCGACGCGATTAACAAGGGCCTGCATCGCGCCACCGGCCAGATTCTGGCGTATCTGAATTCCGACGATTTTCTCCTGCCCAACGCGCTGCATTACATCGCCCAAGCCTGGCAGGCGCATCCGCAGGCGGGCCTGTACACCGGCAACGGCCTGATCGTGGACGGCAAAAAGCTGAACCCCCGCCAGTACATGCGCGAGGTGGGCTACACCTACGAATCGCTGTTGCGGGGTTCGTGCTATCTGCTCCAGCCCTCGACCTTCATCAACCGCCCCGCCTGGGAGCGGGCGGGCGACTTCGATGTGTCGCTGCGGTTCGCCATGGATCTGGATTATTGGTTGCGCGTCGGCCGCGATTTCGCGGTGGTGCTCCTCAACGAGCCGCTGTCCGCCTGGCGCATGCACGAGGATATCAAGACCGCCAACGGCGGCCTGATCCGCTGGCACGAACTGTGGCAGGTGTATCGCAAACACACCCAGGACCAGATCACGCCGGGCTTGGTCGTGGAATTGTTTTCCATTCTCAAGAACCCGGTCATCAGCCAGCAACTCGGCATGGATATTCGCGGGCTGGCCAGCCAGGGCTTCAACGCCTTGTATGCGGAGATGCAAAAGACCATGAAGCTCAGCGATTGCGTGCCGGTGGGGCAGGGGACGATCTTCAAACCCGTGCCGCCAGCCGGTCCCGCGCCCGCCTTCCGCGCCTATCCGCCTATCGCAGCACCGGCGTCCCGCCTGCGAGTTCCCACTGCGGAAGCCGTCCAGGCGCCCAAAGTATCACCGCCGCCAGCCAGCTTGAAAACTGGCGAAACGGCTGCTCCAGCGGTGGTGCAAACCGAAACTCGCCGGCGGGATGCCTGCGCCACTAAAGCTCCGCGCGTGGACATCATACTGCAAGCCACCGGGGTGCATGCGTGGGCCGTGAATGGCGGCTGGGAAAATGCCGCGCGCCAGTTGGGCCTGCATCATCGCACGTTCCGTCCGCGCGCCGTCTGGACCGAGATGGAGCCGGCGCAGGACGATGGTTTGTTCGATTATCTGGCCAATCCGCAGGCCGAGATTCTGCTGCTCGCGGGGTTTGACTGGCATTCGCAGCCGCTCCACAACCATCCCCGCTGGCAGGCCCGCTGGCGGCAGTGTCCCGCCCGGAAGATTCTGTACGTGCAGGAATCCGTGCTGAACCACGAGAAGCTTTCGGGCACCAAGGTCATGGAGCAGGCGTTCCGTCGCGCCGCCGGCTTGGTGGATGCCATCATTTACACGGACCTGGCGGATCGCGCCCTGATGGAATCGGCCGGCAAGCCGGTGTTGTTCCAGCCGTTTGGCGTGGATGACTCGATTTTTGCCCAAAGCACGCCGTTTGCCGAACGGCTCGCCCGCGCCTTTTTCCGCGGTAAACACCAGCCGTTTGCCGGGCAGGCGTCGTCTTATGGCGACCGCCGCGCGCTCATCCAGCACTTGTTGGATCACAAAATGTTGGAACTCGTGCCCTACGCCGCCCAACCGGTGACGCCCCAGGATCTGGCCGCCGATTTCAACCGTTATCAAGTCGCGGTGAATTTCCCCTCGGTCTTTGCGAATCACCCCACGCGCATTTACGAGGCGATGGCCTGCGGTTGCGCGGTGGTGACCAATTTGACCGGCCTTGCGGAAATCGACCGGCAGTTCGAGTCTGGCCGCCATCTGCTTTACTATTCCACTCGCGAGGAACTGTTGCTGGCCGTGCAACGCCTCGCCGCCGACCCCGCCCTCGCGGCCCAAATCGCCGCGCAAGGCCGGCAGGAAGTGCTGGCCAAACACGCCCTCCGCCATCGTCTGGCCGAAGCCGTGGCGTGGCTAAATAGTGGCCCGGGCGTCCCGCCCGGCAGTTCCCAGGCAACCCACCAAAGTAATGGCGGCGCAGCAATAACCGTTTCCGGAGCGACCACTGTTGTCCCTAACGTCTCCGTCGCTTCCACTGCCCATCTTTCGGCCCAAGTTGAAACTCCCGGGCGGGATGCCCGGACCACTATTGCCATTGATGGCGTGATCTTTAATTTGCAACGCGGCCAGCCGCACGGCGTCAGCCGCGTCTGGCATCGCTTGCTGGAGCAGCTGGCCCAATCGCCGCTGGCCAGCCGCATTGTGTTGTTCGACCGCGACGGCACGGCTCCGGTCATCCCGGGCATTCGTCGCCGCACCGTGGCCGGGTACGACTATTATCAACGGTATGATGCCGACTCCCTCTGGTTGCAGCGCTGGTGCGATGAAGAGCAGGCCACGCTGTTGATTTCCACCTATTTCACCTGGGCCGAAACCACGCCCACGGTGATTATGTTGCACGACATGATTCCGGAGCTGACCGGGCAGAATTTGGCGCACTGCGAATGGCGGGCCAAAACCCGGGCGATCCAGAAGGCCATGGGCTATTGCGCGGTCTCGCAATCCACCGTGAATGATTTTCGCCGGCTCAACCCCCAACTCGCCGCCCGCACCATCCACCTCACGCCCAACGCCGTGGGCGATGAATTGCATCCGGTGGAGGCAACCGAGCGCAACGCTTTCCGGGCCAAATATGGCATCCGCAAACCGTATTTCCTGCTCGTGGGACATCGTCCGCATTACAAGAATGCGCTCCTGTTCTTCCGCGCGTTCGCCCAATTGCCCGATCGCGGCCAGTATGAAATCGTCTGTGCCGGTGGCGGACCGCAATTGGAGGAGGAATTCAAACCCTTCGTGCAAGGTGCCACCTGTCACGTCTTGCGCCTCAGCGATGAGGAGCTTTGCGCCGCTTATGCCGGAGCCCTGGCGCTCGCCTATGTTTCCCGCTACGAAGGCTTTGGTCTGCCGGTGTTGGAAGCCCAGAAATGCGGCTGCCCGGTGATCACCTGCCGGAATTCCTCCCTCCCGGATGTGGCGGGCGATGCGGCGATTTATGTGGGCGACGCCGATGAGGCCGCCCTGCGGCAGGCGTTGCTGGACGTGCAACGCCCCGAGGTGCGCCAGACGCTCATCCACGCGGGCACGCAAAACGTGCAACGCTTTTCCTGGGAGCGCACCGGCCAAAAACTCGTCGAGGCCATGCAGGCATTCAGCCAGGAGGCGGCGCAACTGCCAGCGTCGCCCGGCGATCCCATTGACACCCTCTGGCGCTTGATGTTCGTGCTGGACCAAGGGGATGACACCGCCCGGAAATTGAGCGTCCACCTGCGCACCATTGGCTGGCAATACGAAGCCTTGGAATGTTATCAGCGCGACCGTTTGGGCGTGGCCGAAGCTGCCGCCGCCGCGCTGTGGAATCAATTGGATACGCGCCAGCTCCAGCGGCTGGCCCCGTTGCCCGAGCTCGACAGCCTGACCGCGTTGGTGCTGGGCCTGGCCGCCGAGTTGCGCCGGGACTGGCCGAAGGCGTGGGAAGCCTATTCGCGCGGCCTGATGTGCCCGGCACCAAGCCTCCTGCGGTTCCGTCTGGCCGTGCGGGTGGCGCGCGTGGCCGCCAGCGGCGGGGATGCCGCCATGTCCGGCTCGGTCAAGCAACAGATCCTTCCCAAATTGCGCAGCGCCCTGGCCGCCACCGTCAATGCCGATGAAGAAGAACTCGCCGTGCTGAACTGGCCGCCCGTCGTGCCCGCGCCCAGGCCGGCGCCCCAGCCGGGCAAAACGCTGCTCGCTCCCGTCGTGACCGCGATCGTCTCCACCTTCAAGTCCGAGCGGTTCCTGCGCGGATGCCTCGAGGATCTGGAGGCGCAAACCCTGGCCGACCGCCTGGAAATCATCGTGGTGGACAGCCATTCGCCGCAAAACGAGCGCGCCATTGTCGAGGAATTCCAGCAGCGTTATTCCAACATCGTTTACATCCGCACCCAGGAGCGGGAAACCGTTTATGGCGCGTGGAGCCGGGGTGCCCGGGCGGCCCGGGGACGGTACTTGACCAACGCGAACACCGATGACCGTCATCGCGCCGACGCCTTTGAAATTCTGGCCCGCACCTTGGATGAGAATCCTGCGGTGTCGCTGGCCTATGCGGATTGCCTGATCACCTGCCACGAGAACGAAAACTACGACACCGGCCATCCCTCCGGCTGCTACCATTGGCTGGATTTCAACGCCAAGGATTTGTGGACCCAGGGCTGTTTTGCCGGTCCGCAGCCCATCTGGCGGCGGGAGGTGCATGCGGAACACGGCTATTTTGACGAGGCAATGATTTCCGCCGGGGACTATGAATTCTGGCTGCGGCTGGCGCAGAACCGGACCTTCCTGCATGTCCACCAGACCCTGGGACTTTATCTCAAATCCCCCACCAGCGTGGAGCATGCGAACAAAGATGTGGGCGCCAGGGAAGTGAACCTCGCGCGCGAGCGTTACCGCGATGCCATCATGTTTGGCAAACCGCCTTTCCGGCCCCGGCTCCCCGAACCCACCGTGAAAGTGGAAATCATGACCGGGGCGAGCCTGGTCGCGCCTGAGCCCAAACCGGCCCCGCCGTCGCGGACCCTCCCCGCCGTGGCCCGGATCGGCCGACTGGACGAGGCGCGCGCCTTGTTCGAGCGCAAAGATTATGCGGCCGCGTGGACGGCCACGCAGACGGCGCTGGCGTTGCGTCCGTTTCATCCCGAAGCCTGGCTGCTGCTCGCCCGGATTGCGCTCGCCGCTGGCGCTGGCAAAAGCGCGAAGCACTGCGCCCAGCGCGCCCGGGACCTCGCGCCCGGCTGGGCCGCCGCGAAACAATTCCTGAACCAGCCGCTCAAAGGCAACGCCAAACTGCCCTGGCTCCAGACCGCCGCCCCGTCCGCCCCGGCCAAGCCCCGCTTGACCGTGTGTCTGATCGTCAAGAACGAGGAACAATTCCTGCCGCAATGCCTGAAATCCATTCGCGGCCTGGCCGCACAGGTGGTCGTGGTGGACACCGGTTCCACCGACCGCACGGTGGAAATCGCCCGCGAATTCGGCGCGGAAATCCATGCCTTTGCGTGGTGCGACGATTTTGCCGCCGCCCGCAACGCCGCCCTCGAACACGCGACCGGCGACTGGGTGCTCGCGCTGGATGCCGACGAGGAACTGCCGCCGGACCAGCACGCCCGGCTGCGGGCGGACCTGCAGGGGCGCACGGTCATGGCGTGCCGGCTGCCGCTGACCAATGCCGGCCTGGAACACGAAGGCTGCAGTTATGTGCCGCGGTTGTTCCGCAATATGCCCGGGGCGTGTTATCATGGCCGCGTGCATGAGCAGGTCTTTGGCAGTCTGCTGGCCAACGCCGAAGCCTGGGGCCTGAACACCGCCCTGGGCACGGCGCAATTGCTGCACCATGGCTACGCCAAGGACCTCGTGTTCTCCCGCGACAAAATCGCGCGCAATTTGAAATTGCTCCGCGCCGCGCTGGCGGAGGACCCGGCGGACTCCAATCTCTTGATGAATCTCGGCCTCGAACTGGTGCGCTCGGGCGACCTGGCCGGCGGGATTGAGCAGTACCGCGAGGCGTTTGCTTTCATGTCCGCGCAGCCGCCGGAGAAGCTGGTGCCGGAATTGCGCGAGGTATTGCTGACCCAGTTCACCAGCCAGTTGTACAAGGTCAACGACCACGCGGAAGTGGTGCGCGTGCTGAATTCGCCGCTCGCGCGGCACGGCGGGCTGACCGGTTCCCTGCATTTCGCTTTGGGCCTGGCGCATTTTGAATTGAAGCAGTTCCGCGAAGCCGCCGATCAAATGCGCCAGTGCCTGATCAAACGGAAGCAGCCCTGCCTGACCCCCATCAACACGGATATCAACAGCGCCGTGCCCCAGCATTGCATCGCGCTGAGCGAAGCCCGGCTCGGCCGTTCCGGGGCCGCCGAACAGGCCTTTCAGGCCGCCCTGACCGAAACCGTGAACGTGGAGCCCGTGCAGCTGGATTACGCCCGCTTCCTGCGGAACGAAAACCGTCCCGTGGACGCCTTGCAGCAATTGCACAAAATCGTCACCGCCAACCCGCGCGACCTGGGGGCCTGGTGCGTCGGCGCGGAAATCGCCCTCGGCCAGGCCGAATTTCTGGAGTTCGCCCTGGACTGGACGGGCGAGGCGTTTAAAGCGCTGCCGGACAATCCCATGGTGGCCGTGCAGCGCGCCGAAGCCCTGCTCCTCGGCCACCAGACCGCCGCCGCCGCGCCCTTGTGGGAAAAAATCTGGCGCAGTGAACCCGACGCCCGCATTCTCGCCGCCCTGATCCTGTGCGAAATCGCCACCGGCCAGACCCCGCATGCCCCCGGTGCCGCCGCTGAGGTGGCCACCAGCAAGGCCTTCGTGCAGTGGTACCAGAAATTGATCGCCTTTCACACCGGCCCCTTGTTGGAACTCGTCAATGGCCGCCTCGAAAACCTCCTGCCCGTGCTGCCCACCGCCGCGCAAATGCTGCAAAACGCCCTGGCCGACGCGGAGCCCGCCACCCCCGTGGTGGCCGGTTGAGCCCGAACTCCGAGTTGCCCGGGGAGCACACGCGCCCCGCGTGTGGTTTTCCGCGCCCTCGCGGAAAACATCGAACGCACGAAACCGGTCCGGGTGATTTTCCGGCGTCCGCGCGCAAAGTGGCCGCACACATCAGCCACAACCGAGGCCCGCCGTGTTCCCCAACTCCAGAGACCCGGACTCGAAGCGGGCAACGAAATCGAAAAGACCTGCCGCGTGCCCAGCGCCTTAGCCCGGATATTTCGCCGGCAAAACCATGGCAAACCCTTGTAGCGCAGGCTTCCCAGCCTGCCGTATCGGGTTTCCAAACCTGCGTGCCGTGGCCTTTCCAACCCGCGTGCAAACGCATTTGCGCTTATGTATACATGGGGTTTTCGCATCTCTTTCAAAACCACTATGAAATCCGGGCTGACTAACTAAATCCAGCAACCGTGTCAAGCTGCGCCCGGTCCCGGCAAAACGCTTGATCAACCCGCTTGAAACTTTCGTTACCTTGTAACCATTCTCACCAGCCCATCGTCGTAGATAGGGATGTCGTTTATCGTTGTCAATCCGAGCCCGCCCCTGGAACCAAAGCCGGTCACTCCTTCGGACAGTTTGATTTCGCTGACCTTCCAGCCCCATCCTGGTGAAACCCTGCCCGAATTCAGCCGCCGGTTTGCCCGCGAGCTGAGCGGCTCCCCGGGCACCCCGCTGCACCTGCAGGCCTTTGGGGATTGCCGGGCCGGGGAAACCATCACCGCCGCCCTGCAAACTTGCTTTGGCCGCGTGGATTGGCCCGTCACTTGGGTGGCAGGCGCGGCCTGCGACAGCCAGCCCGTGGCCGGCCTCCAAGTCCACCTCTTTACCGGCCACGTGGACCGCCTCCAACTCGGACGGCAAGTCATGGGCTCGGTGTTCACCGATGGTGACGCCCGGCAATGTTTGATTGGCGGCATCCTGCCCGCCCCCGACCTGACCCGCCCGCAGCAGACCGCGCGCGCCATCGAACAACTGCAGGCCCTTTTAGTCCAGGCCGGCTTCGAGTTGACGGATGTCATCCGCACCTGGTTCTTCCTCGACCAGATTCTGAAGTGGTACCCCGATTTCAACCGCGCCCGCAACGGCATTTATTCCGGCCTCAAATTCCGCACGGGCTCGCTGCCCGCGAGCACCGGCGTGGGTGCGGCGAACCCCGCCGGCGCGGCGCTTGCGCTGGCCGCCTGGGCGCACCGCCCGTTAGCGCCGAGCGCCTATGCCAATGAAATCGCGTCCCCGCTGCAATGTCCCGCCCCGGCCTACGGCAGTGCCTTCAGCCGCGCCATGGAAACCTCCACCAACCAGGGACGCCGCCTGTTCCTTTCCGGCACCGCCAGCATCGCCCCGGCCGGCGAAACCCTGTGGGTGGGCGATGTCCGCCAGCAAGTGCGGTTGACCATGGAAGTCGTGGAAGCCATTTTGCACTCGCGCAACTTTACCTGGGCGGACCTCACGCGGGCGACCGCCTATTTCCGCCATCCCGCCGATGTCGGGGTCCTGGCCGACTGGCTGGGGACCCGCCAACTCTCCAGCCTGCCCGTGGTGCGCACCCAATGCGACGTCTGCCGGGACGACCTGCTCTTCGAGCTCGAGGCCGAGGCCGAAACCTGTTGCCAGCCGGCCAACAGTCTGGTAAAAAGCATCCCGTCGCTGGCTTGATTGCCAGCGCCCCACCAAGCGGGTGTGGTCCAATGGTAGAACGTGGGCTTCCCAAGCCTGAGACGAGGGTTCGATTCCCTTCACCCGCTCCATTGATAATCAACAACTTGCACAGTTGTGCAGGAAAAGTGCAGGAAAACGACGGGTTTTCAAATCAATTTTTTCAAAAAATGGCGGCACGGTTTTGCTGACGCAAAATCGGCGGTAATGCAAAGAGGGGTAATTCCGGCGAGGGAAATTTATTTTACCGTTTCAAGAAGGATTTGCGCGGCACAGGGAGGCAGGCCGGCTGAAGAAGGGCGTTTGAGGCGTTTGATGTTTGAAGGAAAATCTGGAGCGAGAGACTGAGACGGGTTTTGGGGAAGTGTTCGTCCCCCGTTCTGTTGATTTCGCCATTGAACGAAATCCTGCCAGAATACGACTCCCTGAACACGGGGGAAACCTTTCGTGTTGAACCATTCGCGGGCGACCGAATACGAGAGCCCCGCGAGAACGGCAAACTCCTTCACGTTTAACGCCTGGTCGAGACGGCGCTTTTCCAGAACGTCCGCGAGTTTGATCCCGCGCAATTGTTTATCGGTCGTCATGTTCAGCGGCATGTTCTTCCAGCAACTCAATCGTTTTGCGGGCAGAAAAACAAACAAGCGAACTGCTCGCGAATTCTGATACCGTGAAATCATTCCATTTCCCATTCGACTAAAAAAGTCAGCCGCACACTCCCGCGCGCATTTCCTAACCTAACTTCCTCTAAAAACCTTAAAAAGCCAACAAAAGGCCATTTGAGTAGCAAGTTACGTTTTCATAAACATTCACTATT
>Ga0302154_10003546_pt1 | contig 11378 bp, 10 predicted proteins | sample I_Bog_N2_3_FD_193507 | JGI IMG/M metagenome (GOLD analysis project Ga0302154, IMG submission 193507) | Peat permafrost microbial communities from Stordalen Mire near Abisko, Sweden - I_Bog_N2_3 | ecosystem: Environmental > Terrestrial > Soil > Wetlands > Peat | place: Sweden: Abisko, Stordalen...
GCGCCCATCCCTGACGACCGGCTCGAGGCCGACCCCGCCGCCGAGCTCACCGTCGAGGAGTCGCGGGACTCCTGACCGGCGCGGAGGTCGGGGATAGGCTCCGGGGCGGCCCCGCCGACCAGGCGCCCCGGCCGTGGCTCCCCACACGAACAGGAATGAACCCGATGGCCCAACCCGACACGAGCCCCTCCCCCGTCGTGGTCGTCGGCGTGGACGGGTCGGAGTCCTCCGTGGAGGCGGCCCGCTGGGCCTGTGAGCAGGCGCGGCTCACCGGCTCCCGCCTCGAGGTGATCAGTGCCTGGCAGGAGGCGGGCGCCTGGGGCATGTCCTGGGGCATGGCCATCCCCATTCCGTCCGACTTCGATCCCGCCGGCGACACCCGGACCATGCTCGACGGCATCGTCGCCGCCCTGGCCGGCGCGGCGCCGAGCGTGCCCATCGACACGCTCGTGGTCGAGGGTCATCCGGCCGAGGTGCTGGTGGAGGCGTCGGGCCACGCCCGGCTCCTGGTGGTGGCCAGCCGGGGGCACGGCCAGTTCTCGGGGATGCTGCTCGGGTCGGTGAGCCAGCACTGTGCCGCCCACGCCCACTGCCCGGTGGTCATCGTCCGCTAGGGCCGCCGAATGCGTCCCACCCACGGTCGGACCGGAGCGACCGGCTGCGACCGGCTGCGGCCGACTCAGGCGGAGGACGCCCCCATCAGCGGCACCGGGCGGGCCAGGCTCCACGAGAACGTCTCGGGGATGTCGTCGAGGTCCACCGGTGTGGCCAGGTCGTCGACGGTCGGGCCGACCCGGGCGGCCACCTCCTCCAGCTGCACCCGGTCGAAGCCGAACAGCTCGACGGCGTTGAGGCCCAGGATGCGGCGCAGGTCGTCCTCGGGCAGGCCGCCGAAGACGTGGCGGAGCACCAGGCGGTGGACGGGTGCCGCCCCCTCCAGGTGGGGGTAGTCGGCCCCCCACATCAGCCGGTCGACGCCGACCTCCTCCCGCATCTCGGCCTCGTACCGTTTCATGAGCGACCCGCCCAGGACCACGTGCTCGGCCACGTAGTCGCCGGGCCGCTGCCGCAGGTACGACCGGACCGGCGCCCCGCCGTGGGTGTCGAAGAAGGACTCCATGTCCCGGACCAGGGACGGGAGCCACTGGACACCGTTCTCGGTCACCGCCACCTTCAGCCGGGGGTGGCGGTCGAAGACGCCACCGAGGATCATGAACCACAGCGGTCGCCGGGTGAACACGAAGACCTCGTACAGCCCGAGGAAGCCGCCGTGCTTCTCGTCGTAGAGCTGCCGGGCGTCGGTGGCCGTGCCCGAGGCGCCGGTGTGGAGGTTCACCACCATGCCGTACTCCTCGCAGGCGCTCCACAGCGGCTCGTAGTACTCGTCGGCGTAGCCGGGCAGCCCGCCCCGCACCGACATGGCCGGGAGCATGATCCCGCCGAAGATGCCGGCACCGCGGGCCCAGGCGATCTCCTCGACGGCGCGGTCCATGTCGTGGAGGTCGAGGGGGAGGACCCCGGCGCGCCGGCCCGGGGCGGCGGCGCAGAAGTCGGCCAGCCACCGGTTGTAGGCGTTGAGGGCCGGCCACACCACCTCCAGGCCCGTGGTCGTATGGCCACCCAGGTACATGGCCGGCGACAGCCCTCCGGACAGCACGGGGCCGGGGAACGTGACCTCGGCGTGGATCCCCTGGTCCTCCAGGGCGGCCAGCCGCTTGCCGTCGGCGTCGGAGGCGAAGACCCACTCGGTGCTGTAGCGGGCCAGCCAGTCCCGGGCCGCCTCGGTGTCGACGCCCATGCCGGCCAGGCGCCGGGCGGCCACGGCCCGTACGGCGTCGGGATCGTCGGACCGGCCGGGGTCCACGCCACCGAACATGGGGATGGCCACCGACGACAGGTCCCCGAAGGCCGCCACCGCCTCGCGGTGGGCCGGGTCCACGTAGTCGAGGAACTGGTCGAGGTCGTCCGGTGCGGCATGGGCGTCGGCCGACACCACGACGTAGGGCGGGCGGGCCCGGTTCGACCCACCTTCCGGACCTGTCACTGGCCTCGCCTCCCCCGGCTCCGCGGCGCCTGCCACCGCTCGTGTGGGCAGGCTACAACCCCGGGGTCGACCCGCCCAGGGGACCGTGGCCCGGGGTACGGTTGCGGCGTGGACTGGACCGACTGGGCGACGCGGCTGGAAGTGGCACTGGGACCCGAGGGCGACTTCCCGTCGTTCTTCGCGCCGGGAGCGCTGTTCAGCGACCCGGTCAACGAGCCGACCACCGACCTGGCCGCCATCGAGGCCATGACCCAGGCCTCGTTCCCCGACTGGCGCCAGGAGATCCTGTGGGTCCACGGGGATGCCACCGGCGGCGCCTTCGAGTGGATCGGGAGGGGCACCCTCGGCGGCACCCTCCCCATCGTCATCCACGGGAGCACGGTGGTCGACGTGGACGCCGACGGCCTGGTGACCCGGTGGCGCGACTACTTCGACCTGAAGGAGATAGACGCCCAACTCCCGTCGGCCTGAGCCGTCCACCCGCCTCCCGTAGGATCGGGCCGTGAGCGATCCCGTGACGGCCGCCGAGCTGATCGTCGAGTGCCTCGAGAACGAGGGCGTGACCCACGTCTTCGGCATCCCCGGCGAGGAGAACATCCACCTGGTCGAGGCCCTGTCCCGGTCGTCCATCCGCTACGTGCTGGTCCGCCACGAGCAGGGGGCGTCGTTCATGGCCGAGACCTACGGGCGCCTCACCGGCCGGCCCGGGGTGTGCTCGGCCACGCTCGGGCCCGGTGCCATCAACCTCCTCCTGGGTGTGGCCGATGCCACCACCAACTCCACGCCGGTGGTGGCCCTGTCGGCCCAGGTCGGCACCTCCCGCAGCTTCAAGGAGTCCCACCAGGGCGTGGACCTGGTCTCGATGTTCGCACCGGTCACCAAGTGGTCGGCCCTGGTGGCCGCGCCGGCGGCCGTCCCCGAAATGGTGCGCAAGGCCTTCAAGCTGGCCCGCACCGAGCGGCCCGGGGCGGTCTACCTGGCCGTGCCCGAGGACGTCGAGAAGGCCGGGGCACCGGCCGACGCCCGACCCCTGCCGGTCAGCGTGCCCCGACCCGACGAGCCCTCCCCCGACCAGGTGGCCCGGGCCGTGGCCGTGCTGGCCGGGGCCCGCAATCCCGTGGTGCTGGCCGGCCACGGGGCCACCCGGGCCGGAGCCGGGCCGGCCCTGGCCCACTTCGCCGAGACACTGGGCATCCCCGTGGTCACCACCTTCCACGGCAAGGGCGTGCTGCCCGACGACCACCCCCAGGCCCTGGGCACGGTGGGCTTCATGCGCCACGACTACGTCAACTTCGGCTTCGACCAGGCCGACGTGCTGGTGGCGGTGGGCTACGAGCTCCAGGAGTTCGACCCCGTCCGCATCAATCCCGACGGGGACAAGCGGATCATCCACATCCACCGGTTCCCCGCCGAGGTGGACCGCCACTACACGGTGGCCGTGGGCCTGCAGGCGGACATCAGCCGCAGCCTCAGCGTCCTGGCCGATGCCGTGGACGGGCCCTTCCCCCCGCACGCCACCGAGCAGCGCATCCGGGGCTACCTGGCCGACGAGCTCCGCCGGGGCCGCGACGACGACCGGTTCCCCCTGGCGCCGGCGCGGATCGTGGCCGACACCCGGGAGGCCCTGGGCCGTGAGGACATCGTCCTGGTCGACACCGGGGCGCTCAAGATGTGGATGGCCCGCCTCTATCCCACCTACGCCCCCAACACCTGCGTGATGTCCAACGGGCTGTCCACCATGGCCTGGACGGTGCCGGGTGCCATCGGCGCGAAGATCGCCCGGCCCGGGGCCAAGGTCCTGGTGGCCACGGGCGACGGAGCCTTCCTCATGAACAGCCAGGAGATCGAGACTGCCCTCCGCGAGGGGATCGCCATGGTGATCCTCATCTGGGTCGATGATGCCTACGGCCTGATCAGCTGGAAGATGGACCTCGAGTTGGGGCACGACGTCGACACCACCTTCGCCAACCCCGACTTCGTCGCCTACGCCCAGAGCTTCGGCGCCACCGGCTACCGCATCACCTCGGCCGACGAGCTCCTGCCCACCCTGCGCGCCGCCCTGGCCGCCGACACCGTGTCGGTCATCGCCTGCCCGGTCGACTACACGGCCAACCTCGAACTCATCCGGTCGCTCGGCGACCTCGACGAGTCGATGTCCTGACCGCGGGCCGGCCCCACTGATCTCCGTCCCGGGCCCGGACCTCGCGTGACCCTGGCCATCACCTTCGGCGCCTACGGTGCCGGTGCGCTGATCGGGGTCCTGGTCCACCGCTCGGGTCCCCGTCTGCGGCACGCCTGGCCCGTCTACCTGCGGGCCCAGTTGGTGGCCACAGCGGCACTGCTGGGGCTGTTCTCGGCCTGGCGCCTGACCGCCGCCCATCAGATCGTCGATCCCCTGGTGCTGGCGGCGGTGGGCTGGCTGCTGCTGGGCGTGGCCGTCTGGGTCCGCGGGCCCCGGAGCCACGGGATGGCCGCGCTGGAGGGATGGGCGGCCTTCCCGAACGGTGCCTTCTGGGTCCAGCCCCTGGCCGCAGCCCTGCTCGGACCGGGCGGGAGCCTGATCTCCGCCCTGACCAACGCGGCCTACGCCGCCTCCAACGCCGCCTCCATCCATCTCCTGCGACGTGACGCGCCCATCCGGCAGCGGCGGGCCACCAGCTGGATCGACCAGTCGATGCTGGTGGCCGTGGCGGTGGGGCTCCTGTTGCACCTGGCCGGCCCGGCCCCGGCCGGATCGCGCTGGGTGCTCATCGTGTCGGGGCCCGTGCTGGCCTTCGTCGGGGCCGGGCTCTACATGGGGTCGGTCTTCCATCCCCACAACGTGTCGGTGGTGTCCGACGCCCAGGATGTGTGGCGGTGGCTGCTGCTGACCTCCGTCCGGATCGCCTTCCTGCTGGTGGTGGCCGCGGTCACCCGGTCGACCGCCGTCGCGGTGATCGCCGTACTCTCGGCCCTCGGCCCCCCGGCCTTCAACCCTCCCCAGTTGGCCGTGCTGTACGGCTACCGCTCGGGGGTGGTCGTGGTGGCGGCCCGATGGGGATGGGTGTTCCTGCCGGTCGGGCTGGTGGTGGCGCTGCTCATCCGGTGAACGCCGGTCACGGCCGGCCGGCGTCGGACGCGGCCACCCGGACCCGCTCCCCGTCGTCGGCGGCGTCGAGCAGTGCGTCGATCTCGTCGGCCGGCACCGGGCGCGAGAACAGGTACCCCTGTCCCGCATCGCACCGCTCGGCCCGCAGGCCCTCGAGCTGGGTCCCGAGCTCGATGCCCTCGGCCAGCGTCACCAGGCCCAGGGTCCGGCCCAGCTCCACCAGCGTGTGGATGAGGGCCTGGGCGTCGGGCGACTGGTCCATGTCCGAGACGAAGGAGCGGTCGATCTTCAGGATGTCCACCGGGAACTGGCGGAGGTAGGCCAGCGAGGAGTACCCGGTCCCGAAGTCGTCGATGGCCAGGTTGACGCCCACCTCCTTCAGCTGCCGGAGGCGGCTGACGGTGACCCGTGCGTCGCGCATCAGCGTCGACTCGGTGATCTCCAGGGTCAGCCAGCTCGACCCCAGCCGGCTGCGCACCAGGGCCTCCTGGACGTCGCTGACCAGGCGGTCGGACTCCAGCTGGCGCATGGAGACGTTGACCGACACGGTGAGGGGACGCCCGTCCCCGTGCCAGCGCGTGGCCTGGGCGCACGCCTCGTGCAGGACCCACCGTCCCACGTCGATGATCTGGCCGCTCTCCTCCAACAGGGGGATGAAGTCGTCCGGCGGGATGATGCCCCGCTGGGGGTGGCGCCAGCGGATGAGGGCCTCGACCCCGTGGATCCCCAGGCCGTCGAGGTCGACGATGGGCTGGTAGAGGAGGAAGAACTGTCCCCCGCGCAGGGCGGTGTCGAGGTCGGAGCGCAGCTCGAGGCGGTCGACCACGGCCGACTGCATGGCCGGCTCGAATAGGGCGAACCCGTTCCGGCCGGCCGCCTTGGCCCGGTAGAGGGCGATGTCGGCGTCACGCAGGAGCTCCTGGGCGCTGTTGCGGTGCCCGGTGGCGATGCCGATGCTGGCCGTCACCGTGATGGGGAGGGCGTCGTAGCCCTCGACCCGGAACGGCTCGCGCAGGGTGTCGCGGATCCGCTCCGCCATCATCGACGGCCCCGGGTCCGGGGTCACCCCGTCGACCAGGACGACGAACTCGTCCCCGCCCAGACGGCCCACGGTGTCGCTGGGGCGCAGCATGCCGGTGAGCCGGGCCGCCACGGCCTGCAGCAGCTTGTCGCCGGCGTCGTGGCCCAGCGAGTCGTTGGCGTCCTTGAAGTTGTCGAGGTCGATGAAGTACGCGGCCACCGGCTCGAAGGTGCGCTGCACCCGCGACAGCATCTGCTCGGCCCGGTCCAGGATGAGCTGGCGGTTGGCCAGTCCGGTGAGCGGGTCGTGGAGGGCCCGGTGGGCCAGGATGGCCTCGAACTCCTTGCGCTCGGTGATGTCACGGATCTTCGCCACGTACCCGGCCACCGACGGCCGGTCGAGCTGGTTGCTCACGACGGCCTCGACGTCCCGCCAGCGACTGTCGCCGCGGCCCATGCGGAACTGCACCAGGGTCGAGTCCGATGCGGCCTGGAACTCCTGGCCGAGCCGGTCCCGGACCCGGTCACGGTCGTCAGGATGGACGAAGTCGGTGGCCAACCGGTCGATGAGCTCCTCGGGCGCCAGGCCGGTCAGCTCCTGAATGGCGGGACTGACATAGGTGCACCGGCCCCGCCGGTCCATCACCAGGGTGGCGTCGGAGGAGTTCTGGGTCAGCGACCGGAACCGCTCCTCGCTCAGCCGCATGGACTCCTCGGCCTCCTCCTTCTCCCGCATGATGGCCCCGGCCATGCGGATGACGAAGATGAGGAGGAACGCGCCCATGGCGGCGAGGGCGTTGGCGGTGGGCACCGTGAGCTGGGAGGCGGCCCAACCCAGCGAGACGACGGACTGGCCCACGGCGATGCCGATCAGGCTCCACAGCGCGGTGACCCGCCACGCCCGCGAGCCGGCGCTGGACACATTCTCCAGGGCCAGGAAGGCGTAGGCACCGACGAGCACCGGACCCCAACCGGTCAGGTAGATGACCATGGTGGCCGCGGCCACCTGGGTGGCCACGCGGATGTGGAGGTTCCGGCGGCTGGGGTCCCGAGCGTAGAGCCGGTCGGCCAGCAGGCTGGAGACCGGGATGGCGACGAACACGCCGATCCACAGCCACACCGGTTCGTGGGCGATGGCCCCGAAGTGCATCAGCAACAAGAGGGTGACCAGGGCCAGGGGACCCATGAGGTAGGACAGGGCCGTCGGGCTCAGCGCGACCCGGGGCCTGGCCCCGGGCGGCTCGATATCCGGGTGCTCCCCGACGATCGGGCCGGGTCGATCGGACCCGGCGACGTCGACTGCTGCCATGGGGGGGTTCGCTTCAGTCATCGGATTCGCCTGGGTGGACATCGACACCATCGACGGCGTACTTGAACGGTGCGCCACCCCGGCGCACCCCCTGTGCCGGCCTGTCCGTCGCCCCCCAGGGGGGAACGGACGTTCTCGGCCTCAGCCGGCCGGGGCGCCCCCCGCCGGGTGGACCCGGCCGGCCTGTTCGCCGGCCAGCCCGAGCGCGTCGTCCCAGGTCCACAGGCCCGGTGGTCCGGACAGGCTGGTGAGGACCAGGGTCCTCCCGACGGCGCCGGCCACGGTCCGGGACCGCAGCTCGCCCTGCGGTCCCGAGGTCGACTTGTCGAGGATCCACGCGGCGGGCAGGCCGGCCACGGCGCGGTCGTCGACGACGCGCTCGGCCAGCACCGTCTCGCCGGGCGGGGTCACGCCGACGAAGAACCGGGACACCTGCGAGAGGGAGAGCCCTGCGTCCTCGGCCGACGCGTAGGGCACCACCTCGACCCAGGCCGAGCCCGGCGCGTCGCGGCCGAACTTCCGCCAGGCGGTGATCCCACCGGACATCCGCGCGCGTCGGCTCTTCTCGCTGGTCGGATCCAGCTCACCCGTCGGCCAGGACCGTTCCTCCACCACCTCCCAGCCCGACCCGGGGAGCTCGTCCGGTCCGAGCAACAGGGCGAAGGACCTCGCCGTCTCGGCCGCCTCGTCGTGTCCCGGGGCCCCGGGTGCGGTCGATTCGGTCACGGAGGGGATTCTTCCAGAGCACCACCGGCCACGCCCCGCCGCGTGCCCGCGAGGGTCCGGGCTCAGGCGTGCGGCCGCTCCACGATGTGCTGCAACTCGATCATCAGGGGGATGAGGAACCCGATGTAGGCGTTGGTCAGCGTGAAGTCGGACGCCGAGCCGTGGGTGACCATCTCGTCGATCTCGATGATGGTGACGCGTGCGTCCTTCTCCTGGTAGGCGCGGGCCCGCTCGAGGACGGCACGCAGCTCCCCGAGCGATGCCACCTCCAACCCGAAGTGGTCCAGCCGGGGCGCCCGGAGGAACTCCTCGGTCGCCGGCAGCAGGTACAGGTACTGGCGCATCTCCCCCGTGTAGAGGATCAGCGGGTTGCCCTGCTCGGTGCTGTTGTCCCCCTCCACCCACCCGAACACCGCTCCGAAGAAGTCCACCAGCGCCGCCCGGCCGGCCTCGTCCAGCAGCTCGGCGTCGACGCTGATGGCGATGTGGTTGATGACGGGCCGCAGGGCCACCGGGTCGCTCATGACACCTCCGGGTTGACCAGCACCTTGGCTGGGAGCTCACCACGGGCCAACCGGCCCATGGCGTCCATCACACCGTCCAGGCCCACGTCTCCCGCTTCGACCAGCAGGTCGAGGGGCAGGGCACCGCCCTCCAGGAGATCGAGGGCCGGTCCGAAGCCGGTGGCGTCGTAGTTGAACGCGCCGAGCGCCTCCAGCTCGAGCACGATCATCCGGTTGTGGTTCACGGCCACCGGCTCCGACCCGGTCCCCACGAACACCAGGGTGCCGGCTGCCTCGAGCTGGTCCAGGGCCGATGCGGCGGCGTCGGCCCGACCCGAGCACTCGAAGGCGACCGCGAACGCGCCCGGAACCGCCACTCCAGGGGCCGGTGCCTCCAACGCCCCGGGCTCCACGGTGCGGGTGGCCCCGATGGCCTCCACCCGCCGCCGTCGGGCCTCCACCGGTTCGACCACGGTGATGTCGGTCACGCCACGGGCCCGGAGCACGGCCGTGATGATCAGCCCGACGGGCCCCGCCCCGGTGATCAGCACCCGGTCCTCGCCGACCACGCCGCTGAGCCGGACGGCATGGAGGGCGATGGCCACCGGCTCGGCCAACGCCGCCTGCCGCAGGCGCAACCCGTCGGGGATGCGCGTCAGCGTGGCCGAGGAGACGGTCACGAACTGGGCGAAGGCACCGCGCATGTCGCGGATGTCCGACAGCACCCGGCGGGTGCAGACCGACGGGCGGCCCCTCCGGCACGGCCGACAGCGACCACAGCCCGGCCGGGGGCCGGACACCACCCGGTCCCCGGGGTGCCACCGCCCCGACGGATCCTCCGACGCCACCCGTCCCGACCACTCGTGCCCGAGAACGGCACCCGGCCTGACGTGGCGGTCGAAGACCAGGTGGAGATCGGAGCCACAGATCCCGCAGGCCGCCACCTCGACGAGAACCTCGTCGGCCGAAGGCTCGGGAACCGGCACCCGCTCCACCTCCACCCGCCCGTCCCCCGAGCAGACGGCCGCCATCATCTGGCGGGGTGCCGCCACGGTCACAACGGGAGCGCCTCGGCCTGCGCCCTCACGAGACGGTCGAAGATGGTCCGGCACGAGGCTTCGTCCGGCGGTGAGAGCGGATCCCGCCGGAGCGCCTCGAAGGCGGGAGCCGGGTCGCCGGTCAGGGCGGCCGTGACCACCAGGTCCTGCAGCTCGATCTGGGTGGTCATGAACTCGGCCAGCGGCTCGAGGATCGGGGGCATCACCTCGGGGGCCACGCCGGCTCCGTCGACGGTGGCCGGGACCTCCACGATGGCCCCCTCGGGAAGGTTGGGGACGAAGCCCCGGTTGGGCACGTTCACGGCGTTGAGGGCACGGTGGTGATCGGTCCACATGGCCCCGATGATGGGGAAGACCTCCTCGGCCGACCGGCCGGCGCGGTGCATGGGCACCAGGGACCTCCCGTTGCCGTACCGGGTGACCAGGCGCTCCATCTGGGCACCGACGGCCTGGTGGAAGTAGACGGGCACCGGGTGCCAGCCGGCGACCTCACGGGCGAACGGCACGTACTCGCCGATGTGGCTGTCCACCGAGCACGGGAGCAGCCCGTACTCGCGGAACATGTGGGAGACCAGGGGGGCGTACATCTGCTCCACGGCCAGCTGGACCCAGGGCACCCTGATCAGTTGGCGGGCGGCCGCCGTCACCGGTGCCGGATAGTCGAAGTACCGGCGGCGCCACAGTCGGCGCAGACGCGGGTAGAGGTCCTCGCCGGTGTCGGCCCGGCGGATCTCGGTGAAGAACGTGAAGTGGTTGATGCCCGAGGCGCGGGCGGTGATCTTGGACGTGGGCATGCGGAGAAGACCGGCGATACGGGCCAACCCACCGGCGAATTCGTGGCACAGGCTGACGTTCCGGATCGGTGTGGCGACGTTGATGGCCAGGGTCACCCGGCTGAGCGGGTTGGTCAGGTTGATCAGGAAGGTGTCGGGGCAGTAGCGCTGGATGTCCTCGCAGACGCCGAGCATCGTCTTGATCGACCGGAGGGAGTGGAAGACCGCACCCGGACCACCGTTCTCCCCGGTGATCTGGGACGCCCCGTGACGGACGGGGATCTCGTAGTCCTCGATCCAGTGCGGCCACCGCCCGACCTCGGCGCTGGCGATGCAGAAGTCCGCACCCGTCATGGCGTCCCGCGGGTCGGTGGTGGCCTCGATGGTGATCGGGCGACCGCGCCGCTCGTTGACCCGTTCGGCGAAGGCCTGTGCGACCTGCAGGCGCTCGGGGCTCACGTCATGGAGCATCAAGGTCGCCCCCCGGATGCGGCGGGTGTTGACGGCGTCCAGCACCATGACCGGGCCGAAGGACATCCCCCCCGCCCCGATCAGACAGATCTTCGGTCCCTCACCCGACGCCATCGATGCCCACCTCCCTCCGGACAGGCCCGATGGTACCGGCAGTCCCCAGTGGGTGCCGGGTGGGGCGGGCCGGCTGAGGCGGTGCCGGGTGGGGCGGGCCGGCTGCCCGGACTCAGTGGCTGGAGGGTGCCGACGTCGGCGGCGGTGGGTCGACGGCGGGGACCCCGCCGTCCTCCACGTGCTCGGTCCACTCGGTGCCCGACCAGTAGCGGTACTCGTGGCGCACGAACGGGTCCCGGTACCAGGCCGGTGACGTGCCGGTCCCCTCGGGC
>Ga0302154_10003552_pt1 | contig 11365 bp, 8 predicted proteins | sample I_Bog_N2_3_FD_193507 | JGI IMG/M metagenome (GOLD analysis project Ga0302154, IMG submission 193507) | Peat permafrost microbial communities from Stordalen Mire near Abisko, Sweden - I_Bog_N2_3 | ecosystem: Environmental > Terrestrial > Soil > Wetlands > Peat | place: Sweden: Abisko, Stordalen...
GACGGAGAGCATCGTCTTCCCCCGCCGCATGGGCGATCCCGACGAGTTCGCCCGCCTGGTCGAGGGCATCGTGACCAACCCCTACCTGAACGGGGAGAACATCCGCCTCGACGGGGCCCTGCGCTTCCCTCCCAAGTAGGGCATCCCGGCGCCGGTACCGCCCCGACACGACAGCCCGGCCGCCGACGGCCGGGTGGACGGGCATCCGCCCAGAGCACCAGCTGCGCCGGGGCCGACGCACGGTAGGCCTCCAGGGGTAACGACCCCGGCCCCCACGGACCTTTCACACCCTTGGGCAACGGACACCTCCTGGTCAGGAGCTGTCGCGGTCACCCCTTGAGCCCAAGCTCACTGTTCTCCTGCTCGAGCTTCTTGATCCGCTCGGATTGCTCGGTCGTCGTCCCGCCAACACGACCCTCGTCGATGTCGGCCTGGTGGACCCAGTTGCGCACCGACTCGACGCCGTAGCCGAGTTGGCCGGCGACGCGCTTGACGGTGCCGAGCTCAGCCCGGAGCCGACGGACCAGACGGACGGCCTGAGCCTTCTCGTCCGGTGTGTAGCGCCGTGGGATCGGCCTGTTGCGTGGTTGTTCATGTGGCATGACTCCATCCTCGCTTCCAAGGTATGGAGCCTCCAAGTAACCCAGGGCGAATCACACCCGGTGGTTACACTTCCTCGAGTGAAATCCGAAACGCCAGTCTCTGTTCACCGAACGAATTGGTACACCGTGTGCGTGCTCGCGGTTCTGATCCTGGTGTTCGCCATCATCATTGCATCGGGGCGTGGGTGGTTCTCTGGGCCGCATGAACTCGACGTTCAGTTCAAACCAGGAACCTCCGTTTCGGAAGCAACTTTGGCACTGAGCAACTGCCGACACTTCTCCGAGGTCGTCCGAGTATCTGCACCCAACACTGACGCAACTGGATCACTGACAGGCAAGATGTGGACAAGTGACATCGGGAGGAGCAACAAGACCCAGCCGCTCTTGACCTGCCTCGAGCAGCAGTCATCAGTGCGAATTGAAGCGTGGCCAGAATGAGACAGCGATCCCCTTTCTCCCTGACGTATCGATCGACCGTGGGTCAAGAGGCGCCGCCGTCCCGGCGGTCAGTGACGACGACCGTCCCGGTCAGGGCAGAATCTCGAGCTAGGCGATCATGGGGACCATGTGCGCGCAAAAGGGCCCCGAAGGGCCCCTCCGCACGACTGCCTCACCATGACTGCCTTCAGATTATCAGTCGATGTCACACCCTCGCCGTACCGTCATCCGTAGCGACCTGGGCCTGGATGACTGCCTCACCATGACTGAGTGAGAGCACCGGGTTCGATTCCCGGCCGGGGCGCCCCACCCCGGAACCGGGTCGCTGGCGGCTGGTCATCCGCCGACAAGGCGACCCGGTACTGAAGGGGTCGCAGAGGTGTCGAATCGGTCCGCTCGTGCGATTCGACAACGAAGTGGGGCATTGCCACCGAGGTTCCGGTCGGCCACGTCCGGGCGATCGCCGCCGAGCCGGCGATCAGTGGTAGGGCAGTCGGTCCACGTGCAGGCCGACGGGGATGCCTCCGATTGCTGAGGTCCCGAGCCCGTATTCAGGTCGACGCAAGGATCTCGAGCTTGAGCATTCGTGCTGGTCCCCACGTTCGCAGCAAGGCCCCGTAGCGGAGCTCGGCGGCCGCCCGGAAGGGAATGGCTACCGGCCTTCCGACGATGACCGGCTCGTAGAGCTGGGCAAGGCGCGACCCTGGGATCAGGACTGCGCCGAACACGTCGGTGTCGATATCGATCGCCCGCGTGATGCCTGAGCGGCCACGCCTTCAGGGTGGCGAGGAAGGCAGTGCCTTCATCAGGAAGGAGATCATCGATCACCATTTCGTCGTGCGGGGGCAGCGGCCCGGCGCGCGTCAGCAATTCGTCGACCGGAAGCTCGAGGCTTCCAGCGTCGGATGGCTTCGGAGGGAGGTTCGACATCTCGAAGAACGTGCAGCGGTCGCCGTTCCAGGCATCGCCCGGCCGTGGTCGATCCTCCCTGCCCCAATAAGCCGGCGTCGATCACCCGTGTAACCGTGGCACAAGCGCCGTTCCGGGGCAGGCAGCTGCCGCGGCCACTCGGTGGGCTGGGCTGGCAGACCCCGTCCATTTCCGGGGAGACCGATCAGTCGGACGCTTCCGCCGACGGCGAACGTCCTCGCAACCTGACGCGCCGAGCTTGCGTCCTGCTCCGACACCTCGGTGCCGACAGGGGCCGGCAACGTGTCGGGCCCGGGGCCTCACGGGCCGGGATGGCACGTCTCCGGACGGGCGCCCCGGCCACAGCCGTCCACGACTCGCTGATCAGCCCGGCCACGGGTCGTCGACCACCCCGAGCTGGATGAACATGCCGAGCTTGTCGGCCCCGATCCATTCGCTCACGACCCGGTCCCCCTCGAAGCGCATGATGTCGACGACCCACTCCTCGACGGCGCGCCCGGTCGGAGGTCGTCCCGCGTACCCCCCGGTGTCGGTCCCGCGGAAGGTCATCCTCAGCACCACCGTGTCACCGGCCACGAGGAGCTCCTCGACGTCGAGATGCACGTCAGGGAACGCCTGGTGGTATCGACGGATAGGCTCGACCTTGGCGGACGGACCCGAGCCGAACGGATTCGCGTAGTCCTCGCCGAACAGGTCGGCGGCCGCGTCGTAGTCCCTACCGTTCCAGACCTTCTCGACGAAGTTCCGCACCAGCGCCTCGCGTCCGGCGTCGTCCATTCCCCCACCCCCGTCCTTGCTGCGTCAGGGAAACCTACGTCGGCCGGGGAACGGCGACGAGGCCGTCGTCACGCCCGTCGGACGACGGGGCATGCGACCGTCCCTCCCGTGTCCTGGACGGCGCGGCACATGGCACTCAGAGGATGGCGCCCGACTCCTTGTGGGCGATGATGGCGTCCCAGTCGAGGCCCAGCTCGAGGAGGATCTCCTCGGTGTGCTGGCCGTGCTCCGGCGCCGAGCGCAGGACGTCGGGTGTCTCGTTCCACTGCACCGGGTTGGCCACCAGGTCGTAGGACTGGCCGTCCTCGCGGTCGACCCGGGCCAGGTAGCCGTTGGCCCGGACCATGGGGTCGTCCACCAGCTCGCTGGCCATCTGCACCGGGGCCCACGCCCCCGACAGCTTGGCCAGCCGTTCCTTCCACTCGGTGTACGTCCTCGAGGCGAACACCTCGTCGATGGTCCGCACACACTCCTCACGGTTGGCGAAACGGGCCCCCCCGTCGATGAACCGTTCGTCGGTGATCATGTCGGGGCGGTCGATGCAGGTGCAGAACTCGGCCCAGTAGCGGTCCGACTGGAGCATCATGAGGGTGATGAACCGGTCGTCGCTGGTGCGGTAGCTCCCGACCAGCGGGTTGGGGGTGGCGTTGCGGCTGAACTTGGGCATGGGGTCGCCGCCGTAGAGGCCGCTGGCCACGATGTCCGGGGACAGCTGCCACATGGCCAGGCCGAGGAGCGAGACGTCGACCACCGGGGGCTCGCCGCCCCGGGCCACCTGCAACAGGGCGGCGGCGATGCCGCCGGCGATGGCCATGCCGCCCACCAGGTCGCCGAAGGCGGCCCGGCCGCCGATGGGGAACTTCGAGTCGGGCGGGGTGAGGGCGTTGGCGATCCCGCCTCGGCCCCAGTAGACCGAGCCGTCGTAGCCCGGGCGCTCCCGGTCCTCACCGAGCGGCCCCTGGCCCGATCCCCGGGCGTAGACGATCGTCGGGTTGACGGCCCGGATGTGCTCGACGTCGATCTGGAGGCGCTGGCGCACGGCGGGCAGGAAGCTGGTCACGAAGACGTCGGACGTCTTGGCCAGCTCATAGAGGATCTCCCGCCCGGCATCGGTGCTGATGTCGATGCCGATGCTCCGCTTGCCCCGGTTGGGCTGCTCCATGATGTAGTTGACGGCATCGGGACCGCCGGGGATCAGGCCCATGGAGACGAGGCCCCGCTGGGGGTCACCGGTCTCGGGATGCTCGACCTTGATGACGTCGGCCCCCCAGTCGGCCAGGACCGCCCCGGCGGCGGGGACGAAGGTCCAGGCCGCCACTTCGAGGACACGGACGCCGGAGAGTGCGTTGGACATGGGACGGGTTCCTTTGTTCGGGCGGCCGGCCACCCGGGTGGCCGGCCGCGGAGACGGGGACCGGACGAGCCGGCCGGGGATGGGGGCGGCTCAGTCGCCCGAGGAGGAGGCCACGGCCAGCAGGTCGGCGGAACGGGTGCCCCGCTTGGCCACCCCGTCGCGGACCTGGGACCGGATGGTCACGTCGTGGCCGACGGCCCGGGCCCGCAGGCTGCCCACCGTGCACGTCTCCTTGCCACCGAGGACCGTGAAGGGGTCGTAGCTGAAGTGGTGCATGGCGTTCAGGTGGGTGATCCGGTCGACGTCGTGGTCGCTCACCCCGCCGAGGCTGGCGGCCAGGGTCTCGGGGGCCACGGGCCAGGTGGAGTCGGAATGGGGATAGTCGCACTCCCACAACACGTTGTCCATCTCGAGGAAGTCGTGGCTGGCCACCCCGAACTTGTCGTCGATGAAGCAGGTGAGGATGTTCCGGTTGAACACCTCGCTGGGCAGCTCGTTGCCGAAGTCCTGCCCGGTCCACAGGTGGTGGCGGTCGTAGTTGTAGTCGATGCGCTCGAGGAAGTACGGGATCCAGCCGATCCCCCCCTCCGACAGGGCCACCTTGAGGTCGGGGAACTTCCGGAGGACCGGTGACCACACCAGATCGGTGGCCGCCTTCACGATGTTCATCGGGGTGAGGGTGATCAGGCAGTCCATCGGGGCGTCGGGCGAGGTGATGACCAGGTCGGAGGACGAGCCGATGTGCATGCACACCACCACCTGCTCCTCGCTGCAGGCCCGCCAGAACGGGTCCCAGTGGTCACTGTGGACACTGGGCCAGCCCAGCTTGGACGGGTTCTCCGAGAAGGTGACGGCGTGGGCGCCCTTGGCCGCCGTGCGGCGCACCTCGGCGGCCATGATCTCGGGGTCCCAGATGGCCGGCAGGGCACAGGGGATGAACCGACCGGGGTGGGTGCCGCACCACTCGTCGATGTGCCAGTCGTTGTAGGCCTGGACCATGGCCAGGGCCACGTCCTTGTCCTCGGTGCGGGCGAAGAGCTGACCGCAGAACTGGGGGAAGGAGGGGAAGCACAGGGAGCCGAGCACGCCGTTGGCGTCCATGTCCTTCACCCGCTCGTCGATGTCGTAACAGCCCGGGCGGAGCTGGTCGAAGGAGGTGGGCTCGATGCCGTACTCCTCCTTGGGCCGGCCGGCCACGGCGTTGAGCGCCACGTTGGGGAGGACCTGTCCCTCGTAGAGCCACGAATTGGTGCCGTCCTCGGCGGTGATGAACTGCGGGGCCAGGTCGACGTACTTGGCCGGCAGTCGCCCGTCGAACAGGTTCGGCGGCTCGACCACGTGGTCGTCGACACTCACCAGCACCATGTCGTTGATCTCCATCGGACACACTCCCTCTCGCCCCCCGGGCGCGCAGTTGACGATTCTTCCAGACCACCTCGGGCCTGTCATCTCGCTGCCACCCAGCGTACCGGGCGCGTCACACCTCGTGGACGAGCCGGCCCCCGGCCACCGCGGCCACCACCCGGGCCGCCTGCGGGCCACCCGGGTCCCGCAGGGGATCGCCGTCGAGGAGGCACAGGTCGGCCGGCGCCCCGGGCCGGACCGTACGGACCGGACCGCCCGGCGACCCGGCGTCGGCGAGGAAGAGTGCCAGAGCCCGCCGGGGGGCCAACCGCTCGGCGGGACCGATCACCCGGCCCGACCGGGTGCGGCGCCGGACGGCGGCCCCGACGGCCACCCAGGGGTCCTCGGGCCCGAAGGGGGCGTCGGTCCCGCCCCCCAGGGCCACGCCGGCCCGTTCCAGGCCGGCGCACCGGTAGAGGCAGTCCAGGTCGTCGGGCGCCACCTCGTCGAGGTAGGCGTCGCCCCGGTCGACGAGGAACGCCGGCTGGGTCACGACGGTGACCCCGAGGGTGGCCAGCCGTTCGGCCAGATCGTCCGGCAGGACCGCCCCGTGCTCCATCCGGTCCCCCGGTGCCGGGCCGACGGCATCCCAGGCCACCAGGGCCAGCACCGCGGCGACCCGGGAGGCGCAGTGGAGGGCCACGGGCCGGCCGGCCCGGTGGGCGGCGTCGATCCGCCGAGCCAGGCCGTCGGGGTCGGGGTCGGGCCCGTCGGAGACCATGACCTTGACCGGCCCGGCCTCCAGCCCGGCCGGGATCCCCGGTCCGGCCGCCTCCACCGTGCCCATGACCCGGACCCGCTGGACCAGGGCCCCCTCCCGGCAGGCCCGGGCGAGCACCTCCAGGTCGGCCGCCGTCACCGTCGGGGTGGCGTCGGTCACCCCGGTGACCCCGTAGGAGGCCAGCCGGCGGCTCACCCCGGCCAGGTCCGGGGGATCGCCCCGGGGCAGCCGGGCCGCCAGCAGGTGGTCGCCGTCGATCAGCCGGCCCGTCGGCCGCCCGTCCCCGTCGCGCTCGACGGCCCCGGACGGCTCGTCGTCGAGACCGAGCACGTCACAGGCCGCCGAGTTGAGGATCCACAGGTGACCGGCGCGGTGCTGGACCCGCACCGGACGGTCGGCCACCATGGCGTCGAGGTCCCACCGGTCGACCCACGCCCCCGGTGGCGCCCGGTAGCCCACGGCCCGCAGCCAGGCCCCGCGGGCCAGCCCGGCAGTGGCGGCCCGCAACACCTGCCGGAGGCCGTCCCGGTCCGGCGCGGCGTCCGGGCCCACGTCGACCGAGATGTCGGCCGCGGCCATGGCCATCAGGTGCAGGTGGTGGTCGTGCAGGCCGGGGAGCGCCACGGCCGCCCCCCGGACCACGGTCTCGCCGGGCCGGGCCACCAGGCCGGGACCCACCTCGGCCACCACGCCGTCGCCGCAGCGCACGTCCACCCGCTCCCCGTCGACCTCCACCCCGGTCACCAGCAGGCCGGCGCTCACGGGAGGGGCCCGGCGGCGGCCAGGGAGCCGGCGACGTCGGCCATCGAGGCGACGAGCAGGTGGTCGCCGCCCCGCAGGAGGGCGGCCAGCACGGCGGCGGCGGCGGCCAGTCCGGTCACCGGGTCGGCCACGGCATCGGCGCAGAAGCACGGCCCCCGGTCGTCGACCGCCACCAGTCCCCCGGCCGCCGCGGCATCGTCGCCGAAGGCCACCCGGTCGACCGAACCCGGTCCGGAGCCGTAGCCGGTGACCGACAGCCAGATCCGGGGCCGGCCCTCCCGCAGCACCGTGGCAGGGTCGAGGCCGAGCTGGCCCAGGGCCCGGGGTCGGGACGAGGTGACCACCACGTCGGCCCCGGCCACCTCCCGGTGGAGGGCGGCCCGGCCGGCCGCCGTAGCCAGGTCCACGACCACGTCCTCCTTGCCGGCGTTCAGCGAGGCGTAGTGGGCCGTCGGGCCGCGTCGGGCCCCGTCGGGACGGGACACCGACTCCACCTTGCGGACCCGGGCGCCCGCGGCCCCCAGGAGCGCGGCGGCCAGGGGCCCGGCCCACAGCGCGCTCAGGTCGGCCACCACCAGGTCGGCCAGTTCGGCCGGGCCGGTCGGATCGGCCAGTTCGGCCGGATCGGCCAGCTCGGCCGGGCCGGCCGAGGGGAGGCCCGGGGTCAGCCGGGTGACGGCGATCCCGCCCGGTCGGCCTTCCGTGGGGAGCACCGGGGCCCGGCGCTCCCCCACCACGGCCACCGGCAGACCCAGTCCTTCGGAGCGTCCGAGCAGCACACCGGTCGGGGCGGTGGCCACGATGTCCGCTACCGCTCCCCAGGCACCCTCGTGGACCGGCGAGGCCAGCCCGAGCCAGGCCGCCACCAGTTCCCAGTCCGTCGACCGGGGCAGGCTCGCGGCCACCCACCCGTCGGCCGTCCGGAGCAGCTGGGACGACCCGCCGCAGCTCACCGCCCCGCCCCGCCCGAACCCGGCCTCCCGGGCCCGGGCGGCCAGCAGGTCCAACGGGTCGACCCGGACCTCCCGGCCGAGGAGGGACGAGTCCCGGGCCACGGCGGCAGCCAGGTCCCGAAGGCCCGGGACCAACCCCGGGGGTGGTCCGAGCGGCGGCCCGTCGGGCCGGCCGGTCAGCTCCCCGAGCCCGGCGGCGTCCCAGGCTGCCCGGTCGGCCCGGTCGGCCCGGTCGGCCCGGTCGGCCCGGTCGGCCCGGTCGGCCCGGTCGGCCCGGTCGGCCCGGTCGGCGGGCGGCACGGTGCCCTCCGGCACCGTCCGCCCCACACCCACCGCACCTCGGCCCATACCGGCCTGACAGTACTCTCGGGCCATGGACTCCTCGCCGCTCGACGGGCCGGCGTTCGCCGAGGCCCTCGGGACCGGGGACGCCCCCCTGCGCCTCGCCGGTCCGGGGGGCCGGTTGGTGACCGTCGACGCCCACGGTCTGCCCGACCGGCTGGACGACGAGGCCATGGAGCGACTGGCCACCGTGCCCGCGGTGGTGGCGGCCCTCACCGACGACCCCGACCGCCGGCCCGACTGGGCCGACCTGTCCTGCCCGCCGGGCCGGCCGCTCGGGACGGTGGCGGCCTCCGTCGCGGCCAACCCGGTGGCGGCCACGGTCCTGGCCCTGCTGCTGCGCTCGGGCGGGAGGCGGTCGGTGGCCGACGGCCTGGTGGCCGAGTCCCTGGCCTACGGGCTCCTCCAGGGCGGACCGGAGTTCGCCCGGTGGCGGGCCGACCGTCCGGCCCGACGGCGTGAGCCGGTCCCCGGGCCGACCGTCCTGGTCGATCGGTCCGACGGTGCGCTCACCGTGACCCTCCACCGTCCCCACGTCCGCAACGCCCTCGACTCGGCCATGCGCGACGAGCTCGAGGCCGCACTGGCCGTGGCGGCCTTCGACCCGTCGGTCACTGAGGTGCACCTGCGGGGGTCGGGGCCGTCGTTCTGCGCCGGCGGCGACCTCGACGAGTTCGGGACCCGCACCGACCCGGCCTCGGCCCACCTCCTCCGCCTGCTGGCCAGCCCGGCCCGGTCCCTGGCCGGCCTGTCCGCCCGGACGACGGCCCACCTCCACGGGGACGCCGTGGGGTCGGGCATCGAGCTCGCCGCCTTCGCCGCCCGGGTGGTGGCGGACCGGGACACCCGCATCGCCCTGCCCGAGGTGGCCCTCGGACTCATCCCCGGAGCCGGGGGCACGGTCAGCCTGCCCCGGCGTATCGGCCGGCACCGCACACTGTCCCTGGCCCTGTCGGGGGTTCCGATCGACGCCGGGACGGCGCGGGACTGGGGGCTGGTCGACGAGGTGACCGGCTGATCCGTCGGGCCCCCACCGGGCCCCAGTTGCTATCGTGCCCCCGGGGTCGAACGGTCCGGGGGAACCCGACCGTGCCCACGACCCCCCCGGCCGAGCCGGGACCCGCTGCGCGGCGCCGCCCGCTCCCGACAAGGTGACCCGACCGTGAACCTCGCCCTGCTCCTCGACCTCGCCGCCGACACCCTCGGGGACCGTGTCGCCCTGACCGACGACGCCGGCGACCTGACCTTCGACGAGCTGCGGTCCCGGGCCCGGGCCGTAGGGCCGCAGCTGGCCGCCGCCGGCGCCCACACCCTGGCCTTCGCCGACGTCAACTCGGCCGCCGTCCCCACGGCCCTGTTCGGGGCGGCGTGGGCCGGCGCCCCCTACGCCCCCCTCAACTTCCGGCTGCCCACGGCCTCGCTGGCCGCCCAGCTCGAGCGCCTCGACCACCCGTTCACCGTGGCCGATCCCGACCGGCCCGGACAGCCGGCCCTCCCCGACAGCCGGGCCACCGCCGGATGGCTGGAGGAGATACGGGCAGCGGCCCGGGCCGACGACGCCCCGCAGGACGCCTACGAGCCCGAGCCCGAGCGCCCCGCGGTCATCCTGTTCACCAGCGGCTCCTCCGGCATGCCCAAGGCCGCGCTGCTGACCCACGAGAACCTGCTGTCCTACGTCATGGAGACCGTGGAGTTCGCCTCGGCCGACGAGGACGAGGCCCTGATGCTGGCCGCCCCGCCCTTCCACATCGCCGGGGTGGCCGCCGTGCTCAGCTCGGTCTACGCCGGGCGCCGGCTCCTGCCCCAGGCCTCCTTCGACCCCGAGACGTGGCTGCGCCGGGCCAAAGCCCACGGGGCCACCCATGCCTTCGTGGTGCCCACCATGCTGGCCCGCATCGTGCGGGCCATGCAGGCCGACCCGGAGCTTCGGGTGCCCACGCTACGGGCCCTCTCCTACGGCGGGGCCCGCATGTCGCTCCCCGTGCTGGAGCAGGCCCTGGAGCTCTTCCCCGAGGTGGACTTCGTGAACGCCTACGGTCTGACCGAGACGTCGTCCACCATCGCCGTGCTGGGTCCCGACGAGCATCGGGCCGCCTTCACCAGTACCGAGCCCGCCGTCCAGCGCCGGCTGCGCTCGGCCGGCCGGCCGCTGCCCGGGGTGGAGATCTCGATCGTGGACGCCGACGGTACCGCCGTGGCACCGGGCACGACCGGGGAGATCCGGGTGCGGGGCCCGCAGGTGGGCGGGAAGTACCTCGACTCGGCGTCGGGGCTGGACGCTGGCGGCTGGCTGGTCACCGGCGACGTGGGCTTCGTCGACGAGGACGGCTACCTCTTCGTGGAGAGCCGGGCCGACGATGTGATCATCAAGGGAGGGGAGAACCTCTCACCCTCGGAGATCGAGGATGTCCTGCTCCGCCACCCGCAGGTGGTGAGCGTCGCCGTGGTGGGCATCCCCCACGCCGAGTGGGGCGAGACCGTGGCCGCCGCCGTGGTCGTCGAGCGGGACGACGCCGGTACCGACCCCGGGGACACGGCCGACGAGCTGGGCGGCTGGGTGCGCGAGCACCTGGGCTCCTTCAAGGTGCCCGGGCGCATCGACGTCTTCGAGGAGCTGCCCACCACGGCGACGGGCAAGATCCTCCGTCGGGCCGTCCGGGACCAACTGACGGCGGAGTGACCCCGCCGGCCCGGTCGGGCCGGTCGGAACGGTCAGGCCGGTCGGGCCGGTCGGGCCGGTCGCACATCCGGCTCCGGTTGGGCATGCTGTATCGGTGCCCTCCGACCCCAGCCACCACGTCGTCCTCCTCGCCCCCATGCCTCTCGAGCTCGACGCCATCGTCGACGTCTTCGGTCTCGAGCCGGCGGCCGGTCCACCCGAGGTACCGCGCACCGGACGGGTCGGCGGCACCGACGTGACCGCCGTCCACATCGGCATGGGGCCGGCCGCGGCCCGGGAGGCCACAGCCCGGGTCCTCGACGACTCGGCGTCGGGGCATAGCCCGGTCCATCACGTGATGGTCGTCGGCGTCTGTGGCGGTCTCGATCCCGACATCCCGGTCGGGGCCATGGTCAACCCCAC
>Ga0302154_10003586_pt1 | contig 11280 bp, 9 predicted proteins | sample I_Bog_N2_3_FD_193507 | JGI IMG/M metagenome (GOLD analysis project Ga0302154, IMG submission 193507) | Peat permafrost microbial communities from Stordalen Mire near Abisko, Sweden - I_Bog_N2_3 | ecosystem: Environmental > Terrestrial > Soil > Wetlands > Peat | place: Sweden: Abisko, Stordalen...
CACAGACTTATCCACAAGTTTTGTGGACAAATCTTCGGATTCGACGGCGCGGCTCGCGGCGCGATCGCTGCGGCCGCCGACCGGCATCATGAAATGCTTGTGAAGGAGCGGCCTTGGGGATAGACTGTTCGACCCATTTTGGCGTGGCGATGTGCGCTCTTACTGCCTGCGTCGATTCTGCCTAGACACTTCAAGGCGAGGTATCCCATGAAAGCCGGCATTCACCCCGAGTATCGCGAGATCGCGGTCACTTGCACCTGTGGCAACCAATTTCAGACACGCTCCACGATCGGGCAGGATCTGCAGGTCGAAGTGTGTTCGAACTGCCATCCCTTCTACACCGGGAAGCAAAAAATCGTCGACACCGGCGGTCGCGTCGACAAGTTCCGCAAGAAGTACGCGACCGCGGCGGCCCGTACCTAAGGAGACGTGGCGCTCTCGGGACGCAGTGCGTCGGCCGGTACGACACCAAGCCGGGCGACGCACTAAAATCGCAGTGAGCTCAATCTAAAATCGCAGTGAGCTCTGGTTCTCGCATTCGCGGGAACTGCGCGCCAGTCTATCGCTTTGCTTGATTCCGCTGTGCGCTCGTGCAACGCTGACGGGCCGAACTGTCAGAACCCCTTCCGTCGGACGAGCGCATGAGCACGAAATACGAAATCAAGAATTCGGTCACCGGGAAAGTCACACAACTCGAATCGACGGCAGGCACCATCGGCCCCGACGTCATCGCCATCGCGCCGCTCGCCAAGGAACAGGGCGTATTCACGTTCGATCCGGGCTTCATGGCCACGGCCAGCACGGAAAGCAAGATCACGTACATCGACGGCGAGGCGGGCATGCTGCTCTATCGCGGCTATCCGGTAGAACAGCTCGCGGAAAAATCGAGCTTCCTTGAAGTCGCGAATCTTCTGATCTACGGCAATTTACCGACCAAGTCCCAGCTCGCGACGTTTCACCATTCGATCACGCGCCATACGATGGTCAACGAGCAGCTGCTGCGGTTTTTCGACTGGTTCCATCACGACGCGCATCCGATGGCCATGGTCTCGGCGATCGTCGCCTCGATGGCCGCCTTCTACCACGATACGACGGACATCCACGATCCGCGCCATCGCGAGATTTTCGCGCATCGGATCATCGCCAAACTGCCGACGATCGCGGCCGCCGCGTACAAGCATTCCCTCGGCCAGCCGTTCATCTATCCGCGCAACGATCTGCGCTATTGCTCGAACATGCTGAACATGTTCTTCGCCGTGCCCTGTGAACCGTACTCGATCGATCCGGTGGCGGCCGAGGCGCTCGATCTGCTGTTCATCCTGCACGCGGATCACGAGCAGAATGCGAGCACTTCGACCGTCCGACTCGCGGGGAGCACCGGTGCGAACCCGTACGCGGCAATCTCGGCCGGCGTCTCGGCGCTCTGGGGTCCCGCGCACGGCGGCGCCAACGAGGCCGTGCTCGACATGCTCGAGAGCATCGGATCCGTCGCGAACATCGACAAATTCCTCGCGCGCGTCAAGGACAAGAACGACACGGTACGGCTCATGGGCTTCGGCCACCGCGTCTACAAGAACTTCGATCCGCGCGCAAAGATCATCCGCGGCATGTGCTACCGCGTGCTCGAAAAACTCGGCAAGACCGACAATCCGCTGTTCGAGCTCTCGTTGAAGCTCGAGGAGATCGCGCTCAAGGACGAATACTTCGTCTCGCGCAAGCTCTACCCGAACGTGGATTTCTACTCCGGCATCATTTACAGCGCGCTCGGGATCCCGCGCTCGATGTTCACGGTCATGTTCGCGATCGCGCGCACCGCCGGCTGGGTCGCCCATTGGCAGGAGATGGTTTCCGATCCCCAGATGCGCATCGGCCGTCCGCGCCAGCTCTATACGGGACCCACGCATCGAGACTACATTCCGCTCGAAAAGCGCTGATTTGCGGCCATGCCGAGCATGAGGGCATCGGCGACGGCGGGCCTGCTGCTGGCCGGGGTCTGGGCCGCTCATGCCGAGCCGGGAGACTCCGCGACTCCACCGGCGGGCGCCTGCGCGCAGCCCTCCGGCGCGGTCTCGGTCGGCACGGCGCAGTGGAACGGCTGGGGCCGCGATCTCGAGAATTCCCGCTACCAACCGGAGCCCGCGCTGCGCGCGGCCGATGTCCCGAAGCTCAAGTTCAAATGGGCCTACGGCGTCGCCGAAGGCAGCGAGAGCGGACCGCCCACGATCGTCGATGGCCGCGTGTTCGTCGCGAACTCCGCGGGCCGTGTCGTCGCCCTCGACGCGCGCAGCGGCTGCTTCTACTGGAGCTTCGATGCCGGACACGGCATCCATGCAGCGCTCGTCGTCGGGGAACTCGAGCCTGCAGCGCGCGTCCCGGGTATCGCGAAGAGCGCGGGGGGCGGCAAACTCAAGGGCAAGATCCGGGGCAAGCGCAGAGCCAAGGACAAGACAAACGCGCACATCGAGGTCCGCAAGCCGCCCGCCGCCGTGTTCGTCGCCGACGACGGCGGCTCGGTCTATGCGCTAGATGCGGCGAGCGGCCGCTTGCTGTGGCGTACGCAAGCCGATGCCGACAGCGAAGCGCGCATCACGGGCTCGCCGGCCCTCTATAAGACCCGGTTGTACGTGCCCGTGCGCGCACACGCGGCGAGTCTCATCGCCCTCGACATCGTGACCGGCAGCGTCGTCTGGCGCAGCGTGCTCTCGAGCAGCGGTACGGAACTCGATTCCGGTCCGACCCTCGACGCGCGCCATGAGACAGCATTCCTCGCCACCGGCAGCAGCGATTCCGGCGCGCCGCCGCCGAGCGCCAATGCAATCGTCGCGGTCGACCTCGACGGCGGCAAGCTGCGCTGGGTCAAGCAGCTGCCAGCTGCGGGCGCCCTCGGCAATGCCTCGAGTCCACCGCTCCTGCGCACGCTTCCCGGCGACACCCAGGTGCTCGTGGTCGCACAAAACGACGGCGTCCTCTACGGACTCGACCCGCGGGCCGCGGGCGCCGTTTTATGGCAGAGCAAGCCCGAAGCCAACGCGACGGAAGCCGTGCTGTGGGGAGCCGCGGCGGATCATCGCAGCGTGTTCGTGGGTTATGCGGCCCCCGACCCCGGCGGTGGCGGACTCGCTGCGCTCGCCATCGCGACCGGCCGACCTCGCTGGCTGGCGCCGTCGCCCGTACCGGTCTGTGCCGAGGCCCTCCCGCACTGCAGTCATGCCCAATCGCAAGCCGTGACCGTGATGCCGGGAATCGCGTTTTCAGGATCTCAAGACGGACATTTGCGTGCCTATTCGACGATCGACGGCAAGATCGTCTGGGACTTCGATACGGCCCGGACTCTCGCGACCACCGACGGCCAAGCCGCGCACGGCGGACCGCTCGATCGGGGCGGCCCTGCGGTCGTCGGCGGCATGGTCTACGTGAGCTCGGGCAACGCCTTGCTCGCGTTTGTCGCCGACGGCAAGTAGCATTGCGCGCCATGCAGAAGACCTCGCCCGTTCACGCCGTGCTTTGCGCGGTCATCCTATTCCTCGGCGCAATCCCCGCGGGCGCCGCCGAACCGAAACCCCCGAACCTCGCCAATTCGGTCGTCAAAGTGTTCTCGACGATGCGGTATCCGGATCCCTTCAAACCCTGGACCAAGCAGGCGCCCGCCGAGGTGACGGGTTCGGGCGTGATCATCGAGGGCAAACGGATCCTCACCAACGCCCATGTGGTTCTCTACGCAAGCCAGGTCCAGGTCCAGGCAAACGAGGCCGGCGACAAGGTGGCGGCGACCGTGGTCGCGATTGCACCGGGCATCGATCTCGCCGTTCTGGAACTCGAGGACAAGACGTTCTTCGACGCCCGGCCGCCGATCGCGCGGGCGAGCAAACTCCCCGAGATCAAGGATTCCGTGCTCGCCTACGGCTACCCCACGGGCGGCTCGTCGCTGTCGATCACGAAGGGCATCGTGTCGCGCATCGAGTTCGTGCCGTACAAGTACCCGGTGTCGGGTCTGCGCATCCAGATAGACGCTGCGATCAACCCCGGCAACAGCGGCGGCCCGGCGATCGCCGGCGACAAGATGATCGGCCTCGCATTTCGCAAGCTCTCGGGCGACGACAACATCGGCTACATCATTCCGAACGAAGAAGTCGAAATGTTCCTGCACGACATCGCCGACGGCCGCTACGACGGAAAGCCGGCGATGTACGACGACCTGCAGACGCTCGAGAATCCGGCGATGCGCGCGTTTCTGAAACTCGACAAGGCGGTCGAGGGCGTCATCGTGCATCAACCCTACAAGACCGAGGATTCCTATCCGCTCAAACAGTGGGACGTGATCACCCGGATCGGCGAGACGCCCGTGGACAACCAGGGCATGATCAAGCTCGGACCCGACCTGCGCGTGGACTTCCATTACCTGGTGCAAAAGACCGCCGCGAACGGCGTGCTGCCGCTCGTCGTCGTGCGCGCCGGAAAACCGGTCGCCGTCAAGCTGCCGGTGAGCGCCGAGCGTCCGACCCTGCTGCCGGACCTCGAGGGTGGCTACCCCCCTTATTTCGTCTACGGCCCGATCGTGTTCTCGAAGGGGACCTGGGCGTTCGTCGGCGGACTCGAGAAGTCCGGTGCGGTCCGCACTCTCAATATCCTGAAGAGCCCCCTGCTGACGCGCGCCTTCGATCCGCCCGATGCCGACCTGCAGGAACTCGTGGTGATCGCGTCGCCGTTCTTCCCGCACAAGCTCGCGAAGGGGTACTCGAACGCGACGGGCTCGGTCGTGTCGTCGATCAACGGCAGGCATATCAAGGGGCTCAACGACCTGGTCGCGACCTTGCGCGACCTCAGCGACGAGTTCGTGACGATCGAGTTCGATCAACGCGGCGGCGAATCGCTCGTGTTCCCGCGCAAGGAGATGGTCGCCGCGACCGAGGAGATACTCACCGACAACGGCGTGCGCGCTCAAGGGTCGGCAGACACGCTGGCGGTGTGGCAGGCCAAACCCGGCGAAGCGCGGCCGGCCGCCGCGGGTCGTTGATCGATTCAGTCGCCGCCGACGAGTTCGGAGACTTCGCGTGCGTCGGCACGGCGCATCGGCCGGCCGTCGACCGGCGAATAGGGCGATTGGCGGATGCCGTCGATCGGAAACACCGTCGCTTCGACCGTGCGGCCATTCGCCTCGAACCGCAGTGCCGGATGGTTGACGCTGCGCTCGGCGTCCATCTTGACGCGGCGTTCGTAGAAATCGTGCGGCACGCCCATCTCCAACAGCCGTATTGCAACCGACTCGGACCGGTCGGCGAAGAGGTGCAGATTGATGTCGCTGTAGTTGGTGGCCGTGCCGTTCAGCACGGAACCCACCAGGCGCGGTTGAAATTCCCCGAGCAGGCGCATGGTTTCGAGGGCAATGCGCCGCTGCTCCTTGAGGCTGTGGTCGTGCCGGTCGCGCCCGAACAGGCGCTGGTGCTCGCGCAGCGCCGCTTCGATCTCGACGTTCTTGGGCAGCACGGCAACGTCGTTGACGCCCAAACGGTCGGCGGCCTTGCGCTTCGCCTGCAGGTAATCGTCGATGCCGTGCTCGGCCATGAGGCGCGCGGCCTCCTGGGCGAGAGCGCGGCGCAAGTCCTCGGCACGCTGGGAGAATTTCTTCGGCATGGGCCTGAGCTTCGCAATGGGCCTAAAAGAGCGGTTTGTCGCCATCGGTCATCGGATTCGCGGTATTTGGGCCTTCGTAGACCTCGGTCTTCGGGACGTTGCCGTCGATGAACTTCTCCATGATGCCTTTCGGATCGTCGGCGCTCGCGCCCAACCCGGTCTCCGGATTGATGCGCGCGAGCACGAGCCCGTCGGGGTAGGGCACGGGCCGCCGCGGCGTTCCGGCGAGCGCCGGTCGCATGAAGTACGTCCAGATCGGCACGGCCGTGCGACCGCCTTCCTCGCCGGCGCCGAGCGACCGTTCCTGGTCGAAACCGACCCACACGGTCGTCGCGATATCCCCGTTGAATCCGGAGAACCAGGCATCGTGCGCAAAGTTCGTGGTGCCCGTCTTGCCCGAAATATCGTCGCGTCCGACCGCGCGTGCCCGCGCGCCCGTGCCGCGCAGGATGACGTCCGCCATCATGTCCGCGAGCAGATAGGCGACCTGCGGCCGCAGCACCTGGGGTGCCAAGTCCTTGGGCAAAATCAGCGACTTGCCATCGCGCGGTGCGGTGTCCAGCTGCAGACTCGGCGCTTTGGCGGCGGCTCCGGCGGACGAATGGGCCAAGGCGTTGGCACCCGCCTCCCGGGCGCGGACGCACTCGAAACAGGCGATCTGCGGATGCGCTTGCGAGAGCACCTGACCCGACGCGTCCTCGATCCGGTCGATGGTGTAGGCGCTGATCTTGAAGCCGCCGTTCGCGAACGTCGAATACGCGGTCACCATCTGCAGCGGACTCGCCTCGGCGGTGCCGATCGCGAGGGTAAGATCATCGGGAAGCTGGGACTTGTCGAAACCGAAACGCGTGACGTAGTTGCGCGTGTATTCGAGCCCGATGTCTTGGAGCAGCCGCACCGACACGAGGTTGCGCGACTGGACCAGGGCCTCGCGCAGCCGCATGGGTCCAAAGAACTTCTCGCCGCTGCTGTCCTGCGGGCGCCAGGATTGTTCCGGATTCGTCGAGTCGAGCACCACGGGCGCATCGAGAATCACGCTCGCGGGCGTAAAGCCCTTGTCGAACGCCGCGGCGTACAGGAAGGGCTTGAACGAGGAGCCGGGCTGGCGTTTCGCCTGTACCGCGCGATTGAACTTGCTCTGAAAGAAGTCGAAGCCGCCCACGAGCGCGACCACGGCGCCGTCCTCGGGATCCATCGAAACCAGCGCGCTCTCCACCTCGGGCACCTGGACGAAATGCAGATTCTGGGTGCTGTTGCCGACCGTATAGATCACGTCGCCCCGAGCGAAGATCTCGGCCGCCGTGGCGGGCGCGCGATCGACCTTCTCGTCCGGCAGTTCGCGGCGCGCCCATTGGAGCCTCTCCCACGGCAGCGTGACCGCGCCCAGGCCCTTGACGTAGATTTGCGCGCTGCGCGCCTCGGCCTTCTCGACGATGGCCGGGCGAAGGCCTCCGATCAAGGGATACTGGTCGAGTTCGGCGTCCATGTCGTCCGCGTCTGGGTTCTTGGTCATGTCGATCTTGGCGGTCGCGCCGCGCCAGCCGTGACGGCGGTCGTACTCCAGGAGGCCCGTGCGCAGCGCCACCGTCGCCGCCGCCTGCAGCCGCGAATCGATCGTCGTGAACACCTTGTAACCTGCCGTGTAGACGCTGTCGCCGTACTTCGCGAGCATCTCCGCGCGTACCATTTCGGCCACGTAGGGTGCATCGACCTCGACCGACGGCCCGTGCAGGCTCGATTCGACCGGGCTCGCGTTCGCCGTATCGTGTTCTGCCTTCGTGATAAAGCCGAGTTCGAGCATCCGGCGCAGCACGTAGGCGCGGCGATTGCGCGCCGCCTCGGCGTTCGCGACCGGATTCACCTGCGACGGCGCCTTCGGGATGCCGGCGAGGGTCGCCATTTCCGCGACGTCGAGCTGATCGAGGGTCTTGCCGAAGTACACTTCGGCGGCGGCGCCGACGCCATAGGCGCGCTCCCCGAGGAAGGTCTTGTTCGCATAGAGCGAGAAGATCTCCTCTTTGGAGAATTCCGCCTCCATGAGCAGCGACAGATAGATCTCGCTCATTTTGCGCTTCATGTCCCGGCGCGGCGTCAGGAACACGTCGCGTGCCACCTGCATCGTGATCGTGCTGCCGCCCTGGCGGACGCCGCCCGCCCGCATGTTGGCGAGCGCAGCGCGCAGGATGCCCTGGGTATCGACGCCGTGATGCTGGAAAAAGCGGTCATCTTCCGCGGCGAGGAAGGCCTCGACGAGGCGTTTCGGGATTTGCTCGTAGCGCACGGGGATACGCCGCTGCTCGCCCATCGAGGCGATCAGCCGCCCGTCGCGCGAGTAGACCCGCAGCGGCACTTGGAGCTGGACTTGCAGCAGGGTGTCCACGTCCGGGAGCGCGGGTTTCAGATAGACATAGGCGCACACGTTCGCGAAAGCGATCACGAGAATCACTGCGAACACGGTCGCACAAATGCGCGAGATGAGACTTAGGTAACGTTTAGCCACTCAAAACCGTTCTAACTTATTGCACAGGCGGAGATAGACATGCATATTACCGCTGGTTACACGGGCATACTCATCGAAAGATGAGGACGCAAAGCTACCGGTCTACGGGTTCGATGCCTAGGACAGCGGGGTTGCCAGACCAAGCTCACTCGTGCACCGCGCCTCCCACTCCGGGCGCCGGTCGCGAGCGAAGTCTGAATGGATCTGCACCCCGCCGCGCCTCGGTCTTGCCGCCTCCGCCGCAGCTCCAAAGTCCTCATGTCGTCTGACAGTGCCGCCCGCGTTTGGTGCCGAAAGTCTCGACGAAGGTGATTCGTGAGTGGGGTCACGGTCCATTTAACAGTTTCTTGCTAAGTTAGCGGCTCATCGTTAATCTCATGCATCGCTTTCGACTTGCAAGGTCTTGAGCCGAAAAGGAAAAATTCTGTGTGGTCGTTCGTCAAAAGATATCGTCCGCTGCTCGGCCTTGACATCACGACCTCGTCGGTGAAGCTCATTGAGCTCACGATGTCGGGCGGCCAGTACCGTGTCGACGCCGAAGCCGTCGGCGAAGCCATACGCCGCGCGGTGAAGCGTTCCGGCGCCAAGAGCCGGTTCGCGGCGATTGCGATCAGCGGCGATGCCGCGATCACGAAAGTCATTCAGATGCCGAGAAGCCTCGGGGAGAATGAACTCGAGGGTCAGGTCGAGATGCAGGCGGACCAGTACATCCCCTTTCCCATGGAGGAGGTCAGCTACGACTACCAGGTCGTGGGACCCTCCGAGAAAGATCCCGACATGATGGACGTGCTGCTGGTCGCGACGCGCACCGAGAACGTCGAGCAGCGTCGGGCGGCCGTCCAGGCCTCCGGCCTGACGGCGCAGCTCGTCGACGTCGAGGCCTTTGCGCTCGAGAACGCCTGCGCGCTCATGCGCCACCAGATGCCCGACGGCGGCATGGATCGGACCGTGGCGGTCGTGGACTTCGGCGCGAGCAGCACGACGTTCAGCGTGCTCGGCAACATGAAAGTGGTCTACACGCGCGACTTCGCCTTCGGCGGCCAGCAGCTCACCGAGGAGATCATGCGCACCTACGGTCTGAGCATGGAGGAGGCCGGGCGCGCAAAGAAGGAAGGCGGCCTGCCGAGCAATTACCAGCCCGAAGTGCTCGACCCGTTCATCGACGACATGACCCAGCAGGTCAGCCGTTCACTGCAATTTTATCTCGCGTCCGGCAGCGGGCGCTCGCAGCCCGATCAGCTCCTGATTTGCGGCGGCTGCGCCAACATTCCGGGCGTCGCCGACGTGATTTCCAGCCGCGTCGGCGTGCCGGCGGAGAAGGGCGACCCGCTCGGCAACATGAAAGTTTCCTCGAAGGCGAAAGCCCAAGCCGTCGCGCTCGATGCGACGGCCCTCCTGACCGCGTGCGGCCTCGCGCTGCGCAGCTTCGACTGAACGAGCCACCATGCCGCGCATCAATTTATTGCCTTGGCGAGAACAGCAACGCAAGACCCGGCGCCGCGAATTCACGGTCGCTGCGTTCGCAGCCGTGTTTGCGGGCGCGATGGTGGCCCTGGGCGGAAAGCTCATGTATTCGAGCTGGATCGCGCTGCAAAACGAGAAAAACGAGGTTTTGAAGCGCGAAATCGGCAAGCTCGACGCCCAGATCGCCGACATCACCGATCTTGAGCGCCGCAAGCAGCGGCTCGTCGCGCGCATGACCATCATCGAGACGCTGCAGCGCAGCCGACCCGAGATCGTGCACCTGTTCGACGAACTCGTGCGTACCGTGCCCGAAGGCGTGTATCTCACCTCGATCAAGGAAACGGACGGCAAACCCGAGCGCAAACTCGAACTGCACGGCGTCGCGCAATCGAGCACCCGCGTGTCGACCTACATGCGCAACATCGACGCCTCCACCTGGATGGACAATCCGGTCCTGCAGGTCGTCGAATCCGCCAAGGACTCGCCATTCGGCGGCTCTAGCTTCACGCTGTTCACGAACGTCGTCGGCGTCGACCTCGAAAACGGCGGCGCGGTCACACCCAAGAAGGTGGCGTCGAAATGAATTTCCTCGATCAACTGCAATCCCTCGATCCGCGCGATCCCGGCCGCTGGCCGTGGCCCGTCCGCGCCTTTTTCGTGGCTCTGATCTTCCTCGTGTGCGCCGGAGTCTTCTGGTACCTGGTCGTGTGGTCGGACGACCGCCCGATGCTGCAGAGAGCTGAAGCCACCGAGCAGGATCTGCGCTCGCAGTTCGAGACGAAGCAGCAACAGGCGGCCAATCTCGATGCGTACAAGGGTCAGCTCGCCGAGATGGAGCGCACCTTCGGCGCGATGCTGCGCCAATTGCCCGGCAAGACCGAAGTGCCCAATCTCCTCGTCGACATTTCCCAGACCGGCCTCGCCGCGGGACTTCAGGAGAAGCTGTTCCAGCCGGCGAACGAGGAGACCAAAGGCTTCTATGCGGAGCTGCCCATCAAGATCCGGCTCGTCGGCAGTTATCACCAGTTCGGCGCCTTCGTGAGCGGCATCGCGGCGCTGCCGCGCATCGTCACGCTCCAGGACATCGAGATCAAGCCCCAGGGCAACGGCAAGGATCCCGGCTACGACAATCTCACGATGGACATCACCGCGAAGACCTACCGCTACATCGAGGACGGCGACTCCGGTACGAAGCCCGGTAAGAAGCACCCCGGAGGTGCCACGTGAGCGGCAGCCGCACGCTCGCCGCGCTCGGTTGCGCGTGCCTGGCTCTGCTCGGCGGCTGCTCGGGCGGCCAATCCGATCTCGACAAGTGGATCGCGGAGACCCTGGCGAAGCCGGGCGGGCGCATCGAACCGCTCCCCGAGGTCAAGCCCTACGAGACCTTCACCTATACGGCGAGCAATTTGCGGTCGCCGTTCACGCCGCAGGGTCCGACCTCGGGGCAGGCAAGCCTGCGGCCCAGCACGCGGCGCAACCGTGAATTTCTCGAGGGATTCTCCCTCGATACGCTGCGCATGGTCGGCACCTTCAAGGTCGGCCCAAGTTTCTACGGACTCGTACAATCGAAGGACGGCCTGGTACACAAGGTACAGCCCGGCAATTACATCGGGCAGAATGACGGCAAAATCACCGATATCACAAACGGCAGGATCAGCATCACCGAGATCGTCCCCGACGGTCTC
>Ga0302154_10003593_pt1 | contig 11272 bp, 13 predicted proteins | sample I_Bog_N2_3_FD_193507 | JGI IMG/M metagenome (GOLD analysis project Ga0302154, IMG submission 193507) | Peat permafrost microbial communities from Stordalen Mire near Abisko, Sweden - I_Bog_N2_3 | ecosystem: Environmental > Terrestrial > Soil > Wetlands > Peat | place: Sweden: Abisko, Stordalen...
GTGTTTGGGGTTGCGCCGGAAAATAGTCAATCAAGTTCTCTCAATCCAAGCTTGAGTTGCTGCTCGAAGGCAGACTATTCTCAACGTCTTTTTCAGCGTATTTGATGGTCGCTGTTCGCGGCCAGTGGCGGATTATCGGGGGTCCCAAATCGTCTCAGGGAGTAAACCGTGAACATTGTCGACCGCGCCCGGAAATTTGCCGAGCACGCGCACCGGGCGCAGGTCAGAAAGTACACCGGTGAACCATATTTCGTGCACCTGGATGAAGTCGCCAAGCTATGCGCGAGGTTCGGCTGCAGCAAGCGCGCGGTCGCGGCGGCTTATTTGCACGATGCGATCGAGGATCAACCCGTCACCTACGAGGATCTTTTGAGTGAGTTCGGGCGGGAGGTCGCCGACATTGTGCGCGAGCTGACGGACGAGCCGGCTGTCGACGGCGGCCCCAACCGGCGGCGGCGCAAAGCAAGCGATCTGGATCGGCTTGCCCAGGCGAGCGCGGACGCCCAATCGATCAAGTGCGCCGACATGATCAGCAACACATCCAGCATCGTCCGGCACGACAAGGATTTCGCCAGGAGGTACCTGCCGGAGAAGCGCGCGGCGCTGACGGTTCTGACCAGAGCCAGCCCCAGGCTGCGAGAGTTGGCGTGGCAGCGTCTGTTGGAGGCAGAGAGACTGATCGATGCGTAACATTGTCACCATCAAGTCTGGCTCGCATCTCTACGGCACATCGACGCCGATGTCTGACCTCGACTACAAGTCAGTTTTCGTGCCATCCGCGCGGGACATCGTCCTGCAGCGGGTAAAGTCGACAATCGCCAACAAGCGCCCCAAGGGAATGGGCGACAAGAACCATGCCGGCGAGATCGACGAGGAGACCCACAGCCTGCAACGGTTTTTAGAGCTGGCCTGCGAAGGGAAGACCGTCGCACTCGATATGCTGTTCGCGCCGGACTGGTCGATGGTCGAACCGCCATCTGACGAATGGCGCGAGATTATCGCCAACCGCCACCGGCTACTCACCCGCAAGGCGGCGTGGGATACCACGGGGCCGAATTTTACTTGAAGCTTAAACCTTCGTGCAACCTAACCAGAACAGATTTGGCAAACGACTGGCAAACGCGGAGGCGCCCCGAAGGGGCTGTTTTCTAAATTGTTGATTTCTTGGGGGAATTTGGTCGGAGCGAGAGGATTTGAACCTCCGACCCCTAGTCTCCCAGACTAGTGCGCTAACCGGGCTGCGCCACGCTCCGATGCCGTTCCCTTAGCTTCGATCAGGCCACGGCGCAAGGCGCCTCTCCGGGCGTCCGGGGTCGCCGGGCAAGCGGCAGTCCGGTTCCCCGGGTGTGTGCGCTCAGCCCTTCAGCGCGGAATCCAGCAATTGGCGGCAGAACAACAGTTCCTGCAATGCGGCTTCGAGGCGGACGATGTCGATCGGGCGTTCCGAGCCGGCGACGCCTTGGATCGGACCGCTGTCGAAAGCCGCCACAACCCCTTCCTCGTCGTCGAGCAGGCGAAAATCGATGCCGTCGGTGCCATCGTAATCGTCGTCGTCGACGTCGATGCCTGGCGCCGGCTCGTGATCGTCCTCCTGCAGGCTCTTGCCGACCGCCTCTTCGATCGCGCCAAAGGCGGCGACCGCCGAGCTGTCGGCCAGCCGCTGCACCGAGCCGATGCCATGCTCCTTCAGGATCCGCTGCACGCCGCGGATGGTGTAGCCCTCGCCATAGAGCAGGCGGCGGATGCCTTTGAGCAGGTCGATATCGTCGGGGCGGTAATAACGCCGTCCGCCGCTACGCTTCATCGGCTTGATCTGGGCGAACCGGGTTTCCCAGAACCTCAGGACATGCTGGGGAATGTCGAGCTCGGCGGCGACCTCGCTGATGGTTCGGAACGCCTCCGGGGCTTTTTCCAACGGTCCACTCCTAACAGGGGTCCGGCGGCCTTAAGGGCTGCGACCGGGATCAGTCGGGCTTGCTCTCACCATTGCCGGTGCTGTGGCCATTGATGCGTTGTTTCAGGATCGCCGACGGCTTGAACACCATCACCCGGCGCGGCGAGATCGGAACCTCGGTGCCGGTCTTCGGATTGCGGCCGATGCGCTGCCCCTTCTTGCGCACCATGAACGATCCGAAGGATGACAATTTCACCGTCTCGCCTTTCTCCAGGCAGTCGGTGATCTCCTTCAGCACGAGTTCGACAAAGGTCGATGATTCCGTGCGCGACAGTCCCACCTTCTGGTAGACGGCCTCGCACAAATCGACGCGTGTAACGGTCTTTCCGGTTCCGGTCATCGCCTGCCCCAGGTCACGGCGAACAAATTATCTACTTGAAATTATGAGCTTAACAGGGAGCGGTCAACAGCTCATCCTGAATGCCAATAGTACCAAGCAAACCCCAGAAACCTCATAGGCTTTTTCTAATGCGATTACCAGCGCAACAGGGCGGATCCCCAGGTGAATCCGCCGCCCATCGCCTCCAACAGTACCAGGTCACCTTTCCGGATCCGGCCATCGGCGACGGCGACCGACAGCGCCAGCGGGATGGAAGCCGCCGAGGTGTTGCCATGGCGATCGACCGTCAGCACCACCTTCCGCGGTGCGATGTGCAGCTTGTGCGCCGAGGCATCGATGATGCGCTTGTTGGCCTGGTGCGGCACGAACCAGTCGAGTTCCTCCGCAGTGGTGCCGGTGGCCTTGAAGGCATCCATTACCACGTCGGTAATCATGCCGACAGCGTGCTTGAAGACCTCGCGACCCTCCATCCGCAGCTGCCCCACCGTGCCGGTCGAGGATGGACCGCCATCGACATAGAGCTTGGATTTGTGCCGGCCGTCGGAACGCAAATGGGTGGTCAACACGCCCCGACCGCCGCTCTCGGACACCGCCTGGGCTTCCAGCACGAGGGCGCCGGCGCCATCGCCGAACAGCACGCAGGTGGCGCGGTCGTTCCAGTCGAGGATCCGCGAGAAGGTTTCGGCACCGATCACCAGCGCCCGCCTGAAGGCGCCGGCGCGCAAAAAATTATCGGCAGTGGCCAGCGCGAAGATGAAGCCCGAGCACACCGCCTGCAGATCGAACGCCGCGCCATGGTGGATGCCAAGCGCATCCTGCACGGCGACCGCCGTGGCCGGAAAAGTGTTGTCGGGCGTCGAGGTCGCCAGCACGATCAGGTCGATCGATTGCGCATCGATCGCCGCCTGGGCCAGAGCGGCGCGCGCGGCACGGATCGCCAGATGCGAGGTGAACTCGCCTTCGGCGGCGATGTGGCGCTGCCTGATGCCGGTGCGCTGCACGATCCATTCGTCCGACGTATCGATGCGCGCCGCGAGCTCGGCGTTGGTCAGCACCTGCTCCGGCAGATAGGAGCCACAGCCAAGCACCACCGAGCGTATTGCGGTCACGAGACAGCCTCCGGTGCGGTCGGCGCTTGAGCAAGGGCGCTGCCGTCGCGATTGAGTGTTTGATTGATCTTGGTCAGAAGGTCATAACGAACCATTTCATAGCCAAGATCGACCGCATAGGCGAAGCCTTCGGCGCTGGTGCCGCCGTGACTTTTCACAACAATGCCATTGAGGCCAAGGAACACCCCGCCGTTGGATTTGTTGGGGTCCATTTTTTCGCGAAGCGAGCGAAATGCATTCCTGGCCAACAGAAAGCCGAGCTTGGAAAGCCAAGACCGGGTCATCGCATTTCGCAGATACTCGCTCATCTGTCGGGCAGTGCCCTCCGCCACCTTGATGGCGATGTTGCCGCTGAAGCCTTCGCTGACCACCACATCGGCGACGCCGCGGCCGATGCTGTCCCCTTCTACGAAGCCGACGAATTCCATCTGCGGCAGGTTCATCGCGCGCAGCATTTCGGCCGCGGCACGAATTTCTTCGCCGCCCTTCATTTCCTCCTTACCAATATTGAGCAGGCCGACCGTCGGCCGTTGAAGCTCAAACAGCACACGCGCCATGGCACTGCCCATCACGGCCATCGCCGTCAGGTGTTGGGCGTCGCCGCCGATCGTCGCGCCGACATCGAGCACGACGGAGTCGCCGCGCAGGGTCGGCCAGATCGCCGCAATCGCCGGCCGTTCAATGCCGGGGAGCATGCGCAGACAAAACCGCCCCATCGCCATCAGTGCGCCGGTATTGCCGGCCGAGACCGCCGCGTCTGCGTCGCCCTTCTTGACCGCGTCGATTGCAAGCCACATCGAGGAGGTTTTGCGACCGCGGCGCAGCGCCTGGCTCGGCTTGTCGTGCATACTGACCGCGACGTCGGTATGGATCACTCGGGACGCGGCCTTCAGCGCCGGATGGCGGCCGAGTTCGGCCTCGATTTTCGCCGCATCGCCAAACAGCAGGAACTCGCTGTCAGGACGTCGGGTCAAGGCGATCGCGGCGCCGGGAATGACAACAGCGGCGCCGACATCGCCACCCATGGCGTCAAGCGCGATTCGAACCTTTTGCGGCATGGACGTCCCGGAAACCTGATCTTTCGCGGTCTTGTTGCGCTCGGCCGCGGACTTGGAAAGCGGACTTGGATAGCCGATTTGGACATCGGCAGGAATGGCAGCGATCGGCGAAGCGCTCTGCTGCGCCCCGGCCGGGCCGCGACAATAGCGTGTCCCAGCCCCGAAACAACCTCTTGACCCCAGCCTTTTCGCTACCGCGCTGCAGCGACCATAGCATCCAGCCATCAAAGGAACGCTATATTATTCAACAAATTACATGAAGTTTTCGCGCCTTGCGGGCAATCGCGGCACTTGCCCGGATGCGGTTTGGCAACCCTTTCAACGATTTTTCGGCTTCTTGGCGTCCGGTGCCGACGTCTCCAGCCGAAGCGCCTTGAGCGCGGCGAACGGATGATCCTCCGGATCGACCGCCTCGACAGGCGCTTCGAATACCGCCCCTTCGCGGCGCGGATAGGGATCGATGGCCAGGAACAAGGCATCGGTCGCCACCCGGCCGAGATCGATCAGCCCATTGACAATCGGCTCCGGCGGGTCCGGCAGCTCAACCTCGCTGTCCGCCGCTTCATCGACCAGATCCGCCAGTACGGGGATCTGCTCGGGCGGGGCGAACACCAGATCGATCGGCTCGTCGATGTCGTTGTAGATCGGCTCGAGCGTGATCACGCAGGTCTGCCCGACCTGCGCCCGAACCCGGCCGCCGACATGGAAACGGCCTCCGCCGTTGGGAGTAACCACGAGCTGCGCCTGCGCGAGCGGGATGTCACGCAGACCGGCGAGTTCGGCCATAGCCAGACGGGTGGCCGGGTCAGCCTCAATGTCGCGCTGCAACCCGGTGTCGGGGATCTGCGCCACGAGAACCGGAACATGCCAGGGATCGGCAGGCTTGGTCATGTCTCCTCTCCCGGTGATCGCCCGGCCTGCAACGCCGCTGGCATGGGAAAATGCCAGGATGCGCCCTTCAACGCCTCGTCATCAAGTTCCGCCAGCGCGGCGATCACAGCCTCGGCATAGCGCGCCAACAGCCGGGCCTGTTCGAGCTGCCGGCCGGCGAGGATATTGCGGCAGAGCGCCTGCGAAAGCCGGTCCGCGGCGGTGTCCGAGCTCGGGTCCAGGGTTTGCCCAAGGGCCTGGTCGTAGGCCGCCGAACGGCCATAAAAGGCCTCCCCGAAGGCCTGCATGCGCTTCGGGACGGTCAGATCGCCGACGCCCATTTCGCGCAGATTGTCGTCCATGTCGTCACAAAAATGGTCAAACAGCGCCTGGCACAGCTCGGCGCCATCAGCAGCCGACCGCAACCGCCGCAGCACCATCCACAAATGCAGCAGCAGCAGGTCAAAACGGCCGTCCACCGTATCGGGCACGGCGAGGTCGCGATAAAACCGGGGTTCTCGCGCTTGCGCCACGATCATGCCATAGATGGTCTCAATGGTGCCGCGCAGCGGCATCTCGGGTTTCCTGAAGTGACGAAAGGGCCAAGGCATTGTGGGTTCCGTGAGCGAGCCCTTGAGGCCCGTGCTTGTTGTAATCCGACGTACTGCCCGGTACGTCAACGCCCCGCGCGACGCAAGGGGACGGGACCAGTTCCGCGATGACCAAGACGAGCCCTCATTGCTCTCGCCAAGCCGCGCCGTATGGCGCCCCCGGACGCTGGCGCGGCCTGCGTACCGCGCTGGCCACAGCCCTGCTGTGCGCCGGCCTTTGCGGCTGCATCACCGGCGAGCAGTTTCAGAAGGGCTACATCCTGCCGGCCGGCGCGCTGGAGCAGATTCCGATCGGCGCGAGCCAGGATCAGGTGCTGATCGTGATGGGAACGCCCTCCACGGTCGCCACCCTGAACGGCGAGGTGTTCTACTATATCTCGCAGCGCGCCGAGCGCCCGGTGGCCTTCATGAACCAGAAGGTGGTCGACCAGCGCGTAATCGCGATCTATTTTGACAAGAACCGCCAGGTCAAGCGCCTCGCCAATTACGGCATGCAGGACGGCAGGATCTTCGACTTCGTCAGCCGCACCACGCCGACCTCCGGCCAGGAAATGAGTTACCTGGCGCCATTGTTCAAATTATTGAGCTTCAATTAGCCAGCACAATTTTTAGTTATGTGTGATTAGCCTAACACGCATAAAGGGTGACCCCTGCTATCCCTTGGCGCGAGCCTGATCGTGTCATCAGCTCTCTTGAAACAAACGCTCTCAAGGGCCCAACTCAGCAGGAGATCAACGTCATGGGTTTCTATGGATCAGAACCGTTTGATAGCGCGCAAGCCACTTACGTTTGGACTGGACTGGGCTCGCCCGGCTTCTTTTCCGTCACCGTCGAGGGCAACGCACCGAATTTCACATCCGGGATCACACTGGTCCGCGACGAACAGTGGGTTGGCGGCCTCGCGATCAAGGTGATGGGCTGGACGGGACCGCTCGGCAAAGGCACCAAGCACTACAAGGTTCATGGCTCCTTCCCCGGATCCTTCCTCAAGGATATTGTGGTGATCGGAAGCAACAAGCACGAGGTCATCGAGGTCAGGCAGATCCCGTTCACCAGCGACGAGGAATTTGCCAAACACGCCGACGGGCTGGTCTGACCGGCGGCAGATCCCCTCCGGGCGGGCGCCCGCGGGGGGCAGTCTCGTCCGTTGGTCGAAGGCTCAGCGCGACAGAATCGCCAGCAGCAGCAGCGCCACGATGTTGGTGATCTTGATCATCGGGTTGACGGCGGGGCCGGCCGTATCCTTGTAGGGATCGCCGACGGTGTCACCGGTCACCGCGGCCTTGTGGGCATCCGAACCCTTGCCGCCGTAGTGGCCGTCCTCGATGTACTTCTTGGCGTTGTCCCAGGCGCCGCCGCCCGAGGTCATCGAGATCGCGACGAACAGGCCGGTGACGATGACGCCGAGCAGCATGGCGCCGACCGCGGAGAACGCCGCCGATTTACCGGCCTCGCCGCCGCCCGCGATCACGAAGATGGCAAAATAGACCACGATCGGCGACAGCACCGGCAACAGCGACGGGATGATCATTTCCTTGATCGCGGCCCTGGTCAGGATGTCGACCGCCTTGCCGTAATCCGGCTTGTCGGTGCCCTTCATGATGCCGGGTTTTTCCCGGAACTGCCGCCGCACCTCCTCGACAATGGCGCCGGCCGCGCGGCCGACTGCCGTCATGCCCATGGCGCCGAACAAATAGGGCAACAGGCCGCCGAACAACAGTCCGACCACGACGTAAGGATTGTTCAGCGAGAAGTCGGGCACCACGCCCTGGAAGTAGGGAAACTTCGCGGCGTTGGCGATGAAGTATTTGAGGTCTTCATTATAGGCCGCAAACAGCACCAGCGCGCCGAGGCCCGCGGAGCCGATCGCGTAGCCCTTGGTGACCGCCTTGGTGGTGTTGCCGACGGCGTCGAGCGCGTCGGTCGCCTTGCGGACTTCCTTAGGCAGCCCCGCCATTTCGGCAATGCCGCCGGCATTGTCGGTAACCGGGCCGAAGGCGTCGAGCGCCACCACCATGCCGGCCAGCGCCAGCATGGTGGTGGTGGCGATGGCGATACCGAACAGCCCGGCCAGGCTGTAGGTGACGAGAATGCCGGCGATGATGACGAGCGCCGGACCCGCGGTCGACTCCATCGAGATCGCAAGGCCCTGGATCACATTGGTGCCATGACCGGTGACCGAGGCGGCCGCGATCGATTTCACCGGGCGATAATCGGTACCGGTGTAATATTCGGTGATCCAGATGATCAGCCCGGTGACGATCAGGCCGACGATGCCGCATTCGAACAGCGCCAGGCCGGTGAACTTGACCCCGGCCAGCGGGCCAAATCCGATCAGCGCGTAGATCACGATGGCGACGCCGATCAGGGACAGCACGCCGGTCACGATCAGGCCCTTGTAGAGCGCGCCCATGATCGACTGGCTGGCGCCCAGCTTGACGAAGAAGGTGCCGATGATCGAGGTGATGATGCAGATGCCGCCAATGGCGAGCGGCAGCGTCATCATGTTCACGAGCAGCACAGGCGAGCCAGCAAAGAAGATCGCGGCCAGCACCATGGTGGCGACCGCGGTCACCGCATAGGTCTCGAACAGATCCGCGGCCATGCCGGCGCAATCGCCGACATTGTCGCCGACATTGTCGGCGATCGTCGCCGGGTTGCGCGGATCGTCTTCGGGAATGCCGGCCTCGACCTTGCCGACCAGATCGCCGCCGACGTCAGCGCCCTTGGTGAAGATGCCGCCGCCGAGCCTGGCGAAGATCGAGATCAGCGAGGCGCCGAAGCCGAGCGCGACCATCGCATCGACCACGATGCGGCTATTGGCGGCGTAGCCTAAGAACTGGGTCAGGACCATGAAATAGATGGTAACGCCGAGCAGCGCCAGACCGGCCACCAGCATGCCGGTGATGGCGCCGGCCTTGAAGGCCAGTTCCAGGCCGCCGGCCAGCGACGTCGTCGCCGCCTGCGCGGTGCGCACATTGGCGCGCACCGAGACGTTCATCCCGATAAAGCCGGCGGCGCCTGACAGCACCGCGCCGACGGCAAAGCCGATCGCGACCAGCGCGCCAAGAAAATAGGCCAGAGCCGCGAAAATCACGATGCCGACAATCCCGATGGTCAGGTATTGCCGCTTCAGATAGGCCTGCGCGCCTTCGCGCACCGCGGCCGCGATTTCCTGCATCCGCGCGTTGCCGGCATCAGCCTTCAAAACGGAAGCCGTCGCCCAGATGGCGTAGGCGATGGAAAGCGCTCCGCAGAGCACAATAGCCCATAATGCTGTCATTGAATTTGCCTCAGATCCCTGTTCCACCCCGCACCTCGCCACGAGCCGCGGCGGGCGCATAAAAATCGGCCTTGCCCTGCCCAAAAGGCGGCCTTAAATCGGACGGGACCATGGCAAAAACACCTCGCTGGTGCAACGCTGCGAAGGGTGTAGATGGTCGATTTCAGCGAGAATCTGCCGCGCCGCGCGCGGTTTGCGCGAAACGGCTAGAAATGGCTGTAGGACAGGCGCTGCAGCGCGATCTGCCGGCCCTGTGCATCGATAAAGCGTGGCGCAGCCGTGCCCGCCATGACGGTCCCGATCGCGGTCACAACGACGCCCGCCTGCTTGGCTTCGGCGGCAAACGCCTGCAGCCGCTGCTCAGGAATTGTGCAGAGCACTTCATAATCGTCCCCACCCGAGAGCAGCAGGTCGAAGCCGATCACGCCACACGCCAACAGGGTGGTCGCGGGCACCGACAATGGCAGGCTGACGAGATCGATGCTGGCGGATACGAGGGACTCCGCGCAAAGCTTGGCCAGATCGCCGGCGAGACCGTCGGAAACATCCATCGCGGCATGCGCATGATCGCGCAGCGCCGCGGCAAGCGCGTTGCGCGGCTGCGGCACGCGATAACGCGCCACCAGCGCCGCTTGGGCCGCGGGATCACTGGACAGCACTGCTGCGGCCGCGCCGCGCTTCAGGACATCGAGGCCAAGCGCGGCGTCGCCGATCGTTCCGGTCACTACGACGCGGTCGCCAACTCTTGCGCCGCAACGACGAACCATCCGGCCTGCGGGCACGCGGCCGAACGCGGTGACCGAGATCATCAGCGGGCCTGACGTGGCAACCGTGTCGCCGCCGAGCAGCGGACAGGCAAATGCGCTGGCGTCCTCGCCGAGCGCGCGCGCGAACGGCTCCAACCATGACGCCTCCGCCTGGCGCAGCGCCAGCGTCAGCACGAAACCCGCGGGCGTAGCACCTTTCGCGGCCAGGTCGCTGAGATTGACCCGTAACGCCTTGCGGGCGACGCTGTCGGGTGGATCGTTGGGGAGGAAATGCACGCCTTCGACGATGGCGTCGGTGGTGACCACGATGTCGGCGCCATCGGCGCTGAGGATCGCGGCATCATCGCCGAGCGCAAAGGCGCCGGGATCGGTCGCCAGAGGCTGAAAGTAGCGCGCGATCAGCGAGTCCTCAAGGGAAGGATTGTCCTGACGCAATGTCATGACACAGCCCCCTAGCCCCTGTTGAATTCCTCGGCGCGGAACTGACGGGCGATCTGGTCGAGCACGGCATTGACCATGCCAGTCTCCTCGCCATCGACAAAGGCGTGCGCGACGTCGACATATTCCGACACCACGACGCGGCCCGGCACATCCTTGCGATGCTCGAGTTCGTAGGCGCCGGCGCGCAGCACGGCGCGCAGAATGGCGTCGATCCGTTGCAGCGGCCAGCCCTTCGCCAGCGCCTCGTCGATCATGGGATCAATCAGGCTCTGGTCGCGCACCACGCCCGCGACCACATCGCGAAAGAAAGCCGCCTCGGCCGGCAGATATTTGTCACCCTCGACCTCGCCACCGAGCCAATGGCTTTCGAATTCAGCAAAGATGTCGTTGATGCCGGCGCCGCCAATGTCCATCTGGTACAATGCCTGCACCGCGGCCAGCCGCGCCGCGCCGCGCCGGTTGGCCTTCTTGTCCAGGCCCTTGGTTTTGTCAAAGACCTTGTCCCTGAAGATTTTCGGCGGCTTGCTGCTGGGGTTGTCTGCCATGGTCAGGTCCGCGTCAGCCGGCGCTTGATGCGCAACATCGCAAGCGCCGCGCGGGCGGCGTCACCGCCTTTGTCGAGCTCGCTCGAGCGGGCCCGCGCCCAGGCCTGGGCGTCGGTGTTGACCGTGATGATGCCGTTGCCGAGCGGCAGTTGGCGCGCCACCGCGAGGTCCATCAGCGCGCGCGCGGATTCCATCGCGACGATTTCGAAATGGATGGTGTCACCGCGGACCACGCAGCCCAGTGCGATCGCCGCGTCATACGGCTTGCCGGCGCTGACGGCTGCGTCGAGCGCG
>Ga0302154_10003602_pt1 | contig 11248 bp, 10 predicted proteins | sample I_Bog_N2_3_FD_193507 | JGI IMG/M metagenome (GOLD analysis project Ga0302154, IMG submission 193507) | Peat permafrost microbial communities from Stordalen Mire near Abisko, Sweden - I_Bog_N2_3 | ecosystem: Environmental > Terrestrial > Soil > Wetlands > Peat | place: Sweden: Abisko, Stordalen...
GCCTCGCGAATGGTTCAAACCGGACCCCGTGAAGCATATTCTACATCATTCATCATACCGCCGCACGCATCTTCGCCAGCTCGAAGACGAAAGCATCGAGATCATCCGCGAAGTCGCCGCCGAATTCCGCAATCCGGTGATGCTGTATTCCATCGGCAAGGATTCCGCGGTGATGCTGCACCTGGCGATGAAGGCGTTCTACCCTTCGATTCCGCCGTTTCCGCTGATGCATATCGACACCACCTGGAAATTCCGGGAGATGATCGCCTTCCGGGACGCGACCGCGAAGCGGCTGGGGCTGAAACTGCTGACCTATACCAATGAAGAGGGGGTCGCGGCCGGCATCAACCCGTTCGACTACGGCGCCAGCACCTATACCGGCATCATGAAGACCGACGCGCTGAAGGCGGCGCTGAACAAATACGGCTTTGACGCGGCGTTCGGCGGCGCCCGCCGGGATGAAGAAAAATCCCGCGCCAAGGAACGCATTTTTTCCTTCCGCACCGCCAATCACGGCTGGGACCCGAAAGCGCAGCGCCCGGAACTGTGGCGGCTGTTCAACACCCGCATCGCGCCCGGCGAATCCATCCGGGTGTTTCCGCTGTCGAACTGGACCGAGGCGGATATCTGGCAGTATATCGAACAGGAAAATATTCCCATCGTGCCCTTGTACTACGCCGCGGTGCGGCCGGTGGTGGAGCGCAACGGGCAACTGATCATGGTCGATGACGACCGCTTCAAGTTCTTGCCGGGCGAGGTGGTGCAGCAGAAAATGGTTCGCTTCCGCACGCTCGGCTGCTATCCCCTGACCGCGGCGGTGGAGAGCGACGCGGACACGCTGGGCAAGATCGTCGATGAAATGCTGGCGGCCCGCACCTCGGAGCGCAGCGGCCGGCTGATCGACCACGACGAATCCGGCGCCATGGAGAAGAAGAAGCGCGAGGGATATTTCTGATGTCGGCGCTGGCAAAAACCGAACTCGCGATCATCGAGCGCTCGCTGCTGCGCGTGCTGACCTGCGGCAGCGTCGATGACGGCAAATCCACCCTGATCGGGCGGCTGCTGTACGACACGCACTCGATCCCGGACGACCAGCTGGTGACGCTGGAAAAAGATTCCCAGAAATTCGGCACGACCGGCGAGGATATCGACTTCGCGCTGCTGGTCGATGGGCTGGAGGCGGAGCGCCAGCAGGGCATCACGATCGACGTCGCCTACCGGTTCATGGGCACGCGCGCGCGAAAATTCATCATCGCGGACACACCGGGGCACGAGCAATACACCCGCAACATGGTCACCGGCGCCTCCGGCGCGGAGCTGGCGATCCTGCTGGTGGACGCGCGCCGCGGCATCCAGGTGCAGACCAGGCGCCACGCCTTCATCTGTGCGATGCTCGGCATCCGCCACGTCGTGCTGGCGGTCAACAAGATCGACCTGCTGAGCTACAGCCAGACGGTGTTCGAGACCATCAAATCCGAATTCGCCGCGTTCTCCGGCCATTTCAATTTCCACTCGATCACCGCGATCCCGCTCTCCGCCCGCTACGGCGATAATGTCGCGGCGCACAGCGCGCACATGCCGTGGTATCACGGCACCACATTGCTCGGGCATCTGGAAAACATCGAAACCGGCGTGGACCTGATCGCCGCCCCGTTCCGCATGGCGGTGCAATGGGTCAACCGGCCGAATCTCGATTTCCGCGGATTTTCGGGCACCATCGCGTCGGGCATCGTGCGGCCGGGCGACCGGCTGACCGTCGCCGCCTCTGGCGCCGGGAGCACGGTGACCCGCATCGTCACCATGGATGGCGACCGGCCGGAGGCGATCGCCGGCGACGCCGTCACCCTGGTGCTGGCGGACGAAATCGACGCCTCGCGCGGCGACGTATTCGCGGCACCGACGGACCTGCCGGATGTCGGCGAGCAGTTCACCGCCGATCTGGTGTGGATGTCCGACACGCCGCTGCTGCCCGGCCGCGCCTATCTGTTCCGCGTCGGCACGCGCACGGTCTCCGGCAGCGTCACCAAGCTGAAATACAAGGTCGATATCAATAATTTCGACCACATCGCCGCGGACGACCTGGGCCTGAACGAAATCGGCCATGCCAATATTTCGCTCTCGGCCGCGGTCGCGTTCGACGCCTATGACGACAACCGCCGCACCGGGTCATTCATCATCATCGACCGGGTGAGCAACGCCACGCTGGCGGCCGGCATGATCCGCCATGGGCTGCGGCGCGCCACCAACGTGCACCGGCAAATCCTCACGGTGGACCGCGCGGCGCGGCAGAAAATCAACGGCCACAAACCCGCGATCCTGTGGTTCACCGGGCTGTCCGGCTCCGGCAAGTCCACCATCGCCAATATCGTGGAAGCCAGGCTCGCCGGCCGCGGCGCGCATACCTACATGCTGGACGGCGACAACATCCGCCACGGCCTGAACCGCGACCTGGGCTTTACCGACGCCGACCGGGTGGAAAATATCCGCCGCGTCGCCGAGGTGGCGAAGCTGTTCGCCGATGCCGGGCTGATCGTGCTGGTCTCCTTCATCTCGCCGTTCCGGGCGGAGCGGCAAATGGCGCGCGAACTGGTGGAAGCCGGCCAGTTTTATGAAGTTTTCGTGGACACGCCCATCGAGCTCTGCCGGCAGCGCGACCCGAAGGGCCTCTACAAGAAAGCCGATGCCGGCAAGATCGCCAACTTCACCGGCATCTCCAGCCCCTACGAGCCGCCGGCAAACCCGGAATTCTGGGTGGAAACCTCTGACAAGACGCCGGAAGAAGCCGCCAATATTGTGGTGGACGGGCTGAACGCGCTGTTCTACTGATTTTTTGCCGCGCGGGAGACTCATCTTGGGCACCATGGTCATCGCGGCCTACAGGCCGAAGCCAGGCAAGGACGCCGAAATGCTGGCGCTGACCCGCGAACACGTGCCCTACCTGCGCAGCTTGGACCTGGTGACGGACCGGCCGGCCATCGTCATGCGGGCGCAGGACGGCACCATCCTCGAAATGTTCGAATGGCGGGACGGCGCCGTCGAGCGCGCGCACGCGATGCCCGAAATTCACGCGCTGTGGGAAAAATACGCCGCCGTCTGCGACTATACGCCCCTGCACGCGCTGCCGGAGGCGCAGAACCTGTTTGCCATGTTCGAGCCGGTGGATTGAGGAAGGAAGCAGTTACTTTTTTGAAAAAAAGTAACCAAAAAAATTTTATTCCCCTCGGTTTTTGAGTGGCCACAGTATGGCCGCTCAAAAACCGGGGGTATTCAGAAGTTTTTTGGTTACTTTTTTTCAAAAAAGTAACTACTTTTTCCCAGCTTGACTTTCCTTTATTTGCACGTTGGCAGTGTCGCAGCACACTGGTAATGAGCGAGCAAGGGTCCACAACAGGAGAGCTGAATGCCGGCCACCGCAAATTTCACGCGCCTGGCGCGCGCCGATCTCGCGGAGCTCGTCGAAGCCGCCACCGATGACGACCCGCAGGCCTTCCTCGCCTTCCTCGCCGCCAACGGCACATCCGTCGCCGATTACGACTGGGACGGCGACGTTTATGGCGTGCTCCTGCCGGTGCTCTCGGAAGAATACGACATCGACCTGGAAACCAGCGAAAACGAAATCGTCGCCGAAATCGCCGAATACGTGCAGTCCACCGTCTTCATCCTGACCGCCGACGACCGGCAAAAATACCTCGACAAACTCAGCCCCGATAATTTTTCCAAAGACGAATTGCGCGAAGCCTACGAAGACTTCGCGGAAGAGGAAGACGACGAAGCCGGCGACATGATGCTCGACGCCATCACCGCCCTGCACCAAAGCCTCGCGGAAGTCGATGCCGACCACGTCGTCGTCGTCACCATTCAGTAGGGCAGCATTTCCGCAAGGCGATCCGGCAGCGACGCCTTCAGCCGCGGCGCGGCAAAGTCAAGAAATGCCCGCAGCTTCAGGGGGAGTTGGGATGGCGCGGCATAGACCAGGTGCACGGGCAACGGGTCCGTTTCGAACGGGCGCAGAATCAGGCGCAGCGCACCCGCCGCGACGGCGTCGCGCACCTGGTACGACAGCACGCGGGTAATCCCGCCACCGCCGATGGCCGCGGCGATGGCGGCATCCGCCGTGTTCACCGCGAAATGGCTGCGGATCGGCACCGTGACGCTCTGCCCGCCGCGCCCAAAGCGCCACAGATTGTTGGAATACAGCCCCTCGAACATTATGCAGGCGTGGCCGTCCAGCGCCGCCGGCGTTTCCGGCGTGCCGCGCTGCTCCAGGTATGTCGGGCTGGCACAGGCCACCCAGCCCACCGCGCCCAGCCTGGCCGCCACCATGCTGCTATCGGGCAGTTCGCCGATGCGGATCGCGGCATCGATGCGATCCTCGACGAGATTGACGACGTAATCAGCCAGCACCAGCCTGACGGTGACATCCGGATAGGCGCGCAAAAAATCCAGCACCACCGGCTCGACATGCAGCCGGCCGAACATCACCGGTGCGGTGATCGTCAGATGGCCCCTCGGCACCCGGTACTCGCCGGATGCGGCGCGCTCGGCCTCGTCGATCTCGTCGAGGATGCGCCGGCTGGCCGCGACATAAGCGCGCCCTGCCTCCGTCAGGCCCAGCCTGCGGCTGGTCCGAACCACGAGCTGCGTGCGCAGATGCGCTTCCAGATCGGCGACCTTGCGGCTGACCGTGGCGAGCGGCATGCCGAGCGCGCGCGAGGCCGCCGACAGGCTGCCGCCATCCACCGCGGCCACCAGGGTCGCCATCGCATCAAGCCGGTCCATCTAATCTCCCAAAAAATGGAAGGTACATTCCTAAAAATAACGGATACACCAATAAGATGGAACCCTCTAAATCTGCCGCACCGGCCGATCAAGCCGTCACCGCATCCGGCGCGCAGGTGCTCGAGTTCGTCCAGCACGTCGCGCTGAAGACCTGGACCAATGACTTCAACCAGGTTTTGGCGGTTTACGTTTTGCGGGCGCCGGCGGTCACCGGCGCCCGTCATCCAACGGAGGGGAAGATGGACCATTTTTCCAGCGATATTGCCTTCACGCCGGCGGTCAAGGATGTGCAGAGCCGCCGCGGGTCGCGCGGGATTTATGAGAAGGTCGAGGCGCGCGGCGGTTTCCGTACCGCGATCACCGAAGATCTGGCCGGGTTCCTCGCCGCCATCGACACCGCCTACCTCGCCACCGCCAGCGCCGGCGGTCAGCCCTATGCGCAGCATCGCGGCGGCCCGAAAGGTTTCATTCGGGTCATCGATGAGCGTACGATCGGATTCGCGGACTTCGCCGGCAACCGGCAATACATCTCGACCGGCAATCTCGCCGAGAACAGCAAGGCGTTTTTGTTTCTGATGGATTACGCGAACCGGCGTCGCATCAAATTATGGGGCCGGGCGCGAATCGTCGAAGGCGACGCCGCTTTGCTGGCAAGGTTGATGCCGGACTATGCCGCCCGGCCCGAGCAGGCCATTCTGTTCGAAGTCGATGCCTGGGACGCCAATTGCCCGCAGCACATCCCGCAGAAATTCGACGCCGCCGACGTCGCCGTCGCGATCACCCGGCTTGAACAGCGCATCGCCACGCTCGAAGCCGAAAATAGCCGTCTGCAACAGCAAGTTTCAGCCGAAAGGAACCCCGCATGAGCCGCCCGCCTTTGCCGCCGTTCGATGACCATACCGCCTCGCAAAAGGCGCGGCTCGCCGAAGACGCCTGGAACAGCCGCGACCCCGCGCGCGTCGCGCTGGCCTATACCGCCGACAGCCAATGGCGCAACCGCGCCGAGTTTTTCTCCGGCCGCGAAGCCATCGAGGCGTTCCTCAAACGAAAATGGACGCGCGAGCTGAATTATCGCCTGATCAAGGAGGTCTGGATTCACGCCGGGAACCGTATCGCCGTGCGCTTCGCCTATGAGTTTCATGACGATAGCGGCCAGTGGTTCCGCGCCTATGGCAACGAGAACTGGCAGTTCGACGCGGCCGGACTCATGGAACGCCGCATCGCCAGCATCAACGAACATCCCATCGCCGAAGCCGACCGCAAATTCCACTGGCCCGCCGGCCGCCGGCCCGACGACCATCCCGGGCTGACGGCGCTGGGGTTATAAGCGAACGAGTTTTTCGTGGCTTATTCCAGTCATCCTGGTGAAGCGCCCGTCGGACAGAAGGGCGCGATTGAATTGGTCTGATCGCCGATCGGTTCGCGCCCTATCCCTGACCCGGCACCGGCTTGCCGAGCGAGACGCCGACGAACAGGGCCTGGCCTTGGCGGACGATGCGCAGCGCGACGGCGGGGGCGCCGGAGCGTTTGGCGGCGTCGATCGCGGCGGCGGCGTCGTCCGGGCTGGTGACGTCTTTGGGTCCGACGCCGACCAGCAGGTCGCCGGCCTGGATGCCGGCCTGGTCGGCGGGGGAGTTGGGTTTGACGCCGGCGATGACGGCGCCGTTCGCGTTATCGGGCAGGTTGAGCTGGCTGCGCGCGTCCGGCGTGAGCGGCGCCAGGGTCAGTCCGAGGCTGGCATGGCCGGGCACGGGTGCCGCGGGCTGCGCGCTGCCTTCCTGGAAGCTGGCTTCCGGGTTCGCCGGCATGGTGGCGACGGCGACGGACAAGGAACTTGCTTTGCCGTTGCGGATATAGCCGATGCTGGTGTCCTGGCCGGGATCCACGTTGGCGATATCGGCCGCCAGGTCGCCGGGGTTGGTGACGGGGATGCCGTTGACCTTGGTGATCACGTCGCCGGGCTGCAGGCCGGCGCGGAAGGCCGGGCTGCCGGGCGAGACGGCCGCGACCAGGGCGCCATCGCTGGTGGGATTATCGGTCGGCAGGCCCATGGCCACCGCCATTTGCGGCGAGATTTCCTGCGCCGAAACGCCGAGATAGCCGCGCACGACCTTGCCGCTGGCGACCAGTTGATCGACCACGCGCTTGACCATGTCCGACGGGATCGCAAAGCCGATGCCGACCGAACCGCCGGTGGGCGAGAGGATGGCGGTGTTCACGCCGATCACGTCGCCGTGCTGGTCGAATAGCGGGCCGCCGGAATTGCCTTCGTTGATCGGCGCGTCGATCTGGATGAATTTGTCATAGGGTCCGTCGCCGATATCGCGCCCCAGCGCTGAGACGATGCCGGCGGTGACGGTGCCGCCAAGGCCGAACGGATTGCCCAGCGCCACCACCCACTCACCGGGTTCGACATTGGCCGAACTGCCGAGTTCGACATAGGGCAGCATCCGCCCGGCGTCGATTTTCACCACCGCGAGGTCGGTCCGCGGGTCGGTGCCGATCACCTTCGCCGGGTAGGTTTCGCCGTCGGAGAGCGTGACGCTGACGGTTTTGGCGTCCTTCACGACGTGGTTGTTGGTGACGATGATGCCGTTGGGCGCGATGATGAAGCCGGAGCCTTTGGCTTCCACCGCCTGGTCCTGCTGCTGGCCGCCCTGCATGCCAAACGGGAACCCGGGCGGGAAGCCGGGGATGTTGGGGAAGCCGGGCGGCAGGCCGCTGGACTGGTCCCCGCCGGAATCGTCGCCGCCCTGGTCGTCGCCGCCGGCGACATTATCGGAGGTCTGGTCGAGTTTCAGATGCACATCGATCGAGACCACCGCGGGCGTGACCTTTTTCACCAGATTCGTGAAGTCCCCGACCGGGGTGAAATTCTGCTGTACGGCGGTGGTGGCGTCCAGCGCCGGGTCCGCGGTGCCGGCGGCGAGCGCCCTGGCGGCGAACGCGCCGCCGAACGATGTGGCGCCGAGCGCCGTCGCGCCGAGCAGCAACGCGCCGAGAGCAATCCGACGATGCCGAGTGTAACGCATATTCCTCTTTCCTATCATGATGACGTGACGTGTAGATTGGCACGAACTTCGTTACCGCCTCGCTACATAGTGCAACTGATTCAGCCACATTTTGCAGCGAATGGTGTTCCGCAATTCGGGCAGCTTGTTACCATAAAGCCACAGGCAAACAATTATTTGCCGCCTTAACGATATTTTAGGTTGTTACCCGCGTCCGTCAAGCGTCGCGCCGCCAGGCGCGCCCAATAATCGCGCCGCCCATCAACTATGGTCGCTCACGTCAACCAGCACGATTTCGGCGTCGCCGACCGCCTCAATGGTCACCTCCGGCTCCTCGTGCAGCGCCACGCCGTCGCGCTCATGCGCCAGCTTGCCGTTGACTTTGATATCGCCCACCGCCGGTACCAGGTACGCCGCGCGGCCCGGTTTCAGCGTATAGGTGGCCGCCTCGCCCGGCCGCAGCTTGGCCGCCAGCACCGCGGCGTTGGCGTAGAGCGGCAGCGCCCCGCTCTCCTTGTCATCCGGCCGGCCGCTCGCCAGCACCTGCAGCCCGTCGCCCGTCGCCCTCGGAAATTCCTTCGCACCCCAACCCGGCTTCACGCCCATCTCATCCGGCACGATCCAGATCTGGAACAGCCGCGTCGCCTTGTCCTCGAAATTATACTCGGCATGCGTAATGCCGGTGCCCGCATGCATCACCTGCACGTCCCCGGCGCGCGTGGCACCCTCGTTGCCCAGACTGTCCTTATGCGTAATGGCGCCCTGCCGCACGAACGTGATGATCTCCATGTTCTGGTGCGGATGCGGGTCGAACCCGGTGCCGGGCTGCACCTCATCGTCATTCCACACCCGCAGCGCGCCGAACCCCATCCGCTTGGGGTCGCGGTAGTGCCCAAAGCTGAAATGGTGTTTGGCGTTCAGCCAGTCGTTGCGGAAGGCGCCGAGAGAGGAGAAGGGGCGGATGTCGATCATCGGAAAATCCTCAAAGCAAGAAAAGACAGAACTTCTTTTTTGAAAAAAAGAAGCAAAAAACTTTTACGAGCTGCGGGCTTGGCCGCCGGGAGTGCCTATAATCGCCCCCGGCGGTGGCGATTATAGGCACTCCCGGACCAACCGCCCGCAATTAACAAGAACGCTTTTTTAAAAGCGCTGCTTTCTTCCTTTCTATCTATTCATCAGCACCGGCAGCTTGGCATTTTCCAGCACATGCGTCGTCGTCCCCCCCAAGATAAGCTGCCGCAGCCGCGATGTGGAGTAGGCGCCCATCGACATCAGGTCCGCGCGAAACTCCGTCGCCGCCGCCAACAGGCCGGCGCCCACGACGCGGTCGATGGACTTGAATTGCACGCAGTCCGCGGTCACCCCGTGATGCGCGATATATTCCACCACCTCTGCCCCGCTGGGGCCGCGCCGGTGATATTCGTCGGAGACCAGCACCCGCACCGCCTCCGCCTGGCGCACGAACGGCATGACCGAGGTGAGCGCGGAGGCCGCCTGGTGCGAACCGTTCCACGCGATGGCGACCCGTTTGCCGATTGTCTCGGGCCTCCCCAGTGGCGCCATCAGCACCGGCCGGCCGCTATCGAACAGCACCGCGTGCAGCGCATCGGCGGAGGCCACGTCCTCCCCGGCCTGCGGGTGCGGCACAATGGTCAGGTCCGCCAGCCGCGCCTGAAAGGCGATCATCTCCTCCTCGCGCCCCACCACCGTCGCAAAGCTCGCACTCGCTTCGTTGCGGCCCAGATGCGCGTCGCCCACCAGCACGTCGTGCTCCTCGGTGGCGATCGCGAACAGATCCCGCAACCCCAGCGCCCGGCTGCCGCTCTCGCGCTCCGTGGCGGTCATCATCTCCTCGATCATCGCGCCGGACAGGCCTTCGCCGGCCAGCGGCGCCACGTCCCGCGAATCGACCCGTATATGCAGCACCAGCAGATGCGCGTTCCACATTTTCGCCAGCATCAGGCCAGTATGCAGCGCCACCTCGCCGGAGGCGGAGGAGCTGAGCGGCAGCAAAAATTTACGAACCGACATGCGAGCCTCCCACGGTCATCACCGGTTCATAACATAGTCACTTTATTCGCCAGACAAAATTCCCGCTTCATGGGATACATCGCGCGAGCGCCGCAGCAGGTGTTCACCGCCATCGACGGTGAGCGTGGTGCCGGTGACCGAGGGGGTGTTCAGGATGAATAGCGCCGCCGCCGCGATATCCTCGGGCGCCGAGCCGCGCCGCAGCGGGTTGGCGCGCCAGGCCTTTTCGAATTTTTCGTCGGTCTGCTTGGGCGCCTTCATGGTGATGCCCGGCGCGATCCCGCACACCCGGATTTTGGGCGCCAGCGCCATCGCGAACATCTCCGTCGCCGCCGCCAGCGCGGCTTTGGTGAGGGTGTAGGAGAAGAAATCCGGGTTCAGGTTGGAGAGCTTTTGGTCCAGAATGTTGATGACGACGCCGCGTTCCCCGGCCAGCGTCGCGGCGAATTTTTGGGTGAGCAGAACCGGCGCGATGAGGTTGGGCGCCAGGTGGGCGGCAACGGACTCCGCGGTGATCGTGCCGGCTTTGTCAAACTCGAATTTTGAGGCGTTGTTGATCAATCCAAACAGCGGCCCGGCCTTTTGCATCGCCTCGCTGATCAGCCGGTCCGGCGTGGCCGGGTCGGCGAGGTCGCCCAGCACGACATGGCCGCCAAGCTCCGCGGCGAGCGCGGCGGCCTCGCCGGAGGAGTTGTTGGCGTGGATCACCACGCCGTAGCCGGCGCCGGCCAGCGCGCGCGCCATCGCCGCCCCCAGCCGCCTCGCCCCCCCAGTGATAAGAACAGTCTGTTTCATGCCCCCTATCGTAGGGTGGGTTTCGCGCTTGCGAAACCCACCAAAACCGCCCCGAACTGCTAAAGCAGATCCCGCAGCCGGAAATACGTCGTCGCCACCAGCAGCGCCGGCACCCGGAACGCCCGCCCGCCCGGAAACCGCGCGTGCGGAATGCTCGCAAAAACATCAAACCGCTCCGCCTGCCCCGCGATCGCCTCCGCCGCCACCTTGCCCGCGAGGCCGGTGAGCGCGACGCCGTGCCCGGAAAACCCGTGCGTGAACAGGATATTGTCCGCCAGCCTGCCAAAATGCGGCGCGCGGTTGACCGTGATGTCCACATTCCCGCCCCAGCAATATTCCACCCGCGCATCTTTAAGCTGCGGAAACACCCTTTGCGCACGCGCCAGCATGGCGGCCGGCAGGCTAGGCGGCGGCAGCGTTGAATACGAAACGCGCCCGCCGAACAACAGGCGGTCATCCGCGGAGCGCCGGAAATAATCCAAAACAAAATTCAAATCCGCCACCGCCTCGTTGCCCGGAATCAGGTCTTTTACATCCGCGCGCTGTTCGGTCGCGATGATGTAGGTGCCGACCGGCATGATGTAGCCGGCAATCGGCCGCATCAGGTCCCCCAGATACGCCCCGCCGGAAAC
>Ga0302154_10003614_pt1 | contig 11227 bp, 7 predicted proteins | sample I_Bog_N2_3_FD_193507 | JGI IMG/M metagenome (GOLD analysis project Ga0302154, IMG submission 193507) | Peat permafrost microbial communities from Stordalen Mire near Abisko, Sweden - I_Bog_N2_3 | ecosystem: Environmental > Terrestrial > Soil > Wetlands > Peat | place: Sweden: Abisko, Stordalen...
GCATCGGCCACCTCTTCCGGATCGTTGCAGATCTCCGCGAGGGAGGTGTAGTTCATGGCGGCGATCAATTCGCCGGTCATGGCCTGCGCCAGAACATCCTGCCAGATGGCGGCGGTGGGGGAGAGATGGGCGGGTTGCGCCGCCGGTGAAGAGCTCATCACAGATTCCATGCGTCCTCCTGGAGATTGAAGCGGGCATGCGCCGATTTCAAATCTTTCTGTCCCGTTGCAATATCCGTACGCAGGGAGGAGGATTCCGTTCCATGCTTTTTGGGGAGTCGTGTCCAGGGGGTGAGTTCTTCCGCAGAGAGGAAATCTCGTGCTTTCATCGCAGGGCTGCGCTCACATGAGCTTCATGCCAGGCCAAACGCAAGAGGGACGAGCCGAAGCTCGTCCCTCTTGCGTGAGTCGCGATTGAGGCGGGCTAGCTGCAGCCGCTGGTCGAGCCGCAGCTCATGCAGCGGTAGCAGGAGCCGTTGCGGACCATGATGGCGCCGCAGGTGTGGCAGCTGGGGGCGTCGCCCATGTCGTACATGTCGCGCATGGCGTCGGCCGCGTGGATGTGACCGCGCGCTTCCGGGGCCTTGGGCGCGGGCTGCGCCTCAATTCCCGGTGATGGCGGGGAGACCTGGTTGAAGCGGCGGGCGATGTCTTCGACCAGGCGGGTGAGCGCGGGGCCGGAGACGCCGGGAAGAACCGACTCCGGCTCGTCCGAGTCGGGGAGCAGGCTGGGTGGCGCGGGCAGCTCCTGCGGCTGGGTTCCGAGGCCCGCGAAGAGCGTCAACTGCGTTCCGGAGAGGAAGCGCAACTGAAGCCAGCGGAAGATGTAGTCCATCAGGCTCTTGGCGTAGCCGATCGCCTCGTTGCCGGTCCAGCCGGAGGGCTCGAAGCGGGTGTGCGCGAACTTCTCGCACAGCACCTTGAGCGGCACCCCATGCTGCAGGGCGAGCGAGATGGAGGTGGCGAAGGCGTCCATGAGGCCGGAGACGGTCGAGCCCTCTTTGGCCATTTTGATGAAGATCTCGCCCGGCTGCCCGGTGGGATAGAGGCCCACGGTGATGTAGCCCTCGTGGCCGGCGATGGAGAATTTGTGCGTGATGGAAGCGCGCTCCTCCGGCAGCCGGTGGCGGATTGCCTTGGGCGGCGCGTTCAGATCCTGGTTGGCGAAGGGCAGTGGCGCGGGAGCGGCGGGCTTGATGGCCGCCGCTTTCGCTGCGGTCGCCTTGGCCGCTTCCGCGGTTGCGGCGGCGATGGAGAGGTTTTCGAGCGTTTTCTGGAAGGCCAGCGCGGCGGCGACGACCTGCTTTGAGGTCACCTCCAGCTTGTCGCTGAGCTTGGCTTCGAGCGTCTTGAGGTCGGCCGCGTCCGCGCCGCCGCCCCTGGAGAGCGAGGCCAGCACGCGGTTGCCGACCGCGTCGAGGGCGCTGGGCTCCGTCTTCTTGACATCCTGGCTGGTATTCAACGGCTGGGTGCCCTTGGAGCCGTCGCGGTAGATGGCCACCGCCTTGATGCCCTGACGCCAGCTTTCGGCGTAGGCCTCGGCGACGTCCTCTACGGATGCCTCGTGGGGCAGGTTCACCGTCTTTGAAATTGCGCCCGACAGGAACGGCTGAGCCGCCGCCATCATCTTGATGTGGCCCATGTACTGGATCGACCGCGTGCCCTTGGCCGGCTTGAAGGAGCAATCGAAGACGCTCAGGTGCTCTTTCTTGATGCCGGGCGCGCCCTCGATGGTGCCCGTGGCGTCAATGTAGCTGACGATGGCGTTGACTTCGTCGTTGTCGTAACCGAGCTTGAAGAGCGCGGAGGGGACGGTCTGGTTGACGATTTTGATCATGCCGCCGCCGACCAGCTTCTTGTACTTGACCAGCGCCAGATCGGGCTCAATGCCGGTGGTGTCGCAATCCATCATGAAGCCGATGGTGCCGGTGGGGGCGAGGACGGTGGTCTGCGAGTTGCGGTAGCCATAGCGCTCACCGTAGATGAGCGCCATGTCCCAGCACTCGCGGCTGGCGTCGACGAGCGAATCGAGCTGCGGGACGACGAAGGGCTCATTGCTGTTCTTGGATTTGCCGATCTTGTTCACCTCCGCGCGGTGCATGCGGATGACGTCAAGGAAAGGCTCGCGGTTGACATAGAAGCCGGGGCAGGCTCCGCCCTGGCGATCGACACTGGCGGTCAGCGTGGTGGCCGAAGCGAGGGGCGGGCAGGTGGCGGCGATGATGGCGGACTGCAGATATGCCTGGCCGCACATGATGGCGGTGAGGCAGGCGGCGAAGTCGCGGCCGGCGTCGGAGTCGTAAGGGAGCCCGGTGGCCATCAGCAGCGCGCCCAGGTTGGCGTATCCCAGGCCCAGCGGGCGGTAATCATGCGAATTCTTCATGATCGCCTCGGTCGGGTAGCCGGCGTTGTCCACCAGGATTTCCATCGCCGTGATCACGATGGAGATGGCGTGGCGATAAGAGGCCACGTCGAATGCGCCCGCGGGGGTGAGGAACTTGAGCAAATTGAAGCTGGCCAGGTTGCAGGCCGAGTCGTCCAGGAACATGTACTCCGAGCAGGGGTTGGAGGCGTTGATGCGCCCGGTGTTCTTGCTGGTGTGCCAGCGGTTGATGGTCGAGTCGAATTGCATGCCGGGATCGCCGCAGGCCCAGGTGGCTTCGGCGATCTTGCGCATGATCTCGCGCGCCTTGAGTGTTTTGACCGGCTTCTTGTCTTTGACGGTGACGGTCGAGAAGTCGCCATCGCGCTCATAGGCCTGCATGAACTCGTCCGTGACGCGGACGGAGTTGTTGGCATTCTGGAAGAAGATGGAGCTGTAGGCCTCCGAATCCGGTCCGGAGCCGTCGTAGCCCTGCCGGATGAGGGCAAAGGCCTTGGCTTCTTCCTTCGACTTGCACTCGATGAAGTCGACGATGTCCGGATGGTCCACGTTGAGGATGACCATCTTGGCCGCGCGGCGCGTTTTGCCGCCCGATTTGATGACGCCGGCGAAGGCGTCGAAGCCGCGCATGAAGCTCAGCGGACCGGAGGCTGTGCCGCCACCCGAGAGCAGTTCCATGGAGCCGCGAATCGAGGAGAGATTGGTGCCCGTGCCCGAGCCCCACTTGAAGAGCATCCCCTCGGTCTTGGCCAGGGTCAGGATCGCGTCCAGCGAATCGTCCACCGAATTGATGAAGCAGGCCGAGCACTGCGGATTCTTGTAGCCGGTGGCCGAGAAGCGCACCGCGCAGGTGTGCGGGTCCCAGTGCCAGTTCTGGCCGTCGGAGTTGGGCTCCATGCGGTCGCAGCCCACGTTGAACCACACGGGCGAGTTGAATGCCACTTTCTGCGTGAGCAGCATAGCCACCAGCTCATCGTGGAAGATCGACGCATCCTGGGCGCTCGAAAAATAGCCGCCGGCCAGACCCCAATCGCGAATCGTCTCCGCCACGCGCGCCACCAGCTGCCCCACACCCGTCTCCCGCTCCGGGGTGCCGACCTGTCCGTGCAGGTACTTCGAGGCCACAATGTTGGTCGCGGTCATCGACCAATCGACGGGCGTCTCCACGTCGCGTTGCTCAAAGATGGTCTTGCCGCTGGCGTCGGTGATGGACGCGGTGCGGGCTTCCCACTGCACTTCGTCGTAGGGAGAGAGGCCGGCCTTGGAAAACCTGCGGGTGAAGGTGAGCCCGCCGCGCGGATTGGCGTGCTGGGGCGCGGGCTGTGTGGCGCTGGATGGGTTGGCGTTCAGGGCGTAAATGTCTGGCATTGAATCTCCTTGGGGGAATCTGGTCTGCGTGGACCGAAATTCGGGTACAAAAGTCTCGGGGTGCGGCCGGTGATAAACACTGGCAAAAACTTCCACTCATTTGATTCGAGCGCCGTCGAAACGGCTCCCGTTACGGGCGCGGCCGCGATTGGATGCGGGCCGATTCGGGGAAAAGGGGCAACTAACGGAAGGACTAGTTGAAACGCCGGCAAAACCGGCAAGAAACACGTAGCGGGCTGAGATTCTGTCATCTTCTATTCATACCCGCAAATGCAAAAATACCGCTGTCTGTGGTGCAGGTCAAGCACAAACCACAATATATTGTATTTTCTTAACTTTGCACCGTACCAGAGTGGACAACCCCAGCGATTCGCTGTGCAAAACGCGAACAGCCGCCAGCGGTGCGGTTTTCCGGGTCGCAATGGGCTCAAAAGCAAGCTCATTCTCGAGCCTAGCCCCATTTCCGGGCGCCCGCAAGGCGCAAAACCGCGGCGCGTTGTGGAGAAAGCGTATGAATCTCGGGACGCATGCAGGCGCGCCGCCCGGACCGCCGGCTCCAGTAAACTGAAGATCGCATGATTCTCACCGCAGCCACGGAAGCCGATTACAGAGCGATCGTCGATCTGGCCAACCTGGCCTATCGGGGCTCGGGTACTACGGCGAGCTGGAATGTGGAAACCGGGGTGATCGAAGGGACGCGGCTCAACGAGTCGGTCCTTCGAGCGGATCTGGCCGCCCATCCGGAGGCCCACCTGCTCGTCTGGCCGGGCGAGATTCAGGACCAGGCGCCAGGGAGCTTGCTCGGCTGTGTCTGGCTTCAGCCGAAGCTGGATGCGGCGAGTGGCACATGGTACCTCGGCCTGCTGGCCGTTCAGCCCAGCCGGCAAAACCAGCAACTCGGCCGGGCAATTCTCGCCGCCGCGGAACAGTTCGCACAGGAGCGGGGAGCGCGCCGCATTCGCATGACGGTCGTGAATGTTCGCGACACCCTGATTGCGTGGTATCAGCGCCGCGGTTACGCGCTGACCGGCGAAACCGAACCCTTTCCCTACGGGGACGAACGCTTCGGCAGGCCGCTTCGCGACGATCTCCGCTTTGTTGTGCTGGAAAAGGGTCTCGGCTCGCCGGCTTCGCCTTCGGCACCTAAGCCGCTCCCGCCTGGCGCGTGAGTGTGAGGACTGTAATGTCATCCTCCTGCCCGAATTGGATCACCGCCGCTGCGATTGCGTGCGCCGGCTGGGTGCTGACCTTCTGTGTGCGCTCAAAGCCGAAGAGCTCGCCGCTCGGGTTGGTAGCCTCGACAACGCCGTCGGAGACGAAGGTGAGCAGGTCGCCGAGCGCAAGCTGATTGCTCGTTTCCGTATAGGCAGCTTCCGAGATCAAGCCGAGCGGCAACCCAGGTTCGACCGTCATCTCATGGCCATTGCGATAGGGGGCGGGATTTCCGGCATTGGCCAGCGTCATCCCGCCGTCCGCCGCAATCCGCGCGGCGCAGCAGGTGACGAATCCACCCACTCTTCCGTACAGCACCCGGTTGAGGTGGGCCAGCACCTCGGTTGGCCGGTTTGAAGGGTAGTCGTGCAATGCACCCATGATGGCGCTGACAGTCATGGCCGCCTTCAGCCCTTTGCCGCTGACATCGCCAACCACAACAAGCACGCCGCCGTCTTGCACCGGCAAAACGCGGAAGAAATCCCCGCCCACCTGCCGGGCCGGCGCATAGGCGCTCTCGATCCTGAACCCCGCGACATCAACGGCTGGAACCACCAGCAGCTCCTGCACCTCGCGCGCCGCCTCGAATTCCGCGTCCAGGTCCTCTTTCCTGCGCCAGTCCGTCCACAGCCGCCCAAGAAGCTGATAACACATCGCCACGGTCACCAGCGCCGTAGCAAGGTGGTCCGTGGATATCCCATAGCCGGCGATCTGCAGACCGGGGAAGAAGTTCAGGTCGTCGACCAGAAGGTAGGCCACGCCCGCGCAGAAAAGTGTGATGGCGAGACCGCGAGTCTCTTTCGGTCCGCGAACCCAGGCCCAGGCGGCGAACGCTATCTGGCCAGCGAAGGTAATTCCGGTCAAAACATACAATCCAGCCACGATCAATCCGGGCGCCGGCAGTCTGCCGACCGCCAGCGCCGGCAGGAAGAGCCCCAAAGGCCAAAGAATTCCTATCCCCTCCAGAACCCGCACCGCCCAGCGTGGGATGGGAAGAACTGCCCGCATAAACTCGAATCGCGCAATGTTGACGGCGGCCCAGAAGCAGCAAACCCCAAACCAAAAGCCGATGTAATTGGCCCCGGGCGGCCAAAGGTACCACCAACTCCCGTATCCGCACCAGCACAACAAGAAGACCGGGAACCAGAACAACGATGCTCCGGCTCGGGCGCGCCGCCACAGGACGAGCAGGGCGAGGGCGATCAGCGACTCCAAAATCCATAGAAATCGATCGATCTCGCTCCATAACCGCAGGCGGGCCCGCGCGGAACTCTCTTGCGCAATCTCAAGCGCTCGCGAGCCGATGCTGGCATTGAAGAGCACCGGTGGGGAAAAATCCAGCCGGGACCTCCAGATAGGGGAGAGCCAGCCCCGCCACGCAATTACCGCGGTCTCCCCGGGAGACGCAACGCCGCCGGGCAGGTTGAAAACGCCGGTCACGCACCGTTCCGCGGCGAATGGCTCGGACGGAAAGCTTCCCTGGCTTCCCACGAAGACACCGTTGACCCAGAATTCGGCGGGCGAGCACCCCCCGTTGTCTCGGTCCAGGCGAAGAGCCAGTGGGCTTCGATCCGGGGGCACGGCAACGCGGTAGCGCAGCCAGACCATTCCATCGCTTGCCGCTGGCGGCGCGGGAAGCAGAGGTCCGGCCGCCACCGGCCAGGCCGAATCGTCGAATGCGGGATTCGCCCATTTCGGGTCGTCGCCGAAGTGGTAGCGAACCGGCGGAGTTTGCGCGGCAAGCCGGGCCTGGGAGAACAACGAAACAGCCGCAATCATGATCGGAATAGCGATCGAAAGTCCACAGCGGATGCGGAAAAGCATGGCAACAGCATACGCGGTTTCGCCGATAAGCCGCCCTGATTCCTGACCAATGTGCGGATCGCGAGGTCTATTCGCTGGCCTGGATCTTGCGCCCGTGGAGGTCTTGCAGCAGGCGGCTATTCACCTTGTAAAGCGCGGTAAAAGCTTTCAATTGATCGCGCGAGAGCTCCACTTCGTTTTCCAGCACAAACCAGCGCACGCCCTCAGTGCATGGAGGCTGCGTCAGCGAGCCAGTGTAGGTCCAGTAGCCCCTGTCTGCCGGCAGCAGGCCGGCTGGGCTCATCGGCTGGGTCATCCGGTCGCTTGCGGCCACAGCCTTGGGCAGGTGCTCCCACAGGCCAGCGAGCACGGCGTTGGCGCGCCCCTCGTTGAGCCGCACGGAGATCGCAGCCAGCTTGCCGTCGGCGCTCTTGTGCACCATTTCCAGGCTCATGTCGCTCAGCTTGCCTTTGATCGGGTCCTCGCCGGGACGGTGGAAGTGGAATTCGACCAGATCGTAGCGCACCCCGTCGGCCACGATATAGCTGCCCGCCGGCGGCGTCACCTCAACGGTGTGCCCGGTGTTGGTCAGGGTCATGGGGCCGCTCAGGTAATGGAACTCGATCGGCTTGAGCGCCGGATTCAGCCTCGCCCCGCGAATATCGATGGGCGATTGTTCATGCCCATCCGAGCAAACTTTGTACGACGTGTCGAGATGGCTCCAGTTCAGCGGACCCTGCTTGCCCTCGTAGCTCCATTGGTCGGCTTTCTGGGCGACCAGCGGCAGAGCCGCGCTCATCACCAGCAGCCCCATTGCGATTCCGCGCATAACTTTCTCCTCTGACATCCTTCAAGGATTCTATGAGATAGACGTGGAGTACCGTCAGTCGTACCCGGAAAACAAGACATCTCGGCGCAGAAAAAGGGCCCGCGCCGGAGCGCGGGCCCTTTCGTTTCGTCTCGTTTGGGTAGGTTACTTGGCTGCGGCCAACAATCCAGCCTGCTCGGCCAGGGTGGCCGCCTTGTCGGTGGCTTCCCAGGTGAAGTTGGGTTCGTTGCGGCCAAAGTGTCCGTAGGCAGCCGTCGCCCGGTAGATGGGGCGGCGCAGATCCAGGCTTTCGATGATGCCCTTGGGCGTCAGTTGGAAGTTCTTCCTGACCAGCTCCGTCAACTGCTTGCCGCTGATCTTGCCGGTGCCGAAAGTCTCCACCAGCACGCTTACCGGCTCGGCCACGCCGATGGCGTAAGCGAGCTGTACCTCGGCCTTGTCGGCCAGGCCCGCGGCAACGACGTTCTTGGCGATGTAGCGCGCCATGTAGGCTGCCGAGCGGTCAACCTTTGTCGGGTCCTTGCCGCTGAATGCGCCGCCGCCGTGACGGCCCGCGCCCCCGTAGGTGTCCACGATGATCTTGCGGCCCGTCAGGCCGGTATCGCCCATGGGGCCGCCGATGACGAAGCGCCCGGTGGGGTTGATGTGATACTTGGTGTTCTCGTCCAGCAGCTCCGGCGGAAGAACCGCTTGAATGACATGCTTCAGGACGTCGGCGCGCAGCTCCTCGGTGGGAATCTGCTCCGCGTGCTGGGTCGAGATGACGACGGCGTCGATGCGCACCGGCTTGCCGGCCTCATCGTACTCCACCGTGACCTGGCTCTTGCCGTCGGGCCGCAAGTAGCTGAGCTTGCCGTTTTTGCGCACCTCGGAGAGGCGGCGGGTGAGCTTGTGGGCGAGGGAAATCGCGGTCGGCATCAGCTCCGGGGTCTCGTTGGTGGCGAAGCCGAACATCATGCCCTGGTCGCCGGCGCCGCCCGTATCCACACCCTGGGCGATATCGCCCGATTGGCGATTGATGCTGGAGATGACCGCGCAGGTGTTGGAGTCGAATCCGTAGAGCGCATTGTCGTAGCCGATGGAGGCCACCACACCGCGGACGACCGATTGGAAGTCCACATACGCCTTGGTGGTGATTTCCCCGGCGATGACCACCAGACCGGTCGCCGTCAGTGTCTCGGCGGCCACGCGGCTGTAGGGGTCTTCGGCCAGGCAGGCGTCCAAAATCGCATCCGAGATCTGGTCGGCAATCTTGTCCGGATGGCCCTCCGTCACGGATTCAGAGGTAAACAAAAAACGGTCGCTCAAAATTCCATTCCTCCAGTCGCTTCGTCTGCAGTTTGTCGATCCGGGCGGCTCAGCTTTTTACACCAGCTTCCCTCGCCGGCGGGATCATCCCGTACCGGCGCGAGGGGTCTCTGGCCCTGGACTGCATCTCTCTTCTATCGTAATTGGCGCGGGCCGGATGCGGCAAAGGATACTGGGGTGAATTGCGTACAATTCCGGTCCGGGGGTACCGAGGCTGAGCTGAGCGGGGAAGCGAACCGGCGCAGGAAGCATCCGGCGAACACCGAGTGCTGTTCTGCTTTATCCCCGGCCGCCACTCCTTGAACCGCCGCTTATCGGCCGGGCAACCAGCTTCCGATACTCCCCAGCGCCTCGCGCCCGGGGATAAGCGTGGGCCACCAGCCGGAGCGGTAGCCGTAGTAGCGGACCGCGAAAAACACGGCGAAGGAAACCGCGATCACCAGCAGCAGCGCGCCCGCCCATTTGAGCCGGTCGGTGGCCTGATCTTTGGGGCGGACACGCGCCCGGCCCACGTTGGCGGCAAACTCAATCCAGTTGCGGTCGTCGTCCAGCAGCTCGCCGCTGGCGGCGTATTCGCGCTGGAAGCGGCTGATCCAGTCCATCTCGTCGAGGCCGACCACGCGCACGTAGCCGCGGACGATCCCCTTATTCAGGATGCCCCCAGGCAGCGCGCGGAACTGGTTCTGCTCCAGCGCCATCAGGTAGCGCGGGCTGATTTTGGTAACCTCTGTGATTTTTTCGAGCGCAATGCCCCGCGTCATCCGTTCCATCCGCAGGTCTTCGCCAAATGTTCCCGCGTTCATCGCAGCCAGGTGAACACTTTCTCCGAAAAGAGATTTCCACAACCAAGATAAGGCTTTTTCGCTGGGCCGGTCAAAGCGTAATAAGAAATTGCTCGATTGAAATTCCAATTCCGGAATTCCAAAATGGAATTCGTCGGATATTTACTCCGAATAGTCGCCCCGCAAATACGCCGGACCGGGTTAGACAGTTGCCGGACGATCCTGAGCGGACTTTGGGCCAGCCTGATACCCTGTAGGGGAACCGTCCCCAGCCTTGCAGTCTGGCCGCGCACATACTATGAACAAACTTGTCTTCGCCAATCTGATTCACCGCCCGATGCGCTCGATCATCTCGGCGGCGGCCATTGCGATTGAAATCGTGATGATCCTGTCGGTGGTCGCCATCTTCCTTGGCCAGCTCGACGGACAGAGGATCCGCACCAACGGCATCGGCGCCGATATGATGGTTCGGCCGCCGAACTCCAGCAACATCAACGCGATGGGTGGCGCGCCCGTGCCCGCTCGAAACGCCGAGGTGCTGCGCAGGCTGCCTCACGTGACGGTGGTGGCGCCCGTCATCCAGCAATTCGCCCTCACCAGTTCGCCCGAAATCATCTACGGCATCGACTTCGCGAGCTACGACGCGCTGAAGCCGTTCGTCTTTCTTGAGGGGGGGCGCTTTACCGGCCCCAACGATGTGATCATCGACGATGTCTTCGCCAAAAAGGATAAGGGCTACCATGTCGGCGACGTGATCCAGATTCAGAGCCATGACTTCCGCATCTGTGGCGTTGTGGAGGCCGGCAAAGGCGGGCGCAAGATGGTGCCCATCGAGACCCTCGGCGACCTAGTGGGCGCCAGCGGCCACGCATCGCTGTTTTACGTCAAGACCGATTCGGAAGCCAATCAGGAAGCCGTCCGGCAGGAGATTCTCGCGGTCCCCGGAATGAACAACTACGTCGTGCAGACCATGCACGAATGGCTGTCGCTGATGACTCCGGACCACATTCCAGGTTTCAACATCGCCCTCGAAGTGGTCACCACCATCGCCACCATGGTTGGCTTTCTGGTCATCTTCCTCTCCATGTACACGGCGGTGCTCGAACGTACGCGTGAAATCGGCATTCTCAAATCGATGGGCGCGTCCAAGACCGCCATCGTCACCATGGTTCTGCGCGAATCGGTGCTGATGTCCATTGTGGGCATCGCGATCGGCATTGGCCTGGAGTTCGCCATTCACGCTTATCTTGAGGCGAAATACCCGACGCTGTTTTTTGAGATTACCAATGAATGGCTCGTGCGCGCCGCGCTGATCGCTTTCCTGGGCGCGGTCATCGGCGCGGCCTATCCGGCATTCCTCGCCGCGGGTAAAGACCCCATCGACGCGCTGGCGTACGAGTAAGTCAGCATTCTTCAAGAAAGCCGAGCCCGATTTAATTGGTCGCGCCGCGACTGACTCATGGATTGTAAGAAGCTGGCCTGAGTCGGTCCGCGCGCTTGCCATGGCCGGCGTCATTCGCCGCCGGCCGCGGCTTGACGCTGG
>Ga0302154_10003619_pt1 | contig 11213 bp, 9 predicted proteins | sample I_Bog_N2_3_FD_193507 | JGI IMG/M metagenome (GOLD analysis project Ga0302154, IMG submission 193507) | Peat permafrost microbial communities from Stordalen Mire near Abisko, Sweden - I_Bog_N2_3 | ecosystem: Environmental > Terrestrial > Soil > Wetlands > Peat | place: Sweden: Abisko, Stordalen...
CCTGCCGATTGAGGAGCACGGGATCGTCGGTGATCTCCGCACGGTGGCGCTCGTCGGCACGGACGGCACCGTCGACTGGTACTGCCCCTCCCGGTTCGACGCCCCGTCGCTGTTCGGTGCCCTCCTCGACGCCCGCAAAGGCGGGTACTTCTCGCTGTCGAGCCGGGCCAGCGGACGGCCCAAGCAGCTCTACCTGCCGGACACCAACATCCTGCTGACCCGGTTTCACGGCGCCGAAGCCGTCGGCGAGGTAATCGACTTCATGGTGCCCGAGACGAGCGGCACCGGGAAGGCCCGCGATCTGCTCGTCCGCCAGGCGCGCGCGGTCCGCGGCCGCGCCACCTTCGAGCTGGCCTGCCATCCGGCCTTCGACTACGGCCGGGCCCCGCACTCCGTCGAGCTCGTGCCGGGCACAGGGGCCGTCTTCGAGTCGGCGCGCGGCCGCTGCGTGCTGCGTACCAACGTGGCGCTGAAGATCGAGGACACCGGCGTCGCCGCCACCTTCACGCTGGAGGAGGGGGAGACGGTCGACATCGAGCTGGAGTGGGCGGGAGAGGTACGGCCGCTCGCGACCGGGGAGACCGAGCGGCTCTTCACCCTCACGTCAGACTTCTGGCAGAACTGGGTCAGCCAGTCCCGGTACCGGGGCCGGTGGCGCGAGACGGTACAGCGGTCCGCGCTCGTCCTCAAGCTGCTCGTCTACCATCCGACCGGCGCGCTCGTGGCCGCTCCGACCACGTCGCTGCCGGAGGACATGGGCGGTGGGCGGAACTGGGACTACCGGTACAGCTGGCTGCGTGACGCCGCGTTCACCGTGTACGCCCTCATGACGCTGGGGTTCCTGGAAGAGGCCGCCTCGTTCATGGAATGGGTCGAGCGGCGCTGCGAGAACGCTACCCGTGAGCACGACATCATGATCATGTACACCGTGGACGGCCGGGAGGACCTGGACGAGACGATCCTCACCCACCTGGAGGGCTACCGTGGCTCACGGCCCGTCCGCATCGGCAACGACGCGGTGCGGCAGCGGCAGATCGACGTATACGGCGAGCTGATGGATTCGGTCTACCTCTACAACCGCGAGGTGCCGATCTCCTACGACCTGTGGGTCGGGCTGTCCAAGCGGCTGGACTGGCTGTCCAAGCACTGGGAGCAACCGGACGAGGGCATCTGGGAGATCCGCGGCCCGCGGCAGCGTTTCACCTACTCGGCCCTGATGACCTGGGTGGCTTACGACCGGGCCGCGCGGCTGGCCCGCGACCGTGGCCTGCCCGGCCCGGTCGAGCGGTGGCGGAAGCTCGCCGCGTCCGCGCACCGCTTCGTCCAGGACTCCTGCTGGGATCGTGACCTGCGCACCTACGTCATGCATCCCGGCAGCAAGCTGCTCGACGCGTCGCTGCTGGTCATGCCGCTGGTCAAGTTCGCCGGGCCGACCGATCCGCGGTTCCTGTCCACGCTGGACCGGATCAGTGCCGAGCTCACCTCGGACAGCCTGGTCTCCCGGTACGCGATCACCGGCCACGACGGCATCGTCGACGGGGAGGGCACGTTCAACCTGTGCTCGTTCTGGTACGTCGAGGCGCTCACCCGGGCCGGACGGCTCAAGGAGGCCCGGCCGATCTTCGAGAAGATGCTCACCTACGCCAACCACCTTGGCCTCTACGCCGAGCAGATCGGCGCGTCGGGCGAGGCGCTGGGCAACTTCCCGCAGGCGCTCACCCACTTGGCGCTGATCAGCGCGGCCACCAACCTGGACCGTGCCCTGGACCGTGCCCAGGACCGCCGCTGAACAGGCCTATGACCGTGGCGCGGCCACGGGCGAGCCGCGCGGAATCCGCCAGGCAACCCGGAGCCCGTCCGGGATGGCCTCGACGTCAACGCGGATCCCCGCCGCGGCGCCCCGGTCCCGGACGCGGCCGAAATCCTCGCCCCGCAGAGCCTCCGTGGCCTCCGTGCCGGCTGCGCCCGGCGCGGCTCCGGGACCGGCCTCGATGACGGCCCGGCAGGACTCGCCCTCCGCGGCGATGTCGATCCGCGCGGCCATCGCGTTCGTCCGGACCGGGCCGAGCGCCTCGGTGAGCATGTCGACCAGCTGCGCTCTGGTGTCGGCGCCCAGCGCATCTACCGGGCCGCTGAAGCTGATCTCAGGTGCGGGGGACAGCTGCGCGCACACGTCCGTGATCGCCTGCCGCAGGCCTCGTTCCGTGGGCCGCTGCTCGAGCCCGAAGATGGCGTCCCGGAGCATCCGGACCGTCTGATCCAGCTCGTCCACCGACGCCTCGATCTTGCCCCGTACATCGCCGCGGGGCGTCTGGGATGCGGCGCTCTGCAGCCGCAGGCCGGCCGTGAAGATCCGCTGGACGACGTTGTCCCGCAGTTCGGCGGCGATACGGTCCCGGTCGGCGAGGACGGTCAGCTCGCGCAGCCGGCTCTGCAGCTGCTCGCTGCGCTGCTGCGAGCGCCGGATCCGCTCCCGCAGGCCGTGCGCCGCGACCGAGATCAGGGTTCCCAGCGACGCCCAGAAGACCGCCCGGCGGGCGATCACCGCGTCCGGGGCTGCCACGGGCGTGAGCGAGATGATGATCTCGACGGCGACGGTGGCAGCCACCACGCACACTGATTCCCACCGGCGGTGAAACAGCGCCGTCCACACCAGCGGGATCAGGATCACGATGCCGACCCCCGACGTGGAGCCGGCCGCCAGGTCGAGGGCCAGCACCGAGCCGGTGTAGGTGAGCGGGACCAGCACCTGCATCCAGTGCGGCAGCCGTGACCACGGCAGCAGGAAGCCGGCCGCGGCCGCGAGCAGCAGCAGCACGCTGGCCAGCGCGGCCCCGCCCGACTCGTGGCCGGACGGCAGGGCCAGGCTGGCCTCGGCCAGGACCGCCACGATGGCGAACGGCGCCACCCTGGCCCGAAGGCCCGGCCCCTGAAACGGTGAACCGGCGGTGCCGCCGGAGAGGAGCGACGTCCCGGAAAGCATCGCCGACTCGGCTTTTGATCCCATCTGCGTGACATTCTCCAGCGTCCGAAGGCGCCTTGCGTAGCGGCCGGGACTGCGGAGCGGAGCGCCCGGGATGTGTCGCCCGGGGCTGGACCGTGTCGTGCCCAGGACCCGGGCGAGGGCACTCTCAGCGTCCCATGGACGGATAAACCCCAGCGGAATTTTACGCTGCGTCCGCTCTCCTGCCTAGATGGAGTGACTTAACGTAATCGCAGCGGCCGGCCGCATGCCGCGCCAGACCGGGGCGGCGAGCCTGTTTGACCCCCAGGTGTCGGGGCACGGCAGAACTACGGCGGGCGGCAGCGACGTTGCTGCTGGACCGGGCAGGCCCAGACCACGTCCTAGTTCCAGAAGGAATCTGATGACCAATCCTGGCATGCACCACCACGTCGAGATCAAGGAAGGCGACGATACGGTCGCCACCGCCGACGTCACAATCCCAGCCGAAACCGAGGGCACCGCGCAGGCCTCGCTGCACTCATCCCCGGGGCACGTGACCCCGGGGCGCCGGGCCAGCCTCGTTGATGCCGTGATGGACCTGCCGGAAGTTAAGGAGAGCTCGCGGCTGGAAGCCGCGCTCCCGCTCGGCGACAGCGAGACGCTGGGGCGCCTGCGCGAACGCAGCGAGAACGCGACCACCCGGCCCGCGGGATCGAGCGCGCTGGTCGACGCCGACATCCCGGCCCCGGCCGGTGACATCCCGGCCCCGGCCGGTGACATCCCGGCCCCTCCGGCCGGGGATGTGCCGCCAGCGGCCCTGGGCGAGGTCCCGCCCGCTCCCGCCGGCGACGCCGCGCCACCCCCGGCGGAATGATCCCGGCGGCGGCTCGGTTCGGGCGGTTATGGCAACTGTGGGGTTCATCGGCAGCGGAATGATCGGCGGCACCGTCGCGCGGCTCGCCGTGGCGGCCGGGCACGCGGTGGTGCTCAGTAACTCGCGCGGCCCGGACACACTCAAGGAGCTGACCGGCGAGCTCGGCCTGATGGCGCGCGCGGCGACGGCGGAGGAAGCGGCCGATACAGGCGACCTGGTCGTGGTGGCCATCCCGCTCCTGGCCTATCACAGCGTGCCCGTGCGGCCGCTGGTCGGCAAGGCCGTAGTCGACGCCAATAACTACTACCCACGACGGGATGGGCACATCGCCGACCTGGACTCCGGCCAGCTGACCAGCAGCGGGCTGCTGCAGTCCCACCTGCGGGAGTCGTCGGTGGTCAAGGCGTTCAACAACATCTACTACCGGCATCTGGCCTCGCTCGCCCGTCCGGCCGGCGCGGGTGACCGCAGCTACCTGCCCATCGCGGGCGACAACACGCAGGCCAAGGCGGCGGTGACCACATTCCTCGACACGACCGGCTACGGCGCCGTCGACGCCGGCCCGCTCGCTGAGAGCTGGCGCCAGCAGCCGGGCGAGCCGGTCTACGGTACTCCCTACGGACCCTACGAGGACCCGCGCGGCCGACCGGCCAGCGAGGGCACGATCCGGGCCGCGCTGGCCGCCGCAACCCGCTGACCCGCCTTTGTTCTGGCCAGATCCTGGATGCGCCTTTACACCGCGGACACGTTGCTGACCGGCGCGAGCGCCGAGGTCATCCGCCGGGGCGGCGTGCTCACAGACGGCGGTCAGATCGTCGCGGCCGGCCCGTCCGAAGCGCTCCAGTCGATGGGGCCCGGCGCGGAGGTCGTCGACCTCGGCGCGATGACGCTGCTGCCCGGCCTGATTGACGCCCACGTCCACCTGGGCTTCGACGGCAGCCCCGACCCGGTGGCCCGGATGCGGGCCGAGACCGACGCTGAGCAGCTCATCCTCATGCTGAACAGCGCCCGGCAGCTGCTGCGGGCCGGTGTGACCACCGCCCGTGACCTGGGCGCGCGGGCTTTCCTGGATATCGCGGTCCGCGACGCCATCGCCCGCGGGACCGCGGATGGCCCGCGGCTGGTCACCGCGGGCCGGCCGCTCACCCCGACCGGCGGCCACTGCTGGTTCATGGGCGGCGAGTGCGGCTCCGCCGACGAACTGCGGCGCATGGTCCGGCTGCACCACAAGATGGGCGCCGACCTGATCAAGGTCATGTCGACCGGCGGCTTCATGACCACCGGCTCCGCGCCCTGGTTCGCCCAGTTCACCCCGGCCGAGCTCAGCGCGGTAACGGGCGAGGCGCACCGGCTCGGCAAGCGGGTGGCGGCGCACGCGCACGGCAAGGAGGGTATCGCCCGGGCCGTGGCCGCGGGTGTCGACACCATCGAGCACTGCTCGTTCGCCGGGCCGGACGGGGAGTTCGGCTCCGACTTCGACCCGGCGCTCGCCGAGGAGATCGCCGCCGCCGGGATCTTCGTCTGCCCCACGATCAACGTGACCGCGCCCATCATGCGCGAGCGCCATGGGCCCGTCCTGGAAGAGGTGATCATCGGCCTGCACCAGCACGGCGTGCCGCTCATCGCGGGCACCGACGCCGGCACCGACAACTGCCCGCACGGCGCCTACGTCTGCGGGCTGGAGGCGATGGCGGAGGCCGGCCTGCCGGCCCGCGAGGTGCTGGAGGCGGCCACCCTGCGGGCGGCCCGCGCGCTCGGCGTCGAGGACCGCACGGGGTCCATCGCGCCGGGCAAGGACGCCGACCTCATCGCGATCCGCGGCGACCCGCTGCGCGACGTCTCCGCGCTGCACCGCATCGAGCTGGTCGTCACGCGCGGCCGCGAGTTCATCCCGGCGCCCTCGTCGCCGAGATGGACTTCGGGACCTCGCCGGCGGTAGAAGCGGCGTTGCGGGAGGTGATCGCCCGGCGGGGCGGGAGCAGCTCCTGGTTCGGCCCGTACGCCGGGCCCGTACCTGCTGATCCGCGGTCAGCCGTCGCTGTCCCCGCTGAACAGGTGCTGGCCGGGTGCTCCCGGTACCCAGTCCAGAGTCTTCTCGAAGTGCACGGTGGTGCCGTGGCCGTCGTTCCTGGTCAGCCGCAGGTTGTCGACCATCGCGTCGATGATCTTCAGGCCCCGGCCGTGCTCCTCGGTCGTCGGCACCGGGCCGGCCGAAGGGGTGACCACCAGCCCGCCATCCCCGCTACCGGTGTTGACCACTTCGATCACGCACCGCCCGTTCTGGGCGCGGGCCAGCACTTCGTACTCGTCGCCGGGCCCGGCGTGCTGGATCACGTTGGCAGGCCTCGCTCAGGGCCAGCGCGATATCGGTGCGCGTGTCCGCGGTGACCCCGAGGGTCTGCAGGCACCCATCCAGGACCTGGCGGGTGATGGGCACGCTCGCCGCGTCCCGCGGCAGGAACAGCACCATCGTGATTTCCACGCCATCCACCTCCACCCCGCGCCCGCCCGTCACTCCGCCATTGGCCTGGTGGTGGCGCCATTACCCCGGCCAGGACAGGGATGATGGCGCCATCACCGCGGTAAGAGATCGGGTAGGAGGCACGATGACCGAGTTGTGTTTCATGACCGCACTGGAGCTGCGGGCTGCGCTGGGCCGCCGCGAGGTGTCCGCGCGCGAGGTCGTCCAGGCGCACCTGGACCAGATCGAGCGGTTCAACCCGGACGTCAACGCGGTGGTCACCCTGGTCGCGGAGCGCGCCCTGGACAGCGCCGCCGCGGCTGACAGGCGGGCGGCCTCCGGTGCGGACCTGCCCGCGCTGCACGGCCTGCCCGTGGCGCACAAGGACGTCCACGAGACGGCGGGTATCCGCACCACATACGGCTCGCCGGTGCGGGCGCAGTACGTGCCGGCCGAGGATGAGCTGGTCATCGAGCGGATGCACGCCCCCCATCGCGGACGGCAGCGACATGGGCGGATCGCTGCGCAATCCGGCGTCGTTCAACAATGTGGTGGGGTTCCGGCCGTCACCGGGCCGGGTGCCGGGCTGGCCGGCGCTGCTCGGCTGGTCCACGCTGAACGTCAGCGGCCCGATGGCGCGTACCGTCGCCGACGCGGCCCTCCTGCTGTCTGTGCTGGCCGGGCCGGACCTGCGCAGCCCCATCGCACTGAGCGAGCCGGGCAGCCGGTTCGCCGCGCCGCTGCAGCGGGATGTGCGCGGGCTGCGGGTGGCCTGGTCGCCCGATCTGGGTGGCGCCGTCCCGGTCGAGCCCGAAGTCGCCGCGACGGTCCGCGACGCCGCGCAGGTATTCGCCGCGCTGGGCTGCGAGGTGGCCGAGGACTGCCCGTCGTTCGCCGGAGCGGATGAGGCGTTCCGCACCCTGCGGGCCTGGCAGTTCGAGGTCATGTTCGGCGCGCTGCTGGACAGCCGGCCCGGCCAGCTCAAGCCCAGCCTGCGGGACAACGTGGCCCGCGGCCGCCAGCTGACCGGAGCCGACGTCGGGCGGGCCGAGGTGCTGCACACCGCCCTGTTCCACCGCGTCCGGGCCTTCTTCACCGCCTACGACCTGCTGCTGCTCCCGGTCAGCCAGGTGCTGCCCTTCGACGTCGAGCTGGAGTACCCGGCCGAGGTCGCCGGGGTGCCGATGACGGACTACCTGGACTGGATGCAGTCGGCCTACCTGGTCTCGGCTACCGGCTGCCCCGCGCTGTCCGTGCCGACGTCCTTCAGCGCCAGCGGGCTGCCGATCGGGGTGCAGATCGTCGGCCCGCATCGCGCCGACTTCGCCGTGCTGCAGGCCGGCCATGCCTTCGAGCAGGCCACCCACGTCGCGCGCCGCCGCCCGCCAGGACTGTGACCGTGCTGGTGGTAACAATGTGACTACAAGCATGCTCTTCTTGCCCGTCGCAACCAGCGGTGGCTATTGTCAAGTAAATGGCCGATCATCAGTCGAAACGGAGCGCTCGTGTCGCGGCGCTCGCGGGAATAGTGTGTCTCGGGCTCGTCGCCGTCGGCTGCAGCTCTTCTTCCTCGACCGCCTCGGGGAAGAGTTCCGCCAGCGCGAGCGCCTCCGCCAAGCCGACGGGTACCGTCAGCGTCGCCTATGCGTCGTCCCTGGAGTACCTCAACGAGAAGGTCGTCTCGCCCGCCTTCACCAGCGCCGAGGGCTACAAGTTCTCCGGCCGCGGCGCGGCCTCCGGTGACCTGGAGACGGACATCGCGTCCGGTGAGATCAGCCCGAACGTCTTCGAGAGCGTCGGCGGGGACAACATCACCCCGCTCCAGCCGAAGTTCACGAAGTGGTACGTGCAGTACGCGGGCACCTCGATCGTGGTCGCCTACAACCCCAACGGGCCGCACGCCGCCGAGTTCAAGGCGATCGCCGACGGCAGCAAGCCGATCTGCACCCTGTTCAGCAGCGCGCTGCAGACCCCCGGCCTGAAGCTCGGCCGCACCGACCCGAACGTCGACCCGCAGGGTCGCGACTTCATCTACATGTTGCAACTGGCCCAGTCCTACTGCCACCTGCCGTCCGACACGGTGGCCAAGATCCTGGGCACCTCGGACTTCGGCACGGCGTCGTCCTCGCAGATCTACGCCGAGTCCTCCCTGGATGCGACGCTGCAGTCCGGCCAGCTCGACGCGGCCAGCGCGTTCATCACCCAGGCCATCGAGCTGCACCTGGCCTACATCAAGCTGCCGGACGCCATCAGCCTCGCCAGCGCCGCCGACGCCGCGGCCTACAAGAAGGCCACCGTTAAGCTCGAGAACGGCATGGTCAAGTCGGGCAGTCCGCAGGTCATCGACATCACCACCATCGGCACGCCCACCCCGGCCGGAATCGCCTTCGTCAAGTACACGCTGTCCCCCACGGGCCTGGCCCAGTACAAGGCAGGCGGCTTCACGGTGCTCACGCCCACGGTATTTGGCGACAGCAGCGCCGTGCCCGCGGCGATCAAGAGTGAGCTGGGCGGCTAGAGCGGCCACCGCCGTGAGCGGGGCGGTCCCGGGAGCAGGGTCTCCCGGGCCGCCCCAACCGCCTGGCCCGGTGTGGCGCACCGGGCCAGCCCCGAAACAGGTCCGTTCGGTTTCGGGTTTCGTGTCGGTCATCGTGGCGGCGGTCATCTGGATCGCGCTGCTCGGCCCGGTGATCGCGCTGCTGACCCACCTGTCCTGGAGTGCGATCCGCAGCTCGCTGAGCGCCCCCGGGGCGCTCGACCCGCTCGTGGTCTCGCTCGAGTCCGGCGCCGTCACCCTCGGCGTGCTGGTCGTGATCGGCACGCCGCTCGCCTGGCTGATGGCCCGCGGACGGCTGCCGTTCCCGCGGGTCTGGGAGGCGGGCGTGCTGTGCAGCCTGCTGCTGCCGCCGCTGGTCATCGGGCTGCTGCTGATCTTCATGGTCGGCCCGTACACGCCGATCGGCGAGCTGCTGGGCCACCTGAACCTGTCGGCGACCAACACCTTCCTCGCCCTCTGCCTCGCCGAGGTGTACGAATCCGCGCCTTACTACGTGCTGAGCGCGCAGGCCGCGTTCAGCGGCGTGGACCCGCGGCTGGAGCAGCAGGCCCAGCTGCTCGGGGACCGGCCGGCCCGCGTCTTCCGCCGGGTCACCCTGCCGCTGGCTACGCCGGGGCTGGCCATGGGCCTGTCCGTAGCGTGGGCGCGGGCGATGGGCGCGTTCGGCGCCGTGATCATCATCGCCTACCACCCGTTCGGCATACCGTTGCAGATCTATACAACGCTGCAGGAGACTGGGCTCGCCTCGGCGCTGCCCTTCGCCCTGGTCCTGCTGGTGGTCGCGCTGCCGCTGCCGCTGGCCGCCTACATCTGGAGCGCGCGTGCTGAACGCCGACGTCGAGGTTGACCGCCGCGACTTCACCGTGCGCGCGTCCATCGCCGTCCCGCCCGGCGGCCGGCTCGCCCTGTTCGGGCCGTCCGGCGCGGGCAAGACGACGATCCTGGAGGTCATCGCCGGCCTGGTCGCGCCGCGCCGCGGCCGGGTCGTGCTCGGCGAGCGGGTCCTCACCGCCACGTCGCCGCCGGTGCGCGCGGTGCCCCCGTGGAAACGGCGAGTCGGCCTGCTGCGCCAGGACCCCGCCCTGTTCCCGCACTTGTCCGTGCGGGCCAACCTGGCCTACGGCGGCACGGCCGGCGAGCCGGAGCTGGCCGAGATGGCCGGCGTGCTGGGCCTGGGCGGCCTGCTGAACGCCATGCCGGCCCGGCTGTCGGGCGGGCAGGGGCACCGGGTGGCGCTCGGCCGCCTGCTGCTCGCGCCCTGCGACGCCCTGCTGCTCGACGAGCCGTTCACCGGCCTGGACGCCAGCCTGCGCCGCGGGCTGACGGACCTGGTCGCCGGGCTGGTGACCGCACGCGGGGTGCCCGCCGTACTGGTCGCGCACGAGCTCGCGGACGCGCAGGCCTTCGCCGACCGGCTCGCGGTACTGGACCGCGGTGAGCTGCTGCAGGACGGCCCGCCGGACGAGGTGGTGCTGCGCCCGGCGTCGCGCCGGGCGGCGGAACTGGTCGGCTACCTTGGCTTTGTGCCTGTGCAAGGGCTGCCGGAGGGCGCCGGTCTGGCCGGAATTCATCCTGAACGGACCCTGCCGGGAGCCCACCCCGACCACGGCGTGGTCCTCACCGGGACCGTCAGCACCCGGCGCCCGGCCGGCGCGGGCTGGGAGGCCGACGTGCGCGTGGCCGGCACGGTGATCACCTGCCGTCTGCCGGATCGGCCGCCGGACGGGGAGTTCGTGCTGACCGCGCTCGACCCGCCCTACTTCGGCCCGGACGGCACGGCGGTGCCCGCCCCGGATCGCCGCCCGGAACAAGGACGCGGGCAAGGGCGCGGGCAGGTGCGCGGCTGATGGGCCCCGGCACGAGCGGTTCCCGGCTCCGGCTCGCCCGCCAGGCCCGCGGGTTCTCCCAGCAGCAGCTGGCCGGGATGGCCGGGGTGTCCCGGCAGGCGGTCTCCGCGGTGGAGTCCGGGCTGTCAGACCCGTCGCTGCGGGTGGCGCTGGCCCTGGCCCGCGTGCTCGGGATGACGGTGGAAGAGGTGTTCGGGCCCGGCACGCCTGTGCCGGAGATGGCGGCCCGGCCGCTGGCGCCGCTGGCCGGCGGGGCCACCCGGGTCAGGCTGGCCGAGATCGGCGACACGCTCGCGGCGCTGCCGCTGGCCGGTGCTGCGGTGAGCCAGGGTGGTTTCGTGCCCGCCGACGGGCTGGCCAGCGGTTCCGGGCCGGCCGGTGCTGCCCGTCCCGTCCGCCCGCTCAGCCCGCCCCGCCCGACGCTGGTCGTAGCCGGCTGCGACCCGGCGTTCCCGCTGCTGGAGGCGCCGCTGGCCCTGCTCGACCCGCCGGTGTCGTTCGCCTGGTGGCCGTGCGCGAGCGGTCAAGCG
>Ga0302154_10003622_pt1 | contig 11210 bp, 9 predicted proteins | sample I_Bog_N2_3_FD_193507 | JGI IMG/M metagenome (GOLD analysis project Ga0302154, IMG submission 193507) | Peat permafrost microbial communities from Stordalen Mire near Abisko, Sweden - I_Bog_N2_3 | ecosystem: Environmental > Terrestrial > Soil > Wetlands > Peat | place: Sweden: Abisko, Stordalen...
CCCGGCTCCGGCCGTGAGTCCGCAATCCGCGCCCTCGCTGCCGCCGGTATCGAAGTACGCTCCATCCGCGACGTCACGCCCATGCCGCACAATGGCTGTAGGCCGCCGAAGAGGCGTCGTGTTTGATCATGGACGGCAGCTGCAGTAAATGCGCTCATGGCTATTTGGCCGCAAAGGGTATTTATGTATGCAGCTGCCGCCCAGCCACCCAGATCTGCCGAAACTGTGTCGACTTCTGGGGTAAGAAATGTCCTTTTTGTGGTCAGGAAATGAGCTTTATTCCTGGCCCAAAGTTTACGAAACCGGATCGGGATGAAGCGCACCGCGCGTAAACCGATCGTCACCTGAACCAAGGAGAAACACGAAATGGCACGTTATACAGGACCCGTCTGCCGCCTCTGCCGCCGCGACGGAACCAAGCTCTTCCTCAAGGGCGCGAAGTGTTTCACGGACAAGTGTCCCATTGAGAAGCGCAACTTCCCGCCCGGCCAGCACGGCCAGTCCAAGAAGATCAAGAAGGTGGTTGGCTACGGTCTGCAGCTTCGCGAGAAGCAGAAGGCCAAGCGCATCTACTTCACGCTGGAGACGCAGTTCCGCGCCTACTACGAGAAGGCCGCCAACAAGACCGGCGTGACCGGCGAACTGCTTCTACAGCAGCTCGAGACCCGGCTGGACAACGTCTGCTACCGCCTCGGCTTCGCGATGAGCCGCCGTCAGGCACGGCAGGTCGTCCGCCACGGACACGTGCAGGTGAACGGCCGCAAGGTCAACATCCCCAGCTTCCAGGTCAAGGTCGGCGATGAGATCGCCATCCGCGAGGGCTCCAAACAGCTCGTCATGCTGGAAGCCGCCAAGGACTTCGCCTCCGGCCAGAACCGCGTCGGCTGGATTGACGTTGCGCCTGACAATCTTTCCGGCAAGATCATCGCCCTGCCCACGCGGCAGGACGTGAACCTGCCCGTGAATGAGCAGTTGATCGTCGAACTGTACTCCAAGTAACAGGGGCCAGCGTCCAGGGCCCAGGGTTCAGAAGGCAACAGCTTTCTGGGCCCTGGACCCTAAACCCTGAACCCTTGTCTTAACCCGTACCACCATCAGCCCCGCAGAATGCTTCGCGGGCGCGATGAAGAAAGGAACACCATGCTTTGGAGAGGTTTTCAAAAGCCCAAGCGTCTCGCTGTCGATCAGGAGACTCTCACTAACAACTTCGGCAAATTTTCCGCGCAGCCCTTTGAGCGCGGATTCGGCACCACCATCGGCAACGCGCTGCGCCGCACGCTGCTCTCGTCCATTGAAGGCGCCGCGGTCACCGCGGTCCGCATTGAAGGCGTGCTGCACGAGTTCCAGTCCATCGCCGGTGTGGTGGAGGACGCAACCGACATCATCCTGAACCTGAAGCAGATTCCGTTCAAGCTGAACGGCGAGGGCCCCAAGGCTCTTTACCTGCGCGCGGATGCTGCCGGCGTCATCACCTCCGGCCAGATCGAGGCCGACTCCGACGTCGAGATCCTCGATCCCAACGTCTACATCTGCACCATCTCCGAGGGAGGACGCATTGACATGGAGATGCGCCTCAAGCGCGGCCGTGGCTACGTCTCCGCCGACAAGAACTTTGACGGGGACCTCGGCATCGGCTTCATCCCGGTGGACTCGGTCCACTCGCCCGTCCGCAAGGTCAACTACCTCGTCGAAGCGGCGCGTCTCGGTCAGATTACCGACTACGAGAAGCTCACGCTCGAGATCTGGACCAACGGCACGGTTCTGCCTGCCGACGCGCTCGGTCTCTCCGCCAAGCTGCTCAAGGACCACATGACCATCTTCATCAACTTCGAGGAAGAGCTCGAAGCCGGTCACGATGGTCTGAGCGACGGCCCGCAGATTCGCAATGAGAACCTGAACCGCTCGGTCGAGGAGCTGGAGCTTTCTGTGCGCAGCTACAACTGCCTGAAGAACGCCAACATCGCGACCATCGGCGAGCTGATCCAGAAGACCGAAGCCGAGATGCTGAAGACCAAAAACTTCGGCCGCAAGAGCCTGAATGAGATCAAGGAGATCCTTGCTCAGATGGGCCTCTCGCTCGGCATGAAGATCGACGAGAGCGGCAACCCGGTCCCGGGCCCCACGTCCGTTCTTCCGGCCGCAACGCTGGCCGCCAGCTACGGCAACTTCGACGACGAAGACGAGGACGAGGACGAAGACCTCGAGCTCGCCAACGAACCGGAAAGCTTCTAACCCCTACTGCCTGGGTGGCCCATTCATCGCACAGCTCCACCGTGCGATGAGTGGGGTACCGGACAAACTCAAACTGGCAACTGGAAGACTGGCAACTGGTAGCTGTGCGCCAAACCTGCTTCCCTCAACCGCACCACCGCAGTCCGGCTTACAGCAATAGCTGAGCCGAAGGAGATCATCATGCGCCACCGTAATGGCGGATTCAAGCTGGGTCGCAACACCAGCCATCGCCGCGCCCTGCTTCGCAACCTCGTCACATCTATCATCATTAACGACCGTGTTCACACCACCATTACCAAGGCCAAGGCCTCGCGCCCGATCGTCGAGAAGATGATTACCCTCGGCAAGAACGGCAGCGTGCATGCTCGCCGCCAGGCGCTGGCCTACTTGATGACGCCGGAGTCCGTCGACCGCCTCTTCGCCGTCGTGGCCCCGCGCTACGAGTCGCGTCCCGGCGGCTATAGCCGCATCATCCGCACCGGCGTCCGCAAGGGCGACAGCTCCGAGATGGCCTACATTGAGCTGCTTGGCGCCGAGCAGGAGCTGACCGAGAAGGCCAGCAAGCGCGAAGAAGTCCGCGCCAAGCGCCGCGAAGAGCTGCAGAAGCAGCTCGAAGAGGCCAACGCAGGCGCCGAGGGCGACAAGCCCGCAGAGTAACTTTTGTTCATGCCATCACGAAAGGCGCACCTGCGGGTGCGCCTTTCCCTTTCTGGTGGGTATACTTTGGCGAATGAAGGTGATTTTCTTAATCTTCGTGCTGATAGACGCCGGTAGTGCGATTGCGCAAGCCATATCTCCTGCGACACCACTCAAGACGACACTCTGCGAGATTGCGCGTGACCCTGGTGCATTCAATCACAAGCTGGTTCAAGTCAGTGCCACAGCTTCCCATGGGTTCGAGGACTCTACTCTTACCGATGCCGAGTGTGGTTTGGGCAAGGATCCTCCATGGTTCTGGTTTGAATACGGCGGTTCGGCAGTGACGGGGACGATGTACTGTTGCGGATTGACTGACACTCGCACGCGACCGGAAACGCTCAAGGTCGAAGGAATCGAAGTACCACTTCTACATGATTTGGCATTCAGATCCCTGGACATTTTGCTCCACCAACCACCCGATAAGAAGTATGAAAGCGCGCATGTGAGGACGACTTTGCAAGGTCTTGTATTTGCTCAGTACACGTCTATCGCACCAAACGCTACGAATATACCGAAACGCTGGAGCGGCTATGGACATATGGGATGCTGCATATTGATCGCAGTTGAACGAGTCCTCTCCGTTGACCCAACGCCATCCCAAGAGAAGTACCTCAAGCATTATCGTCCAGCACGATAGCCCGACCCTGACCACACTGCGATAAACTAGCTATACAGCTATGCCCATCGTTGAACTCCACAACATCCGCAAGGTCTATGACACCAAGGTCGCGGTCGAAGGGCTCTCCCTGTCCATCGAGCCCGGGAGGATGTTCGGCCTGCTCGGGCCCAACGGCTCCGGCAAGACCAGTTCCATCCGCATGATGATCGGCATGACCATGCCGGACTCCGGCAGCGTGAGCCTCTTCGACCAGCCGTTCTCGCGCAGCGCGCTGCACCGCGTGGGCTATCTGCCGGAGGAGCGCGGCCTGTACAAGAAGATGAAGGTGCTCGACCAGCTCATCTTCCTCGGCCGCCTGCACGGCCTGAGCGAACAGACCGCGCGCACCCGCGCCCTCGCCTGGTGCGAGCGCATTGAGATTACCGAGGCCATCGGCAAGAAGACCGAAGAGCTCTCCAAGGGCATGCAGCAGAAGATCCAGTTCATCGCCGCGCTGCTGCACGACCCTGAGCTGATCATCATGGATGAGCCGATGAGCGGCCTCGACCCGGTAAACGCCGCGCTGCTGCAGCAGACGCTCATCGACCTGCGCCGCGAGGGCAAAGCCGTGCTCTTCTCCACGCACCGCATGGATCAGGTGGAGAAGATGTGCGACTCCATCGCGCTGATATCGCGCGGCAAGCTCTTGCTCTCCGGCTCCATGCGCGAGGTCAAGGGCGGCTATCCCCGCAATCGGCTGCAAGTCGCCTTCACTGGCAGCGACAGCTTCATCCACCACCCCGCTGTTGCAGAAGCCAGGGTCCACGACGGCGTTGCAGACATCACCCTGCATGACGCCTCCGCCGCGCAACAGATCCTCGCCGACGCACTCTCACACGGCACCGTCATCACGCGGTTTGAGGTGCTCGAGCCCACTATCGAAGAGATCTTCATCGAAACCGTCGGAGGGCAACGGGATGCATAGCACGTCGCTGCAAAACATCTGGCTCGTCGCACGCCGCGAGTACCTGGAGCGCGTGCGCGCCAAGAGCTTCCTGATTATGACCATCCTGATTCCGGTGCTTATGGGTTCGCTCGTTCTGGGTACGGCGTTGATCAACCGCAGCCTGGGCTCGGCCAGTCACCTTGCGATTATGACCGACGACGCACAATTCGCAGCCAATCTGCAAACCGAGATGACCTCGAGCGACGGTTCGAAGCCGAAGCTGGATGTGTACTCGCCCAGCGTACCCGGTGTTCGTGCGCAACTGGACGCGCAGCTCAAAGCCAAGGGCGGCACACTCGATGGCTACCTGGTCGTCACGCCTTCCTCGCCAGCCGAGCCGCGTGGTGCATACGAGTGGGTGCCGAAGTCCAAAGCCGACGTCATCACCAAGGCGCGCATCGAGGACGGCATTCGCGGCGCACTCACCCGCGAGCGCCTCGCCGGCTCCGGCATGGGCGCGGCCGAAGTCACTGCGCTGCTCGCACCTATCCATCTCAAGACCGACAGCTCCGGCGGCGGCTCCGGTACGGCCTTCGGTAGCGCCTACGGGATGTTCTTCCTGATGTACTTCGTCATTCTGTTCTATGGCATGAACGTCGCGCGCTCCATCATCGAGGAAAAAACATCGCGCGTCTTTGAGGTGCTGCTCGCGACCATGAAGTCCTCTGACATGCTCGCCGGCAAAGTCATTGGCGTGGGTGCGGTCGGCCTGACGCAGGTCGGCATCTGGATGTTGCTGGCTCTGGCAGCGGTCGAGTTCGGCACAAAGATGATCGGCAGCAATATCCATATCCTGCCTTCGCCGGGTCAGGGAGCGCTGTTCGTCGTCTTCTTTCTGCTCGGTTATCTGCTGTATTCCAGCATCGCCGCCGCGCTGGGCGCCATGACGAACTCCGAGCAGGAGCTGCAGCAGATGCAGATCTTCCTTATGCTGCCGCTCATCTCCTGCACGGTGGTCATCTTCAACGTGGTCACCAATCCGGACGGGATTATCGCCAAGGTGTTCTCCTTTATTCCGTTCACCACGCCGCTGATCATGTACACGCGGGTCATCGTCGGCAAACCGGGCGCCCTTGCGGTCGGGGGGTCCATCGTGGAGATGGCAGTCACCATTGCGATCGTTCTGTGGTTTGCCAGCCGTATCTACCGGGTTGGAATCCTGATGTACGGCAAGAAGCCCAACCTGCCCGAGATTCTGCGCTGGCTGCGGTACAGCTAGACAGTCCCTCAGGGAGTGAAGCGAGCTGCCATGCAGATCGATCTGGAACGCCAGGAAATCCGGTCCGAGACTCTTCGCTCCCAGGTCTGCATCGTCGGAGCAGGCGTGGCCGGCCTTGTGCTCGCAAGCCAGCTCAGCCGGCAGGGGATAGATGTCATTGTGCTCGAAGCCGGCGGCGAGTTCATCGACAAGCAGAGCCAGGATTACTTCGCCACCGCGCAGCTTACCGGCCATCCGCACCTGGGCACGACAGAAGGCCGCTTCCGCGCCATGGGCGGATCGTCGCTGCGTTGGGGAGGCCAGCTTCTGCCACCTCCGCAAGAAGCTGACTCCGCATGGCCCATCGATCAGGCGGACCTGGAGCCTTTTGTAATCGAGGCGGAACGGCTGCTGGGCGTAGACGATCTTCCCTATGCATCGCCTGCCTTCTTCACCGCGATTCATGCGAACGTTCCGCCGCTGCTCACCGAGCTTCCGGAGGTCGACGCGTGCCTCTCCAAGTGGACGCCGTTCGCACGCCGCAACCTCGCCCACACGCTTGGCAGCGAGTTGCTAGCGCATCCACAGGTACGCGTATTCCTCCATGCTCAGGCCATGGAGCTCTTGCTCGCAGCCTCGCGCTCGCGCGTGATGGCGGTGCTGGTCCGCACTGCCGACGGCAAGATTCTGCGCTTTGAGGCCGACCACTTCATCGTCGCAACCGGCACAGTGGAGACCTCGCGCCTGTTGCTGGCCTCGCGCAGCGTCGTTGCCTCCGGCGTCGGGAACGACTGCGATCAGGTCGGTCGCAACTTTCACGACCACCTCACGCTTCCCGCGGCGACCATCACCGGTGCTGCGCGCACGCGGCTCCTGCGCGAGCTCCGTCCGTGGATTCGCGGCACCACGCTGCACTCGGTCAAGCTCTCGCCGTCGCCACAACTGAGCAGCCGCCTGGCACTGAACCCAATTCTTGCGCATCTCACGCTGGAAGAGTTTGAGGGCTCCGGCCTGGCCGTCATCCGCGAACTGCTCACCGCGCTGCAGCACGGCGACATCCGCGCGGCGCTCTCCAGCCACGCGGCGCATCTTCCGGCCGCTGCGCTCGATGCGCTTCGCCTCGGCTGGTCTGCGGTTCTGCAGCGTCGCCGCTTCGTCTCGCCCAGCACCTCGGTCAAGCTCTATCTCAATGCCGCGCAGGACACGCCAACACGCTCGCGCATCACGCTCAGCCAGGAGGCAGACCTAGCGGGCGTGCTGCAGGCCGTCGTCGACTGGCGCATCACGCCGCACGAACTCCAGACGCTGAGTCAGTTCGCACTGCATCTCAGCAAGCATCTTCCCTCGCGCGGCATTCAGTGGCTGCCGGGAGTCTTCTCGCCCGACGCCCCGGTGCAGGGCCTGCTGCTCTCGCGCATCCAGGACGCGCGCCACGCCATGGGCGGAGCCTGCATGGGCACGGACCCGCGCTCCAGTGTGGTCGATCCCAACCTCACCGTCCACGGCATCGATAACCTCTCCATCGCCGGCGCTGCTACCTTCCCCACCGGCAGCCCGCCACTGCCCGCGCTTCCGTTGATGGCGCTCGCGCTGCGTCTCGCCGAGCATGTTACAGCCCGCCTCGCAGCACTCCCCAGCATCCCAACCCTCTAGCCAGCTAAACTCATCTTTGTGCCTGCATTCTCCCGCAAACAGAAGCTCCTGCTCGCCATCATCCCGCCCGCCGCCGCGCTGCTTATCCGCGCGCTGGGCTCGACGTGGCGCTATCGCGATGTGCAGGCACCCGACACGCCGTTGGGCCACACCATCTCACCGCCGGTGATCTTCGCCTTCTGGCACTGCGCTATGCTCTCGTGCGCGATTCGCTTTCGCAATCTCGGGATTGCGATTCTCATCTCGCAATCGTTTGACGGCGAACTCATCGCGCGCATCGTGGAACGGCTGGGCTTCATCGCGGTGCGCGGCTCCAGCACCCGCGGCTCGGCCACGGCGCTGCGCGGCATGCAGCAGGCGTACGAGGAAGGCCATCGTTGCGCCTTCACCGCCGACGGTCCGCAGGGCCCCGCGCGCATCGCCAAGGCCGGCCCCGTGCATCTTGCGGAGCTCACCGGTGCAACTTGGCTGGGGGCATATCACGCGCAGCCCGACCGCGCCTGGTACCTCAAATCCTGGGACCACTTCATGATTCCCAAACCCTTCGCGACCATCACCTTCGGCTGGCCCGCGCACACTCAGCCCGACCTCGCGCTGCTGCAGGCCGCACTTGATGACGCCGTCGCCAAATCCACCCTGAACCCTGAGCCCTGAACCTGGGCCGTCGCCTTTATGCTCGTCTCCGACTTCCACTACGAACTTCCCGAAGATCTCATCGCGCAGCGTCCGCCCACCGTGCGCGGCAGCAGCCGCATGATGACGCTCGACCGCCGCACCGGCGCGTTTGCCGACCGCCTCTTCACGGACCTACCCTCCGTACTCCACCCCGGCGACCTGCTGGTGCTCAATGACTCCCGCGTGCTTCCGGCGCGCCTCTTTGCCACGAGGGCAGGGCTCACCACACAGCACAACTCGCCCGCTCCGAGCGGCCAAGTCGAGGTTCTGCTCACGCAGCGGCTTGCGTCCGAGTACAACGACTGGTCCGCACTCGTGAAGCCCGCGAAGAAGGTCCAGCCTGGCGAGACACTCCAGTTTGGCGATCCCGCCCTGACGGCTGTGGTGATGGACGGGGGCGACTTCGGCGAGCGCACGCTGCGCTTTTCTTCTGTCACCGACTTCCACGCCACGCTGGAGCGCATCGGCCATCTGCCGCTGCCGCCGTACATCCATCGCAACAAGGCAGAGCCCAACACCACCGAAGACCGTGAGCGCTACCAGACCGTCTTCGCCGCCGATCCCGGCTCCGCCGCCGCGCCCACCGCCGGCCTGCACTTCACGCCGGAGATTCTCGCGCAGCTCACGGCGCACGGCGCAGAGATTGCACGGCTTACGCTGCACGTCGGCCTCGGCACCTTCCAGCCGGTCCGTGTCGAGCGTACCGAAGACATCCGCCTCCACGCCGAGCCCTATACACTTCCTGCCGCAACAGCAGACGCCATCAACCGGGCGAAGCGCGAGGGACGCCGCATCGTCGCCGTCGGGACCACGGTCACGCGCACGCTCGAACACATCGCCCGCGAGGCCGGCAACAAGCCCATCTCCGAGCACTCAAGCTCGACCAGCCTCTTTCTCTCGCCCGGCCTCGACGATGACTTCAAACTTGTCTCCGGCCTGCTCACGAACTTCCATCTGCCGCAGTCCACGCTGCTGATGCTGGTCTCCGCCTTCGCTGGCCGCGAACACGTCCTCGCGGCCTATGTCCACGCGGTCGTTGCACGCTATCGCTTCTTCTCCTACGGCGACTGTATGCTGATTACCTGAACGTATGCCTCTGCGAAACTTCGCTTCCTTCGCGCCCTTTGCGTCAAGGTTTTTGCTTCATCCAAGCACCCAACTCAAGAGAAACCATGCCGACTACCCCCAAGCCGCCCATCTACCTGCTCGATTCGATGGCGTTCATCTTCCGCGCCTACCACGCGATGCAGCGCTCCCGCCCGATGACCACGCGCACAGGAATCCCCACGGCGGCGACGTATGTCTTCGTGAACATGATCAACAAGCTCCGCGCCGACTTCCACCCCGCGTACCTGGCCGCGGTCTACGACGTCGGCGCGCCACTGCTGCGGCATGAAGTCGCCGGCCAGTTGAAGGATGTGCAGAAGTTCAACATTAAGACACAGCAGTTTGAGGCCACCGAGTACGCCGGCTACAAGGCCAACCGCGCCGAGACCCCGCCCGACCTCATCCAGCAGCAGCCCTATATCCGCCGCGCGCTCGAGGCCTTCCGCATCCCGATTATCTACTCCGAAGGCTACGAGGCTGACGACGTCATCGGCACACTCAGCGCGCACTACAGCGCGCTCGGCCATCACGTCTACGTCGTCTCCTCGGACAAGGACATGATGCAGCTCGTGAATGGGCAAGTCAGCATCCTCAATCCAACCAAAGACAATCTCATCCTCGATCCCGCCGGTGTCGAGCAGGTCCTTGGCGTGCCGCCGGAGCGCGTGATCGACGTGATGGCGCTGCGCGGTGATGCCATCGACAACATCCCCGGCGCGCCCGGCATCGGCGACAAGGGATCCGTCGAGCTCATCCAGACCTTCGGCTCCGTCGAGGCCGCGCTCGACCGCGCCGACGAAGTAAAGAAGAAGACCTATCGCGAGTCCCTGCAGAACAACCGCGACAACATCCTGCTTTCCAAGGAACTCGTCACCATTCAAACGAACGTGCCTGTCGAGTTTTCTCTGGATGCGATGCGCACGCAGCCGCCCGACAACGCCGCGTGCCGCGCACTCTTCACCGAGCTGGAGTTCACGTCCATGCTGCGCGACCTCGCGCCCGATCTCGCTGCTGCTTCTACAACCTACAACCTCAAGCCAACCGCCGCCGAAGTCGCCGCCCTCCTCGCCGAGGCCCGCAGCGCCGGCCATCTTGCGCTCGCCATCGCGCCAACCGTGCAAGCGATCGCGGAAGAGATCGAAGTCGAAGCATCCGCCGAATCGGAGGCCGAGCCCGAACCTCTGCCCGCTGAATCCATGTCGCTCTTCGGCGTACCTTCTGAGGAGGCTGCTTTGAAGGGGACGGGCTTCAGCCCGTCCGTTACCGCAAAGGATGCGAGAGCTTTAGCCCCGGAGGGAACGGATCTGCGCATCGGTCTAGCGGTTGCACCCTCCCACGCTCTTGAGGTTGATCTCACGAACTCCGATCTCATCGCCGCCCTCGCGGACGCCTCACTTCCTAAGCAAGTTCATGACCTCAAAGCCATCCTCCGCGCTCTGGAGCCGCACGGCATCGCTCTCGCCGGCTCCATCGTCGACGTGATGCTCGAAAGCTACCTCCTCAACCCGACACATGCCTCTCACACGCTGGTGGATGTCGCCGCGCGCACCACCAGCCTCGCACTCACGCATCAGCCCAGCAAAGAGAATCCGTCCGACCCCAAGCGCCTGCCGGAGGCCGCCGCCGCGGTCGCCCGCCTCGCCATCACACTGAGCGAACAGCTCGCCGAGTCCGCCGGCCCGCGTTCCGTTCTACGCGATGAGCCCAGCCTGGGCGGTGCCGTCAGCAAGGAGATGCTCTACGGGGACACTGCTTATCCCTTGCCCCTTGTCCCTTCTCCCTTGATCGAGCAACGCTCGCTCGCCGACGTCTACCAGCACATCGACCTCCCGCTCGTCCCCGTGCTTCTCCGAATGGAGCAGACCGGAGTCCGCATTGATCCCGATCTGCTGCGCGAGATGTCCTCGCGTCTCGCCGTCACCATCGACGACCTCGCCGAACGCGTCTACGCGAGCACCGGCCATCGCTTCAACATCAACTCGCCCAAGCAGCTTGGTGATGTGCTCTTCAACAAGATGGACCTGCCCAAACCGACGAAGCAG
>Ga0302154_10003623_pt1 | contig 11210 bp, 4 predicted proteins | sample I_Bog_N2_3_FD_193507 | JGI IMG/M metagenome (GOLD analysis project Ga0302154, IMG submission 193507) | Peat permafrost microbial communities from Stordalen Mire near Abisko, Sweden - I_Bog_N2_3 | ecosystem: Environmental > Terrestrial > Soil > Wetlands > Peat | place: Sweden: Abisko, Stordalen...
GCTGACTCTCGGCAACGCGGGCGAGACCATCGAGGTGAACGCAGGACAGCTGCAGATCAATACCGAACAGGCCGGCGTACAGGACGTACTCACCAAGCAGCAGGTCGAGGCGCTTCCCATCAACGGACGCAACTTCCTGGACCTGGCGCAGGTTCAACCGGGCGTCATCCTGCAGTCGGGCGAGACATTCGATCCCACCAAGGCTGGATACTCTGCCATCTCTGTGGACGGCGTCTCGGGACGCACAACGCGCATCCTGTATGACGGTCAGGACATCACGGATGAGACCGTCGGAACAACCATCATCAATGTGCCGACCGGCGCTGTAGACGAGTTCCAGTTGAACCGCTCCACGCAGGACGTCTCGGGCGAAGTGACCTCGACCGGCCAGGTACTGGTTGCCTCTCCCTCTGGCACCAACGCGTTCCACGGCCAGGCGTTCTATCAGTTCCAGGACTATCGCGCCCTGTTTGGTGCCGATACTGGCGGCGTTCGCGGACCGTTCCAGCGCAACCAGTTCGGCGGGGATGTGGGTGGACCGATCATCAAGGACAAGCTCTTCTTCTTCGGCGACCTGGAGCGCATCAAGCAGGACCAGCAGAACGTGGCCAACGCCAGCCCCACCTTTGCCACCATCCTGGCCGCGTACCCCACCTTCCCTACACCATTCCGAGATACCTTCAGCATGGCTCGACTGGACTACAACGGACCACTCCAGGGCCATTACTTCGCTCGTGGCTACTATGAGGTCAATGCCGACGCCGGAAACTTCGGCGATCTGTACCAGCTCTATCTCAACCGTGACAATGTTCCGGGCCTGGTGGGAGGCGCGGACTTCAGCTTCGGTCACTGGACGCACAGCTTCCGCGGCGGTTATGAGAAGTTCCACAACCTGATCGTTGACGACACAGTAGGCAATGCCTCCATCTACAATCCGAACGATGGACTGAACATCTACGACGGCGGTGACGGCTTTGCCGCTGGCCCCAATCTGCTGGCACCGCAGGGTACCTACCAGTCCGACAAGCAGCTTCGTTATGACGGAAGCTGGACCCACGGCAACCACACGGTGAAGTTCGGCGCCAGCTTGAACCGGCTGCTTGGCGGTGGATTCGCGGCGTTCTTCAGCCTTGCACCACAGGTCGGCTTTGGACCCAATCAGTTGCTTGCTAATTGCAACAATGTGGCGAATGCTGCTCCCTGCCCCGGAAATCCATTGCAGGGCTACTCCGCCAATGGCGGCGTTATCTATGGAAATGGTGACGGTGAGTTCACCGAGAAGCCGGGCTTCGGCCTGCCCGGCGGCGGCGTGGAGGATTGGCGCAGCGGCTACTATGTAGCGGATACCTGGAAGGTCGCGCCGAGCTTTACGCTGGTGGCCGGTTTGCGGTACAGCATTGATACAGACCGTGCCAATCAGGATCTGCCGACTCCAACTTGTGCTGAGGCGATCGCGAATGGATATACCGTTCCCTGCACGGGAAGTCAGCCGCTCGAGGCGCTTTTCAATCCCACGTTCACGGCCGCAAACGTTCACCAACCCTATGGCAACTTTGGGCCGCAACTGGGCCTCGTCTACAGTCCCGGGGCGCACAAGATGTCCATTCGTGCAGGTACCGGCATCTTTTATGAGAATGACATCTTCAACAACACCGGCAACTCGCGTCCAGCCGCGCTGAACGCCAATGGGCCGTTCTTTGGTGACGCCGAGATCTGCGGCGGAGTCGGCCTCTCCATTGCGGCACCGGGCGGCGTTACTATCGCCAACGGAACGGCCGGCACTTCCACGCTTCCGATATCCACCATCTGTACCCTCCCCATCGGGCAGGCGGCGCCATATCTCGTGAATATCTACAGTCAGTACCGTGCCGCAACGGTGGCCAACAACAGCTCACCCAATGGCTCCTACTGGCCCAACTACCTTGCGCTGACCCCTGCCGTTGGAAATCAGGGCGGCTATGCTACTCCCTATCGCACACCGTACTCCATCCAGTACAACGCCGGGGTGCAGTATGAAGTGGCGAAGGGCACGATCGTGAGTGCCGACTACATCCATAACACCACGCTCAAGATTCCGTTGATCATTGATGAGAATCACGTCGGCGCGGCCAACACTCTGAACAAGGCAGCCGCTCAGTATGCGGTAGCGAGTACACTCGCTTACTGCAACGCCCCCTCATTCAACGCAGCGGTTGCTCCAAACGGTTGCAACCCAACACCCCAAGCCGGCCAACTCCCTAATCCCCATGCAGCCACAATCGTCGACTTCGCCAACAACGGTCTGGATTCCGGGGTGAGCTACCTGCACGGTTTTCCCGCGCAGTTCTTTGGATTGACTCCGGCCACCGGAGCGGCCTTCCCTGGTGTCAATCCAGTCGTCGGCCAGGGCGACTTCACGGTTCCTACCGGGCAGTCAGCCTATGATGCCCTGCAGATCGTGCTCAAGCAGCAGCGCGCGCATCCCTTGCCGGGCATCGCCAGCTCGAACTTCCAGGTATCGTATTCGCTCTCTCGGGTTATTTCGGATGCGGGCTTCGGCGGATCGTCAGGAGCTGGCACGGCTGACCAGTTCTTCAACTCTTACCCCGTTGACACCTATAATCCAGCGGGCTATATGGGTCGCAACAGCAATGACCACACCCACATCCTCAGCTTCGGTGGTTCCTTCCTGATTAAGTACGGTCCGCAGATTGGTGTCATTGGGCACTTCTTCTCTGCGGGCGCAACCTCTCTCACGCTTCCGGGTGAGGCAGATGCGGCGGGCTCGCCGGCCGGCGAGATCTTCCGTACGGACGTCACCGGCGACGGCACGACGGGCGACCTGGTCCCGGGCACAGTGGTTGGCGCTTACATGCACCAGGTCAAGCCGGGTGGTCTCGCCAAGCTCGTCAACAACTACAACGCCACCCAGGCCGGAACCCTCACCCCGGCTGGTCAGGCGCTGGTGAGTGCGGGCTTGTTCACGCAGCCCCAGTTAGTGTCGCTGGGCGCCGTGAAGCCGACGTTGAATCCAGTGCCGGCCAATGGTGGTCTGTCGAACTCGGCCTTCCGCGACTTCGACGCGAGCGTCTCCTATCCGATCTCGTTCGCGCGCTTTCGTGAAGGGCTGAGCCTGGTTCCCGGAATCACCTTCTACAACGCCTTCAACATGTCCAACTTCGGACGCTTGTCGGGATCACTTCTGTGGTCCGGCACCAGCGGTGCCAGCACACTCTCTTATCTGAACGGCGCCAACAATACCGCTACCCAGAATGGCTTCCGCACCGACCGTGCCTCCGGCACCTTCGACCAGGGCGGCCCGCGCACCACGGAGTTCCAGCTGAAGCTGAACTTCTAAGAGCATCACAGCACGAAAGCAACAGGGCGGAGAGTAGACTCTCCGCCCTTCGCATTTGTGCCAAACCAGCTTTGCCAGGCTAACGTCGCGGTGCGCGTTTCGTGGCCTTCTTCTTCACCAGTTTCTTTGCTTTAGTGGTCTTGGATGCAGATGCCTTCTTTGTAGCAACCTTCTTGACGGCCTTTACGGGAACCACTTTCTTGAGTGCCTTCTTCTTCGCGGATGCCTTCTTCGGGCGCTTCGCGGTGATGGTCGCCTGAATCTGCGACGCGAGTTGCGCGTTCAGGTCGGAGATGCTGAGCGTGGTGGCGGACTTACGCAGGCGCTCCAGGCCGTAGTAGGCGCGCTTCTCCACGGAGAATACGTGGACGATGAAGTCGACGTAGTCCATCAGCACCCACTCTCCCTGGCGTCGTCCTTCCACAGAGTTGGGATAGACGCCGAACTGGCGTTTGAGGCGTATTTCAATCTCGTCGGTAATAGCAACGTTCTGGCGATCACTCAGGCCGGTGCAGATCAGGAAGTAGTCGGCCAGTCCACTCTCCACGGGATCGAGCGCGAGGATGCGTATGTCTTCCGCCTTCTTGTCTTCGCAGGCTGCAGCTGCGACAGCCAGCAACTGGTTCACTTCGGAAGTGGGCATGAAACTCCTTTAACTCTTTCAATCGTAGCGCAGCTGAGCAAGAAAACAGCACGAAGCCATGAGATGCGCGCTAAGTGCCATAGAGATGGTGCGCGCGGATATAGGCGAGCACGGTGGGCGGCAGCTGGCCGGCACAGTCACTGCCTGCGCGCAGATCCTCTCGTATGAGCCTGGCGCTGGCGGGCTCTGCGACGCCCTCCAGGGCATGGATACGGCTGCGTTGCGCAGCGCTCAGGCCAAGCGCGTCCATCTGTTCTAAAGCAAAGCCCGGACGGCTGACGACGATCCACTCGGCGAGTTCGATCAGCCGGTCCGGATCGCGCCAGCGGCGCAGTTCCAGGAAGGCATCTGCTCCTACCAGCACGAAGATCTCGTCTGCCGGCGATTGCCGATGCAGGCGATCGAGTGCGTCGACGGTGTAGTTCGGCTCCGCGTTGGCGAGCGGCGCGTCGAGAGTGGAGACCTCAAAGTTCGCCGCCGGTTGTGACTCGCAGAGCAACTGCGTCATCGCGAGCCGATCAGAAAACGGAGCCGATGGACCAACCGGCTTCAGCGGCTGTCGTCCTGTGGGGACAAACAGCACGCGTCCGAGCGAGTAGGCGCGCCCTGCAGCCTCTGCCACTGCGAGATGGCCCAGGTGCGGAGGATCGAAGCTGCCACCAAAGTAGCCAAGGCGCATGGTACTGCCCATTCTAGTCACTCCAGCTCAGGCCTTCCGTGGATGAATGCGCCCAAGTCATCCGATTACGCTAAAAGCTGATCCAGCAAACCTGTCTTGCGGAGATACACCGATTTCCCCCTCCCCCGATTTCCCCCAAAATCCTCATTTCATGATACTTAGGTCCAGACCACCAATGACCTATCATCGGCTGGACATCCCTCGATAAAAGCCGTTATGTGGTAAATCAGCCACACTCGGCCTTGCACACATTCGATCAAATCCCCAAGCGTCATTCTATAGCGTGTGTCAAGAGGCGGAGTATGGCAATCCGGTAAGACCGGAAGCCGGTGGGGGCTCGATTCCCGCGAGTGTCATGCCGGCTCCGAATTTCGCGACGGCGAAAACTCGGCAGCTAAAGCGCTTACCCAGATGTCTGGGCTTTTTGGAATGGAGGTACCAGCCCTGTAAGACATCCGTGCAGACGGCTTGACAAGACGATGCTGCACAGTGCAAAGTTTCACCCGAAACTTTTTCATTACAAAAGCGTGACTGAACTCCCCACGCTCAGGAATAGGGTCTGTCCACATCAATTCAACTTGTTCGAGGCTAATGATGCGTAAGATGCACACACTTCTCCGGTTTGCGGCTACGTTGCGACCGATCGTATGTCTACTGGTTGTTCTGGCTGCGGCCACCGCACTGCGCGCGCAGGTTGCGGGTAGCGCCAGTATTCAGGGAACTATCACTGACTCCACGGGGGCTTTCATACCGAATGCGGCCGTGACGCTGACAGATACGGCCACGCAGGTGAAGCTTTCCACCAAGAGCGATGATAGCGGCGTCTATGTCTTCCCGAATGTCGACATCGCAAAATATTCGCTGTCCGTATCGGTACCAGGATTCAAGGCGTACACGCAGACCGGCATCGTGCTGGAGATCGGCAGCAGTATCGCTGTGAACGTGCAGATGACGGTCGGCTCGACGGGCGAGAAGGTGGACGTAACCGCCGAAGGCCTCGCACTGCAGACAGAGGATGTCTCCTTCAAGCAGACGATCGACGAAAAGACAGTCACGGAGATGCCGCTGAACGGGCGTCTGTTGACCAGCCTGCTGCTGCTCTCCGGCGGCTCCACGTCCGCTCCCTGCGGCGACTGCACCGGCACCAAGTTCCCCTACCAATCCAACACCTACGCGGTGGCGGGCGGCGGCGGCAATACCACCCTGTGGCGGCTGGACGGCGGCGACAGCAACGACTACCAGAGCGGTGCCAACCTCGATCTTCCCTTCCCGGATGCCATCAGCCAGTTCAGCGTAGAATCCACGGCCCTGGGCGCATCCGGCGGTATGCATAGCGGCGGCCTGGTGAACATCGTGACCAAGTCGGGAACGAACCAGTATCACGGCTCGGGCTTTGAGTTCATCCGCAACAACTTCATCGACGGAACGAACTTCTTTTCTACGTCGAAGGACACGCTGCACGAGAACCAGTATGGTGGCACGTTCGGCGGACCCATTATCAGGAACAAGCTCTTCGCCTTTGCCGCCTACCAGCGCGAGAAGGACGCTTCAACAGCCGCCAATACCACGGCCTATGTCCCCACGGCGGCGAACCTCGCGGGCGACTGGTCCAACACCGATCCGGCCCCAACACCGCTGGGCACCGGTATTGCCAACAACTGCGGCAAGGTGCAGCAACTGTATGACCCACTAACGGGGGCAGCGATTCCGGGCAACAAGTATGCCGCGCCTCCTGCCTACAATCCTGCAGCGGTAGCCCTGCAGAAGTACCTGCCTGCGATCAATCCGGCCATCGACGTTTACGGTTGTGGCTTTGTGTCCTACATCATACCGTCGCAGCATGCCGACAATCAGTTCATTACGCGCGTCGATTACACGATCAACGCGAAGAACAACTTCTATGGCCGGTACTTTATTGACGGCTATCAGGCGCCGGCGTTCTATTCGCCGACCAACATCCTGATTACCACGCAGGCCGGCAACAGCGAGCGCCAGCAGAGCCTGACCTTTGGCGAGAACTGGACGATCAACTCGAACACGGTGAACTCTGCTCACCTTACCGGTGTCAGGGTCCGTAATGATCGCGGATACAACAGCGGCGATATCAACGCCAATAACGTTGGAGTGACCGACCCGCAACTGCTGGCGCACGGCCTGCAACTGAGCGTTGGAACGTCCGGCAAAAACCACGGCTTCAGCATGGGCGGCGGCTCCAACGCGCTGGCGGTCATCAACGACAACACGTTCTCCGGCTCCGACGACTTGACCCTGGTGCGCGGTAAGCACCAGATCGTCATCGGCGGGGAGTACGTGCAGAACGAGCTGAACCTCAACAATGGATATGAGGGCAACGGCATCTTCAGCTTCAACGGCGCCTATAGCGGCAGTGGCCCAGCCGGTGGAACCACCGTCGGCGACGGCAACCTGGACTATCTGTGGGGCTCCATGAACAGCTTCCAGCAGAGCAAAGCGCAGCAGAACGCGAACCGCGGACCGATACCCAGCCTGTACATCCAGGACACGTGGCATGCAAGCAAGCGGCTCACCATCGAAGGTGGTCTGCGGTGGGCGCCGTTCTTCTACCCCGCGGATTACTTCAACCGCGGAGCTGTCTTCAACTACACCTCGTTCCTTGCCAACCAGGTCAGTTCGGTCTATCCGAACGCTCCTGCGGGCGTCTTCTATTATGGCGACCCTGGCGTTCCTAAGGCATACACACAGAACTCGCCGAATCAGTTCGACCCCAACTTAGGACTGACGTTTGACCCATTCGGCAACGGCAAGTGGGTGATCCGCGCCGGAGCGGAGGAGGTGTATGAGCAGCCGGACGTGTATGTCGGCCAGCGCGTACAACAGAACGCGCCCTTTGCCACTGCTACTGGACCGAATACATCTGCACAGATATGCTTCAGCAATCCATGGCTCGTTGGAGGCACCGGCTATGGCTGCAACCAGGTAGGCGGCAGCAATACCAGCCCCTTCCCGCAACCGCAGGTACCGACCAAGGCCCAGGCCGTATTCCCGGCGCAGAGCCAGTACATTGTGATGCCGGCAAAGTTCCATCCGCAGGATACCTTCCAGTACACGGCCAGCATTCAGCATGAGTTCAGCCACGACTGGCAGGTCTCCATCAACTACATCGGCAGCCTGACGGAGCATACCCTCATCGGTCTGCCCCTGTCGCCGGCTGTCTATATCCCCGGAGTATGGGGTGCGGGTAATACCGGCTGTACCGGCATTACAGAGACAGGTCCAGCCAGCGTCTTTACTCTGTTTCCCACTTCGACGACCGCGGGCAAAGCCTGCTCGACGACCGGCAACCAGCAGTCGAGGTTTGCGCTTACCATCGCGAATCCTGCGCAGGGCAACCAGTTTATCGGCGGCGGCAATGGCTCGGTCCAAGAGACGAACTCGGGCTATGACAACTACAACGGCATGATCGCCAGCGTCCAGCACCGGCTTTCCACCAACTTCAGCCTGCTGACCAACTACACCTGGTCCAAGTGCCTGAATATTGTGGACGCGCAGGGCGACATCAGCGGAACGCAGGTGGAGAACCCAGCCAATCCGAAGCTGGACTACGGGCGGTGCGGTTCGGACGTCCGGAATATCTTCAACACGTCCGTGGTCGTTTCGAGCCGCTTCTACTCGCTGCACGGCCTAACGGCTTTGCTTGTCAACAACTGGGAGTTCGCGCCGCTGTTCCACATCACCAGCGGAACGCCCATCAACGTAACCGCGGGATCCGACATTTCGCTCACGGATACCGGCAATGATCGCGCAAGTCTGGTACCCGGCATGAACCCCTACCACCATGTGCCGATACGTTCGGGGGCAGCTTCCTATGCCACCCGTGCGTATCTGACCCAGGGTGCTTTCGTGACCGCCGCGGCTGGATCGTTCGGGACCCTAGGCCGCAACGCCTACAGCGGTCCCATGGCATTCCAGTTCGATGCCCAGGTATCGAGAGTATTCCCTGTGCGTGATCGCCTGAAGGTGGATCTTCGTCTGGAAGCCTTCAACGTGTTGAACCATCCGAGCTTCAGCAACCCCAGTTCGAGTGGTCCTACAGGCGGGAGCTTTGGTGAGATCTCCAATACCACCATTGGCGCCAGGATCTTCCAGGGAGGCGTAAAGCTCTCCTTCTAACAATCTCAGCAGAAGCCAGGCCCCACGGATTCGCGACACTTTATGTCGCTCTCCGTGGGGCTTCTTCTTGCCTGTAGGCCGAGAAGCGGCAAGCGGCTACATGACACTGGGATAGAACGTGACTCGCTCTAGAGAAAACTACAGGTATCTTTGATTAGGTGGTCGCGGATTAGCTTGTCGCGCCGCCAAAGGGGAGCGTTCAGGGATGGCACAACTCGATGGGACGCAGACCGGTGGATGGGAAGCGAGCCGCCGCCGTGAGGTTGCGGAGCGCGCGTTTCCGTTGGTGCTCTTTGCGGGCGCGCTTGTGGTGCGCTTGTGGGGCCTCTCCCGGATGCATAGCTGGGATGAGAATGTTTACCTGCAGAACGCGCTGCTGATCTGCTGCGGCAAGAACAACTACAACGAGATCGACAGCCGGCCGCCGCTGCTGTCGCTGCTGTTCGCCGGCGCGTTTCGACTGTGGAACAGCGATTATGCTGCGTTGATTCTGACCGCTGTGCTGAATGCGCTAGGGCCGGTGCTGCTGTATCTCGCCGGCCGCAGGTTCGTGGGCAAGGTCGCGGCCGCGATTGCGGCGCTGCTGCTCGCGTTTACTCCGTTCTTCGTCAGTGTCTTTCCGCCGCTCTCCAGCGGATTCATCAGCGATCCAACGGGCCACAGTCTGTACTCGGATAGCCCCGCACTGACGCTGATTCTGCTGGCATTTTTGCTGCTGCTGCGCGCGCTGGAAAGGGAGACGGTGCTGCGGATCGCGGCTGCCGGGTTTGTGTTCGCGCTTGCTGTGCTGATGCGGTTTCCGTCGCTGGCGAGCGTGGGTGTGCTGTCGCTGCTGCTGCTGTGGGCGAAGAAGCCACTGCGTGCGATTGCGGCGTGCGCTGCCGGATTCGCCGTGGCGATTGCGCCGTATCTCTGCTGGTCACGCATTCGCTACGGAGGATTTCTGGCGACGTTCTTCAGCGGCTGGCTGAACTTTGACGGCGAACCTGAGTCCTTCTTCTATTACATGAAGTGGTCTGGAGTTATCTTCTCGTGGCTTGCGCTGGCCGGATTGCTGTTGTGGGCGGCTCGAAGCGTGTGGGAGATGCTACAGCGAGCAAGAGACGACGAAGGGGCTCATCGCAAAATCTCACTAGAGCAGATCCTGCATAGCCGCGAGGGCTTTCTCTGCCTGTGGGCGCTGGTGCTGCTGCTGGTCTTCAGCTCGCTCAGCCACAAGGAGCCGCGCTATGTGATGCCGGTTGCGCCGCCGCTGTTCCTGCTCGCCGGTGCCGGACTCAGCGTGTTGCTGAAAGGACGCGGCACGTTGGCGCGCATCGCAGGGACAACGGTTCTGGCCGGCGTGCTGTGCTGGAGCTTCTGGCCCATACTCCAGCGGTTTGAGACTGGCTTCATCGACCACAGCGTCTCCGAAGAGATGCGGGTCGCAGATTACATGAACAAGAACCTTCCGCCCGCGACGATCCTTTACAGCAACCTGGAGTACCCCACGTTCGCCTACTACACGAACTTCAAGGTCGACGACCTGCCCGAAGACAGCGACGACCTGTACTGGTCGCTGAACAATCTTCCCGCCGACGGAGTTCTTATCGCCTACACGCGTTACCCGGGATATCACCCGCCGCTGCCAACGCCCGCATGGCTGGACGCGAATCCGCACTTCCGGCGGCTGCAGGAGTTCCCGACCATGGTGTTATACCAGTACCGCGCGCAGCCGTGGCGCTGATGTTGCGTGGCTAGTACGCTGGGTAGTTGTAGTAGTAGCCCGGCGGTGGCGGATACATGACTCGCGGCCGCACGACGACCGCCGGCTGCTGATACACCACCTGCGGCGGTGCCTGCTGGACAATCACCTGCTGCTGCGCGACCTGCGGCGGCTGCGGCGCGGACTGGAACGTCTGGTAGATGACCTGCTGCGGCGCCTGCTGCTGTTGCGGCTGGCGCTCGATCAGGCCGGCCTGCAGAGTCTGCGGAGCGTCGCCGCGGTCTTCGCGGTTGGGGATTCCGACATCGTCCATCATCTCCAGCGTGAGCAACGTCTCCGGTTTGATCACTGGATACGGTCCGCGACGCGGCAGGTTGATCAGGTCAATCGGCCACAGCACAGGAATCAGCCACTCGACGGTGTCCTTCACTGGATGTCCATTGCCGAGGATGCGTCCCTGCGTATCGACGCGATACTTCGGCACCGCGATGACCTTCGCATCAATGGGAATCACGCGGTTGCCCAGGAACATGCGGTCAAAGCGCAGCTCCATCCAACCCTTGCCGACGAAGTGGCCCGGATCTTTGTAGTCCACAAAGCGGCCTTCGATGTAGCTGCCATAAGGCAGAACTGAGCGGCCATAGAACTCCACCGGATTGAGCGTGCACAGAACGGGATCGCCGATAGCCATCGTCTT